>Ga0134126_10005684_pt1 | contig 15590 bp, 16 predicted proteins | sample KB31752_FD_96881 | JGI IMG/M metagenome (GOLD analysis project Ga0134126, IMG submission 96881) | Terrestrial soil microbial communities with excess Nitrogen fertilizer from Kellogg Biological Station, Michigan, USA - KB3-175-2 | ecosystem: Environmental > Terrestrial > Soil > Unclassified ...
CTGACGCTGCTGTGCGCGAGCGGCGCGGTGATCTGGTGGCCGGGCAGCGCTCGCTGGCGCCGCAGCCTCACCCTGCGCCGAAGCGTCGGATGGCGGCGCCTGACCTGGGACCTGCACAGCATGTTCGGCTTCTGGGCATTTCTGCTGGTGCTCATGTGGGCACTGACCGGCATCTACCTGTCATTTCCCGGTACATTTATATCGCTGCTCAAATTGCTCTGGGTGCATGGAGCGCCCACGACCGTTTCCCACTCCGCGGGGCGCGCCATAGACTGGCTGGTGCAGCTTCACCTCGTGCGCGCCTTGGGCCCCGCAATGCAGGCGTGCCTGGCCATCTTTGGCCTGGTGCCGGCCGCACTCTTCATCACCGGCATGCTGATGTGGTGGAACCGCGTACTGCGCCGGCCACTCGCACGCGTTCTGCGCGGGGCGGCCCTCCCTGGGGCTGCCCGCGGGGCCATCGGCGCAGCCGTTGTCCGCAACAGCCAGCCGTAGGAGCCTGGCTACTCTTCCGCGATCTGTTTCATCTTCCGCAGAGCGGTCTCGAAGCGAGTACGCCGCTGTTTCATGTCAGCCTGCTTGGCTGCCTCATTGGGCTTATCGGAAAGATCATAGAACAGCGTGTAAATGATCTTGGAGGTGTTGCGGCTCACCGGCTTCGCTTCGACATATCCATGATAGAGGTTATAGAAGATCCCCTCTTTCACCGGCTGCGTGTACCCGTAGGACAGATCGGTCTTGCCGACCAGGATCTCGAGCGTGCGTCCATTCGCGAGCGACCTCACCGTGCCGATGCCGCCGTCACCGGAGACGATCTTGCAATCGAGCGCGAGCCACTTACTGATATCGCAATAGTGTCCGACCTTGGCCCATACCTCGGCCGCAGGCTTGTCGACGTCGATCTGCATGACGATGGTCCGATAGTCCGGAGCTCCAGACGCAGACGCAGACGCAGTCGCAGTCGCAGTCGCCGCGAAGGCCATCAGTAGAGCAGGCACGAGATATCGCATGGTAGAGCCCCTTCGCAAAAGCGGAAGAATAGCGGCGACCGCGCGGCCAGACCACCACGAAGGCGCGTCGCCCTCTGTACATTGCCGCTGTACATTGCCGCTGTACCCCCTGTCGCCACTGGACGAGTAAACTCGGGCGCATGCGGTAGCGTCACTATGATGCATAGCAACTGGCGCTACGGGAGCGTGTCATGTTGCGATCGAAGTACCATCGTCCCTGGCAGCCGCGAGTGAGCGACGGCCCACTGCTCAACCCCTCTGCCCACACCACTGAGTCCGAGGCCAGCTTCAGCGACGTCGTCGAGGAGGCGGAAGAGCAGGTTCATACGCCGCAAAGCGCAGAGGCGCCGGCCAGCGCCAGCAGTGCAGCGGCAACCACTGAGCTATCGGCGGCGCCGACTCAGGAAAACCCCAGCGACAAACCAGGCTGGTACGCAACCCTGGTAGGCAGGTTCGCCAGGAAGCACTGAAGTTACGGACGCTTCGGCGGGGGGCCCGTGTAGTGGCCGACGGATAATTGTTTTCATTCAGACACTTATCCGGATTCGGCACCTCCAGAAACGGCCCCGGCCGCTCCTTGGCCGCCCCATGGGCGACCCTTGGGCGACCCTTGGGCGCCCCCGCCTCATGGGCAGACGCGCGGCCCCGTGGCCTACGCTCGATATTGCGTTGCTCCGACTCCTCCGGATGCCGTAGTTTCCTAGCATCCGTACCCTCAGCACGAAGGAGTCAGGGATATGACCGAGGGCATCGAACACGCCGGCAAGCTCAAGGCGCAGTTGGCCGCCGCCGCCGACAAGACCAAGGACACCATCGACAGTGCGCGCGAGCCCATCGCGGACAAATTGCTGGGCGCAGCGGATAGGCTACGGGCTCGCGGCGACAGGCTGCCGCGTGCTGCTGCGGGTGTCGCGCAGGGGACCGCGGACCGGCTGGAAGCATCGGCCACCTACCTGGTTTCAAACACGGTGCCACAAATGCTGGAGGACCTCCTGTCGCTCGTCCGAGAGAACCCGGTGCAGTCGCTGCTGATCGCGGGCGCTGCGGGATTTTTACTCGGGCGTGCCCTCAGCAGGGATTGATCGCTGCAAAGCATCCGCGGGGCCCTTGGGCACGATCGCACTGTTCGGCGGAAGCGGCTTTCTCGGTCGACGGGTCGCTCAGCGGCTGATCGCCGCGGGCCAGCGCGTGCGCGTCGCGGTCCGAGACCCTGAGCGGGCACGCGGCCTCCTGCGTGGCGGCGGGTTGGAGGAGGCTATCGTTTGTCGCGCGGACGTGCGCGCGGTCGACGAGGTCGCCCGGGCCGTCGAGGGCGCAGATGCGGTGGTCAACGCGGTGTCTGCCTACGTCGAGGCGGGCGGCGTCACGTTCGAAGCCGTGCACGAACGGGGCGCCGAGGCGGTGGCGCGCGCGGCGGCGACGGCTGGAGCAGCGCGCCACGTGCTCGTGTCGGGCATCGGTGCGGATGCCGCGGCCAGCTCGAAGTACGTTCGCTCGCGCGGCCGCGGCGAGCAACTTGCGAGGCAGGCCTTCCCGGGAACCACCCTCGTACGCCCAAGCGCCATGTTCGGCCCGGGCGACGCGCTGACCAACACGATCGCGGGCCTGGCGCGGGTGCTACCGGCACTACCGCTGATCGGCTCTGGACGCACGCGCCTGCAGCCCGTGTACGTCATGGATGTCGCCGAGGCGATCGCGCGCATGCTCGCCGAGCCGGCAACCGCTGGCCGGACCCATGAGCTCGGCGGACCTGCGGTCTACACCTTACGCGAGCTCTATACGCTGATCCTGCATCTGACCGGCCGCCGACGTCTGCTCTTGCCTGTGCCATTGACGCTGGCCGGGCTTCTGGCGCGCGCGTTCGAGTGCTTGCCGCGCGCTCCTCTCACCACTGGCCAGGTCGATCTGCTCGAGTCGGACAACGTTGCGACTGGTGCCCTGCCCGGGCTGCGCGACCTGGGCATCGAGCCCCAATCGCTGGCGCAGATCGTGCCAGCGTATCTGCATGGCAGGCACCCCTGAACGCACCGTCGTACAATCCGCGCAGCTCAGAGCCGATGCCGAGCGCCAAGGGAGCAAAGCTCATGCGTCTTGATCCGCGTATCTGTCCGCCGGCCGCAATCCTGTCGATTGCGATCATGCTGTTGAGCTTCGCGGGATGGAGCCAGACGGCCCAGGGTGCCGAGCCCTACCGAGTACTCAAAACCGCCAAAGTCGGAGGCGACGGCCGCTTCGATTACATCTTCGCCGACGTGCAGGGGCGTCGTCTGTATGCGCCGCGCAGCGGCCCGATGGGCCAACTCATGGTCTTCGATCTCGATACGCTGGCCCCCGTCGGCGTGGTGGCAGGCGATAGCTCCGGTGGAGCGACGGTCGACCCGAAGTCCCATCATGGCTTCTCCACCACCAAACCCGTCACCATGTGGGACAGCAAGACCTTGCAGGTATTGAAGACCATCGACGTCGGCGGCCGGCCGGATGGCATTCTGTTTGATCCATACAACGAGCGCATTTGGATCCTCAGCCACATGCCGCCGTACGCCACCATCATCGATGCGAAGCAAGGCACGGTCGTCGGAACGCTCGACCTGGGCGGCGCTCCCGAGCAGGCCGTCAGTGATGGGAAGGGCACGGTCTACGTGAACATCAGCGATAAGGCCAACATCGCGGTGGTGGATGCCAGGACACTCACGGTCAAGGCTCACTATGACCTGAGCGCCAAGGGCCACGGGGGCAGCGGCCTGGCCTTCGACGGCAAGCACCACATCCTGTTTGCCTATTACCGCCAGCCCTCACCGCTCGTGGTCATTCTCAGCGCCAGAGATGGCCACATCATCACCACCTTGCCCACCGGACAGGGCGTGGACACCGTCGCCTTCAATCCTGCGACCGACGAGGCGGTCAGCGCGGAGACCGCCGGCTCGATGACCTTCATCAAGGAGAGCAGTCCCACGCACTTCGCCGTGGAGCAAACACTGGACACGATGAAGGGTGCGAAGACCCTGACGCTCGACACCCGAACCAATCATATCTTTACCGAGACGGCGCAATTCGAACCGCCCCCGCCCAACGCTGCGCCGGGCCCCGGGGGCCGGCCCGCACGAGGCGCCATGGTGCCGGGGTCCTTCACGATTCTGGAGATTGGTAGATAGGCGTCGGCCAGCTTGCGATAGCCGCGCAGGGGCCGGCGCGCGCGAGCGGCCTCGGTATAATGCGCGGCAGAGATGAAGCTGGCTCTGCCGAAGCTGTTCGCAGCTGCCCGAACCCGTGGTGGCCGCGGCGCGATCCTGCGCGATGCTCTCTCGGGCATCACGCTCGCCTCCATGAACATCCCGCAGCTCCTGGGCTACGCGCGCATTGCCGGCATGCCCCCGGTCGCGGGCCTCTACACCGCCCTGCTGGCGCCCATCGGCTTCGCGATGTTGGGATCCTCGCGGCACCTCGTCGTCGCCGCGGATTCCGGCACGGCGGCCATCCTCGCCGGCGCGCTCGGACAGATGGCCGAGCCCGGCAGCGCGCACTACCTGTCGCTCGCTGCCACCACCGCACTGCTGACCGGCGGCCTGCTGCTGCTGGCTAGAATCTTCAGGCTCGGATTTCTGGCCGACTTCCTATCCCGCACCGTGCTGGTGGGATTTCTGAGCGGCGTGGGGATTCAGGTCGCCATCGCCATGCTGGCGGATATGCTGGGCATCGCAGTCACGGCGCGCGATACGCCCGAGCAGGTATGGTCGTTGGCACACGGGCTCTCGCAGGTCAACGCGCCGACGCTGATCCTATCGACGCTTGCGGTGCTCGCCATTCTCGGCGGTCGGCGAATCGCGCCCAGATTCCCCGTGAGCCTGCTGCTCGTGGTGGTAGCGATTGTGGCCAGCCGGGCTCTTCACCTGGCTGCGCTCGGCGTGGCCATGCTGGGGCCGGTCACGGGGGGCCTGCCCGCGTTCGGCCTAGCCCTGTCGGGCTGGGACGAGGCGCTGAAACTGCTCCCGGTTGCAGCCGCCTGTTTTGTCGTCATCATTGCCCAAAGTGCCGCGACCGCACGCGCCATGGCGATGCATTACGAGGAAGACTGCGACGAGGACGCTGACCTGCTGGGCCTGGCCGTAGCGAATGGCCTTGCCGCCCTCAGCGGCGCGTTCGTCGTCAATGGAAGCCCGACGCAAAGCGCGATGGCGCAGCGCGCTGGCGCGCGCAGCCAGCTCGCGCAGATCGTGCTCTCCGGCTGCGTCCTCGTGGTGCTGTGGCTGCTCACCAACCCCTTGCAGTACCTGCCGCGCGGCATACTCGCTGCCATTGTTCTGACGATCGCGATCGGCATGATCGATGTTGCCACTTTGCGCGCGATGCGAATCGAGAGCCCAGGCGAGTTCAAGCTCGCTGTCGCGACGGCTGCAGCGGTGGCCATCATCGGGGTGCAGCAAGGCGTGCTGTTGGCGGTCGGGCTGTCCCTGCTGCGGCATGTCCGGCAAAGCTACCACCCACACACCGCGGTGCTGCAATTCGACGCGAAGCAGGGCTGGCTGAGCGTCCCGGCGACGCCGGGGCACCAAACGACGGCCGGCCTGATTCTGTATCGTTTCGGCGCCGATCTTTTCTATGCGAACGCCTCGCGATTCGCCGCCGAGGCGCGCGCGCTGGTGGATGGCGCGCCCGGTGCCGTCCATTGGCTGATCATCGAAGCCGACGCCATCACGAACCTGGACTACACGGCCGCCCGCGTCGTGATCTCGCTGGTCCAAGCGCTCGGCCGTCAAAAGGTCGGGGTCATCTTTGCGCGCGTGAGCGCATCGCTGCGCGCGGACATGGATCGACATGGCGTCACGGCCGCCATCGGCCAGGACAGGGTGTTCGCCACCCGTCATGCCGCCCTGGCAGCCGTGGGCGGGCAGGAGCCGCTGCTGGTATGAATCCTAGCGTGACGACCGTCGCCTTCATCGGGCTGGGGAAAATGGGTCGCGGAATGGCGGCGCGACTCATCCAAACCGGCCATGAGCTGCGAGTCTTCAACCGTACCCGCTCCAAAGCTGACGAGCTCGGACGCGCCGGGGCAGTCAGCTGTTCGAGCCCCAGAGAGGCCTGCGCCGGCGCCCACGCCGTCATTGCCATGACCGCCGACGATGTTTCATCGCGCGCGGTCTGGCTCGGACCCGACGGTGTGCTGGCGGCGCAACTCGCGCCCGGAGCGCTGGCCATCGAGTGCTCGACGCTCTCTCATGATTGGGTGCTGGAGCTGGCCGGTAACGCGCGCGGGCGCTCTCTTCGCTACATCGACGCTCCCGTCACCGGCCTACCGGACAGCGCAGCGCTCGGTACACTCACGCTGCTGCTGGGCGCCGAGCCGGCAGACCTCGAAGCGGCCCGCCCGCTCCTCAACTCGTTGGCCAGTCGGATCATTTGCTTCGGCGGCGTAGGCACTGGCACGGCTTATAAGCTGATCGTCAACATGATCGGCGCCGTACAGATCGCGTCCCTGGCGGAGGGGATGGCGCTGGCCGAACGGGCTGGCCTGGATCTACGGGACGTCGCGGCGGCGATCGCCACCGGCCAGGCCGCCAGTCCACAGGTCGTGCGCAATGCTCAACGGATTTGCGACAATGACCACGAGCGTAACGTCCTGTTCACACCCGTACTGCGCCTCAAAGACGTGGCCTATGCGCTCGAGTTTGCAGCCAGCCTCGGCATCAAAAGTGACTTCGCTCTGGTTGCCGCCAGCCAGCTGCGGCAGTTGATCGAGATGGGACACGCCGGTGCCAACGAAAGCAAGATCATTGAAGTCGCAAGATCCCCAGCCCCGCTGACGACAATCTAGGCAGCGCTCGGCTGCAGCTGCAGGACACTCAGCGGTATGTCCGCATCAGCAGGCACTCCGGCCCTGTCACAGAATGCCTGGATTTGCCGCTGATCGACGATCGCGAGCCGCTGGATCTCGTTGCAGACCAGCTCGTACCAGAGCAGATACGCCCCTTCGTCCTGAATTGCCTTGGTCCCCGGCATCGACGTGGGGCGCCTCCTGAGCAACGATACCGCCACCACGCGCTGCCGCGCGCTCAGCAATTCCAGCACGCCGGCTCTCCTGCCCCTCGGGTCAGTTCAGGCACACCACGAGGCGCGCGTGATAGGTGCGCCAGGCGATGGGGATCACGATGGGTCGACTGTCGAGCGGATAATCGACGGTGCTGCTGCGACCGTGCACCACCGCCGGCACCGAGATATTGAAGCGATGCCCGAAGTCGCGGCGCGCATTGCCCGACAAGGTATTGGCGATCTCGCCGACCAGATCGCAGAGATTGTGATGGCTCATGTCGGTCTCGTGCATCCGCATCAGCATGACGCACAGCATGCTCTTGGGAGCGGTGAAGAACACCAGGCCGTCGCGCTTGCCGCTGACGCGGATCATGCCTGTGTAGTCGGAGATCTCCGGGCTCTGACTCAGCGCGAGATAGGGGGTACCGCACTCGGCGGTCTGCTGCATGCTGGTATCGAAGTAGTTGAGCACACTGTCGACAAACACGCGGATATCCGTCTCGGTCGTGGTGGCCACTGGCGAGCCTCGCAACGTGCTCATGCGATCAACTGGCGCAATGCATTGTTGAGCTGGCGATCGGTGAAGGGCTTGTAGAGAAAGCCGCGCGCCCCCTTCTCGATGGCATCGATGGCGGTGAGCTTGTCGGCCAGCGCCGAGATCACCAGGATGAGGATGTCCGGATCACGCTGCATGAGCTGCTCCACACACTCGCCACCATCCATCTCCGGCATGGTCAGATCCATGGTCACGATGGTGGGCCGCAAATGCGCGTGCATCTCGAGCGCCTCGCGCCCGTTACGCGCCGCTCCAACGAACTGCACGCCCGGCAGGTCCTGCACGCGCTCGATTCGCCGACGGATGATATTCGAGTCGTCAACGACCATCAGCCGGTGCCCCATCGGCTGGCTCATGCGACCGAGGCACTCGAGCCGCTGAGCAGTTGCGGCAGCCGCACGCTGAAGCGCGTGTACTCACCGGCCGCCGTGGCCAATTCGATCTTCCCGCCGGCCTCGCGCACCCGCGCATTGACCACGTCCAAACCGACGCCACGGCCGGCGTGCTCGGAGACCTCATCGGCCGTCGAGAAGCCCGGCTCGAAGATCAGCCGATAGATATTGTCCCAATCGAGCGTCAGGGCCTGCTGCGGGCTGAGCAGATCCAGCCGCAAGGCGCGATCCACGATCTCCTCGTAGTGCAGTCCATGGCCGTCATCCTCGATGGTGAGCTCATAGCCGCCGTCGTCGTCGGCTGCAAAGCTGATCTGCAGCCTGCCCTCCTCGGGCTTGCCGAGCTGCGCGCGCCGGGCGGGCCGCTCGATGCCATGCGCGATGGCATTGCGGATCATCTGAATGCAGACTTCTTTGACGACCGGCGCGTACTGCGGGGGGATCTCCGCGAGCCCCCTGGTCAACAGCCGCACCGAGCGTCCGAGGGCCCGTGCCTCCTCCAACGCCAGGCCGCGCAGCAGCTCGGCGAACTGCCGACCACGCCCGCTGCTCAGTGGGATGGCTGCCGCCAGCGGGCGCGACCGATCGGTCGCGGCTGTCGCGGCGGCTCGAGGGATTGCCGCCGCAATGTCGGGGTCTGCAGCTGTCCCTTCTGCAGCTGCCCATTCTGTGGCTGCTGCGTCGGCGGCTGCCTCGGCGGTTGATGCGGACCTGCCGCCCTGCTGCAGCTCGCGGGTCTGGTCCAGATGGGCCACGAGTTCATCGAGCCGCACGACCACGGGCAGGAAGTCGTTACCCGACAGGGTGCTGCGCTGACGCAGCGCCGCCAGCGCATCTTCGACCGCGTGGATGCGCTGTACGAAGCTGCCGAGTGCCAGGGCCGTGGCCTCGCCCTTCACGCTGTGCAACTCGCGAAATACGGCATTGAGCTTTCTCCTCAGATCTTCCTGCTCGATGCCGGGGGCTGTCAGCACCGCATTGCTCTGGCGCAGCGCGAGATCTGCAGACCACAGGAAAGCCTGCAGCGCCTCCGGATCGATGCGTTGCAGCTGCGACTGCAGCGTCGTATCACCCTCCGCGCGGACGTGCTCGAGCTCGCGCGCGAGCAGCACCCGGTCGGTGACATCCGCGACGACGCCGAGAATGTAGTCGCCCGCCGCCTCGATGGAGCGTACGCGTCGGAAGGAGAACGTCAGATGACGCTTCTCGGTGCCACCGCGGGGTTGGGCAAATTCGACCTCGATCTCGCTGATGGGGTTGACCGATTCGATCAGTTCCTCGTTGACCTTGTCCCTCCAGAGCAGCGCCATGAATTTGAGCGTCGCGCTGACGGTCCTGGCGTCGACCAGGGGCTCGAGCAGCTTTTCCATCGACAGACCTGCGGGGGCTGGCAGGCGCAGTAGCTCGGTCAGCGAGCGGGAATACGTGGGACTCAGGCACAACTGCCGGTCTACCAGAAACAGCCCCTCACGCACGGTGCTGAGGATATTGGCCATCTGTCGCTCGCTGCGGGCAGCAGCCCAATGGGCGCGGCGCGATCGCCAGGCGTAATACAACGCGAGCAGCAGCATGACCGTCGCGAGCGTGCTACCGCCCACCAGCAATGTCCGCAGCCGCAGGCCGCTCTGGTCCACGGTCGCCTGCAGCGTCATCGCGAGGCGGCCCATGTCGGCGCTCATTTGCTGCAGGTTCTGCGTATCGGCCAGCATGCCGTCCACGGCGCGCTTCATCGTCCGACCGGACGCCGACAGCTGCGAGCCCGAGAAGCCGTCGCGGTAGAGGGAGCCCTCTTGCCGCACCTCGAGGGCTGCGAAGCCGTGCTCCAGGCTTTGCCAGCGCAGCGCATAGCCCTGCAGTGCCGCGGCAATCGCCGGATCGGCGAGCAGCCCCGCCTGCGAGAGCGCCGTGCGCAGTGCCGTCAACGAGCTCGAGGTGCTCTGGCGCAGCGCTGCCAGTGAGCGCAGCGGACCGCCGATGTACGTGGTGGATTCCAGGCCGCGCTGGATCAGGGTCAACTGCGCCGTCAGCAACTCGGGTCGCTCGGAGAGCTGCGTGGCCAGCTGCAAGGCCGAGGACGCCGCGCGCAGCCGCGCGGCATCGCGCACGCCGAACGCCAGCAGTACGGCCACGGCAGCGGCGAACAGGATCGTTGCGAAGACCTGCGTCCACTGGGTGAACCTCGCCCGGGAGTAGGCGCCCATTCGGCGTAATGTCTGCATCGTCGAGGCCATCGGTGCCAAGCCCTCAGCCGGGGGTGAAGCGCAGCTTGATACGCGCGCGCGCGGGTCGATGGTTCACCAGATCCGCGGTGCTGTAGCGGCCATGTCGCACCAGGCTGATTGCCGCACGGTCGAATACCCCGGGCGGATCGGATTGCACCACGCTCAGGTTGCTCGGCTTGCCGTTCGCCGAGAGGGTGAACTCCACGACCACCGAGCCAGCTTGACCGTTGGCGCTGGAGGGATAATCCCCCGCCAAGGGGCGCGTCGGTCGAGCCGCGATGTACGCGGGTGGTGATGCCGCCGTGGCGGCGGCACTGGCGATGAGCGGCACTGTCTGCGATGCAGAACCGGCTGGCCGCGGCACGATGACCGCCGCCACCTTGACGGCGCGAGCGGCGGCGGCATCTCTCGCGGCCTGCAATTGCCGCCGTGCCAGGGTGAGCAGCGTCGAGCTGCCCAGCTCGGCGGCTGCGCTCAGATCGCGCTCGGCGCTATCGAAACGCGCCGCCCGCGTGGCTTGCTCGCCCTGCTGAACCAGTGCGTCCTGCACCTGCAGCTGGGCTTGCAGCGTGAGGGGGTCGTTGCGCGCGAGCGAGCGCATGGCCGCAAGCCGCGTGCGCGCATTCTGCGCGGCGGGCGGCAGCAGTGCGCCCGAGTCAATCGCGGCATTGACCTGCCGGGCCATCGCTCTGAGCTGCAGGTCGAGCTTTTTCGCACTCTCCTGGCTGCGCAGGCCATTGACCGTGGCCGCATCGGCGCCGCTGCCTGCCGCCTGGGCGATCAGCTCGTCGGCCGCCTTGAAGTCGCCGGTGGCGATACTCTGCGCGGCGCGCTGCGAGAGCCACTTCGGTCGTGCCGCGCCGATCGCGTTGGCCCATTGCTGCAGATCGCTGGACGCGACACCGGCCGTGCTGAAGGCGTTCAACAGGCGCATAGCGTCGTCCAGCTGCCCGCTGGCGACGTCCGCCGTGATTCGATTTGCACCGACGGCCAACAGGCGTTTCACGCCCGCGAGCGCCTCGTCGTTCTGTGGATCCTGGCGCAGGACCTGCACATACAGCTCCAGCGCGCTGTCACCGCTCAATGCCCCGTCGAGCTGCTGTGGCAGCAGGCGCTGATCACGAAAGGCGATGCGTGCCGCCGACAGCAGTTCCAGCACGCTTTGCGGCGCCGGAGCGGCGGGAGCGGCGGGACTCGCGGAAGCTGTGCGCGCCGCGCTGACCGCCGCCGCGGGAGGTGTGCTGGTGCTGCGCGGCGCCGGCGTGTGGCGGGTTGGACTGTGGCGGCTGTACAGCCAGGCACCACTGGCTCCAAGCACCAGCATGAGCGCCAGAGCGGCCGCGCCCACCCACAGGGGCCTGCGCTGCTGCAGGCTGCGTTCGAGGCGCTCTGGTACGACGGATATGACGCTCGGCTCGCCGGCCTGCAGGCGCTCCCGCGCGGGCGAGCTGAGGCGATCCTCGGCAGCCAGCAATACCTCGCCCAACCGTCCCGTGGCGATCTGAGTGCGACCGATGGCTGCGAGCACGGCCGCACAGGCAATGCTGCCCACCCAACCCTCGGGTCTGGCGGTGATGACGATCAGCGGACAACGAGGATATTGCGCTTCCAGCCGGGACAGCACGCCGTTCGCGCCAGGCAATGAGTCCACATCGACGATGCCAATCCAGCGGGCAACATCCACCTGCTCGCCAATTCGATCGGGCGTGTCGATCGCGTGGACGCGATAACGGTCGCCGAGCAACGGCGCCAACTCGATGAGCAGAGCGTCATCATTGCAGAGCAGGAGCACATCGCTGCGCTCTGCACGTTTCACCGCAACGCTCGGCAGCGGGCGCAGGACGGCGTTCATAGGCACGCCCGCAAGAACGGGCAGATGGCTGCGACTGCGAGAATGCGCGGCATCTTCCCCTCCCCATCATGCGCAGGCCTGGGGGATGCTAGTGCAAAGTTAAATGCCGCACGCAACTGACTCCGCTTCGCGACAGGGGCCGATTGACCGGAGATCTCTCATGTGCCCGTCACTTGCGTGCAACTCCTCAGTCGGCGAGTGAACATCTGAGGGCTTGCTGCACCACGACTACGCTCGCGTCTAATGCTGGGGACTGTCCTGCTCGAGCAGTTCGAATTCGATGGTGTCGTCGCCGAGGGGTTGGTTGCGTCGATTAGCCGATGCGGCACGACTCTCCTCGAGGAAATGCAAGGAGAGCTGCTCATACAGAGCAGCCAGCTGTCCTAATCGTTCCTTGCCAGGTACGGTCTGCAACCGGGCAGCCGTGTCACGCAGACGGATGGCCATGGCGAGGTGATCGCGGGCCCGGGACAGCAAAGGATCGATGTCATCCAACTTCATGCGTCGTTCCCCTTTGTTCTGCGGCTTCGACATAACCCTAAACGAAATCCTGCCCGCAGCGGGCAGGAATTGACTGACACGACCTATAGGAGCAGCCAAGTACGCGTCAAGACTGTGAAGCCCTTCACAGTCGACGGCGCGCTAAGATAGCGACGCATGGCCGGTAACTATCTGCGACGGAATTTTGCGGGACTGATCCTGCTGCTGGGGATGTGTGCAGCCGCGCACGCGGGCGTCAGCTATACCGTCACGCAGAGTGATCTGACCTCGCCGGTCGCCGCAAAGCCGATGGCCACGCAGTATTTCGCACGCGATAGCGAGGTGCGCGTCGGCGGGGCGCATGCATCGCGCGTCATCCTGTTCAAAGCTGGCAGCATCTATTCCATCGATCACGGTGCGCATACGGTGCACGTGTTGAAACAGGCCACGCTCGAGCACGTGCGGGACAGACTGCAAAAGAGGACGCAGGCGGCCGAGCAGAAGGCCAATAGCGTCCCCACCAAGACTCCCGCCGCAGAGCGGCTGATCGCTCAGCATTTGCTCGAGCAGATGCGGAGCATGACCGAGCGGCTCCTGAAGCCCACTAAGCTGCAGTTCACCGCAACCGAGCGCTCCGAGCCGTTCGGTCGCGGTACCTGCCGCCTCTGGGAGGAAAGCGAGAACGGCGCGAAGCATCTGGAAGTCTGTGTCGCGCGCATCGATCAGGTATCCGGCGGCCGACAGCTTTTTCAGGCGCTCGGACATCTGTGTCACTACTACGGCGGCTCGCTGGCTGCCCTGGGCGTCGGCTTTGGCCTGACGGACCCCTGGCCCGCTTTCAGCACCCTCAAGGGCATCCCGGTTCGTATCCGCGTGTTTGAGAAGGGCCGCGCTGTCAGCCAGACCGATCTCACGGATATTCACGCAGCGGCGGTACCGGCAGCCTCGTTCACGGTGCCGGCCGGCTACAAGATCGATACCCGGTTACTGCAATAAGCGCATCAGCGCGCCCCGGCCGCGAGCAGCGCACTGATCAGCGCGCCTTCGTTGTGCTCCCTGGCAATCGAGAGCGGCGTGCGGCCGTCCAGATCGGCAATATTGGGATCCGCGCCACGCGCGAGCAGCTCCCGCACCAGCGAGGGTTGATCGTGCATGACGGCGAGCATCAGCGCCGTGCGTCCGTTGCGGTCGCGGGCATTGATGGCGGCCGTCCGGCTCTCTAGCCGCGGGCGCGACGGCTCGAGATCTGCACGTGCATCGGCATCGGATTGCCGGAGGGCCTCGCCTTCTGCCTGGGGCGATGCCTGTACCAGGTTGCTCGATGGCTTCGCGATCTGGCGCGATCTTGCGGGCGCAGCAGGCAGGGGTGGCGCCGCCAGGGGTGCCGGTGCCGCCGGCTGGGGCGCAGAGGCCTGGACGGTCTGCTGCGCTTTCATCGCGCCGGTGGCGTGGTCGGCCGCCACTGGCCTGCCGACCGGCGGCAGGCTGGTGCGCCACTGCGGCGCCAGCAGGATCGCGGCGAGCAGCGCCGCCGCCACCGGGGCCGCAAACTGCCAATGCAAGCTGCGTAGCAGTGCGCGCCATCGCGACGCGCGCCTCGGCGCGGCGTCGCTGGCCGGTTGTGCCTGCGCCGCGAGCTGGCGGGCCTGATCGAGGATGGCCTGGCGGGCGGCGGCGCTCGGACGCGCCGTGTCCTGCGCGCTGGCACTGCGATAGAGTCGATCCAGATCGCTGTCGCTCATAGGCAGTCCTGAAGCAGTTCCCGCAGCTTCGAGCGCGCGTAGCGCAAGCGACTCTTCGTTGTCTCGAAGCTGCAACCGCAGACGGCGGCGATGTCCTCCACGCTCAGCTCCGCCTCCTGTTGCAGCAGAAACGCCTGCCGCTGCTCCTCCGGCAACATCGCCAGCGCACGCAGCAACGCATCCAGCTGCTCGCTCGCGACGGCAGCCGCATCAGGCTCCGCCATGCCGGCACCCTGCGCCAGCGCAGCGGCATGGGCTTCGACCAGATGCGTGGATACTTGCTCGCTCATGACATGGGCCGCGCGCAGCACATCGATCATGCGATGGTGCGCGATCGTGAACAGCCAGGTGGTAAAGCGCGCGCCGCCAGGCTGATAACGTGCCGCATCCCGGGCCACGGCGAACCAGGTTTCCTGCAGAGCGTCCTGCGCGCGGGCACGATCGCGCAGATTGCGCAGCAGGTAGCGATACACCTTGAGCTCGTGGCGCTGATAGAGCAGCTCAAAGGCGCGGGCCTGTCCGGCTGCAAAACGCCGCAGCAGCTCCTCATCGCTGGCCGCCGCCCCTCCCTCCATAGGGCGCAGTATGCAGGATCTCAGCGAACCCGCACGCCATCATACGGCGGCGGGTCGGGCACATAGTCCTGGCCCTCGGTACTCGGGAAGGGGCTGGGACGAGCGCCCGCATATCGATTGGCCGGCACGATACCCATCGCAATGAGATTGGAGAGGCTGTCGTAGCGAATCCGGATGATCTCGTCCGGATGCCATTGCCGCCGCTGGAACTGGGTGTGCGCGACGTAGGAGTACTCGCGCGCGCCATGGGCGGTGCCCAGGGCAGGCGCGGGGGTCGGCGCAGCTGCGGGCGCGGCCGCGCGTGCCGCCTGCGAGGCAATTTGACTCTTGCTGCGATCCTGCGCCAGCTCCGAGCGCTGCGCAGCGTCGGCTGCGCCGTTGGCAATGGGGGGTGCCGGCGCCGTGAGCGCGGCGCTTGCCGGCATCTCGCGGAACAGAGCGATGCCGATGATGCCTACGTTCTGCGGACGACCGGTGCGGGCCGCATACGAGTGAGGCGCCGCGGTGAAGGCGAATGCGGCCACCTGGTAATCACTCTTGCGCCAGCCACTGACCTGATAGCCCTCCCAGGGCGCCAGTACGTAGCCGGACTGATCCCAACCGGCATTCTGACCGGTGATGATGTTGACGCCGTCGACCGAGGTCACGGCCAGCAGCCGCTCGCCCAGATGATTGCGAATGGCGATGCTATAGCGGGCGCCGGGCTCGCCGGCGACCCAATACTCGCCGTGCCGGTA
>Ga0134126_10005685_pt1 | contig 15590 bp, 18 predicted proteins | sample KB31752_FD_96881 | JGI IMG/M metagenome (GOLD analysis project Ga0134126, IMG submission 96881) | Terrestrial soil microbial communities with excess Nitrogen fertilizer from Kellogg Biological Station, Michigan, USA - KB3-175-2 | ecosystem: Environmental > Terrestrial > Soil > Unclassified ...
CGCGCGCACGCGGAACGAGCCGCGGCCGGTGGTATAGGCCTCGGCGATTTCCGCCGGCTTATCGACGATCACGCCGCCGGTCGGAAAATCCGGCCCCTTGACGTATTTGAGCAGCGTGCGGCTGCGCGCCTTCGGATTGTCGATCAGGAACAGCGCTGCGTCGCACAGTTCGGCCGCGTTGTGTGGCGGGATCGAGGTCGCCATGCCGACCGCGATGCCCTGCGAGCCGTTGGCCAGCAGATTGGGAAACGCCGCCGGCAGCACCACCGGCTCTTCGCCGGTGCCGTCGTAGCTCGGCCGGAAATCGACCGCATCCTCATCGATACCGTCGATCAGCAGCCGCGCCACTTCGGTCAGCCGGGACTCCGTGTAACGCATGGCGGCGGCGTTATCGCCGTCGATATTGCCGAAATTGCCTTGCCCATCGATCAGCGGGTAACGCTGGGCGAAATCCTGGGCCAGCCGCACCATGGCGTCGTAGATCGCCTGGTCGCCATGCGGATGGAAGTTGCCCATCACGTCACCCACAACCTTGGCCGATTTCTTGAAGGCGGCGCCGGGATCGAGCCGCAGGGTCCGCATGACGTGGAGAATGCGCCGGTGCACCGGCTTGAGCCCGTCGCGCGCATCGGGCAGCGCGCGATTCATGATGGTGGAGAGCGCGTACGCGAGGTAGCGCTCCTCGAGCGCCACCCGCAGGCCAACCTCTTCAACCTGGCCCTTGTCGGGGGGAATCAGTCTCTTGCCCATGATATTTGCGTATCGCAAGCTGCCCGTATGAACAACTGATGAATGGCCGCATCACCGGATGTGCGCATTCAATCGGATAGTGTTATATCCAACGAGGCGAGAGGCTTCGTGCCAGTTGGCGTATGGTTTGAATGAAACCAAATCTGCGTCCAAACGTTATGGGACACCTACCTAAAAGAGGAGATTTACGAATGCGTGCAATCATTCTTGCGGCGGTCGTTGCCGCAGGCATCGGCTTCGTCGGGACGCAGGCGGCTTCGGCTGCGCCGGCCAACGGCGTAACCATCGGCGAATCCGCCGCCGCGAGCAACGCGGTGGTGAAGGCCCATTGGCGCGGGCCTAGCCGTTACCGGCATCGCTGCCACTATCGTTTCCGTAGCTGGGGCCGTTGCTGGTAATTGACGTGAAAAATTGACGTATCGTAAACGGGCTGGACGCCAAATGTCTGGCCCGTTCGTTTTTACGGCTACGCCGGCAGTGCCCTCGGCTATTGCGGCGAACTGGCTTGTCCCCAGCCGCCCAATTTGCGCACGTTCGAGGGCCGCATCGTCTGGTTCGGCTCCGAATGCAGGTCTTGCCGCGCGTGATAGAAAATAAAGCATCGATAATAAACGGCGTCGGAGCTGCGCGCCCGGTTGGCGCAACGGTCGACGCGATCGAATTCGTGCAGTTCCTTATAAATCAAATACGGCGCGATGGTGTAGCGCAGCTGACCGTCCGGCGTACCGCCAAACCGATCGATCCTGCCTTTTAGATTCGGCTGGACCTTGAGGATCGCATTGCGCAGCGTCTCGCCCTCGACGAAGTTGTCCGGAAGCTGGTCGAACGGTCCATCAAAATAATTGTTGACCTCAACATTCTCATCATAGACTCCGATCAAGATTTTCCGGTCGCGTTGACGGTCGCGGTAAAATACAAACCCGGTACGCTTGCCGACCAGAATGCGATCGCCACGCGGTCCGCCGATAAAGTCGTCGGCGACGTTTACCGTTTCGTCGAGGATATAGAGAAAATTATTGACCGCGGCGTTGTAGACGAGAAAGAAGCGGATGCCGGAATCGTCGAACACCGGTCCGATAAACTCCTCTTTCGGCGCCAGCGCATTCGCCGGCGGCCTCGCCTGCGAGAGATCGTCGAGCTCGAAGACGACGCTCTTTTCCTTATATGACAGCCGGTAGATGAAGCGTTCGAGCTTCTTGAGCTTCACGCCGTTCGACGCATCGAGTGCTTGAAATATGCCGGGCGTGTCGTCGAGCCAGCCATTGGTCTGCTCGTAATAGGCAAACTGCACCTTGCCCTGGTCGCGGTCGCTGGCGTCGAGACGGATATTGCCGGCATAGTCCAGGCCGTTATGACTGAAGGTGAAATAATAATAGTTCTCGGTCGGATAGACTTTCACGCGGTCCGGCAGGCTGTCGAGTACGAAAGCAAAGACCGCCATCGGGTCCGAGACGTCGAGCGTCGTCGGCCGCATGACCTGCTCCATGTAGGTCTGGTGGGCGTGCAACTGCGGAGCGGCGTTTTGCGCCGCCGCGGCGGCCATCATGCCCGCCAGCGCGGCCACAGTTAGGGCAAAAGCTTGGCAGGGCCTTAGCATCGCTGCTCCTTATCGCTCTACGCCACGCTCGGCAGCGCCCGCCCCAGCGCCGTGATGAAATTTGCCCGCTCGTCGCCGAGCGACAAGCCGCGCGGTTCCATGACGTGGCGGGTCAGGAAAAATCCGGTGAGCGCAAAACCGTCGGCGAGATCGCGGCCGCCCGGCTCGGCGTCGCGATCGCGCAGGAAGGCCGGCAACCGCAGCATCTTGTCGGCCCACGGCTCGCCGGCGGTACGGGATACCGCCCTCCCCGATTTCGGCGACACATAAATCAGATCGGTGCTCGCGCCGGTCGAGGCGCATTGCGCAAGATCGAGGCCGAAGCCAAGCTCCGACAATAGCTGCAATTCAAACCGCGCCACCATCGGCGCTGCAATCCTCGCATCGTCGAGATGGTCGAGAATGAGGTCAAGCTCGGCATAGAGGCCGGCATGCGGGTCGCGCTCCGGCAACAGCCGCATCAGCGCGGCCAGGTGGCCAACGCCATAGATCGCATGCGACGCCGCGAAAAAAATCGACGCGCGCAGATTCAAGCCCTCCACGGCATAGTTGCCGAGATGCTCGTCCAGCCGCGCCCGCCAGGCCGCACTGACGGAATTACCGGTCTGCAGGATCGGCTTCATGCGCGAGCCGAAACCGCCGCGCACCAGTCCGAGATGGCGGCCATGCTCGCGCGTCATCAGCTCGAGGATGGCGCTCGCCTCCCCGTGACGCTTGACGCCGATCACGATGCCTTCATCGGTCCATTGCATTTTACTACCGTCATTCCGGAGCGATCGCCATAAGCGCGATTACGCGTGTCTTCGACGCGCTACGGCGAGCGAATCCGGAATCCAGACACACACTCTAAACTAGCACCTGGATTCCGGATTCGCGCTGTCGCGCGCCCCAGAATGACAGGAATATTACTCCTTCGGAAACTCCAGCCCCATGGCGCGATAGCGCTCGGGGTCTTCGCCCCAGCCCTCGCGCACTTTGACAAACAGAAACAGGTGCACCTTGGCGTCCACGATTTCGGCTATTTCCTTGCGCGCCGCTTCCCCGATCGCCTTTATGGTCGCGCCGCCTTTGCCGAGCACGATCTTGCGCTGACTTTCGCGCTCCACATAGATCGTCTGTTCGACGCGCAAGTCGCCGCGGCGCAGTTCCTTCCAGCTCTCGGTCTCGACGGTGGAATGGTAAGGCAGCTCCTGGTGCAGCCGCTCGAACAACTTCTCGCGGGTGATTTCGGCGGCCAGCTGGCGCACCGGCGCGTCCGACATCTGATCGGGCGGATAGTGCCATGGCCCAGGCGCCATGCGCGCAGCCAGCCAGCGCTTGAGATCGCCAACGCCATCGCCGGTCAACGCCGAAATCATGAAGGTCGCCTCGAACGCGGCTTTGTCGTTGGCGGCTTTGGTCAGCGCCAAAAGCGAATCCCTGGGCACGACATCGATCTTGTTGAGGATCAGGATTTTCGGCACTTTCACGTCGGCGAGCCGCGCCAGGATCGTCTCAGCTTCTTCCTCCATTCCCTTGCGGGCATCGATCAATACCCCGACCAGATCGGCATCATGCGCGCCGCTCCATGCCGTCGTCACCATGGCGCGGTCAAGCCGCCGCCGCGGCGCGAAGATTCCCGGCGTGTCGACGAAGATAAGTTGCGAGCGGCCTTCGACCGCAATGCCGCGGATCAGCGCCCGGGTGGTCTGCACCTTACGCGACACGATGGTCACCTTGGAGCCGACCAGCGCGTTGAGCAGCGTGGACTTGCCAGCGTTAGGCGCGCCGATCAGCGCGACAAAGCCGCAACGCGTGCCCTCTTCTGGCTGGTTGTCAACCATCAAGCTTGTCCACCGCCACGCCGACGCGCGTCAGCATGGCGGCGGCGGCGGCCTGTTCGGCGGCACGCTTCGATGAACCCATGCCCTCGGCCGGCGGCCGGTCCGGCAGCGCCACCGCGACACGAAATTCCGGATCGTGATGCGGACCGGTGCGCGCCATTTCGCTATAGGCCGGAGTCGGCAGACCGCGCGCCTGCGCCCATTCCTGCAACATCGTCTTGGGATCCCGCAGCGGTCGTAGCGGCTTGAGCATGCGCTCTTTCCAAAACTTTGCGATCAAAGTTTCGGCGGCGTCAAAGCCGCCGTCAATGAACACAGCGCCGACCAGGGCCTCGCAGGCGTCCGCCAGGATGGTGGCGCGCAAGCGCCCCCCGGCGTGTGATTCCGAGTTGCCGAGCCTGAGCGCCGGCCCAAGATCCATCGCGCGCGCCACCTCGGCGCAGGTTTCCTTACGCACCAGATCGGCAAGCCGGCGCGACAGTTCGCCCTCGTTCGCCTTGGCGAACGCGCGATAGAGCATGTCGGAAATCACCAGGCCGAGCACATGATCGCCGAGGAATTCCAGACGCTGGTAGCTGTTGGCGCGGGTCGCGCCGCCCGCGAGCGCCGAAATATGCGTGACGGCGCGTTCCAGCAGCGCCTTATCGGCAAATTTATAGCCGATACGGTCTTCGAGTGCGGCCCTATCTTTGTCCTTGACCTTGCGGCTCATCGCACGATCGTGAACAGCCTGCTCCAGCGCACCGACACCGGCCAGCGCCAGAATTCCCAGGCGCGCTCGCCGTCGTAAACGGAGAAGAAAATAATCTGCGCCTTGCCGACGATATTCTCGAACGGCACATAGCCGACTTGAGACAGGAAGCGGCTGTCGGTCGAATTGTCCCGGTTGTCGCCCATCATGAAATAATTGCCGGGCGGCACGGTGTAGACCTGGGTGTTGTCGGCAAAGCCGTTGTCGACCAGGTCGAGCGTGTAGAAGCTCACGCCGTTCGGCAGCGTGTCCTTCCAGCGCTTGACCGGCGTGGCGCGTCCGACTTCCTCGGTTTCGATGAAAGGCGGCGCCGGCTCGTGCTTGACCGCGACGCCGTTGATGAAAACCTGTCCGTCGATCACCTGGATCTTGTCACCCGGCAGACCGATCACGCGCTTGATGTAGTCGGTCGACGTATCCTTGGGCAGGCGGAACACGACCACGTCACCCCGTTCGGGCAGCCAGTCGCCCGGAATTCGGCCGGAGAATATTGCCGGCGACAAGGGCAGCGAGAAATGGCTGTAACCGTAAGAATATTTGGACACGAACAGATAATCGCCGACCAGCAACGTCGCCTTCATCGAGCCGGAGGGGATGTTGAAGGGCTGGAACAGAAAGGTGCGGATCACTAGCGCGATGATCAGCGCGTGGAAAATGACGCGGATTGTCTCGGCGATGCCGCCTTCGGTCCGTTTTGTTCCGGATGTCACGCTCATTGGCCTCTTGTCCCGCCACTCAAGGCGTGTGCCCCGGCGATCTTGTAGCGGCTGCCAACCGAGCACGCAATCAAGAACGCCCGCCGCGTAAACACTTGGTTGGATTGCCTTTCCGGCCGTTACGCCGGCGTCCGCGGCACTGCCGTTATGATGACAATGGCTTGCGCGGTCGGCCCCTCATCGGTCAACGAAACATCGATGCGCGCCTCGCAACCGGCCGGCGTCATCGCTTGCAACCGTTTGAGCGCGCCACCGGTGAGCCGCATGGTCGGGCGGCCGGAGGCCAGATTGACCACGCCCATGTCGCGCCAGAACACGCCTGCCCGCAGGCCGGTGCCGAGGGCCTTGGAGCAGGCCTCCTTGGCGGCAAAACGCTTGGCATAGGTTTCGACCCGGTTGGCGCGCTTGTCGGCCTTGGCGCGTTCCGCTGGCGTGTAGATGCGGGCCAGAAAACGCTCGCCGTGCCGCTCGATGGTGCGTTCGATGCGCCGGACGTCGATGATGTCGGAACCGAGCCCGATGATCATGTCTTTTCCTTGCGCATGATCTCATCCGGAAACCGTTGCCAACTTTTCGGGATCATGCGCCCGCCTTCTTGCGCCCGCGATCCATGGCCGCGCGCATGAACTTCACGCAGTCGGAAATTCCCTCGAACATCGATTCACCGAACAGAAAGTGGCCGATGTTGAGTTCGACGATCTGCGGCAGCGCCGCGATGGTTTCAGCACTCGCATAATCGAGCCCGTGGCCGGCGTGAACCTCAAGGCCGAGGCCCTTGGCCAGCAACGCGCCGGCGCGGATCAACTGCCATTCGGCATTAGCCTCGGCCGCTTTGTTTTCAGTCAGCGCGTCGCACCAGGAGCCGGTGTGTAGCTCGACCACCGGCGCACCCAGATCGACCGCCGCCTCAATCTGCGCCGGCGCGGCGGCGATGAACAATGACACCCGGATGCCGGCATGTTTGAGCGCATGCACCACCGGCCTGAGTTGCGCGCTCTGCCTGACGGCATCGAGCCCGCCCTCGGTGGTGCGCTCGGTGCGCTTTTCCGGCACCAGGCAGACCGCGTGCGGCTTGGTCTTGATCGCGATGGCGGTCATCTCTTCGGTTGCCGCCATCTCGAAATTGAGCGGCTTGTCGATTTCGGCCTTGAGGCGCGCGATATCGTCGTCGCGGATATGGCGGCGGTCCTCGCGCAAATGCGCCGTGATGCCGTCGGCGCCGGCCGCGATCGCAAGCTTGGCCGCGCGCACCGGGTCGGGGTGGCGCCCGCCGCGCGCATTGCGGATGGTGGCGACGTGATCGACATTGACGCCGAGGCGGAGTCGAGGCGCGTTCATCTAGCCATTAACCCGCTCAGCCTTCGCCACCACCGGCTTGGCGCGCAATTGCGCGATGATGGCGGTGAGATGCTTGAGATCATAGACCTCAAGATCGATCAGCACATCGGTGAAGTCCGGCGCCCGCCGCGTCATGCGGATATTGTCGATATTGCCGTCGTTCTCGGCAATGACCTGCGCGATCTGCGCCAGCGAACCGGGCTCGTTCACCGATTGCACCGCGATGCGCGCCGGGAAGCGCCGCGGCGTGTTTTCTTCCTCGTCCCAGCGCACGTCCAGCCAGCGGTCCGGCTTGTCTTCGAATTCGCCAAGCGCGGCGGACTGGATCGGGTAGATGGTGATCCCCTCGCCCGGCGTCAGGATGCCGACGATCCGGTCGCCCGGCACCGCACCGCCGTCCGGCGCGAAGCTCACCGGTAAATCGCTGTTGATGCCGCGAATCGGGATCGCCGGTTCAGTCGCGGCGGGACCCGGCACCTTGAATTTAACCGATGTAAGTTTTTTGAGGCCAAACCAGCCGCTCTCGGATTTGCGTTTTACCGCCATGGCCGCAGCGCGTTCTTCCTTGTAGTCGGGATACATGGCGCGGGCGACGTCCGACGCCTTCAATTCGCTGCGCCCGACCGCCGCCATCACTTCGTCGATGGACCCCCGCGCCAACCGCGGCAGCGCACCAGTAAGTTTCTCGTCCGAATAGACGATCTTGGCGCGTTGGAACAGCCGTTCGACGATACGCCGGCCGAGTCCTGTATATTGGGTGCGCACCGCCGCGCGCGTGGCGCGACGGATCGCGGCGCGCGCCTTGCCAGTGACAACGATCGATTCCCAGGCCGCCGGGGGCGCTTTTTGCGCCTTGGAGGTGAGGATTTCGACTTCGTCTCCGTTGATGATTTCCGAGCCCAACGGCGCAATCTGTCCATTGATCTTGCATCCCACCGCGGTGTTGCCGACGTCGGTGTGCACCGCATAGGCAAAATCGATCGGTGTCGCATTGCGCGGCAGCGCGATCAGCTTGCCTTTGGGCGTGAAGCAGAAAACCTGATCGTGGAATAGCTCTAACTTGGTATGTTCGAGGAACTCCTCCGGGTTCGAGCCTTCCGCCAAAAGCTCAATGGTACGGCGAAGCCAGGCATAGGCGCTCGACTCACGCGACAGCAGCTCGGTCGGCGAACCGACATTATCCTTGTAGAGCGCGTGCGCGGCGATGCCGTATTCGGCCAGCTCGTGCATCTCGGTGGTGCGGATCTGCAACTCGACGCGCTGTTTGCCTGGCCCGATCACGGTGGTGTGGATCGAACGGTAATCATTGGCCTTGGGCGTCGAGATGTAATCCTTGTAACGGCCAGGCACCATCGGCCAAGTCGTATGCACGATGCCGAGCGCCTGGTAGCAATCTGCCACCGTCTTCACGATCACGCGGAAACCAAAAATATCGGACAACTGCTCGAAGCCGACCGACTTGCGTTCCATTTTGCGCCAGATCGAATAGGCGCGCTTGCGCCGCCCCAATACCCGCGCCGCGATGCCGCGGTCGGCGAGCTTCTTGGTGAGTTGCTGTTCGATCTCCGTGATCAGATGCTTATTGCGGTCGGCGAGCGCATTGAGACGCCCGCTCACCACATCGCAGGCTTCCGGATAAAGTTCGCGGAATGCAAGATCGTCGAGTTCCTCGCGCATCGCATGCATGCCCATGCGGCCGGCGAGCGGCGCATAGATTTCCAGCGTCTCTTCGGCGGCGCGCCGGCGCGCCTCGGCCGGCATGTAGTCGAGCGTACGCATATTGTGCAAACGGTCGGCAAGCTTGACGAGAAGCACGCGCACGTCGTCGGCGATCGCCAACAGCAGCTTGCGCAGGTTTTCCGCCTGCTTGGCCTCCTTGGTGACCAGATCGAGTTTTTTGAGTTTGGTCAGCCCATCAACCAGCGTGCCGATGTCGCGGCCGAACAAGGTATCGATCTCGGCGCGAGTGGTTGCGGTATCCTCAATGGTGTCATGCAAAAGTGCCGCGGCAATCGTGGCGTCGTCGAGTTTGAGGTCGGTGAGGATAGCCGCCACCTCGATCGGATGTGAGAAATACGGATCGCCCGAGGCGCGCTGCTGCTCGCCATGCGCCTTCATGGCGTAGACATAGGCGCGGTTGAGCAGCGCTTCGTTTGTATTGGGATTGTAGCGGCGCACCCGTTCGATCAGATCATATTGCCGCATCATCGGCGGCTTGCGGGATTGCGCCTGCTTTTCAATAACTTGCGGCTTGGCAACGATCCGCTCCAGCGGCGCCCTGGTCGGCGACTGCTTCTGCATTCGCGGTAAATCTGAGCGTGCGCGCGCCATCCAAATGCCTTGCGGGCACCGAATCTGGATCGGGAACGGTGCTGGCCGCCGTTTCTATCATAGATATCACGACAATTCGCTGGAGCCGCAAGGGCTTGCCGTTCCGGTTGATGAAAAGCCAACGGCCCGGCGTTAAAGCCGGGCCGTTATGTCGAATTTGTGGGAAAACAGCGGCGAATCGCTTATTCGGCGTCTTCTTCCGGCACTTCTTCCGGCGGCGCCAGGCCTTCGAGACCCTTGAGCAGTTCTTCTTCGGTCATGCGCTCGGAGGTAACTTCGGTATCGTCGGAGTCGACACTGGCACCCGCGCCGGCACCGATCAGCGGCACTTCGGGCTCCGGTTCGTCGACCTCAACATACTTCTGCAACGTGTGGATCAGGTCTTCTTTCAAGTCACCGGGGGATACAGTCGTTTCCGCGATCTCGCGAAGCGCTACGACCGGATTCTTGTCGTTGTCGCGCTCAACGGTAATCTGCGACCCGGACGAGATCATGCGCGCCCGATGGCTCGCCAGAAGGACGAGATCGAAACGATTTTCAACCTTGTCGATGCAGTCTTCCACGGTGACACGGGCCATCGGCTCGTCACTCCTTGAGATGGAACTTTGTCTTGAATTCGACTGTTAGGTAGCCCGTACCGTCTGAAAGTTCAAGTATTTTTGTCTTGGTTTGGCCCCAAGCCTCTGTTACCCAAATAGCCGCAAGCAGGCCGATCCGGCTAGATTTTATCGGCAAAGGCGTGATTGCACGGGTACCGACTGATTTGATCGAGGGTGCCTTTCTGTTAACGCCGATTCGATGCAGCGCTCCGCGCCTCTCGCGCGTTTGGGGCGCGCTGAATCGGAAAATTCGGTTTGCATTGCCAGCAGTGAGAGAAAAACCATGACGGTCCCCGGCGAGAAAATCGCATTGTTCATTGACGGCGCCAATCTTTACGCCACTGCCAAATCGCTCGGCTTCGACATTGATTACAAGAAGTTGCTGCGCGAGTTTCAGTCACGCGGTTATCTGCTGCGCGCGTTCTATTACACCGCGGTGATCGAGGATCAGGAATATTCATCGATCCGGCCGTTGATCGATTGGCTCGATTACAACGGCTATGCGGTCGTCACCAAGGCGACCAAGGAATTTGTCGACCAGACCGGCCGCCGCAAGGTCAAGGGCAACATGGATATCGAGCTCGCGGTCGATGCGATGGAGATCGCCGGCTCGATCGACCACATGGTGCTGTTCTCCGGCGACGGCGATTTCCGCTCGCTGGTGGAGGCCGTGCAGCGCAAGGGCGTCCGCGTGACGGTGATTTCGACGGTCACCACCCAGCCGCCGATGGTGGCCGACGAGTTACGCCGCCAGGCCGACATCTTCACCGACATCGTCACGCTGCAGGGAAAAATCGGCCGCGATCCTGCCGAACGCGCCGCCCGCGGGCCGCGCGACGATCACGGCTCCTCGCCGCAGCACACGCCGCAATTCCTGCAGCGCCCGCCGGTCGTCCCGCAGCGCGCCGGGGTGGCCGCCGATGTCGTCGGCGACGATGAAGAATTCGACGATTAATTAAGTGAGCTCAGCCGTGCCGCAGGAACAGCCCGGACGCGATTGTCCGCGCTGTCCGCGGCTGGTGGCATTCCGCAAGCAGTGGCGTGCGAAACAACCTTCCTGGTTCAACGCGCCGGTGTCCACTTTCGGACCCCTCGATGCGCGACTCTTAATCGTCGGCCTAGCGCCAGGCTTGCAAGGCGCCAACCGCACCGGCCGGCCCTTCACCGGCGATTATGCCGGCATGCTGCTGTACGAGACGCTCGGCCGCTACGGTTTCACGCACGGGCAATTCGACGCGCGGCCTGACGACGGCCTGACGTTGATCGACTGCCGCATCACCAACGCGGTGCGCTGCGTGCCGCCGGAAAACAAGCCGACGCCGGCAGAAATCAATACCTGCCGCGATTTTCTCAAACTCACCATCGCCGAGATGAAAAACTTGCGCGCCATCGTCGCACTGGGTCACGTTGCCCATAATAGCGTGGTGACGGCGATGGCGGCGAAGAAATCCGCCGCGCCTTTCAAGCACGGCCAGCGAAATGCACTCGGCCAGATCGATCTGTTTTCCAGCTATCACTGCTCGCGCTACAACACCAACACCGGCGTGCTGACGCCGGCGATGTTTCGCACGGTGTTCGCCGACGTGCGCGAATTTTTAGGGCGTGAATAGCGGAACGCTCTGTCGTAAACTGCGCCACGGAATCGAGGATGTTTCGAGGATGGCAGCCGCGACCGCACGGACGCCTTGGTGGGCCTTGGCCTGGCCGCTCTTGGCTTGGATTGTACTCATTTCGGTGCTCGCCGCCGGCACCGGCGGCGTCATCGCAACGGCTGCCGGACTGATCTTGATCGCGACCGTCTTCGCAGCTGTCTATCATGCCGAGGTCGTGGCCCACCGCATCGGCGAGCCGTTTGGCACGCTCGTTTTGGCGGTCGCCGTCACGGTGATCGAGGTGGCGCTCATCGTTTCGGTCATGCTGGGAGCCGCGGACAAGGCGGCGCTGGCGCGCGACACGGTTTTTGCCTCGATTATGATTGCCTGCAATGGCATTGTGGGCCTGTGTCTATTGGCGGGGGGCGTGCGCCACCACGAGCAGGGATTTCAGCTCGAGGGGGCTAGCGCCGCTTTGGCCGTGCTCGTGGCGCTTACCACCCTGACGCTTGTTCTACCGAACGTGACGATTGCGGCGCCTGGCCCGGCGTTCAGCACGTCGCAGCTCGTGTTCGCCGGCATTATTTCGCTGGTGCTCTACGGCTCTTACGTTTTCGTGCAGACCGTGCGGCATCGTGGTTATTTCCTACCCGCCAAAGGCAAAAGCAAAAAGGCGCTGGCGCCGCCATCCGACCGGACCGCGCTGGTCAGCGCCCTGCTCTTGCTCGCGGCGCTCGTCGCCGTGGTCGGCCTTGCCAAGGCGCTGACGCCAACGCTGGAAGTAGCGGTTGCCTTTCTCGACGTGCCAAAAGCTGTCGTCGGCGTGGTCATCGCGCTGCTGGTCTTGCTGCCCGAGGGCCTCGCGGCGTTGCGGGCGGCGCGCGCCAACCAATTGCAGACCAGCCTGAACCTGGCGCTGGGATCGGCGCTCGCCAGCATCGGCCTTACGATTCCGGCCGTGGCCGTCGTCTCGATTGTGCTTAACCGGCCGCTGGAACTTGGGCTCGGCACGAAAGACGAGGTTTTTCTGGCCGTCACGCTGGTGGTTGGCGTCATCACGCTCGGGACCGGCCGGACAACGGTGCTTCAGGGCATCGTGCACCTGGTCATCTTTGTGGCGTTTTTGTTCCTTGCCGTGCTGCCGTAACGCAAGTCAGCGCGGGGCCTGAAGCCAGGCGATTACTTCTTCCGCGCTCTTGTCGGGCGGAAACACCGGGTAGAACGCCCAGGTGATCTTGCCGTCGTCGATCACCAGCGCCATGCGCTTAAGCAACGTCATGCCGGAGGTCGTGAAGGTGGGCAGCTTGAGCGCCTTGGTCAATGTCATTTTCTCATCCGACAGAATCGCAAACGGCAGATGCAGGCGCGTCGCCGCCTCCTGCTGATAGGCGGTGTCCTGCGTCGACAAGCCGTAGAGCTGCGCTACGCCCAGCCGCTTGAGCTCGGCAAAATGGTCGCGGAAGCCGCAGGATTGCGGCGTGCACCCGCGCGCGCCCGGAATTTCGTCCCAGCCCGGCGGCGCATCGACGCCCGGCACGCCGGTGCGCGGATAAACGTAAACGACGGTGCGCCCCTTGAGCGCCGACAGATTGACCGCCTTGCCGTCAGTCCCCCGCAGCGCCAGATCCGGCAGCTTCATTCCCGGCAGATGCTTGGCGGCGCCGTCGTCCTGCGGGACCGGGATACCCGGCGGCAGGACATTCGGATTATGCATGCCGGGCGCTTCGGTCATTTTTTATCTCCGTAAGACATGAACTCCATCAGCGAGCCGTCGGGGTCGCGGAAATAGACCGACGTGCCCGGTCCCTTGGCGCCGAAACGCTGCATCGGCCCGCGCTCGACCGCAATACCGTGCGCATTGAGATGGGCGATCGCGTCTTCGATCGGCCCGTTCCATTCGAAGCAAAGATCGGAATTTCCTGGCTGCACCGGCAGGCGCGCGACGTCCGCCGGTGCCACGCCCGGCCCATGCACGTTGAGCTGCTTGTCGCCAAAGCGATAGGCAAAGCCCACAGGCCGCGCCACCAAATCGGCACCCATCACTTGCGTATAGAACTTGTTTGAGCGCTCCCACTCGGTGACTTTGATCACGCAGTGATCGAATTTGGTTGGCACATTCATACGCTAGCCCTTCTGCCGCATCAGCCGACCGCGCTCGCGCTCCCAGGAGCGTTTCTTGAGCGTTTCGCGCTTGTCGTGCAGCTTCTTGCCTTTGCCAAGCGCGATTTCGATTTTCGCCCGCCCCTTCGCGTTGAAGTAAAGCTTGAGCGGCACGATGGTCATGCCTTCGCGCTCGACAGCACCAGCCAGCTTGTTGATCTGTCGTGCATGCAGCAGCAATTTACGCGGCCGCTTCGGCAAATGGTTGAAGCGATGCGCCTGCAGGTATTCAGGAATATTGGAATTAATCAGCCAGATCTCGCCGTCGCGCGCATCAGCATAGGACTCCGCAATGGTCGCCTTGCCGGCGCGCAGCGATTTCACCTCGCTGCCGGTGAGCGCGATGCCGGCCTCGATGACCTCGCCGATCTCGTAGTTGAAGCGCGCCTTGCGATTGTCGGCGACCACCTTGAAGCGGCGCTCTAGTTTGGCGGCCATAGCGAACTTTTATGGTTCAGCGCGACTTCAGCAGATCGCGGATTTCGGCGAGCAGTTCTTCCTGCTTGGAGACCGGCGGAGCTTTCTCGGCCTCCTTGGCCATCATCCGCCCGATGCCGCGAATCGCCAGAAACAGTACGAAGGCGATAATGATGAAGTTAATGACGATGGTTAGAAAATTTCCCCAAGCCAACACCGCGCCTTGCTTTTTCGCTTCAAGCAACGTGGTGGCGGTGACCTTGGGCGAGAGCGGGATGAAGTAGTTGGAAAAATCGAGCCCGCCAGTCGCCGCGCCCACCACCGGCATGATGACGTCGCCAACCAGAGAGGTCACAATGGCGCCGAAGGCGGCGCCGATGATCACGCCGATGGCGAGATCGACCACATTGCCGCGCAGTGCGAATTTCTTAAAATCCTCAAGCATGGCTAGTTGATCAACCCCGCGTGGACCATCGCCTCGCGCACCGCAGTCTGCGCCTTTTCGCTGGCCGACACCATCGGCAATCGTACAATATTGCTGCATTTGCCGATCAGCGACATCGCATACTTGATGGGCGCCGGGCTGGTCTCGACGAACAGGTTGATATGCAGCGGCGTGAGCTTGTCCTGTAGCTTGAGCGCGGTCGCGAAGTCGCCCTTCAGGCAGGCGCTCTGAAACTCGGCGCATAGCCGCGGCGCGACATTTGACGTTACTGAAATGCAGCCATGGCCGCCATGCGCCATGAAGCCGAGTGCGGTGATGTCCTCGCCGGAAAGCTGGTTGAAATCCTCGCCCATCGCCGCGCGCTGCTGCGACACCCGCGTCATGTTGGCGGTCGCGTCCTTCACACCCGCGATGTTCTTGAGTTCGTAGAGCCGCTTCATGGTATCGACCGACATATCGACGATCGAGCGGCCGGGAATGTTGTAGATGATGATCGGAATGCCGATCGCATCGTTGATCGCCTTGTAATGCTGATAGAGCCCTTCCTGGGTGGGCTTGTTGTAATACGGCGTCACCACCAGCACCGCGTCGGCGCCGGCCTTCTCCGCATGCTTGGAAAAATCGATGGCCTCGGCGGTCGAGTTGGAGCCCGCGCCGGCAACGACCGGCACCCGGCCATCGGCCTGGTCCACGCACCATTCAACGACCTTCTTGTGCTCGTCATGCGACAGCGTCGGGCTCTCGCCGGTGGTGCCGACCGGCACCAGGCCTCTGGTGCCTTCGGCGATCTGCCAGTCCACAAGGTCGCGGAACATCTTTTCGTCGAGCGAGCCGTTTTTGAACGGCGTGACCAGCGCGGTGAACGATCCTCGGAAGCTCGTTTTGGCGGTCATGACACGACTTCTCCACAGATGAGGTGGCGCACCCTATTGATATCGGGTCGCCTTGACCGATGAAAGCCCTCCACCCTGATGGGCGCCATGAATTGACGTGATAAATAGGGTCCCGCCCCGCTTTTGCCTGCCTTGCGGGGTACATTAACGTGTCCAGTTTTCGGGTATCCTTCAGCAA
>Ga0134126_10005686_pt1 | contig 15589 bp, 13 predicted proteins | sample KB31752_FD_96881 | JGI IMG/M metagenome (GOLD analysis project Ga0134126, IMG submission 96881) | Terrestrial soil microbial communities with excess Nitrogen fertilizer from Kellogg Biological Station, Michigan, USA - KB3-175-2 | ecosystem: Environmental > Terrestrial > Soil > Unclassified ...
CGAGCAGTTCCGCGGCCCGGCGGCGCCCGGCCTTCTTGGGCAGCAGGTGCAGGTCGGCCATCAGCATCAGGTTCTCGCGGCCGGTCAGGTAGCCGTCGACGGCGGAGAACTGGCCGGTGACCCCGATCGCGCGCCGGACCGCCTGCGGGTTCCTGGCGGGGTCGGCGCCGTTGACGCGGATCTCGCCGGCGTCGGGCTTCAGGTAGGTAGTAAGGAGGTGCACGGCGGTGGTCTTGCCCGCCCCGTTGGGGCCGAGCAGGGCCAGGATCGTGCCCGGCGGCACCGTCAGGTCGATGCCGTCGAGCACGGTCTTGTCGCCGAAGGACTTGCGCAGGCCGCGGGCGGAGATCGCGGCACCCGTGCTGATTGAGCCGGCCGTTGTCGTGCCCTTGACGGTAGTCACGGCGTTCAGGCCTCCTCGTCCTCGTCTAGGCGCGGGGTGCGGCGGATGGTGACGTCGCCGAGCTTGGTGCGGGCGTGCACCTCGACCTTGTCGACCGGCTCGCCGGCCTCGGGGGCGTCGGCGGCGGCGAGCTCGTTGTAGACCCGGCCGACGTCGGTGTTCAGCTCGAGGAAGGCGGCGCTACCGGTGCGGATCCCGACTTCCACGCTCCCGTTCTTCGATGTGGCGAAGACCTTGCCCCGGACTACCTCACCGATCCGCGCCTCGCCGTTGGAGCTGGCGGCGGTGATGTCGGTCAGCGCGCGGTCGACCGACACCGAGCCGTTGGTGGTCTTGACGTTCGCGGGACCGGTGACCACCCCGACGTGCACCTTCCCGTTGCCGGTGGAGACGTCGGCGGTGCCGTCGACGGCGCCGATCTGGATGTCGCCGGAGCTGTTGCGCACCTCGGCGGAGCCGCTGACCCCCTCGACGCTGACCCCGCCGACGCCGTTGCGCACGTTAAGCGGCCCGGTCTCGGCCAGCCGGACGGCGCCCAGGTGGGTCTTGAGCGCGACGGCGCCGAGCACGCCGTCGGACTGGAAGTCCCCGAGCTCGGCCTCACCGCGGACGTCGGAGTCGGTGGGCAGCTGGATGACGACGTCGATCGCGTCGGGCCGCTTGCTGCTGAAGTTGACGAACCGGTTCAGCGGCTTGCGGGAGACGACGCTCAGCGTCCGGGTGGCCTCGTCGTACTCGACGCGGGTACCCTCGGCCGCCCTGACGTCGGCGGACTTGCCGGGGTCGCTGGGGCTGACCTCGACGACCGTGTCCGCCCGGTCGGAGGGGACGAAGCGGACGTCAGCGACATAGAGGTCCAGGGTGACGATGATCGGGGACGGGGTGTTGAAGGTCGAGACAGACATCTCAGTGTTCCTTTGCTTAGTTTTGCTTTGGCTGTTGTGGATGGTGACGGTGTGCGTGTTCACCGGACCCAGCCGCTGTAGCTCTGGCCGACGGCCTGGTCCGGACTCTGCGGAAGGGGCGACCGCGCTCCGCGCCGCCCCTCGTTGGCCAGCCCGGCGGCCGCGGCCCGGACGATCCAGGCGTTGACCGAGAGCCCGCCAGCGGCGGCGGCGTCCTCGATCAGCGCCTTGAGGTTGGCGGGCAGCCGCAGGTTGATCCGCACCATGGCGGCGTCATCGCCCTCGGCGACGGGCAGCCGCACATCGACGGGTGCGGGCGCGATGTTTTCAGCGGCTGACGTGGCAGGCGCGGGCGGCGGCGTCACGACGAACGAGGCGGCACCGCCCCGCAGCCGGACATCGACGGAGCCGGGCGCCAGCTCAGCGGAGATCTCCTCGGCCGCGGCCGAGAGCGCCTCCAGCAGGTTGAGCCGCACCGCCGCGTCAAGCGAGGCGAGCAGCCGGTCGGCCAGGGCGCGAGCGTCCTGGCCGCCGACCTCCGCCGCGGTCGTCAGCTCCCGCCGCAGGTTTTCGACGTACTGGGTGAGTTCCATGGCTCTACTATGGCACCACTTTGGCACCAACGCAAGCCACCATGGCTCAATTTGATGTCTCTTCAGGTCATTTATGGTGCCATAGAAGGGCACCAGTGGCACCAACCCGGCGTCGGCTGGCGCCATGCGGAAACCACCGGTGATGACGGCACGCCGAAGAAGACGACGGCCATGCCCCGGCCAGCGCCGCTTAGCGTCGCGCCTTCGCCCGGGTCGTGGTCCGCCCCCCGGCGACGCGTGGTGCAGCTAGGTGGCCTGGGTCTTTGCCTGGACGTTGGCCGCGGCGGTCTCGGCGACGGCCCGGCTGTCCGCGCTCGCGTCGATGGTGACCCGCTTGCGGCGGTTCTCCAGCCAGGCCGTGACGCCGAGCGAGGTGCCGAGTCTCTTCACCGACTCGACAAGGTTGTTGAGCTCGTCAACGAGGGCGGTCGTCCCCTTGACCGCCACGGTCACGGTGACGATCAACGCCCCGATGGACACCGGGTCGATGAGGCGGTCGGCGTCAAGTACCTGTGACCTGACGACCAGGACCCCGTCGACGACGTTGAGTTCCGCGTCGATCGCCTCCCTGATGGCCTGCATGTCGGCGTCTTCGCCTTCGACCTCGAAGTGGAAAAAGAGGTCCGCGGTGTCTTGTTCTGCCATCGGAGCTTCTCCTCATGGTTTCGTGGTGCTGGCCGGGCGAGCGATGGTGACGAGCTTCAGCGGCGCCCATTTGTACATTTCGGGTTCCCGCTCGCGATAGGCGTTGACCGCGAGCGCGAGGGCCTCGTCGGTAGGCAGGCCGTCCGCGAGGTGCTGGTGCATAACGGGCATGATCGCGAGGGCCGCCTTGTCGTTGACGGGCCAGAGCCCGCCGAGCACCTCGTGTGCCCCGGCCGAGAAGAGCGCCGCCGGCAGGCCGAACATCTCGTCACCGAACAGTGCCTCGCCGCCCCCGTCGTCGACTGACCGCGCGGCCTCGCCGCGGCCGCTGATCGCCCGCTGGCCGAGCTGGCAGGCCGAAAGGACGACGAGCCCGCCGCCGAGCTTCCACTGGCTGATGTCGAGGCCGTCGACATGACCATCGACGAGCAGCAGCCGCGCCGCGAACGGGTCGTCCGATGAGCCGCTCTCGCCGTGCGTGGCGAAGTGCAGCACGCGGAAGTCGCGCAGCCCCCCGCCCGCGCCGAGGCCGTCGAGGCGATCGCGAGTCGCGGACTCCTCGAGTAGCGTCGTCACCGGTGCATCGTCGTAGGCCGCAGTCACGCTGGCGAGCTCCGCGGGGGCGCTGGGGAGAGGCCTCGCGCCGGGGAACCTCGAGATGGCGAGGCCGAAGACGCCCGCGTCGCGAGCGGGGACGGCTCGCTCGGCGAGCAGGGTTGACAGGTTGGGGATGTAGGACACCGCGAACCGGCTGATGAGCGGCTCGCCCTCCCAGTCGAAGGCGTGGAACGGGAACTGATGAAGGAAGCCCTGCGGTGAGATGAGCAGGTGACGCTTGCCGGACAGCAGCGCCGCGCCCTCCCTGGGCATTAGCAGCCGGCCAAGTGGCGGGATATCGTCGCGGAGCCACCCGACCGGTCCGCTGAGGGCGGCGAGGTCGGCGGCCAGGCCGGCGAGGTCGCTAGCGTTGTCCTCGAGGTTGACCCGCTCGACAACCGCGTCTGCCTGGTCGATCGTGACGATGAGCAAGGTCTTCTGGCTCAGCCAGTAGTGGTAGACGACCACGTCCCGCGGGCCGAGCCGGGCCTGGACCGCGGACAGCCTGAACGGCTCAAGCATGGTTACCCGCTGGCGGGCCTGCCGGGCCATGAGCCGCGTCCACAGGACGCGCCGCCGGGCCCGGGCCACCGGATCGCCGTCGCGGTCGGAAAGCGCCCGGAACTCGGCCTCGAGTTCCCAGGGCGCGGGGGCCAGGGCCCGCGGGCTGCCCTCATCGCCGTCGCCGGTTCCGGCGGCCGCCGCTCCCGCCGCCCCTCCACCCGGGCCCGCCAGCCAGCCGAGCGAGCCGCGCGCCTTCGCGAGCTCGGCGCGGCGGAGCAGCAGGTCGCGGTCCTCGAGCTTGTAGGCGGCGAACACCCCGGTGTCATAGAGTCGCCGCCGCTCGCGCAGGTAGCCGTCCTGGAGGTAGGGCGAGCTCGCCTTGCCGCGGTCGAGCTCGGCGATCCCGATGCCCTTCTCGGCGGCGGCCGAGCTCGCCGCGAAATCACCGTGCATGGTCCACGCCATCGCTACGCGCACGAGCAGTTGCACCAGCAGGGAACGCCGCTCGCTGTCGGCGATGCCGGCGGCCTTCTCGAGGTACTCGCCCGCGGCGGTCAGCACCCTGGCGCACTCGTCGTTGCGTTTCAGCCACGACAGCGTCTCGCCCCGAAGCAGTGCCGCGGTGAAGACGAGTCCCGGTAGCCGGGCCGCGGTCGCCTCCGCCTCGAGCTTCGCGGCCTCGGCGATGATCGCGTTGAGGCCGGGCTCGTCGGCCGTGACCGCGTACCGGTCGCTCAGGCGGTTCAGGGCCTCGGCGATCCGCTGCCCGGCACCGGCACCGGTCTCGGCATCTGGCTCATGCTCGCGAGTTGGCGTGGGCACTGGCGCCGGGCCGCCGGCCGGCGCTGGGTCGCTGATGGGCGCGGAATCCGGAGCACCCGCGGGACTCGACGCGGGCGGACCGGCGACCACGGCCCCCGCCTGCGTGAGCGCCCGAACGTCGGCGTCGATCCGGGCGGTGGCGGCGTTCGCCTCGGTGCCGAGGCGCCTGGCCAGCCCGGCCAGCTGGCTAAGCGTGGCCGTAAGCACGGCGTCTGAGGCATCGGTGCCCGACCGCGGCAGGTGGCCGGGCGGCAGTTTGGTCCGGGTCTCGGTGACCGACGCCCACAAGGTGGTGACCGAGGCCAACGTGGCCTGGGTCTGCCCGGCTACGCGGCCGCTGGTCAGCCACGCGGCGAAGGCCTGCTCCGCGCGGCTGCCCGTCGGGTCGGCGTAGCCGAGCGCGGCCAGTTCGGCGGCCGCCTCGCCGACCCGGCCCGCCGCGTCGTACGGGTCTCCGGCATACGCCAGGATGCTCGCGATCTGCGCGAGCAGCCGGGCCTTGAAGAGGCCGGGCGGGCCGGGCTGCCGGTCAAGCTCACCGAGCATCGACTCGAGCGCCTGGTCGACGTCGCCGGTCGACGCCAGGACGGCGAGCGCGGAGCGCTGCAGGCAGTCGGCGACCTGGTCCTCGTCACCGAGCGACCGCCAGACGTCGGCCGCTTGCGCGAACCAGCCGGGCGCCTGCCCGTTGCCCTGGAACGCGGCGCTCCTTCCGAGCTGGTTGAGCACGCTCCCGATCCGGAAGTCACTGTCGGCCCGGTCCGGGGTCCCGGGCCGGGTCCGCGCGGCGAGCGCGCGCTCGTCGGCGAGAAGCGTGATTAGCTCGGCGTCGACCGCGGGACTGGCCTTCCCTGGCTGGACCCGGCCGATCAGGCCGCTAAACCGGAGGAAGAGCGGGTGCGCGGCCGCGACGACCTGGGGGTCCCGGACTTCACCCGGGTCCGGCGCGGGCGGCGGCCACGGCAGCGGCCCGGGGGGCGCTGGCGCGACCTGCCGGAGCCCGTTGACCCGGTCGGAGATCAAGAGGATGCTGCTGAGGCGCTCCGCTGGCGCCCACTCGTCGAAGCCGACCGCCCCGGACCCGAGCGCGGCGGCGAACTCCCCGTACCACTGCGGGTACTCTCGCCCGGGCCCGATCCCGACCGCCGCGGCCTGCTGCCGCCGGATCAGGTCCAAGACCCCGCTGAGCGTCGCGAAGTCCGCGGGCGAGAGCGGCCGGACGAGTTCGGCGATCTCCGCGTCGAGCGCCTTGAGCTTGCCGAGCAGTTCCTCGATCGCGCGGCGGGCTAGTGCGCGCGGGTAGTTCGGATGCTCTCGCTCGACCCGTTTTCTGTATTCAGCCCAGATGTCAACGTCATCCACGATTCCCCCCGTCAGCTATTGTAGGCGCCTAATCGGCGGCTGAGCAGGCGAACTTGCATGGATGACCTACCGCTGGCGCGGAGCAAAACCGCGAGAGGTATGGTTCGGCGCGGCAAAGGCGGCAAGCGTGACATCGGCGGCGAGTTCCGCCACCTGGTGGCCGTAGGCGTCCGATGACGTTACTCGCACAACTAGGCAGAACTGGTCAATGGAGTCGACCGTCTTGGACAGCAGACGGTAGTTTTCCTTCAAGAAGTTGATGGCGGCTCGATTGTCAATCGAACGCTGCCCATATATCAGCAGGACTGGATATCTTGTTTGTGCTGAGGTGAATTTGGCGACCACCGCATGCTCTTGCTGTCCCCGCTTCAGGAGGAACTTCTTGTGATCGATGATAAACGCTCCAGAATCACTCTTGGCACTAACCGGTCGATACCGAATTCCGGGCAAGTAGGCGGAAAGATGGGCTGCCGTACGCGGGTTTGACTCTGGTCCGCCGATGCAGAATTCAACAGAGTCCTGCTTATGCTCACGGAGCCCGTCGGCCGAGACAACGGAAATCGGACAACCGGCCTCGTGGGCGAGTGCCGATATCTCGAGTAGGGTGTGGACGTCATTGTGACTCGTAGCTCCCGGCAACTGCCAATGGCTGTTCAGGACAATGAGGCACGGCCTCCCCGAGGTCAGCCCGAAGAATGCCGATTTCCGGTTCAGCGCCCGAGCCTGCCTAGCTCGCCGCCACAGCAAGGCTGAGCCGGCACTCAGTATGCTTGTGACCAGGCCAATCAATATATTCAGTAGCGCCGAGGACACTTACGATCCTTCCCGGGCAAACAGTACGTGACTAGGTACCAGGGGTAAAGGAGTCAGGTTGCCAGCCGAGGGTTCCGCCGCTACGCCGGAGTTGCCGGAATTGATGAAGTCCCTGCTCCGGGCCTGCCTGGCCAAGGCGGTCACTGGTCATCCGGCGCTAGGGCTCGGCGGCCCGGTTGCTCTCGTGCGGGTCAGTGAAGACGACGTCGGCCCGGTCCTGACGGCGGCCACCACGCAGGGCGCGATCGGCCTGCGGCGGGTTTCTGTCCGCCCGATGCCCCGGTCGCTAGACTGGCCGACCCTTCAGATGATCACCGATATTGGTGAAGGCACCGCCCTGGCAGTCATCGGCACTGAAAAGACGCAGGCCGGCGACCTGTACGCGCTCAGGTCCCTCGTCCGGGTCGCGCAGACCACCGCCACCGCGGCGGAGTTCGCTGCCGTCACCTTGCAATCTTCCGCGGGGTTCGGTCGGTCGGCTCCGGGCACCCTCCCGGCGGGCGCCCGGAGCCTGCTGGCGGCTTTGCACGCGGGCGCCCCGACCAACGAGCGCCGGCAGGGCGTCTACGCGCGGCTACGCCGCCTGGTAGTACCAAGGCAAGGCGAGCTCGCGGACGAGTTGCGCGTCCGCTCCGGTGGCACCGAGAACGAGCTGCGGGCAGAAAGCCTCTACGAGCAGGCCCTTAGGCGATGGCCCGAGCCGTTCCTCCACGCCGTTGCCGATGGTGAGCCACCGGAATCGCAAGGCGGACGGGTAGTCGCGGTGCCCGGCGCAGGACACCCCGCCGAGGAGCGGACCCGGATCCGTGAGCTGGACAGTATCGGCAGCGCCCTCGCCGATGTGACCCGGCCGGCCCTCTTCGCCATTCTCGCCGAGGCAGGAATGGGCAAATCCGCCCTCGCCGCCCGGGCATGCCGGCACCTAAGCAGCCGCTACGAGGTCACTGGCTGGCTGACTGCCACCGATGCGGCCAGTTGGCGGGCCTCGACTATCCTGCTAGCCGGGCAGCTAGGACTCGACGACCCGAGCCCGGAGGCGCTTTGGGCGGAACTCGCCCGGCGCTCACCAGCGCTCATCGTTGTCGACGATGCGCCCGAACCCCGGGAATTTCGCCATGCCCTCCCAGCGGTCCCTGGCGTGCATGTCCTGCTGACCTCGCAGTCCGTGCGCTGGGGGGCCACCACCCGCGTGCTTGAACTGGAACCTCTCGATCTCGCGGAGTCTGCCGAGTACTTGTTGGCGCGTACGGGCGCCCACGACGAAGAACTCGCCGCTGCGGTAGCCGAACGCATCCACGGGTACCCGATCGCGCTCGAGCAGGCCGCGGCCGCCATCGTCGAAGGCGTTTCGCTGCACGGCTGGCTCGCCAGGCAAAGGTCCGACGCCGCTTTCGGGGCTAGCGCGCTCCGCGACGTCTGGGCAGTACGCATCAGTTCCCTCCGGGAGCGCCATCCCGATGCCTTCAGCATCCTGCGCGCTCTGGCCTGCGCGGGGCCGGGGCCGGTGCCGGGAAGCCTGCTCGAAATCCTGTCGGCCGACTTCCCCGGCCGGCCCACCCTGCCCTTCGGCGCCGACGTAGGCCGCCGCGACACGGCGGTCGCCGAACTGCGCAGCCAGGGCCTTATCCGCACCGGGGTCGACGTGGAGACCATGTCGCTGCACCCGTTGCTCGCCGGAGTGCTGCGCGAGGACGACGGTTTCGACGTCGCAGACGTGGCCATGCGGGTCGCGGCAGCGACGTCGCGCCTGATCGACGACTACGACCGCGACGACATCGCGACCTGGCCCGTCGCGGCCAGCGTCGCCAGTGCCGCGATAAGCGCGTGCAAGCTGGTACTCACGGCAACCGATGGCAGGGAGCATTCGCTCGAGAGCTGGATGCCGGGAACTCTCGCCGACCGCACGCTCTGGCCTGTCGCAGGCTACCTTCATGAGACTGGTGCCAGCCGGGAGGCCTACCGCGCCCGACTACTCGGGCTTGCCCTCCGCGGTGACGAGGCCGCCAAGTCCGTGGTGCGGGAATGGACCGGCGAGCCGTCGACAGATTTCAGCGACCTGAGCCCCGCCGACGTCGTGCCGGCGGCAAGCCTGGGGGCGGCGGCCGACGCGAAAACCCGGCTGCTGGCCGCCCGTTGGATAAACGAGCAGGTCATGCTCCTCGCCGACGTAGACGTCTCGTTCGGGCGGGAATACGCCCAGCGCGCGCTGGAACTGGCGCCGCCCCGCCTCCCTTCCGCCGGCGAGGTCGACGCGGTTCCCTGGGCCGCGCAGATCAGAATCGAAATCTTCGACAATCTCGGGTACATGCAGTTGCTGGCCGGGGAACACGGCGCGGCGTATGCCACGTTCAACCGCGCGATCCGCCTCCGCCGCAAGTATCCGAGCCCCGAACAGGATGAGAAGTACGCGCAACTGCTCAACGACAGGGCACTTGCCGACATGGACAGTGGCCGGCCGGCTGCGTGCCTGACCGGATTTACCCGGGCCAGGGAAATCGCTTATGAGCTGCTCGGGCCGGAAGCGGCCATGCTGGACAACATCGAGAATAACCTGGCCGTGGCCGAGCACTGGCGCTGGCACCTGCGCTCGGCCGGGGAGCGCCTGCGGAAAGGGCTCGACCGACTGTGGGACCGGCTGAACCCGCAAGATACCGCAGTGATCATCCAGCAGTGCAACGTCGGCCGGGTTGCTTACGACCTTGGTTCGGTAACTGAGGGCTTCGGCCTGGTCGAAGGCGCATGGCAAGTCCTCGCGGACCGTCTTGGCCCGGACGACAGGGAGACGCTCATCCGGCTGCTCGCGCTCTCGCGGCTGCGCTTTTTCCGCGGGGACCTGGATGCTTCCCTCGAAGGCCTCACCAGGGAACTGACCAGAACCCGGGCGACATCGGGTGAGAACGCCCCGGAAATCCCGGCCTACCGCCTGCTGTGCGCATGGCTGCCAGGTGTCGCCGCGCTGACAGAAAGCAATGCCCGCTCACTCTACGAGGCGGCAATGCGAGCCTCGGGCGGGAGCGGCATGCGCGCGGCAATGGCGCTGGACTTCCGGACCGCGCACGCCCTTGCGGGCGCCAGCGCAGAAGTTACCGCCGCTGTGGTCAGGGACGCGGAGCGGGCCATCGCAGTGAACCGTTCCGTCTTCGGCCCCTGGCATCCTGCGACGCTGCTGGCGCACGGGCGGGCAGCACTACTGGCCTGCGACCTCAGCGACGCTCCCAGGCCACTGGCGGCTACTGCTGCCCGCCGGCTCCTGCTCGGCGCAGACTCCATGACCGAACCGGGCCCCGCTGGCTTTGCCAGGGACCTGGCCCGGGCCGGGCAGCCCCCCTTGGACCACTCGAGACCGGGATGGGAGGCTGACCGCATTGTGCACCTGCTGCGGGACGGCCTCATCGACCTAGACGTCGGAGAGGAACTGGCTTGGAGGGCAAATGCCGGGCGCTTGGCGGCGCTGGCTGGACGACCCGATGAAGCGCTGCTGCCGGACGCGGCAGCTCGCACGAGCGTGCTCTACGGCCCCTTCCACCCGTGGACACTCCTCCGCCAGGCTAGCGCCGCAGTGGCCGGGAACGATCCCGAAGAACTGCGCCTTGCCCTCAGCCTCCCCTTCTGGATTTAGGTGACCATGTCAGGCGATTCGACCGATCAGCTGCCGCCTGCCCGCGCTCACCTGCTCGAGCGCCAACGCTCTTACCTCCAGGCAGCCTCGCGTCCGGATGCGTCCGCGACTCCGGACCTTGCCCGGCTCCGGGGAACACCCCGCTTTCACGTGGCGACTGTGGCAACCGGCTGGCGCTCCGCGTTCGGCGGCCTGAATACGCTCAACCGGGAACTGTGCTGCGCGATGGCGGCCGCGGGATCGCGCGTAGTATGCATCGTTCCCCGTGCTGAGCCGGCAGAAGTGGCGGAAGCGCGGGCCCGGCAGGTCGACTTGGTCGAGGCGGAATGGCTGCCAGACGGTGATGCCAGGCCGCGGTGGCCGCGGGGCTTTTCCCCTGACTTCATCATCGGTCACGGCCGGGTGACTGGCCCCGCCGCCCAGCGCATGGCAGACCGCCTGCCTGGCTGCAGGCGCCTCCACGTTCTCCACGTCGCCCCCGATGAAATCGACCCGCTGAAACCGGAGCGGGAATACGACCAGGGAACCTTGTCGGAGAAACGCGCGCGGGCGGAGGTGGAACTCGGCCGCGGGGCTTACCGAGTTATCGCCGTCGGCCCGCGCCTGCATCGCCGGTACCTGACTGAGTTCGGTCGGGGGGCCGGACCGCGCGTGCTGGAACTCGACCCCGGCTTCGACGCCACCACCTCGCCAGTCCCCGGGCCGCCCGAAGGGGCACCCTGGCGGATTCTCCTCTTCGGGCGGGCGGAAGACGCCGAGCTCAAGGGACTCGACATCGGGGTGCGCGCGTCGGCAATCGCGGCCAGCTGGCTCACGCGACAGTTCGCGGACATTGAATTCTGGGTCCGGGGCGCCCCCGTGGGCCACGCAGACGTGCTGCATGACCAGCTGCGCAGATGGGCGAGAAACCGCGATATGCGGGTTGTCGTGCGAACTTTCACCACTGACCCCGCCGAGTTGCGTCAAGACCTGGAGGGCGCGAGTCTCATCCTCATGCCTTCCCGGGCTGAGGGATTCGGGCTCACCGGCCTTGAGGCGATCACCGCGGGCATCCCAGCCTTGGTGAGCGACGCGAGCGGCCTCGGCCTGCTGCTGGACAAGCTTCTGCCTGATGAAGTGATGCACCGCACCGTAGTGCCGGTGGACGGAAGTTTCTCCGCGGCTTCCCAGCGCTGGGCTCGGTCCATCCACGCGGTAATGCGGCATCGCGAAGCCGCCTTCGAGCAGGCTCGCAGCACGAGAGATTACCTTGGCACTCGCCACACCTGGTCGACCGCCGCGATCTCCCTCCTCAGCAAACTTTGATGAGGTGGCGCCCGGTTCCGGGGACTCTTTGCTCTCCTGGCGGCTGAGGGCAGGTGGTCAGATGCCGATCACCTTCTTCAATATCTCCTCTACTTGCCTGGTCGTCCCCGGAACCGATAGCGACGTATGCCTCGACCAGATTACGACAACATCAAATACCCACTTGATGCTTACCTTGTTGGCGGCCCTGGTCCCTCGCTCGCGCTCGACTTGGAAGTAAAGGTCCTTGATCCGTGGACCCATTTCCGCCACGAATTCATGATAGACGTCGGCCGGGATCGCACCGGTCTGAGCTTGAACATAGAACTTCGCAACGCTTCCCGTCAGTTCGCGCAGTTCCTTCTCACTTGCCGTGTCGCGGAAAAGTCCCATCGATTCCCCATCGTCGGATCTGATATGCGTGCCAGCGCCCTCTCGGGCGCGCTGGTATTACCTACATTACGTTCTTAGTGCATTAAATGGCGAGACTGGGCTCACAAGTGCCTTCTAAAATTCGTGAGGGGAATTCCAAATGATGGCTTCAGCGCCGGAGGTCGCGAGGTAGCGGCCGTCCGGGGAGAAGGAGACGGAGCGTACTTCATCGCTGTGCCCTTGCGCCTTGCCAAGCTCGCGGCCAGTGGTCGCGTCGATCAGGTGGATGCCGCCACCCGATGTCCCCGAGGCGATCATTGGACCTTCGGGGCTCCACGCGACGCACGGAACCGTTCCTCCGTGCGGGGCCTTAAGGATCAAGTCACGGCTCGCGATGTCCCAGGCAAGCACCGAGTTCGCGGGACCCGCAACCGCGATTCGGTCTCCGTTCGGCGACCAGGCGTTGCCGAACCCGGTACCAGCCCCTTCCGGGGCCGTAAGGGTGACGACCTTATCAAGACTCATCGGCGATTACTCCCAGTCAGAAGGACCCGGCGCAAGCCACGATCATCGAGGACGACTCAAGGGCCGCAAAGGCCGTTCACTCTCACGGCGACGGCATTCGCCCTTGACATGCGGGGCAGACTGGACTCAGCGGCAGGTCCCCCACTGGCAGTTGTGGCCCGAGGGCTTCCGGCCCATCTTCTCGGCCTCCTTGCACCAGGCACACTTTTCCTTGCGCCCGGCATTGATGCACGCACATGCCATCGCTTCCTCCACATCTCCACTCGGCGGCTGGCACTTAGTGTGCCGCCTGGCCGCCGACCACCGGCGCTATTCCACGCCTTATGCCCATATCGAAGAGTTTCGCAGTACCGCGCCAGTGTGATCCTGTTACGCTGCGGGCAGCGATCGAGTTGGCATCGAAGGGGTGGGACAGTGCCATCGATCACCAGGGAGCTGGACGCCACGCGCACGGCGCGGTGGTATGTGCGGGCGCACGACTGCGACTCCTGGATTAAGCGGGAGCAGTGCTTCGGCGCGCTCACGGTGATTCTTGACGATCACCGGGCGTCCGCGCGCCCCGGTGAGCGCCCGTCCCAGCCTCCGGTTCAGGTGCCGGGCCTGCTGGACGAGGTCGCGCGCCGACTGTACTTCCGCTCGCGCGAGCCGGTGTACAAACGCTGGCGGTCCCGGCCGGACGGCCAGCGCGCGGCCAGATGGGCCGGACCGGACTTCGCGATCACGCCTGCGGCGGCGTTCATCCACGAGGCCAAGATCGTCGGCTTCTGGCCGTACCGGGCCGGCGTTCTGGAGGTGGCCGGGGCCTTCAGCATGACCGATGTGGAGGTACTGACCGCCTACCTGCGGGCGCTGGCCGCCTGGGCCTGCGACCACCTGACGCTGGCCGCGCTCGTTCCGTCCGGGCCGCCTGCCTGCGTGGCCGAGGACATGGAGGTGTTCGCGGCGGGTGACGCGGCGCGGGCCTCCCGCCTCGCCGGAGCCAGCCGCGCGGTCGTGCAGACCGTCCTTGACGATCCCAGCATGACCCCGCTCGGTGCCTTCAACATGGTCCGCGGCGAGGTCGTGGAGCTGTACCGCGAGCCGGTCCGGATCGCCGACCGGGTCCACTACTCCGTAGCGGAACTATCGGACCGCCTCATGCGCGAGGCCGACCCGGCCGCGCTGGTGGACCAAGAGCAGTGCAGGCTGCTGCTGGCCTCCCTCGACGAGCTCAGGCTGCTGCTGACAAGCGAGGCCGTCGCCCCCTCTGGCGGCGCCGGGTGAGCGGCCCCCAGGCCAGCGAGGCCAGCGGCCGGGTGCGCGGCGCGACGGAGGCGCTGGGCGTGCTGGAAGCCCGGCCGCGCGCAACCCGGCCGCCCCTCGAAGGCTTTACCCAGGCGCTGCTCGCCAGGCACGTGGACAGAGCGGCGTGGAACGCAGCGGGGCTCCCGCCGCTGCCAAGGCCAACCGAGGAGCCGGCCGGCGACTCGGTGCCCCTGCCCACGGTAGCGGTCGTCCGCCTGGCCCAGCTTGTAGTCAGCATGCACTGCACGGGCCTGTCCCTGGCCGACCGGCCGACGGTCTGGGCGCGGCTGGAGTCCTTCTTCACCCGGCGCCTACCGGAGTCCGACCCGGTGCTCATCCGGCTGCGGGCGGTCGTCTGCCACCAGCGGCTCGAGGCCGGCTGCCAGCCGCCCGACGTCGCCGGCCTGCGGCTGCTCCTGGACCGGCAGCGTCGGATCCACGGCGCGAACTCCTACCTCACCGGGCTCACCAGGGCGCACCTGGCGACCGCGTACCGGCAGGCGGGCGACTACGCGCGCGCCGCCAGCCTGCTGGAAGAAGAGGCGCGGGTACGCACCGACCTGTTCGGACCCGAGCACCCTGTCACCCTGGTCACCCGGTCCATGCTCGCCCGGGCGCTGCTGACCCAGGCGGACGTCACCGAGGACGTCCAAGCCCGGCGCGGACTCGCCCGGCACGCCTTGGCCGTCATCACCGACGTCCGGGTGGCCAGGGACCGGCTGTTCGGCGCAACCGCCGCCAACGCGACCAAGATTCGGCGGTACGAGGCGCATGCCCTGCTGCTACTCGGCGACCTTGACCGCGCCCGGGCGGTCCTGGAGCACGTCCTCACCTTCGATGCGGCCCGCGACGGGCAAAAGGACCTGTACGCGATAGGTCAGACCCACCTGCTGCTGGCCCGCGTGCATGCCGCGCAGGGCGGCCGGCCGCAGGCCCTGGCGCACGCCGAGCAGGCCAGGCGGATCTTGTCGGCCCAGATTCCCGGCGGCGAATCAGCGGCCCGCGCCCGCGAGATCGTCGCCACCCTGGCGGCCGGCTAACGGGCCTTCCCCGCCTTCAGCCGTGATCCAGCGCTCGGACAGGTTGGGTTCGCCATCTTCGACCTGATTGCCTGGCGTGGTCGGGTCGCGTAGGCAGTCAACCGCACCAGTGACAGCGTTCCAGTAGGCCCTGAGTCCAGTGGCCGCACGCCGGGCCCGCCAGTCGTAGCCAGCCGACGAGCAGGCCGTCCTGCTTGTTGCGGAACGTGCGGTTGACCCGGGTGAGGGCCTGCATGAGCGCCGCGCCCTTCATCGGCTTGTCGGCGTACATGGTCCAAACCCGCCTGTCACGGGCATACCACCGTTCGGCGGCGCCGTGATGTCAGGATGGGCACCCACAGGCTGCCTCACGCGGGGCGGGAAGCGCGGCCAGGGTCTGGATGATACGCGCGATGGCCCGGTCGAGGATCGCGAGGACCTCGCCGCTTGTGCGCCCCTGCGCATCGTTCCAGCGGGTGAGCGCCTGGGTTTTGGCCAGCCGGACCTGGGGTGAGGACACGGTGATCAAGCCGGTCGCGGTGGCCGGCTGCCCGCGGGACTCCCAGAGCGCGTCGTACACCGTGTCGATGGCCCGCCCGACCTCAGCGTCTCCGCCTTGCGCCGCCCCCGCCCGGATCAAGGCTCCGACCAGGCAGACGGCGTCCGCATTGTGCGGGGCAGAGCCGCCGGCCGCCAGGCCGGTCACCAGGATCTGCTGGCCGCCGTCCGCCGGAGTCGCCCACCAGCCGTCCTGCGCCCATCCGGCTGCCAGGTCCGCGCGCGCCGCCTCGAGGAGGGCAAGCAGCCGTTCAAGGACCGCGTGCTGGGTCTCAAGCAGAGAC
>Ga0134126_10005687_pt1 | contig 15588 bp, 16 predicted proteins | sample KB31752_FD_96881 | JGI IMG/M metagenome (GOLD analysis project Ga0134126, IMG submission 96881) | Terrestrial soil microbial communities with excess Nitrogen fertilizer from Kellogg Biological Station, Michigan, USA - KB3-175-2 | ecosystem: Environmental > Terrestrial > Soil > Unclassified ...
CCTCAACGATCATTCGCGCGTTCGCCAGCGACTCGTCTCGCGTCATCCGGCCATCGCGCCGCCCGAGAACACCCGCCGCAGCGGCGCTCGACGTGGCGAATGCCTCAAAGCCCAAACCGGCCAACAGACGCGCGGAGCCGGCATCCCACGGGTTGGGGATCAAGAACGCGCCGGACCCTCGATGCAGTTCCTGAAATCGCAACGCCTTTTCGTGTTGTGTCGTAGTCATAATGTGGATTGATGTCTGGAACAACATCGTTGGCAACAAAATCCGTTTGCTCAACGGAATTATGTGGGGAACAAAATGGAATTCTGTGCCGGAATGGACTTCCAAAGTCTTGCCCGATGGATTGCCTGATCAGAACTGTTCGCCGTCGCCAACTGCAACGAATCAGTCTTTGCGGCTTTGCGGCCCGTCGACTGAGCTGATCGGTCTGCGGGATGTAGAAACTGCGCCTGGTCTGGAACAGATAGCCCAGCCTCCCAGCATTCATAAATGTCATAATCGTTTGCATCGATTTCGATTGGCTTCACGTGGGTACAGCCATCTTTCCGAGAGATACGATAGACAACGAAATCATCCAATTTCAGATTTCCGCAATTCCTCTGAAGTTCTAAATGTGGATTGAATCAATTCTCGTAACCGCCGGATTTGTACGACGCTCATAGAGCGCCGCTACACTTGCCGCATCGCCAACTCCCGACACGGATCGTGTTCCCGAACTGCGGACAAGTGGGTGAACGTGGGAGTTGTCCTTTAACAGAGGTAACCCATGTTCTTCGGCCCGCAGTAAATTGGTTGATGACTACTCCCGGGAAAAAGTGATTCCGTTCTGAACAGTCGCAACGTCTGGAACGCACGCAACAGTTCCTAAAACCTGGGTCCTGAAGATAACACGTGTTGTGTCTGCTCGAATTGCTATTGGGGGGCTGGCCCGCCCTTACGTCAGGGTCAGCTGTGTTCCCGTAGCAGGAAAAGGTCAGTGGCGCATCTGCGGCACCACCTCGCCGGTGGACAGACGCCGGGCGGGATAGAGCCCTCCCGGGAGGGAGAACTTGATGAGCGCGAGTTGTTCGGGAGTCAACCCGTTCGCTTTGGAGCCAAAGAAAAGCCGGGTTTCCCCTCCTCCGGACGTCGAGCCATGCCAGTTGTTGACGTACAGGTTTGCCGTCGGGCTCCAGGCTTCATCGCGGCTGTTGGCCAGCCGCAAGACCGACGGGCTGTCCGGAAAATCGATGCTCGAAATTTCGGATGAATCGCCGCTGGCCAGGCGCATTAGGCCGAGCGTCTGCTCTCCGGGCCGTGCCTGCCAGTTCCCTCCCGCCAACGTCACCACACCCGAGTGGTTGATTACGCCTCCGCTGTGATGACAGGTGGCTCCGTTGCTGATGGAAATATTGTTCACGCTCAGGCTACCGCCAGTGAGTGTATAGCCCTGAAAATTCGCGCTTGTGCCCGTAATCAGAAGATCACCCGTAATCACGTTCGTGCCGCCGGTCTGGTCAAAACCGCCGTTGTCCAGGAAATTGCCGCCTTGAAGAGAGCCGATGAGGGTCACGTTCGACGCCGATAAAACCCCCCCATTGAGTCTGTACAGGCTTGTGTACCGGCCTCCGTTCGAGGCCAGGGGCGGGCCAGTAACCATATCGCCGGAGATCAGGTTCGAGCCGCCCTCCTGATCAAAGCTGGCGATCCACATGCTCAGGCTCATTGCTGAAAGTGTTCCGTTCCGGAGCGTATAGACCGCCGGTGCGATACCACCGAGAGCACCCAAATCGCTCCCGCGCATCACGAGGTTCGATGCGATGCTGTGCGCCCCGTCCCATTGGTCGAAAGTTCCGAGGGCGCGCAGAGTGGTGGACGAACTGACCGCCACAACACCGTTGGAGAGAACATAACTGCCCCATCCACCGAAGCGGCTGCCATTGCCGATGGTCAGTGAAACGGCAAAGTTCGTTCCGCCGGACTGCTGAACGGCGCCGCTACCACGGGCGGACGGAACGGTCATCTGCCCCGTCAGAGTTCCGCCGTTCAGAACGTAGAGGCCACCTGAATAGTCAAAGCCAACGTCCACGTCGGCAGTCACGTTCCCCGCCTGTTGGAAAAAACTTCCATGGTCCGAAACCCGGAGGAACCCTTGCACCTCTCCTTCGTAGAGGTCATATTCCCCGGACTCCTCAACGTGCAAACTTCCTGAATTGTTCGCGCCCCCGTACTGAACGAACTTGCCCCAGTCTTCCAGCAGGAAATTGACAGTCAGAGTGCCATTGGTCAGGAAATAGCCGCCGGAATTGACCCTGAGTCTGCCATCAACATCGACCTGCGAAAAGTCGCCCTGGCTGAAATTCCCCAGGATGAAGAGATCCGCTTCATAAGGAAGCCCACCCTGGAGCACGTGAAGCGAGGACCCTTGCATCACGACCGCGCCATTGGGATCAACGGTGAGGCTTCCAGTTTGCAGTGGCTGCTCGAACCCGGAGAAGGCCATCAGGAGCGTGTTAAACGAATCAACAGGCGCGCCCACGCGCAGTGATTGGACGCTCATGGACTGGGGGAAGTTCTGCGCGGTTTGAGGTCCGATTGCCAGGGCCTTCAAGCCTGCGTTGTCGAAGAGGACGTCCTGCGTCGCGTCCGGCAGCATACCGAGTGACCAGTAGGCCTGCTCTTCCCAGAAGCCGTTGTCCGGTTTGGTCCAGCTGTTGGTGTCGGCCAGCACGGGCGCAATCGCGACGAGGAACAGGAATGGAATGGAAAACATACCGCGGAGAAAACGGGCGCCGCAATTCAACCCGCTGTAAGAATGAAGAAATTGCATGCGCAATTCCTACTTTCCGCCGGGCCAGTCTGGCGATGGGGTGGAAACCCCAAAATCGATGCGCAAATTCCCCCGGGTATTCTGCTGGCTTCGTCAGGGTTGGGAATCCCGGAAATTGGCTCCGCCGCGGAGCGGAACAGGAATGGAAAGGAAATTTTTGGTTTGCGGCGTCGCGCCAAAATTCAGTTCTTCTTGTATTCCAAAATATCTCCTGGCTGACACTCCAACGCTTTGCAAATCGCCTCCAACGTTGATACGCGAATTGCTTTGGCCTTTCCGTTTTTCAACACGGAAATATTGGCCATGGTGATGCCGACCTTCTCGGCAAGCTCAGTAACGCTCATTTTCCGTTTGGCCAACATGACATCGATGTTAATAATGATGGCCATGACGTTAAACGGTTAGGTCGTTCTCGGACTTTATATCGACGGCACTTTGTAAGGTTCTTTCAAACACGGCCGCGGCAGTAGCGATGACGATAGAAACAAAAGTGGTCACAATACACATGGCGAGAAAACCCGCCGGGTCGTCACCTTCAGCATGGAATATCCTTATGTATATTCCTGCCATCACAATCAAAATGCTCAATAAGATCGCGCAATATTTTATATTCCTTAAAGCCTTCACAGAGTCTAGTGAGAATACTTTGTTTTGTCCGATGTATCCGAGCAATTTGAACGCCTGATACAGGGCAACAAAAAATGAAATGGACGATAGGTACCCATACGCCAGGAACGGATCAGCGTAAATATGATACAGGTCTAAGTTTGCGGCTCTCCCCTCGGTCAAGGGGAATCGGATCATGATGACCAGAGCCACGATACCGATTAGCACAATGACTACCTGAAGAAATATTGTTGAGCTTCTTTTCATGGTGGTTCTTATGAATTTTTATGTTTTTATCCTAATTTATGATTTATCGTGTTGCAATATGTATTTATCGTTATGTGAGGACAGGGAAATCTTAACAAATCGTCTGGGCGACAGCCGGAACTTCTGAATATCTACCTGGCAGGAAGATATTCTGCCGTTAAACCACAGCCGCGAAATTAAAAGGGCCGGGAGCTGCGTCGGTTTGTGGCCGTCCGCAAGGGCTTTCCGGGCCCGTGCCCTTGGCGGAGCCATGTTGGGTCAAGGCCCCGCCTTGCAACAAAGAACAAACACCTCCTGGCGATCTACTCGATCCCAGCCCGCGGTTTCACGGCGGCTGTTTCGGTGTTTAGAGGCACACCTCCTCCGAAGCCCTTCAATTGTAAAATCTGGTTTAGTCGTTTCGGCGCTCGTATCGGCGACTCATGGGCACACCCCATCGGTTGAGCGTGATCGCTCTTTCTCGCCAAATTCTGTCTTGCGCCCGGCGACATCATTCCGATGTCAGCTTTTCTCTACTCACAGCCTCGATCCTTTCGTTTCGTTGATTTAATCGCTCATGGACAAACAAAAAACCCTGCCACCATCGCGGTAAGCAGGGTTTGGAAATTCTATGGACTTCGATTACCTGCTTACCTCCGGTCTATCCAATGTGGGTTCCTGACCTCCATACGCTCTGGATAGGCTGAGCTCACAATTCGGCCGGCTATGACGTGTCGCACCGGCGACCGTCTTCGGCCAAATCGTGACGGATATGTTCATGCAGGTTTTCATGACGGGCGCCGTGTGTAATTCAAAACAGTTGTCGGAGCAACTTATTTCTTTTCGTTTGAGATATTTCTCATCCTGATATTCGGATGCAATAATGGAAAACATGCTGACGCATCTTCCACCGATCCTTGTGCGCCTCCGTCCACTACGGCCAACCTGCAAACGTCTTCGTGCCATCAATTCGGTGGATGAGACGGCAAAATACTCATGCACGGTCCGCGAGCCTTGTCATCGTTTCAAAACTCACTGATCGCTCTCCCGGTCGGGCGGTCAGGAGATTCTGCAGTTCACACCCGTCCACGCCCCGATGGGCGCTTTGAGCGTAGCGCGCTCTCACGGACGGCGACACCGTTGCCCTCACCCACTGATTGGTTCCTTGCGCCCGCCCAAAACCTTTTGATAATGTGCGCCTCAACCACGAGGCGGGCGATTCCGTTTCGTGGTTGTGCCCGGAACCATTTTACGGACAGTCTCCGTGGATGGCACCGGGTTAAAACGGAAGCGGCCCGGAGTCGGCTCTCTGCGGACGCATCACCGCAGGCGATCCGCAAGTCAGTGACCGCCGGTGTGGCGAAATGGCAGACGCACAGGACTTAAAAAATCACCTTCAGCCATTTTCCGACCTTGCGCGCCATTGCGCGGAAACGCAGAATGCTCTTGTAAACATTGGCTCCAAGCACGTTTTGCGCGCTCAGGTCAAATCCGGCCAGAAATCCGCCAAACCTTAGCAAAAACCTTAGCAAAGCCGGAGGGGGGGCGGGGGTGGAGAGAAACGGCCTGACGCCCTCAACCCGGACGAATTCACGCGCGGAGATTTTTCCGACAAAAGACCATTTTGATTTCGCGTTGTCTAACTGATTACAGAGCCGCGCGGTGGAAATCTTTAAGGGATGAGGGATGACAACGAGCTGATGCTCCGCCGCTTTGATCAAGTGCCCGGCGCTGTCATATCAGACACGCATAATTCACTTTGTTATCGTGTCCGATTCAGAAAATACGGCGATGACGCTGGGAACATACATTACCAACCAATCTCTGCCCAACGAAGGAGTCAGTTGCAGCAAGCATCGAGCTTAATCGGAGACCGATCTTTCAAAACGCTCAATAAATCTCACCAAGGAAGTGCCGAGTGCTTGGCAGACCTCGCGGAGCTCAATCAGATCCAACCGCCTTTCGCCTGTTTCATATTTGCTGACGTACGACTGAGGCTTTTTGAGTCGCTTGGCGATGTCTGACTGGGTCAGCCCTTCGGCTTCGCGAGCTTCCCGCAGCAGCTTTTGCAGCCGTTCCTGCCCGACGCTGAAAATGGTCTTTGACACCGGGCGCCCATGATTAAACAGAGTTGACTGTTATCCCAAAACGGGATAATACTTCCTTCAGTCAGTTGACAATCCGAGTCGAGCTTCCCAACGCGGATGGTTATGCACGAAAAGACAAGCGGTTCCGCTTGATTTTCATGAAAGGGACAGACGATGGCACACAATCTGGCCACCATAAACAGTCCAACCCCGGAGCAGTCAAAGCTGGTGGAGGAGGTCTGTGCTCACAACCTACGAATCCGCCGTTTGATCCTGAATTCGGAAGGTTGTTTGGATGCTGTGGCTCTCGATGAACGGCGCCAATTGGGATCGCGGCTTTGGAATGAATACATTTACCCGCGGTTTCTGCCAGTATACCTGGAGTTGTTCCCCAACACTGAGGGCAGGTGCGCCAGTAAGGATCCTTTTGGCGACATTCGGCGCATGGCGATCACCTATTGCGAGTGGGTTCGTCGTAACGGTTTTTTTCATGCCTTTGATGGGTCGATTTACTTTCTTCGTGTGAATACCTTTGTTCTGTGCGATCTTCTCATTGAAGGACCGTCGTTCGTCCGCTTGTCGCTGGAAGCCGTGGCCCAGACGATGGATCGCCTGGCCAATCGGGACTCAAAAACCGCACCGACATCATGGCTCGGGAAATTGCTTCGGATTGTTGGGAGAAGCCCCGGCTCGAACGGCCTTTAGCATGGACAAGTCTAAATCACCGGCACGGGAAAATCCGATCATCACTCTGAACTTCTCGCGCTCGGATGACGGGTTGGAACACGAAGTTCGCCTCTTTGAGAGGTACCAGGAGGGATTTTATCTCTCCAAGTGTTTAATCACATCGGAGCGAGAGGGCTCTTCCGAGCCCGCCGAATATAGAATAGAAGCCGATGAATACCGGGGGATCTTGGAGGCTCTGCTTCAGATTCGAGTCTCAATCGTTCCCGCAGAGGTCCCCTTGCAGTTAGGACCACACAGCAGGATCAGCATAGCTGCCGGCGGCTCTCTGGCCGTTTTCAGCTGGGGCGCTAATTCGCGCGGCTGGGAAGCTCTCGCGGAGGTGGCTGGCGCGATCCGACAACTCCAGTGGAAGTACACACAACAGTACGAGTAAACAAGCTTAACGGTTATTTTGATCTTTGGGTCCGTACATGCCCACACCTGGATTCATTCAATGGCACCGCAGCTCGAGATAAACCAAAAAGATTTGAAGGAACCGTTTTGGCTGCTCAAGAAACTGTGCCGACCTGAACGCGATGAGGAGGCCATTATCAGTTTTGGCGATCGCGTTTTGCACATCGCTCTCGGTGGAATGGCGGTGACGATTCCGGCAATTGGGGAATGGTTTGGACAAGTCAGAATTCCCGGAGCTTTTGTTTTGCTTCTGGCCCAAGTGCCACCGACCGTGGACCCCGTTTTTGTTTACGTTGACGAAGGACGGTTTCACTTTGGTTCGACGTCGGTTGGCTGCGCCTGGCAACCGCCATGGTCCGCGCTGATCGAACTTCCGATGAAGCCGGAGATCAAAAGGATTCTCGCGCTGCGTTCCAGATACACCGAGGAGGAGATTCGGGCATCGGGGTGGGAGGAGAGACTGGGTACCGCCGAGGAGTATCGGAATAATATATGTGAGACGATTGCCAAAAGACTCTTTGATCTCGGTGTGCGCCCGGAGGATGTCCGGCGTTTGATCGACGAATGCGTGGTGCGGGACGACTGACGTCACCCGTCATAAAACCTGGAGACTATCTTCCTCGGGCTTTTCGACCATCGCCGGAGGATTTTCCCACAAGGATGGAAGCGGAATATGAACACCAGACAGCTTCCAGGCGAAGTGAATCAGCATGTCACTCCAGGACTCCCGGCCCGGGGAGGGCGTTCATTGCGCGGTCAGCGCGGATTCTGACGGGCTTTTGGAGGCGGCTCGTTAACCACCGCCCAAAAAGCACCCACCTGCTTTACCACCTTGACGAACTGTTCAAAAGCAACCGGTTTCACCACATAGGCATTGGCGCCCAATCTGTAACTTTCGACCAGGTCGGACTCTTCCTTCGAGGAGGTGAGCATGACAATGGGAATCGATTTGAGGTTTTCATTGGATTTAATCTCCCGCAGCACCTGCAACCCGTCCACCTTGGGCATCTTCAGGTCCAGTAAAACGACGGCAGGATCACCACCTGCGCGGGATTCATGCGCCCCGCGTCGGTGGAGATAATCCAGCGCCTCGGCTCCGTCCCGCACGACGACCACCTCATTGGCCAGATTATTCTCCGCCAGCGCCGTCAAAGTAAGCTCGATGTCGTTTTCGTTGTCTTCCGCCAACAGAACGGTATTGAATTCAGCCATAATCTTGTCGCTGTTGAGGAGAGCAGGAGCCTCTCCAGCATCATTTCTGGTTTATTACCACGGCGTTTGCGCCTTCGGAATGGAGAAGTAAAAAACCGCGCCTTCACCGACTTTGCCTTCGGCCCAGGTCCGGCCTCCGTGTCGGTTGATGATGCGGCGGACGTTGGCCATGCCGATTCCGGTTCCCTCGAATTCCCGGTCGTTGTGCAACCGCTGGAAGACCCCGAAAAGCCGGTCCACGTACTTCATGTCAAAGCCCACGCCGTTATCCCGTACGAAGAACACTGTTTCCGTGGCCGAATCCTCCACGCAGCCGATTTCAATGTTCGCCTGCTCACGTGGCCGCGTGTACTTGACCGCGTTCGACAGCAGGTTGACCCACACCTGGCGCAGCATCGCAGCGTCTCCCTGAACCCCGGGCAAGTCGCCAACCTTCCATTCGATGCAGCGTCCCTGCGTCTCGGGCGCCCGCTCGGCGATGACCTCCGCCACCAGTGTTTTGGTATCCACTGTTGCCCGGCGCATTTCCTGGCGCCCCATGCGTGAGAAGAGCAGCAGATCGTCGATCAGGTTGCCCATCCGTTTGGCCGCCTCGCTGATCACTGCCAGATGCCGTTTGCCCTTTTCGTCCAAACGGTCCGCCGAATGGCTCTGCATCATCTGGGCAAATCCATCAATGTGCCTGAGCGGCGCCCGCAAGTCATGGGAGACCGAATAGCTGAACGCCTCCAGTTCCCGGTTGGCCGCCGCGAGTTGCGCGGTTCGGTCCTCAACCCGCTGTTCCAGTTCCGCGTTCATGCGGCTGATCTCGGCGTGCGCCCGTTCAATCTCCGCCTGTCGCGCTTCCAGCGTCTCTGCCATGGCGTCGAACGCACAGGCCAGTTGATTCAACTCACCCGTCCCCGGTGGGACGCCTGTCCGCGCTTTCAAATCGCCACCTGCCAGCCGGTTGGCCGCCGAAGCCAGGGCACTGACCGGGCGGAGGAAGAAGCGTCGAGCGTAAAACCTGGCTGAGATCAGAACCAATACAGTGACCAGCCCCAGGATGATGACATTTCGTGCGAGGGCTTCATTGGCGGCGGCAAATGAGACTTTGAGTGGAATTCCCACACTTACGAAGAGACTGGGTGATTGTCCGTCACTGATTGGAGTCGCCGCATACAGCCGTGGTATCCCGTCCACGTCCGGCGTTTCGAACACCCCCTCCCTCTGCCCGAGGATGCGCTGGACGAACTGTGCGTCCGCCATCGATCGGCCAACCCATGTTTCCGGTTCAGGATAGCGGGCCAGGACGTTTCCAGCACGATCAACGACGGTCACCGCCGCATCGGCCGGTAAACGGATTTGCGCCACCGCATCCGATAACAAGGAGAGTTTCAAGGACGCAAAGAGCACCCGCTTGAACCTCCCTTGCTCATCGAAGACCGGATAGCCAAAATTAAGCGCCGGCCGTCCCGTCAGCCGGCCCACCTGATGATCGCCGATGGAGAACCGTTTGGTTTGCAGGACGCGTTGGAAATAGGAACGGTCCGCAAGGTTGGCGGACACATTCGTCGCCGCACCATTGCAGAACAATGCTCCATTGGTTTCAATCAATCCGAAGTTCAGGTAATCGGGCGAGAGTTTCAGCAGGTTGGAAAAGTGAGTCTCACAGAACGTTCGGTCGGTTGCCAGAACGAGAAAAGGAAATTGGGTGAGCGTGGCGAGCAACTGTCGCGTGTTTTTGATGAAGTTCTCCTGGTTTGCCGCCGCCAGTTGGGAGATCGCGATGGCCCCCTCCCGAACCCTTGCCTTTTCGATTCGGCGTTGCTCCAGATTGCCGTACAGCACCAGGGCGAATCCGGGTACAACCAGCAGGAGCACCAGCAGAATCAACCGGGTCCGAAAGAGGGCGAAGAAGGGCGTGCCCGGCAGGGCACCGCTGGAGTTCCCAGGGAGATTCGACCGGTTTGTCGTGGAGGAGCGCAATGATGTATTCGTATGGAGTTGAGCCTCGTGACCGCGGAATCCTACATTTTGGGCTCTCTGAAACAAGTTATTAAGCGTTTTCGCTGGCCCCAATCGTCACCGGGTTTCGCCGGGGTGCAATAATCGCGAACTGACATCAAGTTCACGCGTGCGACAAACGTAGTATTGCGCGGGAGAGAATGGCGGCAGGGAATCGAATCGTGCAGCATGTGAGCCGCGCAGACGGTTCCCCGGAAGTGACCGCGCCGGTGTCTGTTCCCTCCCAACCGGCGCGATCACGGATTTTACCATCCATCGGAAGGCTCACTGTTCCTGAGGCCCGCTCCCGGACCTTGATCAATTCGCGGTGGGTCGGTCGCGATCATCGCGAACATTGTCGCTTAAAGTATGCAAGCCTGAAGGCGATTCGCGGTGCTTTCGTTTTGACTATTCCGTCCAACTGGCCTACACTGGCGCAAGTTCACCGAGGGATCCGAAACCATAAAGCGACTCCTTATGACTGCCCAGTCAGCGAGTTCCGAACTGCGTATTCTTCATCTGGAAGACAATCGCACAGACGCGGAACTCTTGCAGACGATCCTGGAAGCCGAAGGGGTGAATTGCGCGATTCGAAGGGTGGAAACACGGGAGGCGTTTGAGTCGGCGTTGCAGGAACAGCCCTTCGACCTGATCATCTCGGATTTCACGCTCCCTTCCTTCGATGGGCTGTCCGCGCTGGCCGTTGCCCGGCAAGTGAGGCCGGAAGTGCCGTTCATTTTTGTTTCCGGCACCATCGGCGAAGAATCGGCGGTCGAAGCACTCCGGCGTGGAGCCACCGACTACATCATCAAAGACCGGCTGTCCCGCGTGGTGTCGTCCGTGCAGCGGGCGGTGCAGGAGGCCCGGGCGCGGGCGGAGCAGCGGCACACCGACCAAAGAATCCGGGAACAGGCGGCGTTGTTGGACAAGGCTCGCGACGCCATTTGCGTCACCGACATGGATCAACGGATCACCTTTTGGAACAAGGGAGCCGAGCGCCTGTATGGCTGGAGCGCCCAGGAGGCCGTCGGCCAGAGCACGGGCGAATTGTTGTTCCGGGGCGGCGCAATACGCCCGCTAGAGGTGCTGAAACAGTTGATCCGGCAGGATGAATGGCAGGGAGAGTTGCACCGGGTGGGCAAAGACGGGCGTGAAATCATTGTCGAAAGCCGCTGGACGCTTTTGCGCGATCCCTCGGGCCAGCCCGGCTCGATTCTGGTCATCGACACGGACATCACGGATAAGAAGCAGATTGAGGCGCAATTGCTCCGCACGCAACGGATGCAAAGCATTGGCGAGCTGGCCGGTGGAATCGCCCACGATTTGAACAACGTGCTGGCCCCGATCTTGATGGTGGTCGACCTGCTGCGCGAAGAACTGGCCAGCGAGGACAGCCGGGCGATGCTGGACACGGCCAAAACCAGCGCCCAGCGCGGAGCGGAGATGGTCAGGCAGATCCTGGCGTTTGCGCGGGGAGTCACCGGGGAATTGAAACTTCTGCAGGCCAAACACCTGGTGAACGAGATGATCAAACTGGTTCGTGATACTTTCCCGAGGACCATCCAGATCAAAAGCAACGTGGCGGGAAACCTCCACCCGATACTGGGTGATGCGACTCAACTGCACCAGGTCCTGTTGAATCTTTGCGTCAACGCCCGCGACGCCATGCTCAAAGGTGGAACGCTGCGGGTCGAGGCCGAGAACATCGCCCTGGACGCGCGCCAGACCGCGATGTTACCAGAACCGGTCTCGGGGAGATTTATTGTATTGACGGTTTCCGACACGGGCTCGGGCATACCCGCCGAATTGATGGACAAGATATACGAGCCATTTTTTACGACCAAGGAAGCCGGGAAGGGCACCGGCCTTGGACTATCGACCGTGATGGGCATTGTCCAGACGCATCACGGATTCATTGAGCTGACCAGCCAGGTGGGCAAGGGAACAGTGTTCAAAGTGTATCTGCCGGCGGCCAAAACGGAAGACACCGGCTTCGTAAAATTGAGGCTTCATGCCATGCAGGCCGGACGCGGTGAGACCATCATGGTCGTGGATGATGAAGCGGCGCTCTTGGGCATCATGAAGGAGACGCTGGAGGCATTCAATTACCGGGTCCTGACCGCGACCCAGGGCGCGGAGGCGCTGGCCCTGTTCCAACAGCACTCGCGTGAGGTTCAAATCGTGATCACCGACCTGATGATGCCCGTGATGGACGGGGCGGCACTGGTGGCGGAACTGCGGAGAATCCGGCCCGAGATCAAAATCATTTGCATCAGCGGGCTGGGATCGAAAACCAGTTCCACCGACATCGAAGAATTGAACCCGCGGGCCTTTTTGACCAAGCCCTACTCCACCGAGAAACTGTTGGACACCCTTCGTGAGATCATTGCCGCCCAATGACGGGTCGCGGGCTGCCACCTCGCACGACACTATGATAAATCACAAAAAAGCCCGGCGGATATTGTGGTATGAGACCGTCGGTTTCCTGCTTCTCATCCTGCTTTCCTGGCTCAATGAGCTGGTGAGTTTGCCGCATTTGATTTTCGGCAGCGGCGAGCACTCCAATATTCACGAGGCCCTGATGGAAACCTCGGCGTTGGTGGTGGTATGGCTCATCGTGGTGCTGTTCACCAAACGACTGCTGGGACGGCTCTATTATCTGGGGTGTTAAGAGCTGCAGTGCCGTCGTAAGAAGTGCCGTTTTCTGGCCGAATTGTCATCCGAAATCCGGCTGCGTTTAGGATCGCAGTGTGGGCGAAGTGCCGTCCAGCGCCGTCCTCCCCTTTTCTCAATCCTCTTCCATTGAGTTCCGCCGTTGGGCGTGCCGTCCAAGAAAAGCTCGACGGCGATGGAGTTCCTCGGGCAGCAAGAGCGGATGTTCCACCGGCCTTTTCATTTTGTGCGCGATGAACCCGCGCTGGCAGACGTGCTTTTTCCCTCAAGCAGCAGCGCTGTCCCCGCTGCGGTCAGACGGAAACACTGAACCGGCACAGCTTTCTTCGCGGCAACGATCCCAACCAACCCGGCGGGCAGTGCCTCCGCGGCCAGCGGGTGTTTTGTTCCAATCGCGGGCAGCGCGGCGGTTGCGGACGCACCTTTTCGCTGATGCTGGCGGACGTGCTGCCGCGGCACACGTTCACCGCCGCGCGGGTGTGGGCCTGGCTGGTGGAACTGCTGGCCGGGCTTTCCGTCAAGGCGGCCACGGAAAAACTGCGCCTGTCGTTCGCGCTGGAGTCGGCCTATCGCCTCCGGCGCCAGCTGCGCCACCAACTCGCCCATTGGCGCGCGCAGCTCTGCCGCGAGCGACCGCCGCCGGCCAGCGCCTGGGCGGATCCTTTGCTGCAAACGGTCGAACATCTCCAAAGTGTTTTCGCGGGCAAGGTGTGTCCGCCCGCTGCGTTTCAACTGCATTTTCAGCGGCCGTTCCTGGGCTGAACCCGGCGTCGGGTCTTGCCCGGCACCCGAGGCTGGCCGAATTACCACCGACCGTTTTCCCGCCGCCGTTCTTTCCTCTGGGCAACAACACCACAATCCCATCCCACGTTGCGCCCACGCTCCCGTAGCCTCACTCCCGAAACCGGAACGATAGCGCCGGCAATCCCGCTGGCGAATCCGGCCACCGAAACAAATCAATTATGCGCAATCCCACTGCTTATCTGAAAATGCGGGTGCTCGGCGCCATTGACATGGCCGCGGGCAACTCCATCGCCGCCCGCATCAAATCCGTCAGCCAGATGACCTTCACCGACGAGGACGGCCACCCGCGCCGGTTCACCTGGCGCACCATCCAGACCTGGTATTCCCGCTACCAGAAACACGGCGTCACCGTCATGGAAAACCAGCCGCGCTCCGACAAGGGCAAGGTCCGCAAGGTGCCGCTCGAAGACGTGGCCGAGGCCGTCCGCAAGGTCCTGCCCAAGGTTCACGGGCAAACGCCCAGCCGGGCCCTGCTTTACCGGCTCTGCATCGAGGAAGGGCTGCTCACCCGCTCGCAAATCGCGCCCAACACCTTTCGCCGCGTGGTCAAACAATACGAACTGCTCAAGCCGGATACTGAATGTGCGAACAAACTGCGGCTGGCCTTTGCCAAGGCGCACGCCAACGAGATGTGGCAGGCCGACACGCTCTATGGCCCGTTCGTCCAGCTCAACGGCACGCCGGTGCAGACGCGTCTCATCGCCTTCATTGACGATGCCAGCCGCGTCTGCTGTCACGGCCAGTTCTTCCCGGCCGAGAATGTGGACACACTCATCGAGGCGTTGCGCGCCGCCTTTTACAAACGCGGCGTGCCGCACTCCCTCTATGTGGACAACGGCTCCATCTACAGCTCCAAGGAAATCATCCAAATCTGCGCCCGCGTCGGCTGCCTGCTCCACCACACCCCCGTGCGCGACGGCGCGGCCAAGGGAAAAATCGAACGGTTCTTCCGGACGGTGCGTGACCAGTTCCTCGTGCGGGCGCTGGACTTGAGTTCGCTGGACGCGCTCAACCGCCAGTTCACCGTCTGGGTCGAGGAACATTACAACGCCCAAACTCATTCCGTCCTGGGCATGAGCCCGCTGGACCGCTACGCGCTGGATCGCAGCCGGGTCCGGTTCCTGCCGCCCAATGAGGCCAACGACGAACTCTTCTTCGTGGAGGAAGAACGCCACGTCCGCGCGGACAACACCTTCGCCTTCCAGTCCCTTCGCTTTGAAGCCCCGCGCCACCTGCCCGACCGCACCATCCAGGTCCGCTTCGAACGCAAGCGCCCCGCGCAGCGCGTCGTCGTTTACTACAAAGGCGAACGCATGGGCGAAGCCCGGTTGCTCAATCCGGTGGCCAATGATCGAAAACCTTTGACGTCTCCCTCAACGCTCAACGCCCAACCGGCCACTGACCTATGATCCGCTCCCACTTCGGCCTCCAGCGCCATCCCTTCGACACCGAAGCCCTCACGTTGCTGGCCCACCAGCAGGAAGTCTTCGACATCCTCCGCGTCCACGCCCAGCAAGGTGGCCTCTGCCTCGTGCTCGGCGAACCCGGCACCGGCAAAAGCGTATTGAAACAGGCGCTGCTCACCCACGATCCCAAACGCCTGATCACCCCCGTGGTCAACCGCACCCTGCACACCTATCACAACACCCTGCGCATCCTTTGCGAAGCCTTCCAGATCGAGTTCACCGGTCGCGACCATCACTGTGAACGGCTGCTGGTGCAACAAGCCTTCAGCGTCCACCGCGCCGGCAAGATGCTCGTCCCCATCATCGACGACGCTCATCTCATGCCCGCCGACTGCCTGCGCAAACTGCGTCTGCTCTGCGAGGACTTTCCCCGTAAGCGTCACGCGGAGGACCTCTAGTTAAAGGAGTCATAAACGTCGTAGCGTAAGGGCTACGATGAATACGACCCAAGGCGATGAAGCGATCTTGAAGACCGATGTGCTGGGGCGGGTGAAGACGCCCGCGGCACGGCGGGAACAGTTGCTGGAGGAGTTTGAGCGCAGCGGGTTGAGC
>Ga0134126_10005688_pt1 | contig 15588 bp, 11 predicted proteins | sample KB31752_FD_96881 | JGI IMG/M metagenome (GOLD analysis project Ga0134126, IMG submission 96881) | Terrestrial soil microbial communities with excess Nitrogen fertilizer from Kellogg Biological Station, Michigan, USA - KB3-175-2 | ecosystem: Environmental > Terrestrial > Soil > Unclassified ...
AAAGAACGTTTGTCGGCCGTGCCGGTGACGTCGGGGAATAGGCCGGGGATGGCGGAAGTTATACGATTGCCGCCCCAGCCGCCGTTGGGGATGCCATAGTTGGAAGGCGTCATGGAGCCGCCGACTGCCGCGTTGATGATAAATGTCGTGCCCCCGTAATTCTGCGTATTCTGGCCATCGTAAGCGATAGAAAGGATCTGCTCGGGGTTTTTCACGTTGTTGTCCGCCATGAACAGGCTTTGGTAAACAGGCGCCAGGGAATAGCCCGCGGCGATGACTTTACTGGCATAGGTGATAGCATCGGTATAGCGGCCGTTGCCTGCTCCGAGATAGACTTCCGCGTTCAGGTACATCCTTGCCAGCAGCGCCCACACTGCCGCCTGGTCTGCCCGCGCATACTCGTTTTGATGAGGCGCTATCATGGCGCCGGCGCTGTCGAGGCTATGAAGCTCGGATTCGATATAGCCAAATAGCTTCGCGCGGGTGGTTTGCGGCGGTAGGAAGCTCGACCCGATCGGGCTTTGATCCGTGGTGAAGGGCGGGTTGGCGAACAGATCCAGGAGCACCCAATACTGATAGGCGCGCAGGAAACGCGCCTCTCCGCGGAAATGGCGGATGCTATCCTGGTCGCCGGCGGAGAATTTGGAGATCGCCTTATCCGACGAGTTGATGATAAAAGAATTGGCTACGGTGATCTGATATAGACAACGGCTGTACAGACCGTCGAGGATCACATTACCCGAGGTCCAATTGATATTGTGAAAATCCGGCACGCCGGGATCGTTCCAGGCACAGACGGCTTCGTCGGTGCTCAGTTCCTGGGCATCCCACAACAAGCGGACAAAATCGCTGGTACCCGCATCGATACCGCCGAGATCCGAATTGCCGGGGCCCGTGCTGCTGGTGAGCGCAAAGGCGCCGTATATTTTGGCGAGGGCTTCTTTATAGCCTCCAACGGTACTGTATACCTGGCTGGCGTCGGTGGAATGGGAAGGATAACGGTTCAGATCCTTATTGCAGGCGGTAAGCGCCGCGGCTGCCAGGGTCATCATCGTCGTTATCTTAAAGAATTGTTTTATCATGGCTGATAACTTGAATAGTTGATTAAAGATTAGAAACCGAGACTTACGCTGAGCGAATAAGTCCTGGGTCGCGGATAGATATTGTTGTCGATGCCGCCGTAAACTTCCGGATCCAGACCCGAATATTTGGTGATCACGAATACATTGTTCACGCTGGCATTGAGGTTCAGCCGGGCCTTATCCTTGAATACATTGCCGACGTAATAGTTGAGACTCAGGTTATCCATCTTTAAGAAAGAGCCGTTCTCCACATAGAAATCGGAGAAGTATTGGTTGTTGAAAAAGCCCGTTTTCGTATAGGAGGTGATCGTATTCTGCAGGAAATTGCTGGGATTCAGAATAGCCCTTTGCACCGCGACGTTCGAGGCGACATTGTTATATACATAGTTGCCGACATTCGCCCGCAGGGTCGTCTTCAGTTCCCATTTATGGTATTTGATATCGGTGCTGAAACCGAGGATCACCGGCGCGAATGGTGTTTTATAATGATAGGCGTCCGGGGAAGAGGGAGGCGGGGAAATGATGCCATCCCGGTTGCGATCCACATAAGCCCCTTCGATCGGCTTACCGGTCTTCTGATCGTAGACCTGCTGAAGCATAAAGAAGGAGAACGGCGTATAGCCCACCGTATTCATCTGGATGGTGTTACCGGTACCGCCGGCGATACTGCCCGCCGCGTCGCCAAAGAACGTGGCGTTGCTGGAAGAGTTGACAAGCTTCGTGACCCTGATCTTTTCATAGGTGAAATTGAAATTCAGGTCCCAGGATAAGTCCCTGGTCTTGACCGGCGTCGTATTCAGATTGAACTCGAAACCCTGGCTGACCATACTGCCGATATTGATGGTAGCTTCGTTCGTAAAGTTGGTGCCGTCAGGGATGAAAACATAGTTCTGCAGGTTGGTGATGTTCTTGTAATAGTAGTCCATCGTACCCGTGATGCGGTTATTCAAAAACCCGAAGTCCAGACCGCCGTCCCAGGACTCTGTTTGTTCCCATTGGATATTGCCGACATAAGGCGCGGGCGTGTACATATAATAGAACGAATTGCCGAATTCATACTGGCTGCCGTTCTGGCTGAGTGAATAGGTGGGCAGATAGCTGTAGTTCCCGAGGCCGTCCTGATTGCCCACGATGCCGAGACTGCCGCGGAGCTTCAGATCGGACAACGCGGTGACGTCCCGAAGGAAATTTTCCTGCTTCATCTTCCATGCGACGGCGACGGCCGGAAAGGTTCCCCAACGGTATTGAGGGGCAAAACGCGAAGAACCGTCCGTACGCAAAGAGGCGGTAAGGACATATTTGTCGTTTAAGGTATAAATGAGCCGGCCAAACCAGGAGATCAGCGTGTTCTGCTGGACGTCGTCCGGGAACAGCGCGTAACCTGGTATCGTGTCACCTTTGGAGTCCACATTCGGAGGGTTAAAGGAAGTCGTCTTGTTATCGTAGTAGCCATAGCCACCGAGCAAATTGATATTCGATTTGATGGAAGGCAGGTCTTTGATGTAGGTAAGCTTGAACTCCAGTACTTTATTGTCCAGTGTGGCGTGGTAGGTATTATTGTAGCCATGGTTGCTGGTCGTGGTCCAGGACTGTGCCGCGTCTCCCGGAATATGTGTCGAGCCCTGTCCTTTGGCTTCATCGAGACCGAGATTCACATTGGCGTGAAGATCGGGCAGGAAATGGAATTTATAATCGATCTGCGCATTTCCGAAAAGACGGTCTACCGTAGCCGTGTTATTATTCATGTTCAGCAGCGCGACCGGGTTCTTCGTAGCATTTACGTTGGGTGTGCCTGGTGAAGACTCCCATTCGAAATAGCCTCCGTATTGGCTGCCTTTATTATAGATAGGTTGCGTGGGATCCATGGATATCGCCGAACCTATGGCGCCCTGATTGGCAAACCTCGGAAGGGCAATGGAGCCGGTGGCATTGATGTCGATCTTCAGATGATCGTCCAGCAATCGCGGCGAAAGACTAATAGCGGCCGTATGGCGCTGAAGCTTATCCGTTTTCAGAATGCCCGCCTGGTCCAGGTAGCTGTAGGATAGACGATAAGGCATGTTCATCGTTGTTCCCGTAACGCTTAGGTTCGTGCTGCTGAAGATAGCCTGCTGGTAGATCTGGTCCTGCCAATTCGTGTTCGCGGAGCCCATCATCGCTATTTGCGCCGGCGTACCGTTAGCGTTTACATATGACCGGAACTGTGCCGCGCTGAGCACGCTTTCCTGTTTAGCGAGCGTTTGATCGCCGAGGGTGGTAGAGAAAACGAATGCAGGGGAGCCGGGTTTACCTTTTTTGGTGGTAATAAGGACTACGCCGCTGGCTGCCCGCGAACCGTAGATGGCGCTGGAGGAAGCATCCTTCAGTACCGTATAGCTTTCGATATCGTTCGGGTTGACCATGTCCATCGGGCTGGCCACACCGGGGATCGAGTTGCCACTGATAGGCAGACCATCGATAACATAGAGCGGGTTGTTATTGCCGCTGATCGAAGCAAGACCGCGTATACGGATGGTGCTCCCTGAACCCGGCTGGCCGCTGCCGGGCGTTACGGAGACCCCTGCCAGCTTACCAGCGATCAGTTGATCCGGCGTCGTGATAGCGCCGGTTTGAAAATCTTTAGAGGAGATGGTGGCGACAGCGCCGGTAACGTCGGATCTCTTTACTGCTCCATAGCCGATGACGACTACATCGGTGAGGCTCGAGTTGCTGGTCGCCAATGAAAGATCGATCACGTTACCGGTTATGGGCATCTCCCGGGTAGTAAATCCGATCGAAGAAAAAACCAGGACTTTCACGGAGGGATTCACATCGATCCGGAATTGTCCCTGGTTGTCGGTGGTCGTCCCATTTCCGGTGCCTTTAGGTACCACCGATACACCGCTCAGGGGCTTGCCGGCAGGATCGGTGACCCTTCCGGTAACTGTCTTCTGGGAAAGGGCAGGGAAGCCCAGGAGCACCAGCAGGCATAGTACTCCTACTCGCACAAACAATCGTTTCTTTCTCATATGCAATACGTTTTGTGTATTTAATACACAGTATTATGTGTATTTAGTACACAATATAGAGGGATTTTCGATTTTTTGTCCGATTTTCAGGGAATTTTTTTAAAAGTCAATTCCGAACCACTTCTTCCTTTCTTTTTTCTGGTATTTGTCGTAGTTGAACTTATAGAGCTTGCCCGGACGATGGGGGACATCGGTCTCGAGTTCGCCGGTATCTTCTAATAAGTCCATGGAAAAGAACTTCTTACGAAAATTTCGGCGATCCAGTTTGACGTCTAAAATGGCTTCGTATAAATTCTGTAGTTCACGGAGCGAGAACTTCTTCGGAAGGAGGCTGAAGCCCAGTGGATGTTCCTGTATCCTTTTCTGGAGCCATTCATAACAGGCATCGAGGAGTTTGCGGTGGTCAAAGGCCATTTCGGTGAGGGTGGTTACCCGGTGCCAGTGCAATTCGTTGTCCAGGATCTTCAGCTGGTGGTGCTCGATATTGATCAGTGAGCAATATGCGATGGTGACGACGCGTGCGGCCGGATGGCGTCCTACTTCTCCGAACGCCTTCACTTGTTCCAGATAAACATCGTCCATGCCTGTCCGTTCGCGCAGGATGCGGTACGCGGCTTCGTCAAGGTCCTCGTGATTGTTGACAAGATCGCCAAGGAGGGACCACTTATTATCATATTTCTCCAGGTCCGATTTGATCAGCAGCACCTTCAATTCGTTGTCATCGAATCCGAAGATGACGCAGTCGACCGAAATACCGATGATACCGTCGTTCTCCAGTTGTTTGAGTATCGTCGTGATGTCCTTCTGCGTCACCGCGTGCCTGTCGGTTGCTGCTTCGTTATGAATAGTTTCCTGGTTCATTCAACTACTAAGGTAAACAATTCGAATACTCTTTACTTAACTTTATGCCATTAAAAGCCAATTTATGTATTCCGCAGGGCAAACGCAAAATCTTCAAAATCTGACTACCGGCATGCTGGCCGATCTGAAAAAAGGCGAGCTGCCTGCCAAAAACATCGAAGACCTGCGGGACGTTTTGCGGTTCCATGAATATCGTTATGCCGTCCTCAACGACCCCCTGATCTCTGACTTCGAGTACGATATTTTATACAAGGCATTGGAGAAGATGGAAGCCGAACACCCGGACCTTGTGACGCCCGACTCGCCTACCCAACGGGTGGCCAGTGGGTTGACGGATGAGTTTCCGAAAGTGGCGCACCTGGTGCCGATGTTATCGCTGGAGAATTCTTACAATGAGGATGATCTGGTGGACTGGGACAGAAAGGCTCGCGAGCTGACGGGCCTGCAGGAGCTGGAATACTGCATCGAGCCTAAGTTCGACGGCGCCAGCATATCTCTTCTCTATGAGGATGACCGGCTGTCCAGGGGCGTTACCCGCGGCGATGGCGTGATCGGAGACGAGATCACGACCAATATCCGGCAGATAAGGTCCGTTCCGCTGTCTGCGGCATTCTCCCGGTATGGCGTAGAGGTGATCGAGATCCGCGGCGAGATACTCATGAACAAGAACAGCTTTAAAAAATATAACGATGGCCTGACCGAGCAGGGTCTCGAGCCTCTTGCAAATCCACGTAATGCCGCGGCAGGGTCTTTGCGCATAAAGGACCCGAAAGAAGTGAAACGCCGGAACCTGGAAGCCTTCCTCTATCACGTAAGCTACCACACGCCCTTGAGCAAAGATCCGGCGCTGCTGACTCATAGCGGTACGCTACAGATGTTATGGGATCTCGGTTTTCGAAGTCCGCAAAAAGAAAAACGCATCGTCAGAGGTATTCAGGCGGTGATCGATTATTGTCGGGAATTCGAACGCGGACGAGACGAACTTCCTTACGAGATCGATGGCATGGTCATTAAGGTGAATGAGATCGCATTACAGGAAAAAATGGGAATGACCACCCATCATCCCCGCTGGGCCATCGCATTTAAATTCGCGGCTCGTCAGGCCACCAGCATCCTGCGGAGAGTAGAGTTCCAGGTGGGACGTACGGGCAGCATCACCCCGGTTGCAAAAATCGATCCCGTTCCGCTCAGCGGCGTAACGATAGGCTCCATATCTCTTTTCAACGAGGACGTTGTCCGGGAAAAGGATCTTCGCATCGGCGACCAGGTCCTGGTCGAACGATCGGGGGATGTCATACCATATATCGTCAAGTCGCTGTCCGATGTCCGTACCGGTCAGGAGACCCCGATCGTTTTCCCTGTTACCTGCCCGGTATGCGGTCACAAACTAGTGAAACCCGAAGGAGAGGCAGTCTGGCGATGCGTGAATATCGACTGTCCGGCCCAGGTGGTCGAAAGGATCATCCACTTCGCCAGCAAAGACGCGATGGATATCCGTAGCCTGGGAGATGCCAATATTCGAAAATTCTATGAGTTGGATATGTTGAGAACGGTCCCGGGCGTCTATCGGTTGCCTTATGACAAGATAAGGGCGCAGGAAGGCTTTGGAGAAAAAAGCGTCACCAATCTGCGGGCTGCGGTCGAGGCTTCCAAAGAACAGCCGCTGCATCGCCTGATCTTCGGGCTGGGTATCCGTTATGTTGGGGAAACCACGGCCAAGACTTTGGCGGTATCGGTCAACCATCTCTCGGAATTTTCCGGGTTCTCTCTCGAAGCCCTTCAAAATCTGGAAGATGTGGGACCAAAGGTGGCTTCCAGCGTCTATGCATTTTTTCACGACAGCGAAAACCAGCGGCTGCTACGGGAACTCGAAGAGCTGGGGGTCAACCTGAAAAGCCTGAAATCCTCGGCTACGCCGGGAGGCAACCTGAACGGGCAAACGTTCTTATTCACTGGCACCCTCAGCCGTCTCAAGCGAACGGACGCGGAAGAAGCCGTCGAGGCGGGTGGCGGCAAGATACTGAGCGGTGTCAGCAGCAAGCTGAACTTCCTCGTTGTCGGGGAAGATGCGGGCAGTAAACTGGAGAAAGCAAAAAAAATACCAACGATACAAGTACTCACCGAGGACGAGTTCATCAAGCTGCTCGAAAAGGCTTGAACGGTCCGCGAACATGCGTCCGACATATAAGATTATTTTCTTACGTCACTGGTAAATCGAAATTCTTTTTCGTAACTTTAAGAAAATTGACAGGCATGATCAAGAAACTCACCGGCGAAGTGTGGAAACCTTTGCAGTTTCCCGTCTGGAAACAACTCCGAAAAAAATACGCACTGTCTTCCATGGGTCGCGTTGCCAGCTACTCCGAAGATGTGCAGGCCGACGGCAAATTGCTGAACGGCAGCCTAACTACCGGTTACAAAACGTTGAATCTGCACCGGCCGGGCAATAATGGTACGCTTTACATCCATCGCGAGATCGCCCGCCTCTTCCTTGGCAAGGCGTCACCTAAAAACCGATACGTGATCCATGTGAATCATAACAAGCTGGACAATGCCGCCAAAAATCTGAAGTGGGCGACGTTGGAAGATATGATCGATCACCAGCAAAAGAGTCCGGCGAAGATCGCGTATAAAAAGGTTCAGGCTAATCGCACTGTCGGTCTCAAGTTGACAGCATCACAAGTGAAGACCATCAAGAAAACGCTGTCGAGCAAGAACCGTCAGCTCACGATCAAGAAGCTCGCCGAAAAATATAAGGTAAGCGAAATGACGATGTACCGTATCAAAAGCGGTGAAAACTGGGGAAGGATAAAATAGTCTGCCCGAAGACGATTGCACGAAAATACAGACCGGGAAACCAACGCCATGCCGCAAGCCTCCACGCTCAAATTCCTAAAAGACCTCAAGAAAAATAACAATAAGCCCTGGTTTGAAAAACACAAATCTCTCTATCTCGCCGCAAAAGAGGATGTCGAACATTTTGCAGAAGAGGTGATCAGGGGACTCGCAAAGATCGATCCCGATATAGCTGCCCTCCAACCGAAAGATTGCACCTTCCGCATCTATCGCGATGTCCGTTTCTCAAAGGACAAATCCCCCTATAAAACGAATATGGGCGCCTATCTTACCAAAGGAGGCAAGAAATCGCCCACAGCGGGGTATTATGTACATTTCGAACCAGGCAGGTGCTTCGCCGCAGGCGGTCTCTGGATGCCCATGGCTCCCGACCTGAACAAGGTCCGTCAGGAGATAGATTATAATTTCAGGGAGTGGCAGGATATCCTGGGCAGCCGAACATTCAAGCGGTATTTCCCGGAAGGGATGTCGCGTGAAGACATCCTGTCGAGACCGCCCAAGGGATATACCGAAGAGGACCCCGCCATCGAATACCTGAAACTCAAAAGCTTTATCGTCATTCGGAAATTCACGGATGCCGATGTGCTCTCAGCGTCTTTCCTGAAGAAGTTGCTGCAGACTTACTCACCGGTAAAAGACCTCGTCTATTTCCTCAATCGTGCAATGGAATAAGCATCGATGGGTATGCGCAGTCACCGGATGCCCGCCCGGCCGCGCGTCGTCAGACCAACAACCCTTTATCGGCAAGATATTCCGCAATCTGTACGGCGTTGGTTGCCGCACCTTTGCGCAAATTATCGCTCACAACCCACATGTTCAGGGTCTTTTCCTGTGTTTCATCCCGTCTCAGCCGGCCTACGAATACTTCGTCCTTTTCATGAGCGTCTTTTGGCATCGGGTATTGTTGCGTAGCAGGATCATCCACCAATACAACCCCGGGCGCCTTGCAGAGAAGCGAACGAACTTCGGCAAGATCGAATTCGTCCCCGAACTCCACATTGACCGATTCACTATGTCCGCCCATTACGGGGATTCGTACCGTCGTAGCGGTTACCCTGATATTATCGTCGCGCATGATCTTCCTGGTCTCGTTGACCATCTTCATCTCTTCCTTCGTATATCCATTGTCGAGAAAGACGTCGATCTGCGGGATGACATTGAGATCGATGGGATATTTATATGCCATCTCGCCACTGATGCCCTTTCTTTCGTTGGTAAGCTGAGTCACCGCCTTCACTCCGGTGCCGGTCACGCTCTGGTAGGTCGACACCACGATCCTTTTTACTTTGTATTTCCTGTGCAGCGGGGCCAGGGCCACTACCATCTGTATGGTTGAGCAGTTGGGGTTGGCGATGATCTTGTCTTCGGCCGTGAGGACGTCGGCATTCAGCTCGGGCACGATCAGTTTTTTCGTCGGGTCCATTCGCCAGGCGGAGGAGTTATCGATGACCGTGATTCCCGCAGCCGCAAACTTCGGCGCCCACTCCAGCGAGGTGCTGCCGCCGGCCGAGAACAAGGCTACGGCGGGTTTTGCGGCAATTGCATCGGCGGCGCTGACGACCTTGTATTTCTTTCCCTTGAATTCGACCTGCTTACCGACGGATTTTTCGGATGCGACGGGGATCAATTCAGTGACCGGGAAATTCCTTTCAGCGAGGACCTGTAACATTTTGGTGCCGACCAGTCCGGTGGCGCCGACTACTGCAACTTTCATTTTTTGGTTTTATTTAAAATTAAAAAGCCTCCCCGCTCTGCGGGAAGGCCTTGATATTTTTACATACAAAAAGATCAGATCCTGTCCCGCTGTGGGAGTACCTTCTTGATCTGCTTGATATGTGTCATTTTTTGCATTGCGGGCGTAAAAATAGTCAGGAAAGCGGGTCCGTCCAAATTTTTTTACCAGATCGCGATCCTCGTGCTGTCGGATCGATACATCTTCTGCCCCGGCTGCACATGGAATGCCGTATAGAATCCCAGGTTATTCATCAGGGGTCCGTTCACTCGCCATTTCTCCGGCGAATGCGGATTGGTATTGATCCAGGTGCGAACCAATTCGTCTTTTTCCTTGATCCTCCACACGCGTGAAAAAGAAAGGAAGAACCGCTGATCAGGCGTGAAGCCGTCTATTTTTGTCGAATCGTGACCTTCCGGCGTCAGTTTGAACGCGTCATAGGCCACTGCAACGCCTCCGATATCGGCAATGTTTTCCCCGTTGGTGAGCGCCCCGTTAAGATGCAGGGAGTCCAGCACCGTGAAGCTGTTATACAAGGCGATCACCGCCTTCGTCTTCGCGGAGAATCGGACGCTGTCTTCCTTCCGCCACCAATTTTTCAGATTGCCGTCTTTGTCGTATTGCGCTCCCTGGTCATCGAATGCGTGCGTCATCTCGTGACCGATGACAGCCCCTATGCCTCCATAATTGACTGCGTCGTCCGCAGCCGGATCGAAGAAGGGAGGCTGGAGAATACCGGCGGGGAACAGGATCGAATTGAATGGTGCACTATAGAATGCGTCGACAGTAGAGGGCGTCACCCCCCATTCGGAGGGGTCTACCGGTTTGCCCAGTTTAGACAGCTGAAAATTGTACTCGTTGCCATCCGCAGACAGGCGGTTGGCAAAATAGTTGTTCTGGTCGATGGTCACCTTGCTATACTCGCGCCACTTATCCGGATAGCCGATCTTCTTGATGAAGGCAAACAGTTTCTCTTTTGCCGTCGCCTTTGTGCTGTCGCTCATCCAGTCCAGCTTATCGATACGCGCCGCGAAAGCTTTCTGCAGGTTGTCCACCAGTTCGAGCATCCGCTGTTTGGCTTCGGCGGGAAAATATCTTTTGACATAGATCTGCCCCAGCGCTTCGCCAAGGCTTCCATCCACGACATCGGCCATCCTTTCCGCCCTCGGTTTGAGATTTTGCTGTCCGGAGAGCGTCCGGGCATATTGGAACCGGGCATTTACGAAATCGCTGCTGAGCCTGTTTGCATATTCGCTGAGGACCTGAGCCTGCAGGTAATCCTTCCAGGCATCTAATGGAACGGTTTTCAGCAGTTGATCCACCTTGGTAAAGAAGGCAGGCTGCTGTACGTTGACCGAGTCCGTATGAACGCCCATTTGTTCCAGCGCCGTACGCCAACCAAATGAAGGCATCGAATGGTCCAGGGAAGCCACCTTCACTTTATGATAGTTGTTTACCGGATCACGGAGCTGAACGTTGGTCTTATGACTTTCAGCCAATTGCCTTTCAAGGCTATATTCCTTTTCCGTCCGTTGCGCAGCGGTCATGGGATCGTCACCCGCGAGGATGAAAAGTCTTTTAACGAGGTCGCGATAGGCCGCCACCACTTTCAGCGTGGGAGAATCGGTCTTGAAATAATAGTCCCGGTCGGGCAAACCAAGACCGCCCTGGGAGAAAATGGCAATATTCAGTTTGCTGTTCTTATCATCGGGGCCGTATGAAACATAGAACAGGATGTTGCCGCCTTCGCGCTGGTTGGTGGCCACAAAATCCATTATACCATGGATATCCCGGATGGAGTCGATCCGGCGTAGATACGGTTTAACGGGTTCGGCGCCTTTTTTCTCGATGGCGGCAGAATCCATGCCCGACGCATACATATCCCCTACCTTCTGTTCGATGCTGCCCGACTGGTTATTGCTTTTCGATACACTGTCGAGGATATTCTGCAGGCGGGCGTTGGTCGTCTGTATCAGGCTGAAAAATGAGCCTACTCCCATCTGTGTGGAGGGGATATTGGCAGTATCCGACCATTTCCGGTTGGCATAGCTGAAAAAGTCATCCCCCGGCGAAATAGAGGACGCCAGCTGCGACGTATCGACAAAATGATAAACCGGCGTTCCGGTATCCCCGGTAGAGGTGCAGGAAAATAGCGTAACGGTCATTGCCGCCACTGCCAACGCCGCCAGAGTCAGGGGGTGTCTCATTTGGTTGTAGTTTTGATGTACGCTAAATATAAAAAAAACTCCCCATACGGGGAGTCCTGCAACATATTCTGTGATGAGCGGTATGGCTCAGATCAGCTTGATATCGAAGTTGACGAGGTCGACGAACTGCTTGATCCGGACATCGATATCGTCGCGGGTGATCTCCTTCAACCGGCTGGGGCCGAATTTCTCGACGCAGAAGGAGGCCATTGCCGATCCGACGATGATGGCGGTCTTCATGTTTTCAAAAGAAATATCCCTGGTGTGCGCCAGGTGGCCGATAAACCCGCCTGCAAACGTATCGCCGGCGCCGGTAGGGTCGAACACGTCTTCCAGGGGAAGCGCCGGCGCCACGAAGACCTTGTCCTCATGGAAAAGCAGAGCGCCGTGTTCTCCCTTCTTTATGATCAGGAATTTCGGTCCCATCTTCATGATCGAGCGGGCCGCCTTGACAAGAGAATATTGTCCGCTGAGCTGACGGGCCTCGCTGTCATTGATCATCAGGACGTCGACCATGGTCAGCAGTTTTTTCAGGTCGTCCAGGGCGTTGTCCATCCAGAAATTCATGGTGTCCATGGCGATGAGCTTGGGCCGCTGTTTCATCTGCTGTACGACGCTGATCTGAAGGCTCGGATTGACATTGCCCAGCATGAGGAATTCGCTGCCCTGGTAGCTATCGGGGATCACGGGATCGAAATCGAGCAATACATTCAGATCGGTAACCAGCGTATCGCGCGTGTTCATGTCCATATGGTAGCGTCCGCTCCAGAAAAAGGATTTCTTGTCCTTTACCACTTTCACGCCTTCGAGATTGACGCCCCGTTCGCGCAGTAAATCCATTTCTTCTTTGGCGAAATCATATCCTACGATGGAGACCTGGTTGATCGGCTTGATAAAATTGCTGGCGGCATAGGCGACATAGGTAGCTGCCCCGCCCACGATCCAATCCGTTTTTCCAAAGGGCGTTTCAATGGCGTCATAGGCCATCGATCCTACTACGATTAGTGACATGCGGTAATTTTTGGGGTGCAACCTACACAATTCCCGGCTAACACTCGTTAGTTATTACTATATTTGTCGCTGGGCCGGCGCGGCCAATAAAATCTATGGCTAAAATCCAGAGCAAAGGCAACAGCACCAAAAAAGAGGTGATCATAGAGAAAGCCTCGCGCCTCTTCAGGGAGAAGGGATTCGGCGCTGCGTCGATGCGCGATCTGGCGGATCATGTGGGGGTGGAGGCTGCCAGCCTTTACAACCATATCCAATCCAAATCGGAGATACTGCAGACGATATGTTTCCGCGTGGCCAATGCCTTCATGTCCAATTTGGAATCGGTGGAGACCAGCGCCCAGCCCATCCTCAAGAAAATGGAATCGATCATCCGGCTCCATATCCGGATGATGCTGGATCAATATGAGTATGTCTATATCGCCGATCATGAATGGCGGCATCTTCCGGAGCCCTATCTCTCGAATTTCCTCAATCAGCGGCGCAACTACCGCAAACGCCTGGGGGATATCATCGAAGACGGTATCACCAGGGGCGAGATCAAAACAATAGAACCCTATACCGCCGTCTTAGTCATCCTATCTGCCATCAGCGGCATCGATTCCTGGCAGCGATCGCGCAAAAGCACTACAGCCGAAGCACTCGAGGCGAATATGGTAAAATACCTGATCGAGGGGTTAAAAAAATAATACGTGGCCCATTTCCAACGATTGAAAATTGAGGATGTCCGCCGCGAAACGGCCGATTGCGTATCCATCGCCTTCCACATCCCCCCGGAGCTCAGAGAAGCCTTTCGTTATTCCCAGGGACAAAATATCACCGTCCGCACCTTTGTCGCCGGAATGGAAGTGCGGCGTTCGTATTCCATATGCAGCAGCCCGCTCGATGTTGAGCTGCGCATCGCCGTGAAAAAAGTACCCGGCGGCCAATTCTCCACCTTTGCCAACGAAGTGCTGCAGCCCGGCCACGAGCTGGAAGTGTTGACGCCTTCCGGAAAATTCTACACCGAACTCCGGCCGGAAAACCAAAAGCGCTATCTGGCCTTTGCCGCGGGCAGCGGTATCACGCCGGTGATCTCGCTGATCAAGACCACGCTTGCCGTAGAACCGCAAAGCCATTTCACCCTGGTATACGGCAATCGTCACCGCCCTTCCATCATTTTCAGAGATCAGCTGGAGGCCCTGAAGAATCGCTATATGCAGCGTCTGGCTTTGCACCACATACTCAGCCGTGAGGAAATGGATATCCCCTTGTACCAGGGGCGTATCGATGCGGATAAATGCCGGGAGCTGTGCGACGGGGTGATCGATCTTTCGTCGACGGACGAGGTCTATCTGTGCGGACCGGAGGAGATGATCTTTACCGTCAGAGACTGGCTGGAACAACAGGGAGTGGAGAAAAAGAAGATACATTTCGAACTCTTTCATCCTTTGGATAAAACGGGAATCGCGACCCGGGAGCGGCAGACGTCGCCGGAAAACGGTGCGGCGGCGACAGAAAAGACGAGCCAGGTGACGGTACGTCTCGACGGCATCAATCATGTCTTCAATCTTCCTTTCGAAGGAGCCTCTATCCTGGATGCTGCCCTTTATGAGGGAGTCGATCTGCCCTTCGCGTGCAAAGGAGGGGTCTGCTGTACCTGCCGCGCACGACTGACCGAGGGACAGGTGGAAATGGATCTGAACTATGCACTGGAAGCCGACGAGCTGGCGGCCGGATTCATCCTCACCTGCCAATCGCATCCGCGGTCCCCGAAAGTGACGGTCGATTTCGATTCAAAATAAAGCCGGGCTGAAAGGAAGATAAGGGTCGCCCCAGAAAGAGAAGATGATATTGACGATCAACAAACCGATCAGGAAGCGGACGACGATGAGGAGGATGGCGCTGATGATCGTATAGCTGATTCGCTGATCGCGTTGACCGGGTTTCAGGACAGGTATTCCCAGGTGAAAAAGATACACGCCATAGAGTCCCAACGCTATCAATCCGTGCAATGATGGCCATAGAAAAAAGATGCCCGCAATCCAGGCGGGCGTGTAAGAATAGGCCACGAGCTGCGCAGCCCGTTTCGCATTTCTCTTCGATCCGAATCCGATGCCCAGCCAATCGACGATATAGGTCCCCAGCCAATATACGACCAGTGAGGTGATAAAGCTATCTATCGCCATGGCGGACCCCCAGTACAGACCGCGTACCCGGAACCGAAGACCATTTACCCCGATAAAGCCATAGCCGATGAAGCTGGCGACAGCGGGTATCAGGGCCATGGGGATCACGTAGCCGGCGAGAAGCGCTCTCACCGGGCTGCACTCCTTTCCTATTCTTTGCCATTCAGCGATGGGAGAAAAGAGTATCCGCCTACAACGGGTCAGAAGGGGCATACCCGAAAGATAAGCAATCCCTTAAATACGCCTGCCCGGATACTAACAGTTGTTAGCTTTCGAAAAAGAAGTATATTTGCGGATAAACAAAAATTGCATGTCGTCTTCCGTCAATGAACATGGTTTCCAGGAAAGGATCGATCAGGATATCCGGATCGAGCCGAAGGATTGGATGCCCGACGCTTACCGGAAGACCCTGATAAGGCAGATATCGCAACATGCGCACAGCGAGATCGTGGGTATGCTGCCAGAGGCCAACTGGATCACGCGGGCGCCCAGTCTCAGGAGGAAGGCTACGCTGATCGCAAAGGTGCAGGATGAGGCGGGACATGGGCTGTATCTCTATGCGGCGGCCGAGACGCTGGGTATAAGCCGGGACGAGATGATCGAACAGCTGCATAGCGGCAAGGCAAAGTATTCTTCTATCTTCAACTATCCCACGCTGACCTGGGC
>Ga0134126_10005690_pt1 | contig 15583 bp, 6 predicted proteins | sample KB31752_FD_96881 | JGI IMG/M metagenome (GOLD analysis project Ga0134126, IMG submission 96881) | Terrestrial soil microbial communities with excess Nitrogen fertilizer from Kellogg Biological Station, Michigan, USA - KB3-175-2 | ecosystem: Environmental > Terrestrial > Soil > Unclassified ...
AAGCCCGAGCTGAATGTATGCGTACTCGAAAAGGCGGCCGCCGTCGGCGCCCATGCCCTGTCGGGAGCCGTCATCGAGCCGGGCCCTCTCGATGCTCTGGCCCCGGAATGGCGCGAGTCACCCCCTGAGATCTGCGTGCCGGCCGTCCGCGATGAATTCCGGCTGCTCACCCGCAAGGGCAGCATGCGGCTGCCTCTGCCGCCGCAGCTGCACAACCGTGGCAACTTCATCATTTCCCTCGGCCTCCTGACACCCTGGCTGGCGCAGAAAGCCGAGTCCATTGGCGTCGATGTCTTCCCCGGCTTCGCGGCGGCGGCCCCGCTCGTCACCGCGGACGGAGCCATTACGGGCGTGCAGTTGGGTGACATGGGACTGCAGAAGGACGGTAAGCCGGGACCCAACTTCACCCCCGGCGCCGAGGTGCGCGCGCGTACGACGGTCGTCGCGGAGGGCGCGCGTGGCAGCCTGGCGAAGCAGCTCATCCGCCGTTTCGGCCTCGACGCCCGCTGCAGCCCGCAGTCGTACGGCCTGGGAATGAAGGAGCTCTGGCAGCTCCCGGACGGCCGGGTGCAGCCCGGACTGGTGCAGCACACGCTCGGTTGGCCGCTCGACGCGCGCACCTATGGCGGCAGCTTCATCTACCATCTCGACAAGAATCGCGTCTACGTCGGCTTCGTGGTCGGGCTCGACTATGAGGACCCGCGGCTGACGCCCTTCGAGGCATTCCAACAGTTCAAGCATCATCCGCAGGTCAGGCCGCTCCTCGAGGGCGGGGAAATCCTGGCGGCCGGGGCGCGCACCATCGCCGCGGGCGGCTGGCAATCGATCCCCCGGCTCGAGATGCCCGGCGCCATGTTGATCGGGGACTCCGGCGGCGGCGTCAACGTGCCGAAGATCAAGGGCGTGCACCAGGCGATTCGCTCGGGGATGCTGGCCGCGGAGCATCTGGCGGAAACCGGGAGCCCCGAAGGGTTCGATGCCCGCTGGCGCGCCTCACCGGGCGGCCGCGAGCTGCGCGCGGTGCGCAATTTCAAGCCCGGCTTCAAGCGCGGCCTCTGGCTCGGCATCGCCAACGCCGGCCTGGAGACGGTGACCGGCGGCCGCACCCCCTGGACGCTCGCGAACCGCGTGCCCGATCACGCGCGGCTCGAGGAGTTGCGCGGCTACGAGAGCCCCGACCGGGAATGGGTGGAACGGACCCTGCCGCCACGAGACCGTCTCGCATCGGTGTTCTTTGCATCGACCAACCACGACGAGAGCCAGCCCGCGCACCTGAAGGTGCTCGATACCAGCATCTGCATCGACCGTTGTGCCCGGGAATTCGGCAACCCCTGCCAGCGCTTCTGCCCGGCGAACGTCTACGAGATAGTCGACGACGGCGCCGGTGGCAAGCGGCTGCAGATCAACGCCGCCAACTGCGTGCATTGCAAGGCTTGCGACATCAAAGATCCTTACGAGATCATCAACTGGACGCCCCCCGAGGGCGGCTCCGGACCCAACTACCAGTCCTTATAAGAGTCCCATGGCCGAGATCTGGCGCCCGTCGGCGGCGCGTGTCGCCGATTCAAACCTCACACGATTCGCCGCCTGCGTGAGCGCCCGCAAGGGCCTGAAGCTCGACGGATACGAGGGGACATACGCCTGGTCCGTGTCACATCCGGAGGAATTCTGGGTCGAGCTCGCGCGATTCGCCGACATCCGCGCCGACTGGGGCCAGGGCCCGGCGCTGGAGAATGGCGATCGCATGCCCGGCGCGCGATTCTTTCCCAACGCCCGGCTCAACTTCGCGGAGAACCTCCTGCGGCACGACGATGACCATGCGGCCATCGTCTTCGTCAATGAGCGCGGCATGCGCCGCCAGCTCTCCCATCGGGAGCTGCGCAAGGAAGTCGCACGCGTCGCGGCTGGATTGCGAGCCGCGGGCGTCGGGGAGGGCGATCGCGTCGCGGCCTTCCTGCCCAACCTGCCGGAGACGACCATCGCCATGCTGGCAACGGCGAGCCTCGGCGCGACCTGGTCGTCCTGCTCGCCGGACTTCGGCGCGCACGGTGTGCTCGATCGGTTCGGACAGATCGCACCCAAGGTGCTCTTCACGGCGGATGGCTATTTCTACGCCGGCAAGACTCTCGATTGCCTCGCGCAAATGGCCGCAGTGGCCGCGAAGCTGCCGAGCGTCGAGCTGATCGTCGTGATTCCCTATGTGGAATCAGACCCGAAACTCGAGCGGCTCGGGACGGCTGCAGCGCGCGCCCGGCACTGGGGTACGCTCGGGGAGCGTGGCGCGCCGCTGCGGTTTGCGTCCATGCCGTTCAACCACCCGCTGTACATCCTCTACTCCTCCGGGACGACGGGCGTGCCGAAGTGCATCGTGCATGGTGCCGGCGGGACCCTGCTGCAGCACCAGAAGGAGCACCTGCTGCATACGGACCTGCGGCGCGGCGATCGCATCTTCTACTTCACCACCTGCGGCTGGATGATGTGGAACTGGCTGATGAGCGCGCTCGCCACGGGAGCGACACTCGTCCTCTATGACGGCAGCCCGTTTCACCCCGATCCCGGGGTGCTCTGGAGACTCGCGCAGGAGGAGCGCGTGACGGTCTTCGGTACCAGCGCCAAATATCTCTCCGCACTGGAGAAGAACGGCTACCGGCCTGCCGACAGCGTCGACCTCGGCGCGCTCAAGGCACTGCTCTCCACCGGCTCGCCGTTGCTGCCGGAAGGCTTCGACTTCGTCTACCGCGCCATCAAATCGGACTTGCACCTCGCCTCCATCTCAGGCGGAACCGACATCGTTTCCTGCTTCGCCCTGGGCTGCCCGACATTGCCCGTGCATCGCGGCGAGATCCAGTGCCGCGGGCTCGGCATGGCCGTCGACATCTTCGATGACTCCGGCAAGCCGGTCCGCGGCGAACGCGGCGAGCTCGTGTGCACCGCGCCCTTCCCTTCCATGCCGGTCGGATTCTGGAACGATCCTGACGGCACGCGCTATCGCGCAGCCTACTTCGAGCGCTTCCCCGGCGTGTGGCACCACGGTGACTACGCCGCGCTCACCGAGCACGGCGGGATCGTCATCTACGGCCGCTCCGACGCGGTATTGAATCCGGGCGGCGTTCGCATCGGGACCGCGGAGATCTACTCTGCGGTGGAAAGCCTGGAGCCGGTGATCGAGGCCATCGCGGTGGGACAGGACTGGCGCGACGACGTGCGTGTCGTGCTCTTCGTACGCCTGCGGCCGGGAACGAAGCTCGACGAGTCGTTGCAAAAAAGGATCCGCGACGTCATCCGCGCGCACACGACACCGCGCCACGTGCCGGCCAAGATCGTCGCGGTCGCCGACATTCCGCGCACCCTCTCCGGCAAGCTCACCGAGCTCGCCGTGCGCAACGTGATCCACGGCCGGCCCGTCAAGAACGTCGACGCGCTCGCCAACCCGCAGGCGCTGGAGCACTTCCGGAATCTGCCTGAGCTCGCTACGGACTGACCCCGGATGAACGATGCAGCCGCGAGGACGCTGCGCGAAGTCTACGAGCGTCAGATAGCCGAGCGCGGCTTTCGCGCCGATCCGGCGCAGCTCGCCGTCGTGAGCCGGCTGGAGGCATTGCGCTCACGGCTGATAGCCGCCCACCGCTCACGCGCTTCACTCGGAGGACGGCTGTTGCGCGCCATCGGCGGCCGCGACGCATCCAGGGCCGAGCAGGGCCTGTACCTGTGGGGCCCCGTGGGCCGCGGCAAGACCTGGCTGATGGACCTCTTCTTCCAGAGCCTCCCGTTCGCGCAGCGCCGCCGCCGCCACTTCCATCGGTTCATGCACGATGTCCATGCGGAGCTCAAAACCCTGCAAGACGTCGAGGCGCCGCTCGAAACCGTGGCGGAGCGCCTGGCGGCCGAGGTCCGGGTACTGTGCTTCGATGAGCTCTTCGTCACCGACATCGCCGATGCAATGATCCTGGGCGGTCTCTTCGGGGCACTCTTCCGCCGCGGCGTGACGCTCGTGGCAACTTCCAACGTACCTCCCGGCGATCTCTACCGCGACGGCCTGCAGCGCCAGCGGTTCCTGCCCGCGATCGAGCTCATCGAGCGGCACGTGAAAGTCGTCGCCGCCGGCGGCGACCGCGACTACCGACTGCGGCAACTCACTCAGGCCGGCACGTACCTGCCGTCCGGAGACGCCGGCACGGGCGCGAGGCTCCGCGCGCTCTTCGCGGAGCTCTCGGACCAGGGAGACTCAACGGATGGGACGGTCGAGATCGAAGGCCGGCCGATTCCCGTCGTGCGCCAGAGTGACGCCGCCGTATGGTTCGAATTCGGCGCGCTGTGCGGCGGCCCCCGCAGTCAGGACGATTACATCGAGATCGCGCGCAACTACCAGTCCGTCTTCGTCTCCGAAGTCCCGGTGATGGATTCGCTGCATGAGAATGAGGCGCGGCGTTTCATCGCCCTGGTCGATGAGCTTTACGACCGCTGCGTCAAGCTGGTCGTCTCCGCCGCCGCGCCTCCCCCGCAGCTCTATCGCGGCGAGCGGCTGGTGCTCGAGTTCCAGCGCACCGCGAGCCGCCTCACCGAGATGCAGAGCGAGGAGTACCTCGCACGCCAACACCGCGCCTAGGCAAGAGCACGACGCCCCCCTCTCATCATTTCCGCCCCTCGGCATTCGCCCGCTCGAGCTGCTCGGTGAGGCGCTGCTCCGAGACCCGCACGGCGGCTTTCAAGTCCTGCGCGTAAAGCGACACCCGAAACTCCTCGATCATCCAACGCAGCATCGTGAGCTCGCTGCGACCTCCAATCCCAGTGGAGCTCGCCTGCAGACTGCGCAGGGCCGCGGTGAACGGGCGAACGCGCGAGGACAGCTCCTCGTCGCGCCGGGCCTCCGCCGGTAATCGGCCGAGGCGGCGCACGGTGGCCTTGAGATAACGCGGCAGATGGCCCAGCCACGGATACGGCGTCGACTCGATGAAATCAGGCGGCAGCAATGCGGCAAGCTGCGCGTTGATGTCGGTCACGGCCGCGGCAGATGCCGGATTTCGGGCAGCATCGAGCGCGCTGCGCGCGGCACGCCATTCCTTCAGCACACTTCTGACGATGGCGACCAGTCGGTTGCCGGCCTCCTCCAACCGGGCACGCCCCTCGTCCACCCGCCGGGTGAACGCGTCGCGGTCCCTTGGCAGTGGCGCATCAGCCGCCGCGAAGCAGTCGCGGAAGAGACGCTCGCCAACGGCATCCGCCAGCGGTTGGGCCAGCTCGAGCCCGCGGCTCTGGAGTACGAGCTCCCGGTCTTCCGCGACCCGTTTCTGCCAGTAGCGCGCTTGCTGCGGCAATGCGAGAAGCGCGAGGCGCGCGATGCCCCGCCGCGTCGACTCCTCGGCACTGGCCGGTCCGCGGGCCTCCACCAATGCAACAGCGCTGCCCCGGTCCTCGATCGCCGGGTACACCGTCAGGAGCAATCCATTGCGCTCGATCTGGCGGCTTGCAGGCACCTCGCCGAAGTCCCACTGGCGATGCAGCGTCGCGCCCTCCCCCGGCGCCTTCCGGGCGCTCACCCCCGTCCCTAGAACTTTCCGCTTGAGGGCGATGAGGTCGCGACCTTCGGCCAACACCTGGTCCTGCGCGTCGACGACACGGATGTTCACCCGCAACCAATCGGGCAGCGGTAAAGCTGCGAGCTCCGCGGATGTCACCGTCGCCCCGATCCGCTCCGAAATCCACCCGGCCAGGCTGGCGTAGAACCCGGGCAATGCGTTGCTCGAGACGCCACTCGCAACGCGTCCCGCCGGCGCCGTCAAATCATCGAGAGCCCGGCGGGCATGCTCCGGAACCGGCACGAGCAGCTTGCGTTGCGCCTTCGGCAACTCGCGCAGCACCGCGATGATCTTCTCGAGTCGCCAGCCCGGAATGAGCCACGCCAGCCGATCCGTCTCCAGCGCATCGAGCAGCAGATCGGGAACGACCAGCGTGACACCGTCATTCGATTCCGCGGGTTCGAAGCGATACCGCAGCGGCAGCTTGTTGCCGCCGATTTCGAGCTCATCCGGATACTGGACGTCATCGACCTCGCCGGCCTCGCGCTCCATCAGGTCGCCGCGCGACATGTACAGCACTCGCGGGTCGAGGCGCTCCGCCTGCGCACGCCACTGCTCGAAATCGCCGATCGAGCTGACTCTCTCGGGGATGCGCGCCGCGTAGAAGCCGACTTCGCTCTCCTCGCCGACGAGGATGTCGCGCCGGCGTATCTTGGCCTCCAGGCACTCAATCTGTGCGCGCAGCCCGCGATTGGCATCGAGAAACCCGCCGCGGACCATGGGTTGGCCTCCCCCGGCTGCGGGAGCGATCAGCGCCTCGCGGATGAAGATCTCGCGCGCTTCCCCGGGCGCGACCGGACCGTAGTTGACACGGCGCCGCGTCGCGAGAGAGAGGCCGTAGAGAGACACGGATTCGTAGGCTGCCACGAATCCGCGATTCGCCACCCAGTGCGGCTCGCTGTAGGTGCGCTTCACGAGGTGCGCGCCCGCCTGCTCGATCCAGGCCGGATTGATCGAGGCCACCATCCGCGCATACAGCCGGGTGGTTTCGACGAGACTGCCGGCGACCAGCCACTTGGGCGGCTTGGCGGCGAGCGGTGAGCCGGGCGCGACCACGAACCGCATGCCGCGGGGGCCGTCATATTCGCGCTTCTGATTGAGCGTGCCCAGGGAGCCGAGAAATCCCGTCAGGATCGCCTGGTGCAGCTGCGCATAGCTCGCGGGAGCATGATTCGGGCGCAGGTCGAGCTCGCGGACACTGCGGGTCAGCTGGTGGTGAAGATCCTGCCACTCACGCATGCGCAGGAAGGACAGGAAATGCTCGCGACACCATTTGCGCAGTTGATTGCCGGACAAGGCGGCGGCCTGCTCGCCGAAAGCGCGCCAGAGGTTGAGCACCGTGACGAAGTCGGAGCGGCCGTCCGTGAATAGAGCGTGCTTCTCGTCCGCCTGCTGTTGCATGTCGGCGGGGCGCTCGCGCGGATCCTGCGTCTCGAGGAAAGCCGCGATCACCAGCATCTCCGCGAGGCAGCGCTGGCGCGCAGCGGCGAGCAGCATGCGGCCCAGCCGTGGATCGACCGGCAGCGCGGCGACCTTGCGGCCGAGGCTCGTAACGCGCCGCTCGGCATCCATCGCCTGCAGTTCCTCGAGGAGCCGCACGCCGTCGTTGATGAGGCGCGTATCCGGCGGATCGAGGAACGGGAAGCTCTCCGGATCCCCGAGCCCCAGCGTCGCCATGCGCAGGATCACGCTCGCCAGGTTGGTGCGCAGGATCTCGGGGGACGTGTAGGCCTCGCGCGCGGCGAAATCTTCCTCCGAATAGAGACGGATGCAGATGCCCTCGGCCTCGCGGCCGCATCGGCCTTTGCGCTGATCCGCGCTGGCCTTCGAGATACGCTCCACATGCAGTCGCTGCACCTTGCCGCGCAGACTGTAGCGGCTGATCCGTGCCAGGCCCGAGTCGACGACGTGGCGGATCCCGGGCACGGTGAGTGAGGTCTCCGCGACATTGGTCGCCAGTATCACGCGCCGTTGCGAGTGCTTCTGGAAAATCCGCGCCTGGTCGGCGGCTGACAGCCGCGCGTAGAGCGCCAACATCTCGATGCCCGCGAGTCGCGCTTTCGACAAGGCATCGGCCGCCTCGCGAATGTGTTTCTCGCCGGGAAGGAAGACGAGCGTATCCGCACCGACCCCGCCCGCGCGCAAATCGAGCTCACGCACCGCCTCTACGATGCCCTCCGGCAATGACAGCTCCGCGGCGTCCTCGTCTTCGGCGACGAGCGGGCGGTAACGGACCTCCACGGGATAGCTGCGGCCCGACACCTCGATGATGGGCGCTGCGCCGAAAAATTCGGCCAGCCTGCCCGGGTCGATGGTCGCGGAGGTTACGATCAGCCTCAGGTCGGGGCGCCGCGGCAGGAGCCGTTGCAGCACGCCGAGCAGCAGATCGATGTTGAGGCTGCGCTCGTGCGCCTCGTCGATGATCAGCGTGTCATAGCGCAGGAGCTGCGGATCACTCTCGAGCTCCTGCAGCAGGATACCGTCGGTCATCAGCTTGACCCGGCCCTGCGGCCCGGTGTGGTCCGCGAAGCGCACCTGATAGCCGACGGCCCCGCCGATCGTGGTCCCAAGCTCCTCGGCAAGCCGCGCGGCGAGAGCTCGCGCTGCGATACGCCGTGGTTGCGTGTGCCCGATGAGTCCACCGGTGCCACGCCCTGCCTCGAGGCACAGCTTCGGCAACTGCGTCGACTTCCCCGAGCCCGTGGCCCCGCAGACGATGAGAGCGGGATGGCGCGCGAGCGCCGCGACGATCTCTTCGCGGTGTGCCGTGATCGGCAGCGCCGGATCGTACTCGAGCGTGATGGGGAGAGCGGGCCGCGGCGATCGTTCATGGGCCGAAACAGGCCTGCGCCCGTTTCGGCGAGGCGCCTCGTCGCTGGTTTGATCCCGCGGGCAAGGGAGCGGCCCTTGCCCGCTCAGTGGCTGGCCAGCCGCGCGTTTGTCACGATTGCGAGCGATTACCTGAACCCGTCAGATCACGCCACGGCGGATCTGGTCCTGCTCGATGGACTCGAACAGGGCGCGGAAGTTGCCCTCGCCGAAGCCCTCATTGCCCTTGCGCTGGATGATCTCGAAGAAGATCGGCCCGATGACATTGCGGGTGAAGATCTGCAGCAGCAGACCCTCGCCGCGGTCGGGATTGCCGTCGACCAGGATGCGGCGGCGGCGCAACTCCTCCAGCGGCTCGCGGTGCCCGCTGACACGCGCATTGACGCCTTCGTAATACGTATCTGGCGTGTCCTGGAAGGCCAGCCCACGGCTGCGCAGCACATCGACCGTCCGATAGATATCGTCCGTGGCGAGCGCGATGTGCTGAATGCCCTCGCCGTGATACTCCCGCAGATACTCTTCGATCTGGCTCTTGTCGTCCTGTGACTCGTTGATGGGAATGCGGATCTTCCCGCATGGACTGGTCATTGCGCGTGAGAAGAGGCCAGTCTGCTTGCCCTCGATGTCGAAGTAGCGGATCTCGCGGAAGTTGAACAGCTTCTCGTAGAAGCCCTTCCACAGATCCATGTGGCCGCGCTGCACGTTGTGCGTCAAGTGATCGATGCACGTCAGGCCGGCATCCTCGGCGGGCGGTGCCGATACATTCCGGAAATCGACGTCGTAAATCGACTGATCGCCGTAGCGATCGACCAGGTAGACCAGCGAGCCACCGATGCCTTCGATGCAGGGGATATTCAGCTCCATCGGACCTGCGCTTTGCGGACCGGGCTTGGCACCGAGCTCGAGCGCACGCCGATAGGCGTACGCCGCGTCCTCGACCCGGAAGGCCATTGCACAGGCGGACGGCCCATGCTGACGTGCAAACCGTTGCGCGAAGGACTCCGGTTCGGCATTGATGAGGAAATTGATGGCTCCCTGGCCATGCAGCGTCACGTTCTTGGACCGGTGGTGCGCCTTGACTGGGAAGCCCATGCGCTCGAAGAGCGTCCGCAACAGCTGCGGGTCGGGCGCGGTGTACTCGACGAACTCGAAGCCGTCGGTGCCCATCGGGTTCTCGCGGGACTGGCTCATCTGCATCTCCGCCGCCATCTGGTTGCGCGTGCAACTATTATAGCGCTTAGGGGCTGCCTCTGCCCATCCGTATATAATCGCGCCCCATCATGCAATCACCCGACCTCTCGTCAGACGACAGTCGTCTGCTGCGTAGCATCCCACCTGCCCGCCTCGCGCTGATCGAACGCATCGTTCGCACGCGCATTGCCTCTCGGCAAGGCCCACCAGGCAGTTCGGACGCGGCTCGCTACCGTGAAATCCAGCAGCCGTTCCTGAGGGCGTACTTCCGCGGTGTCGGCGAGGAGGACCTGGCAGAGCGCGCACCGGCAACCCTCGCGACCGCGGCGCGGTCCCACCTCGAGCTCGGCTGGCGCCGGGCGCCGGGACAGTCGCTGGTCCGGATTTTCAATCCCGATCCCGAGCGCGACGGCTTCGAGTCGCCGCACACACTGGTGCAGATCGTCACCGATGATCGGCCGTTCCTGGTCGACTCCGTCGGCATCGCCTTCAGCCGCGCCGGGCTCGCCATGCATCTGATTGTCCATCCGGTACTCGAGGTCCGCCGCGACGGGCGCGGACGCATCGCCGGCCTGGGCGCGAACGGCAGCGAGCCGGAAAAAGCGGAGTCGTGGGAGCTGTACGAGATCGACCGTCAGACCGATCCGGCAGCGATCGAGCGGTTGCGCCATGACATCGAGTCGACACTGACCGATGTCAGCCTGGCGGTCGACGATTGGCCGGCGATGCGCGAGCGCGTGCGCTCGCTGGTCGCGGATCTCGAGCGCGATCCGCCGCCGCTTCCCTCCGAGGACATCCGGGAGGCGCGCCAACTCCTCGAGTGGATGGAAGAGCGTCACTTCGTATTCCTCGGCTATCGGTACTATCGACTCGAGCGCGAGGCCCGCGAGGATCGTCTGGTTGCGGACACCCGCAGCGGCCTCGGCATCCTGCGCCTGCGCAGCGCGGGCGGCAAACCCGCCGCGACCGTGCTGACGGGAGACGTGCGTGCCCGTGCCCGCGACCGCGAGCTCCTCGTCCTCACCAAGGCCAACTCCATCTCGACCGTACATCGCGGCGAGTATCTCGACTACGCGGGCGTGAAGACCTTCGATGCCCGCGGCCGGGTCACCGGTGAGCACCGGTTCCTGGGCCTGTGGACCTCGACCGCCTATCATCGCAGCCCGCGCGACATCCCTGTGCTGCGGCGCAAGGTAGACCGCGTCATCCAATATTTCGGTCTCGACCCGCATGGTCATGACGGCAAGGCCGTCCTCAACGTGCTGGAGACCTACCCTCGCGACGAGCTCTTCCAGGCGAGCGTCGATGACCTGATCCGGATCGCCCGTGGCGTCGTGAACCTGTATGAGCGGCGCACCGTGCGCCTGCTGGCGAGGCGCGATCCCTATCACCGCTTCTACTCCTGCCTCGTCTATGTGCCGCGCGACCGTTACAACACCGAGGTGCGCCAGCGCATCGAGCAGATCGTGCTCGAGGGATTTGCCGGCCAGTCGGTGGAGAGTCAGGTGCAGATCTCCGGCTCGAGCCATGCGCGCGTGCACGTCGTCGTGCGCACCGAGCCCCCCGGACCGCGCAAGGTGGACATCGCGGCGATCGAGCGGCGCATCGCCGAAGCCGCGCTGACCTGGACCGATCGCCTGCGCGAAGTGCTGGTGGCGCGCGAAGGAGAGGCCGCGGGCATCGCGCTCGCGACGCGCTATCGACGCGTCTTCCCGCTTGCGTACGAGGAGGATGTCACGCCCGCCGACGCGTTGGTCGACATCGCATATCTCGAGCAGCTGCGCGGCACTCCCGACGCGCGCCGGCTCAGCCTGCATCGTCCGCAGCAGCAGAAACCCGCGCGGCTCCACCTGAAGATCGTGCGGCTCGGCGAGCCGGTGCCGATCTCGGACCTGCTGCCGATTCTGGAGAACTTCGGCCTGCGGGTCATTGCGGAGCGTCCCTACGAGCTCGCCTGGCCCGAAGGGGGCGCCGCCTGGATCCAGGACTTCGAGCTCGAGCACCGGGACGGGCTGCCGATCGACATCGGCCACATCGACACGCGCTTCAAGGAAGCCCTCACGCTCACTTGGAGCGGTGACACCGAGAACGACGGCTTCAATCGCCTGCTGCTGGGCGCCGATCTCACGGCGCGCGAGATCACGGTGTTGCGCGCGTACTGCCGCTACCTGCTGCAGACGGGTGTGCCCTTCAGCCAGGCCTACATGGAGCGCGCGCTGGCCGCCAATCCGGCGATCGCGGCCGGCCTGGTGCGTCTGTTCGAGGCGCTTCACGACCCGGCGGCGCAGCCTCCTACCGGCCGCCGCGTCCGCGCGCGCAAGGAGCGGCCGGACGGCAGCGGCAGCCCCTCCGAGCAGATTGCCGCCCAGATCCGGGCCAGTCTCGACTCGGTCGCGAGTCTCGATGAGGACCGGATCCTGCGTGCGTACCTCGGACTCGTGCAGGCGACGCTACGCACCAACTTCTATCGCCGGGATCCGGGCGGCGTGCCGCTGTCGTACCTCTCGCTCAAGCTCGATCCGGCCGCCATCCCCGACTTGCCACTGCCGCGCCCGAAGTTCGAGATCTTCGTCTACAGCCCGAGAGTCGAGGGCGTGCACCTGCGCATGGGCTACGTGGCGCGCGGCGGCATCCGCTGGTCCGACCGCCGCGAGGACTTCCGCACCGAGGTCCTCGGCCTGATGAAGGCGCAGAACGTGAAGAACACGCTGATCGTGCCCGTCGGCGCGAAGGGTGGGTTCGTTGCCAAGCGACTGCCGGGCGGCACGCGCGAGGAAGTGCAGGCCGAGGTCATCGCCTGCTACCGCACGTTCATCCGCGGCCTCCTCGATCTGACCGACAACATCATCGGCGGCCGGCTCGTGCCGCCGCCCCAGGTGGTGCGCCGCGACGGCGATGATGCCTACCTCGTCGTCGCCGCCGACAAGGGCACGGCGACTTTCTCCGACGTCGCCAACGCCATTTCCGCCGAGTACGGCTTCTGGCTGGGCGACGCGTTCGCCTCGGGCGGCTCGGCCGGCTACGATCACAAGAAGCTCGCCATCACCGCGCGCGGTGGCTGGGAATGCGTCAAGCGGCATTTCCGCGAGCTCGGCATCGACATCCAGAAGACCGACTTCACGGCCATCGGCATCGGCGACATGTCGGGTGATGTCTTCGGCAACGGCATGCTGCTCTCCCGCCACATCCGCCTGCAGGCCGCTTTCGATCACCGGCACATCTTCCTCGATCCCAACCCGGATCCGGCGGTGAGCTTCGCCGAGCGGCAGCGACTATTCGATCTGCCGCGCTCGAGCTGGGACGACTACGATCGGACCCGCATCTCCAAGGGGGGCGGTGTCTTCGCCCGCAGCGCCAAGTCGATCACCCTCTCGCCGGAGGCGCGCACCCTCCTCGGCCTGGAAGTGGCCGCCAACACACCCACCGAGATCATGCGCGCCATCCTGCGCATGCCGGTGGACCTGCTGTGGAACGGCGGGATCGGCACCTACGTCAAGGCGAGCCGGGAATCCAACGCCGAGGTCGGCGATCGCGCCAACGACGGCCTGCGGATCAACGGCCGGGAGCTCAAGGCGAAAGTGGTCGGCGAGGGCGGCAATCTCGGCTTCACGCAACGCGGGCGCATCGAATACGCGCTCGCCGGCGGCCGCCTCAACACCGATTTCATCGACAACTCGGCCGGCGTCAACACCTCCGACGTCGAGGTCAATCTCAAGATCCTGCTGAACCCCATCGTCCAGGCGGGCAGGCTCACGGCGGGCGAGCGCAACCGCCTGCTCGCCAGCATGTCGAGCGAGGTCTGCGCGCTCGTGCTGCGCAACAACTATCTGCAGAGCCAGGCGATCAGCACTCTCGAGCTGCAGGCTCGCGCCCGGATGGCGGAATTCCAGCACCTGATCCGCTCGCTCGAGGGCTCGGGCGAGCTCAACCGCGCGCTCGAGTTCCTGCCCACGGACGATGAGCTCGCCGAGCGGCGCAAGGCCGGCGCCGGCCTCACCCGCCCGGAGCTCGCGATCCTGCTCGCCTACAGCAAGATCTGGCTCAACAACCATCTTCTCGACTCCGACGTGCCCGAGGACGCCTACCTCTCCACCGAGCTCGATCGCTACTTCCCCGGCCCGGTGCGCCGGCGATTTGCACGCGCCATCTCCCGCCACCGGCTGCGTCGGGAAATCATCGCCACGGCGACCACCAACAGCCTCATCAATCGGATGGGCCCGACGTTCGTGCCGCGTGCGCAGGAGGATACGGGCGCGGAGCCGGCGCAGATCGCGCGCGCCTACACCGCGGCGCGCGAGATCTTCGAGGTTCGTACGGTCTGGGCGCGGATCGAGGAGCTCGACAACCGCGTGCCGGCGAAAGTGCAGTACACGGCCGCGTTCGAGACGAGCCGTCTGCTGCGCCATGCGACCTACTGGCTGCTGGCCCGCCGGCGCGCGCTCAAGGTCGATACCGCGGTCGCGGAATTTCGCGCCGGCGTACACGAGCTCGAGTCGCGCATCGGTCACGTGCTCTGCGGCTCGTGGCGCGAGCAGTTCGATCAGGTACGCGCGCAGCATCTGGAGGCGGGCCTGCCACCCGACCTCGCCGCGCGCGTGGCCAGTCTCGAGGCGCACAACGCATCGCTCGACATCGTCGAGCTCGCCAGCTCGCAGCGGATCGGGGTGATGGAGGCCGCGCGCCTGTACTTCGAGGCCGGCGCCCGCACAGGGCTGGATTGGCTGCGGCAGCAGATCGATCGACTGCCCGTCGAAGGACCATGGCAGGCGACGGCGCGCACGGGCCTGCGCGATGCGGCCCTGCGCCTGCACCGCCGGCTCGCGGAGCGCGTGTTGAGCCGCGGCCGCGGCGGCAATGCCGAGGAGCGCGTCGCTGCCTGGCAGGAATCGGCGGGCAAGGAGCTGACACACTGGCAGCGCACCCTCGCCGACATGCGTGCGGCCGGCGCAGCCGACTTCGCGACGCTCACGGTCGGCGTCGAGTCATTGCGGAAACTCACGGAATAGCTACGGGATTCGAACGGTCATGAGCACCCCTGGAAAGTTGATACTGGTCCGCCACGGCCAGAGCGTCTGGAACCTGGAGAACCTCTTCACCGGCTGGACCGATGTCGACCTGGCGGACCAGGGACGCGAGGAGGCCGCGCGCGCAGGACGCGAGCTTCTCGAGGAGAAGCTGGTGGTGGATATCGCCTTCACCTCCGTGCTGAAGCGGGCGATCCGCACACTCTGGATCATGCTCGATGAGATGGACCGGATGTGGATCCCGGTCGAGCGCTCCTGGCGCCTGAACGAGCGTCACTATGGCGCGCTGCAGGGTCTCGACAAGGCGCAGACCGTCGAGCGCCACGGCGAGGCCCAGGTGAAGATCTGGCGTCGCAGCTACGACATCCCGCCACCCCCGCTGCCGGGCGATGACCCACGTCACCCGCGCTTCGATCCGCGCTATGCCGATGTGCCGGCCGCGGAGCTGCCGGCCGCCGAGTCACTGAAGGATACGCTCGCGCGGGTTCTTCCCTTCTGGCACAGCCGTATCGCGCCGGAGCTGCGCCGTGGGCGCAACGTGATGGTTGCCGCTCACGGCAACAGCCTGCGCGCGATGGTGAAGATGCTGGACGATGTGTCGGAGAGCGCGATCGTCGAGCTCAACATCCCCACGGGCGTGCCGCTGCTCTACGAGCTCGACGCGCAGCTAAAGCCGCTCGACAGTCGCTATCTCGGCGACCCCGCGGCGGTCGCGGCCGCCGCGGAAGCGGTGCGCCGTCAAACCGAGCGCAGGTAAAGGGACCTGACGGCTACGCCGCCCAGCCGTCGTAGTGACCCTGGAATTCGGTGGCTATCGCGCTCATCCGCTTGCTGACCTCCACCACGTCGACGAGGATCAGACGCATGGACTTCGTCGCATGCAGGCTCAACTGCAGGGTGCCACCGCTCTCTGACTCGCCGAACAATCGCGCCGTCATCGGCCTCACGTCCACGCTGAAGCCC
>Ga0134126_10005691_pt1 | contig 15583 bp, 12 predicted proteins | sample KB31752_FD_96881 | JGI IMG/M metagenome (GOLD analysis project Ga0134126, IMG submission 96881) | Terrestrial soil microbial communities with excess Nitrogen fertilizer from Kellogg Biological Station, Michigan, USA - KB3-175-2 | ecosystem: Environmental > Terrestrial > Soil > Unclassified ...
GATTTCAACGGTTAATCCGTCCAGTCTCACGACCAACGCCGGTAATAATGTCACTTTCACCGTTTCACTTTCCCAAGGCGATGCGCCGTTCTTTTACCAATGGTTTACGTCCGCCTCGGATAACACGCTTACGCCGATTGCCAACGCCACAAATTCGTCCTTGTTGCTTTCCAGCGTCCTCGCCATCGACGCCACGAATTACGTCGTGGTCGTGACCAACAACGCGGCGAGTGCGAACAGCGTGACCAGCTCTCCCGTGTCCCTCGCAGTTATTGATCCGGCCATCAACCTCGAGCCCGCCACCCAGACCAATTTGCCGAACAGCATCGCCCAATTCCGCGCCGCGGCTGGCGGCACCGGCATCAGTTACCAATGGTATTTCTGCGCTGACCCGAACGATGCCACCCAGATTTCCGGTCCCGTCACCGACACCACCCTGCCCTCGGGCGCCATCGCCAGCGGCTCCCAGACCAGCACGCTCACCCTGACGAACGTGACCGTGGCCACGCAGACCAATTTCGCGCTCGTCGTCACCGGCACCTTCGGTTCCGTCACCAGCTCGGTCGTCTCACTCGCCATCAGCACCAGCTCGGTCCCGCTGGCCTTCTGGAACTTTAACGGGCCATTCGATTTCAACAGCCCGGCCCCTTATCAGGGCATCGGCACCGCCGCCGCGGTGAGCGCAACTCCGTTCCTCCAGCCGAACCTGGATGCCAACGATTTGACCCCCGGAAACAACACGGCCTGGGGCACGCAGAATTATCCCACTTCTGGCACGTCCAGCAACAAGCAGACCGGCGTGCAGTTCAACGTGAGCACGCTCGGGGCGAAGAACATCAAAGTCTCCTTTGACCTCCGCGGCACCAGCACCGCGAGCAAATATCAACGCCTGCAATACACGACGAACGGCACGGATTTCATCGATTTCCCGACCAGCCAGTTCCTCGTCGGCGCCAGCACTTACCTTTCTTTCAACTACGACCTGACCGGTTACCCCGGCGTGGCCAACAACACAAATTTCGGCATCCGCATCGTGTCCGAATTCGAAAGCACGGCGAATTACAACAATACCAACGATGCCACTTACGTGGGCGTCAGCGGCACTTACGGCAGCGCCGGCACGTTGAGCTATGATCTGGTGGATATCACCGGCGACGCCATCACCAGCCCGAACCAGCCGCCCACCATCAGCGCCATCACCAACGCAGCAATGATTGACTCAGTCGGGACCAACGTGACCTTCACGGTGTCGGATGACACCACCCCGGCCGGCTCGCTGACCATCAGCGCCGCTTCGCTGCTCCCGGCCTACTTCATCTCCGCCACGCCGGCAAACACCGCTGGCACCGTCCACCTGGCTCTCAACTCCGCCCTCAACAACACGACGCCCATCAACTTTCCGGTGCTCGTGACCGTCACGGACGGAAACGGAGAGTCGACCGTCGAGCCGTTCCTCCTGACCGTGGGACCGAACAATGCGGCGCCGGTCTTCGGCGGTTTGATCACGACAAACATGCTGACGAACAGCACGCTCGTCATTCCGTTCACAGTGACGGACGATCACACGCCGGCCAGCTCACTGACCGTGTCGGCGACTTCCGGAGCTTCTTCGTTGATCCCGTCTGACGCCTCGCACTTGCTCGTGTCGGGCAGCGGAACAAACCGCACCTTGACCATCACACCGGTGCCCGGCCAGACCGGCGCGGCCCCCATCACACTTTCAAGCACGGATGACGGAGGACTTACCGGAACGAAGACCTTTACTGTTGAAGTGCGTCCGAATACCAACGTGTTGCTGATCGATAATTTTGCCTACGATACCGCCGGCTCGATCGTCGCTGAGTCCGGAGACTTCTGGCAAACCCACAGCGGCACGGCCGGTCAGCTCCAGGTGGGCAACGGCGTCGCCACCATCAGCGGCAACAACTCGGAAGATGTAAACGCTCCTTTGTTCGGCGCGCCGTACCTGACCAATGTGGAAGACAATGTGACGCTGTATGCCGCTTATACGCTCGATGTGACCAGCCTGCCGGCTCCGGGCAGCACATACATCACGCATTTCAAGGACAACACGATTTCCGGTTTCCTTGGCCGCGTGTTCATTTCCACCACGAATGCGGCAGCGGGTGATTATCGCGTGAGCATCGGCAACAGCACGGGCTCCAGCAGCACCACGGCGCAGTTCCCGATGGACCTGCAGCTCAATTCGACCTACACCGTCGTCATCCGCCTCCACCTGACGGATGGGCTCAGCACGATCTGGGTCAATCCCACGAGCGAGTCCTCGCCGAGCGTGACGGACACGACCGTGGTCACCAACCTGGTGGACATCTATCAATACGCCTTCCGTGAAAGCGGCGGCAATGGCATCGCGAATGTGGGAGCGCTCAAAGTCGGCACTTCGTTCACGGCTGTGACCGGCTTGCCGTCCGGAACAACCCCGCCGCCGCCTCAGCCGACCATCGGCAGTGTCTCCATCGGCGGACCGGGCAACGCGGATATCATCCTGACCGGCACGAACAACAGCGCAACCGACGGCGGCAGTTTCGTGGTGTTGACCTCGACCAACATCCTCCTGCCCCTCAGCCAATGGACGGCGGTGAGCACGCAGACGTTCAGCGGCGGCACGTTCAGCTTCACGAACGCCATCGGCGCCGACCCGCACCAATTCTACATCATCCAGGCGCTGCCATAAGACCGCGCCGGAGCGAAACAATCCATTCAAGAAAGGGCGGCCCAAGCCGCCCTTTCTTTTTGCCGGCATCCCGCGGCAAGCTCCCAAGGGGCGCACGCCTTCGGCATTACTGACGTTTTTCCTTGAACAGCCGTTCGCTGGATTAAGTAAGATGACACTGTGAGCTCGAGAAACGTGACAAAGTACATCCTCTCCTGGGGGAGAGGAAACAGGTGAGGGCGAGCGTACAACACACTTTTTTGTTCGGTGCCCCCTCCTTGGTCCTGCAATATTTTTTCCTTCCCTCCCCGCCCCCTTTCCCAAAAACTTCGCCCTCGTGAATTCCGCCGTATTCCTGGACCGCGATGGCACGCTCATCGCCGAAAAAAATTACCTCAGCAAAATTGAGGACGTCGCCATTCTGCCCGGCGCGGTGCCCGCCCTGAAACGCCTTCAGGATACCGGCTTGAAATTATTCATCGTCTCCAACCAATCCGGCGTTGGCCGCGGTTATTTCACCTTGGCGGACGTTGACCGCGTCAATCGCCACATCAGCGATATATTTGCGAAAGGCGGCGTGCATTTTGACAAAATTTACATCGCGCCCGAAGCCCCCGGCCAGCCGAGCCGCGGCCGCAAGCCCTCGCCTCAATTTCTCTTTGACGCGCGGGATGAATTTGGCCTCGACCTCTCCTGCAGCTACGTCATCGGAGACAAGCTGATTGATTTGGAATGCGGCTGGAATGCCGGCACCCAAAAAAGCATCCTCGTCCGCACCGGCTACGGCGCGGAACTGGAAAAATCCTCTCCCGAAAAGCTTTCCGCGGCAATCATCGTAAACGATTTGCCCGCCGCCGCCGCATGGATTCTGGAACAGAGCTAAAGGGTCATGCCACTCACCGTAGGACAGGCGTCCCGCCTGTCTCCATTATTTTCGGTTCCGCATTAAAATGAGAGACAGGCAAGCTGCCCGTCCCACGTATTTTTACGCTTGCCGTAACGCCACCCTTCCGAAACCTTTTCATCATGAGACAATTGTTGTTGGTTTTGGTCGCGCTCAGCGCCTTTTCCCGCGCCTGGGCCGCGGACAACCCGGTGACCAACGCCGTCCCCCTCGGAAAACCCGGCACGCTGGAAATGGTGACACCCCGCGGCTGGACCTTGCAGCGCACGAACCTGAACCTGCCGGATTCACCCGTCACCATGGAATTGCATTCTCCCGGCAACACCACGGCCATTCGGCTCACGATTTATTGGGATGGTTTCAAAGGAGGAACAATCGTTCAACCTGGCAATACGAAGAGGGACATCATTGTGAGCAATAACGCCGTGCAATACGTGGACATGTCCATCGAAAAAAAAATCGTCGTGGAACAATTGAAAGGCCCGGCCATGACCGGCTCTTTTGCCCGCTTCACGGACGCCACCTGGACTCCCGTGGTGAAGAACGAATACAGGACTCTCACCACCGGGATGTTTAGCACCGAAAATATCTGGGGCACTTTCGACCTGCTCACCGGCGACAAGGATGGCCCGATGTTCAAACAGGCGATCGAAGTCATCAAATCATTCCGTCGCAAACCGTGACCATGCGCATCCTTGGCATCATCCCGGCCCGCTACGCCTCCACGCGTTTTCCCGGCAAGCCGCTCGCGCTCATCGCCGGCAAGCCGCTCATCCAGCACGTGGTCGAACAATGCAAACGGGCCAAATCGCTCGATGATGTCATCGTCGCCACGGACGACAACCGCATCGCGGACGCCGCCCGCGCCTTCAGCCGCGTGGAAATGACCCGCGCGGATCATCCCAGCGGCTCGGACCGCATCGCGGAAGTCGCCGCGCGCTGCCAATGCGATGCCGTCGTGAACATCCAGGGCGATGAACCCCTGATCGACCCCGCCGTGATCGACACCGTCGCCGGCGCGCTCGCCGGCTCGGAAATGTCCACCGCCGCGGTGCCCATCCGCAACGTGGATGAATACGACAATCCCAACGTCGTAAAAGTCGTTGTCAATTCAGCCGGACGGGCGTTATATTTTTCCCGGCGCACGATACCGTATTTGCGCGAAGCCGCCAGTCGTTCGGCGAACGAACAGTTGGCGGCGTTTCCTTTTTTGAAACACCTCGGCATTTACGGTTACCGGCGCGAGACCCTGTTGCGGCTCGTGAAATTTCCAGTTTCTCCGCTGGAGAACGCGGAGAAATTAGAGCAATTGCGCGCCCTCGAAAACGGCATTCAAATCGCCGTCGTCAAAGTCAATTACGACAGCGTGGGGGTGGATATGCCGGAGGATGTGGCGAGAGTGGAAAAGATTTTGATCAGCCACAAGTGATAAAGATGGATTCGTCCGGCTTTCATCTGTGTTAATCTGTGTCCGTCTGTGGTTAAGAATTTTTTGAAATGAAATACATTTTTGTTACCGGCGGCGTGGTGAGTTCACTTGGCAAAGGCCTGACCGCGGCCGCCCTCGGCACGCTCCTGGAAAACCGCGGTCTCAAAGTCGTCCTCCAGAAATTCGACCCCTATCTCAACGTCGACCCCGGCACCATGAACCCCTATCAGCACGGCGAAGTCTACGTGCTCGATGACGGCGCCGAAACCGACCTCGATCTCGGCCATTACGAACGCTTCACCAACGTCAAGCTCACGCGCCTCAACAACCTCACCAGCGGCCAGGTTTACCAAACCGTCCTCAACAACGAGCGCGAAGGCAAATACCTCGGCAAAACCGTCCAGGTCATCCCGCACGTCACCAACGAAATCCAAAACCGCATCCACGTCCTCGGCGAACACACCAAGGCCGACGTCATCATCACCGAAATCGGCGGCACCACCGGCGACATCGAGGGGTTGCCCTTCGTCGAAGCCATCCGCGAATTCGCGCTGGATGCCGGCTACGGCAACGTCGCTTTCATTCACGTCACCTACGTTCCGTTCATCAAAGCTGCGGGCGAATTAAAAACCAAACCCACGCAGCAATCCGTCGCGAAACTGCGCGAAATCGGCATCGCCCCGCACGTGCTCGTGTGCCGCAGCGAATTCCCGCTCGACAAGGAAGTCCGCCAGAAAATTTCCCTGTTCTGCAACGTCCCTTACGAAGCCGTCATTGAAGAGAAGGACGTCGACCACAGCATCTACGAAGTGCCGCTCATGCTCCAACGCGAGCACATGGACGAAATCGTGTGCCGCCTGCTGCATCTGGAAACCGGCCCCGCCAACATGACGCACTGGCAGGAAATCATCCGCAAACTCATCGCGCCGCAGCATCGCGTGCGCGTCGGCGTTGTCGGCAAATACATCGGCCTGCAGGACGCCTACAAATCGGTCTATGAAGCCGTCATCCACGGCGGCATCGCGAACGATTGCGGCGTGGAGATCCAGCGCGTCGATTCCGAGGAAATTGAGCGCGACGGCCCGGAGAAACATTTGAAAGGCCTCGGCGGCATCCTCGTCCCCGGCGGTTTCGGCGAACGCGGCATCGAAGGCAAAATCAAAGCCGCGCAATACGCGCGCGAAAACAACATTCCTTATCTCGGCCTGTGTCTCGGCATGCAGATCGCCACCATCGAATTCGCGCGCAACGTCCTGAAACTTTCCAAAGCGCACTCCACCGAATTCGATCCCAATACCCCGCATCCGGTCATCGCCATGCTCGACGACCAAACCCGCGTCACGAAAAAAGGCGGCACCATGCGCCTCGGCGCGCAGCCCTGCCAACTGGTGAACGGCAGCAAAGCGCAGCATCTCTATGGCGCATTCGTCATCAAGGAACGCCACCGGCACCGCTACGAATTCAACAATGCCTACCGCGAGCGCTTCGAGAAAGCCGGCTTCGCCTTCGGCGGCCTGACGCCCGATGGAAAGCTCGTCGAAATGATTGAATTGCCGAAGCATCCATTCTTCGTCGCGAGCCAATTCCATCCCGAGTTTCAGAGCAAGCCGCACCAACCGCACCCGCTGTTCAGAGGCTTCATCGCCGCCGCCCACGCACAGATGCATCAGAAGCCGCTGTGAAAGAGATCACCGTCATCGCCCATCGCGCTTCTGAAAAAAATCTTCCATTGTTGGTCGCAGGTGGCTTGGCGGTCGAAGTTCATGGCTATGAAAGAAGGACGTTTGACGCTGACCTGGTAATCCGCCGGACCGATCGTGACAAATGGCTGGAGTTAATGCTCGAACTGGGCTTCTCCGTTTTTCTCGAAGGTCCTGTCTTCCTCCAATTGATTCCTCCAGAAGCAGGCCAATTACCACCGGTAGATTTGATGTTCATGACCGATGAGACGTTTGGCAAACTTGCTGCCTTGGCGATTCCAAATCCTTATGGCTCTGACTTGCCAAACGTCGTATCGTTGGAAAGTTTAGTGGCGATGAAATGCCACGCTATCCGTCACGGTCATCCAGGACGGGTTGTAAAAGATGCCGATGATCTCATACATTTGTTCATGGCTAATCGGCTCGATCCCGAAGCCGAAAAATGGCGGGAATTGATTTTAAAATTCGGCACCGAAGAACTTTATGAAAAGCTCCGACGAATCTGCAAAGCCGGTGAAGGCTCTTGATTTGGAATTTCCGGACTGGAGCGGAATGGACCGGTTCACACCAAGGCTTTCTCCCAGAGACGCACTTCTCCGGAATGAGAAGTGGCGCGAAGAAAATCCAACACAAGCTCGCCGGAAAATTGGCTTGCCGAAATGCGAAGTCGAGTTTGTTCTGTGAGTTGTTGGACGTGACCTACGCCGAAGCCATCCAATTCCTCTACGCCCTGCGTCTCTTCGGCGCAAAGTTCGGGTTGGAAAACACCTTTAGGCTCGCCGAACTCGCCGGCAATCCGCAAAAGCAACTCCGCTTCATCCACGCCGCCGGCACGAACGGCAAAGGCTCCACGTGCGCGATGCTCGAAAGCATTTATCGCGCGGCCGGGTTGCGCGTCGGACTCTTCACCTCACCGCATCTTGTTTCGTTCCGCGAACGCATTCAAATCAATCGCCAGTTCATCAGCGAAGCCGATGTCGTCCGCCTCGTGGATGATTTGAAACCGTTGCTTGGCTCCTTCCACGACGAACATCACCCGACGTTTTTTGAAGCCGTCACCGTGATGGCCCTCCGCTATTTCGCCGTTCAGAACTGCGACCTCGTGATTTGGGAAACCGGCCTCGGCGGTCGGCTCGACGCCACCAACATTGTCACGCCTCTCGCCAGCGTCATCACCAACATCGGCATCGAACACTCCCAATGGCTCGGCGATACCATTGAAAAAATCGCCGCGGAAAAAGCGGGCATCATCAAACCCGGCGTGCCGGTCGTCACCGCCGCAACGCAAGGACACGGTTTGGAAGTCATCGAAACCATCGCGCGCGAAAAACATTCTCCCTGCACAATCATCAACGCGGCGCAAGTCAGCCAATTGCTTCCAGCCCTCGAACTCCCGTTGCACGGGCCGCACCAACGGCTCAACGCCGCTCTCGCCGTTGCAACCGTCCGCGCCCTCGCAAACCAAATTCCCGTCGCCGACGCCGCCCTGAGCACCGGACTTGCCAACGTGCGCTGGCCCGGCCGCATGCAGCGCGTTCAAACGGCCTCCGGCCAAACCGTTCTTTTAGACGGCGCGCACAACCCCGACGGCGCGGAAGCCCTCCGCATCGCCCTGCAGGAGGAATTTCCCAATTCAAAACCCACGATGATTTTCGGCGTCTTCCGCGACAAGGATTCTTCAAGCATGTGCCACTCCCTGGCGCCGCTCGCCGGCAAAATCCTGCTCACCCCCGTGCACAGCGATCGCTCTGAAGATCCCTCAAAACTCGTCGCCGTCTGCCGCGAATCCAACCCCCGCGCCGCGATCGAAGCCTGCGCCTCGCTGGCCGAAGCATTGCAAAAATCCACGTCTGTGCCTTTCGTCGTCATCGCCGGCTCTCTTTATCTCATCGGCGAAGCCATCGAATTGCTCCATCTCACAGACGCCTCCACCACCGACGAGAAAGAACTTAACGAATGGATGCCCAAACGCTGACAGCCCTTGGAAAATGCAGGAGACGACGTGAGGAGTCTCTACTTAAACCTTAAAACCGATGAAATTAGAGCGGATCCTCAAAATTTATAGCGATAAGCTGAGGTCAGCGGATCCGCGATTAAAGGTAGGGCGCGTCGCTCCGCGCGCACCGAACTCGAAAACATTGTGGCTATTGGCTTCTTACGCTGCGGCGGCGCGCACGGAGTGACGCGCCCCACCATCTTCAACAAAAGTCGAGCCTGCTTCCGTATTATCTCATGCAAATCAAAGCCGTGACATTTGACGTGGGCGGCACGCTCATCGAACCATGGCCCTCGGTCGGACACGTCTACGCGGAAGTCGCGGCACGCCACGGCCTGAAAACATTTTCCCCGGAACAACTCAACGCTCGCTTCAAAACCGCCTGGCAGGCGCGCACAAATTTCGAATATACCCGTCAGGATTGGGCCGCGTTGGTCGATGACGTTTTCGATATCCCCCGCTCCAACCCTCCATCCATCAATTTTTTCTCTGAACTATACGACCGTTTCGCCCAGCCCGAGCCATGGCGCGTTTTCGATGACGTCGTGCCGGCGCTCGCATCGCTGCGCTCCCAGGGCATTCGCCTCGGAATCATCTCCAACTGGGACGAACGCCTCCGCGGCTTGTTGCACAAGTTAAAGCTGGATAATTACTTCGAAACGTTCGCCATTTCCTGCGAAGTCGGCTTTCCCAAGCCTTCCCAAATCATTTTTCGCCATGCCGCCACCGAGCTCGATCTCTGGCCGGGCGCCATTCTGCACATCGGCGATAGTTCCGAAATGGATGTCCAGGGCGCGAAAGACGCCGGATTTGAAGCCCTCCTAATCGAACGCACCGCCGCACCGCGGGAAATAGGTAAAATTCATTCCCTCACCGAATTACCCGCGAGAATCGCGACATTCCACGATTAGCCCGACGCATCAACACCCGTTCTCATTAGCACCGCAGTTTTAGCCCGGTGTTGAGGCAGAGAAGGAGATTTTCAGTCGTTGTCAACGGCTTTTCCTATCGGCTAACGCCGCGTAAACCGTCCTTGACGCACGGCCAACGCATCTAAATTCGTTGAAAAGAGATTCCAATGAATTGTCGCATCAACCTTTTGTGAGTTGTCTGGCCTTCATGCGCCTGCTTCAATAAGGATCTTCGCTTCAACCAAAAATGCCGCGGAATTTCTCGCGCCGTTTCCAACGAATTTAGATGCGTTGGCCCTGTCTTTGACGATTAGGCACCTTGAAACCTTTCCTTCTCTACACTAATACGTGCTTCTGATGCATTGACGGTAGGGCACTCTCATCATTAGATTCTCCCGTGCAGTTGCTTCAGGCCCAATGAATGTGATTACGAACATTTTCAAATCTTCGCTTGGGAAAAAATACATCATGGCGATTTCGGGGTTTGTACTTTTCCTATTCGTCATCGCGCATCTCATCGGCAATCTCCAATTTTTCCTCGGGCCCGAATCCATCAATCGCTACGGCGACTTCCTCCAGACGAATGTGGAACTGCTCTGGCCCGCCCGGATTTTCCTGCTGATCATCATCGGCCTGCACATCTGGTCGGCCATCAAGCTCTCCGCTGAAAACAAAGCCGCCCGCCCGGTCGCCTACGCCAATTGGAACCCCACCGTCGCCACCTACGCCTCGCGCACAATGTTGATGAGCGGCATCATCGTTCTGGTTTTCATCATTTACCACCTGCTGCATTACACCGTGCAGGTCCAGGCCATCAATTTCACCGGCCACAACTTTGTCAAACTTGAAGACGCCAAAGAACGGCACGACATTTTCCGGATGATGGTCCTCGGCTTCAGCAACCTCTGGGTGTCGGCCTTTTACGTCATCGGCGTAGGGCTCCTCTGCCTCCATTTGAGCCATGGCGTCAGCGCGATGTTCCAATCGCTGGGCTGGAAAAACAAAGTCTACGGACCCTTCCTGGATAAGGCCGCCCGCGTCATCGCCGTGCTCATCTTTGTCGGCTATGTCTCAATTCCCCTTTCCGTGCTGGCCGGATACGGCCGGAGCTATATGAACCCGCCCGCCACCATGTCCGTCGGAAAGGAGGCGTTGAAATAATATGGCCCTCGATTCCAAAGTTCCCTCCGGCCCGATCGCGCAAAAGTGGGACAAGCACAAATTCGACATGAAGCTTGTCAACCCGGCGAACAAGCGGAAATTCGATGTCATTGTCGTCGGCAGCGGACTCGCCGGCGCTTCGGCTGCGGCGACCATGGCCGAACTCGGTTACAAAGTTAAATGCTTCTGCTTCCAGGACAGCCCCCGCCGCGCGCACAGCATCGCTGCGCAAGGCGGCATCAATTCCGCCAAAAACTACCCGAACGACGGCGACTCCGTTTACCGGCTTTTCTACGATACCATCAAAGGCGGCGATTTCCGCTCGCGCGAAGCCAATGTTTATCGCCTCGCCCAGGTGAGCGTGAACATCATCGACCAATGCGTCGCGCAAGGCGTTCCGTTCGCCCGCGAATACGGCGGCCTGCTCGACAATCGCTCCTTCGGCGGCGCGCAGGTTTCGCGGACATTTTACGCGCGCGGCCAAACCGGCCAGCAATTGCTTCTCGGCGCCTATCAAGCCCTCAGCCGCCAAATCGGCCTCGGCAACGTCCAAATGTTTCCGCGCACGGAAATGCTCGACCTCGTCGTCATCGACGGTCATGCCAAAGGCATCGTCGTTCGCAATTTGGTGACCGGCGAAATTTCCTCCCACGCCGGCGACGCCGTCGTGCTCGCCTCCGGCGGTTACGGCAACGTTTTCTTCCTTTCCACCAACGCCAAGGGCTGCAATGTGACGGCAACCTGGCGCGCTTACAAAAAAGGCGCATTCTTCGCGAACCCTTGCTACACGCAAATCCATCCGACGTGCATCCCCGTCAGCGGCGAGCATCAATCCAAGCTCACGCTCATGTCCGAATCCCTGCGAAATGACGGCCGCGTCTGGGTGCCCAAACGGAAGGAGGATTGCGCCAAGCCCGCGGCATCGGTTCCCGATGGCGATCGCGATTATTTTCTCGAACGCAAGTACCCCAGCTTCGGCAACCTCGCCCCGCGCGATATTTCCTCACGCGCGGCCAAGGAAGCTTGCGATGACGGCCGCGGCGTCGGCCCGGGCGGACTCGGCGTGTATCTCGATTTTGCCGATGCCATCAAACGCCTCGGTGAAAACAAAATTCGCGAACGCTACGGCAATCTTTTCGACATGTATGAAAAGATCACCGGCGACAACGCCTACAAAATGCCGATGCGTATCTACCCCGCGGTCCATTACACCATGGGCGGCGCGTGGGTGGATTACAATCTGATGAGCACCTTGCCCGGCCTGTTTGTGGTCGGCGAAGCCAACTTCTCCGATCACGGCGCAAATCGCCTCGGTGCCAGCGCGCTCATGCAGGGCCTCGCGGACGGCTATTTCGTTCTGCCTTACACCATCGGAAACTATTTCGCCACCGCCAAACAAGCGAAGCCTTCGACCAGCCATCCCGAATTCAAAAAGGTCGAAGAAAACATCCGCACCCTCACCAACAAGCTTCTGTCCATTAAAGGCAAGCGCACCGTGCTCTCGCTGCATCGTGAGCTGGGCAAATTGCTTTGGGAAAAATGCGGCATGGCACGAGACGAAGCCGGTTTGAAGGAAGCCCTCAAACGCATTCCCGAACTGCGCGAGGAATTTTGGAAGAACGTCAACGTCACCGGCCAAAACGGTGAGCTGAATCAAAACCTGGAATACGCCGGTCGCGTCGCGGATTTCATGGAGTTCGCCGAACTTCTTTGCCTCGACGCACTGGAGCGCAAGGAATCCTGCGGCGGCCATTTCCGCACCGAATTCCAGACGCCCGATGGCGAAGCCCAGCGCGACGACGAGCATTTCGCCTACGCCGCCGCCTGGGAATATCAAGGGCCGGACAAACCGCCCGCATTGCATAAGGAACCGCTGGTTTACGAGGAAGTGCACATGAGCACGAGGAGTTACAAATGAATTTGACCCTCAAAGTCTGGCGCCAACGCAACGCAAACGAAGCGGGCCATTTCGAAACTTACCAGGCAAAGAATGTCCTCGAGGACATGTCATTCCTCGAAATGCTGGATGTCGTCAACGAAGAGATCATCGAGCGCGGCGAAGAACCCATCGCTTTCGACTCCGATTGCCGCGAAGGTATTTGCGGCATGTGCTCCCTGGTCATCAATGGCATCCCGCACGGCGGCCATAAGGGCACTGCCACCTGCCAGCTCCACATGCGGCGATTCAAGGATGGCGAAACCATCACCATCGAGCCCTGGCGCGCCAAAGCATTTCCGTTGATCAAAGATCTCGTCGTTGACCGCACCGCCTTCGATCGCATCATCCAAAAAGGCGGGTTCATTTCCGTAAACACCGGCGGCACGCCGGACGGCAATTCCATCCCGGTGCCGAAGCCCGCTGCCGATTCCGCCATGGACGCCGCCGCCTGCATTGGGTGCGGCGCCTGCGTCGCTGCGTGCAAGAACGCCTCCGCCATGCTGTTCGTCGCCGCGAAAGTTTCCCACCTCAATTTGTTGCCCCAAGGCAAAGCCGAAAAAGACCGCCGCGCTCTGAACATGGTGAATCAAATGGACGCCGAAGGATTCGGCAACTGCACCGTCACGGGCTCATGCGAGGCCGTTTGTCCCAAGGAAATCAGCCTCGAATTTATTGCGAAAATGAATCGCGATTACGGCATCGCGATCCTCAAAGGAAAATAATGCGGCAGCGATCCGGCCCGGCAAAGAATCTCGAGGATCGGAAACAAATCAGCCGACTAAGCCATCAGTCCGTCTTCAGACCGTAACTCCCGCCTCGACCATCGCCACCAGGTCTTTTTCCGCCAGGACCCAGTCTTCAAGCGTCAGCGGATGCTCCGGCAATTTATCGCGGAACATTTCATAGGCATGCTGCCGCACCATGGCTTTGGTGACACCGGGAGTGAAAGGAGTGGGTTGTTCGACACGTTTTTTTGCAATATGTTTCATAAACGTCTCCGGCCAAAAACATACTCCTCTTTCCGCTATCCGCAATGGGTCGAGTGCCCGGAACCACATTCGCCTCCGTGTCAGGCGAATGACGAAAAAAGGAAGAAGATGCAACCGCAATTCAAAAGCAACCAATCCCTCCAATTACAAACTGCTCGGAGAAACTCCCACGCCCACAATGCTGCACGCCTGCACCACGTTCAGTCCCAGCCGTTCGGCCTCCGCCAGCACCTCGTCCGACTCGGTGCCCGGATTCAGCCAAAGTTCCTCGCAACCCTTCGCCGCGATGTCCGGCAGCAATTTCTGCAAAACCGGCGGCGGCACATACACGCTGATCATCTGCAACCGCCCCGGCACATCGCGGATGCTCTTGTACGCCGCAATCCCCTCAATTTCCGTTTCCTTGGGATTCACCGGATAAACCGTGTACCCCTGTCGTTGAAAAGCGCGCACCGCCTTGTTGCCGAATTTGCTCCGGTCCGTCGAAGCGCCGATGATTGCCACCGTTTTCATGACTCCTGTCTAAACTTGATTGCCGCTCATGTCCAACCTTTCGTGGATCGAAAAACCGATTTAACATGGATGATTCGGAGGGGGATAAACCGATAATTTTGGATCTTGAACCTTCAAAGCCTTTTCTTGGCAAAGGCAGGTTCCAAAGTGTCCTGTGAAGACCCTCGGGTTGTCGCGGAGCGACAAAGGAAATTAGCCAGCCACAACGTGGCTGGTTTGTTCGTATTATAAGGCATGTCCTGAAGGGACATGGGAAAGAGAGAACCTTCCAGCGTCCTTTCAGGGCGCATGCATTCGTTCCCTAATTCCAGCCACTTCGTGGCTGGCTAATTTCCAGAGTCGCTCCGCGACAGAGGATCTTTTCTGCAAAGCAGTTCCAAGCCTGTTTCGCTTTGGAGAATAAAAATATAGAAAAACTTACGCTGCGAGCGAAGAATGGTGCGCGATAGAGGGTTCGAACCTCTGACCCCTTCCGTGTCAAGGAAGTGCTCTACCACTGAGCTAACCGCGCACTCGCGGGCCAGTAAACTTGCCGACCCACAAGCCTGTTGGCAAGCCGTTTCGTTCGCGATTTTGCCCATTGACTCGCGCGCTCACTCTTCGGATTTTAAACGCCGACTATGGAAAAAATTCGACGCGCCTTGCTTTCCGTCTCCGATAAAACCGGCCTTGTGCCCTTCGCTCAAACCCTCGCCAAAGCCGGCGTGGAACTCGTCTCCACCGGCGGCACCGCCAAGGCCCTCCGCGACGCCGGCCTCACCGTGAAAGACATCAGCGAGCACACCGGCTTTCCCGAAATGCTCGATGGCCGCGTCAAAACCCTGCACCCAAAAGTCCACGGCGGCCTCCTCTACATTCGCGGCAACCAAACCCACGAAGCCGCCGTCCGCGCCCACGGCATTTCGCCCATCGATCTCGTCGTCGTGAACCTGTATCCCTTTGAAGCAACGGTCGCCAAACCGAATGTCAGCCTCCACGACGCCATTGAAAACATCGACATCGGCGGCCCGTCCATGCTCCGCAGCGCCGCCAAAAACCACGATAGCGTCACCGTCATTGTGGACCCGGCTGATTATGTGGAAGTAGCCAAACAAATCTCCGAAAGCGGCCAAACCACCCTGCCATTACGCCGCAAACTGGCGGCAAAAGTTTTCGCCCGCACCTCCACGTACGACGGAGCCATCGCCGCCCACCTGAGCAAACAGTTTGCCGAAGGCTCGGAGCCCGCATTTCCCGATCGCCTGAATATCAGCGCGGGCATCGCCCAAACCCTCCGCTACGGCGAAAACCCGCATCAAAAAGCCGTTCTTTACGGCGAGTTCCACAAATATTTTTCGCAACTGCACGGCAAGGAGCTTTCCTACAAC
>Ga0134126_10005692_pt1 | contig 15582 bp, 11 predicted proteins | sample KB31752_FD_96881 | JGI IMG/M metagenome (GOLD analysis project Ga0134126, IMG submission 96881) | Terrestrial soil microbial communities with excess Nitrogen fertilizer from Kellogg Biological Station, Michigan, USA - KB3-175-2 | ecosystem: Environmental > Terrestrial > Soil > Unclassified ...
CTTTCATGAGCCGCAGCGCATCGGGATCGGCATAGGTCTGATGCCCGGAAAGATAGTACTTGATCGTGATATTTTTGCGCAGACCCGCCGGCAGCAGCATGTGCGAAAGATCGAATTCGGTGCCGAAGAACGGGGTCGACATATCGTACAGGCCGTTCAGCGACAGCACCCGCAGGCGTGGATTGGCGCCCATGACGGCGGCAAGATCGAGCGCGGTGTCCGGAGTCGTCAGCGGCTCATCAATGCCCGGGGCTTTATGGTGCATGTCCCATTGGGGTTCGATCACCGCGTTGTAAAGGGCCCGGTAGCTCAAGGACGTGGTGAACCCCAGGTCGACCGCCAGCTGGTTGCGGAACGCGGCCAGGTACGCACCGTTGACGCCGGCCGTCGCCGGGTCGTCCGTGGCTGGGTCATATTGGCCGCTCGTTCCGGGGTCCGGCCCGCTGAAGCGGGAGTCGAACCGGCCGATCACCAATCCCTGATCGTGAAGCAACTCCTTGCGGAAGCTCTCCATCTCGACGCGCAAATGGACCCGCTCGAGGTACTCGACCGGCACGCCGATGTAGTGGCTCGTCTGGCGCGCCACCGTGTCCTGCTCTTCCTGTGAGATGCCATCGCCCTTGGCGAGCGCCGCCGCGTAAGGACCGCGAGCGAACGCCCTTACCTGATCCAGGAAGGCGTTCTCGTCGCTGGGCGCGCCGGTCGCCCGGCCGTGGACCCACGCCGCCGCCGCATAGGTGGGGAGCGAATCGATGTAGAACTCGTCCATCCCCGGCTGCAGTCGGGCGAAATTCAGGAGCGAGGACTGCAGGACGATGCCGTTGAGATCAATATCCTGCACGTGCAGCTTATAGGCCAGCGCCGCGGCGCGCGTGGTTCCATAGGACTCGCCGAACAGGAACTTCGGCGAATTCCAGCGCTTGTTGATCTCGAGGTAGCGGACGATGGCGCGGCTGAAAGCATCGACGTCGCCGTCCACGCTCCAGAATTGAGAATACTTGGCGTTGCCGAGGACACGCGAGTAACCCGTGCCGATGGCATCGAGAAAGACCAGATCGGTCTTGTCCAGCAGAGTGCCGCTGTTCGCCTCGAAGGTATAAGGGGCGGGCGGCGTGGCATGAGGCGTGGCGGTCCGCGCGCGCAGCGGACCGAAGCCCCCGATATTGAGCCATAGACTGGCCGAACCCGGCCCGCCGTTGAACAGGAAGGTCACGGGCCGTTGGGGTGCGTCCTTCGCCGGCGCCACCGTGTAGGCCACATAGAACATGCTGGCGGTCGGATCGCCGTCGTCCGCACGCAATGTCAGCGTACCGGCGGTGGCTTCATAGCCGATCGACCTGCCGCCGAGCTTCAGAACGTGCTCGGTGCTACGCGTGATTTCGCTGACGGGCGGACGCGCGTCCCCATCGGTCTGTGGTGCGGCGGCGCCCAAGACGGACGTTTGCGTGGCCGCGAGCGGCTGCGAGGCCACCGATACGATCGGCGATACAATCGCCATCGCGGCGATGAGCTGCAAGTTCGAGCGCATGGTATCTCTCAGCATCTTGGATCCTAGTGAAGGGGTGAGGGGGAGGCGGCGTCGTAGAACCGGTCCAGATCCCTCTTGAGAGAGAGCCGGGCCGCGGCGTCGAGATAAATCATGTGGCCTGCGGAATAGTAGCCGAACTCGATGTTGTGCCGCAGCGACTCGGGCAACAGCATGTGGGCGAGATCGTATTCCGTGGCGAAGAACGGAGTGGACAGGTCGTAGTAGCCGTTCAGTGAATAAACTTTGAGGCGCGGATTGGACTGCATCGCCGCGGCGAGGTCGAGCGCGACGTCGACGGTCGTCAGCCGGCGGCCGTCCGGCGCCCGGTGATGCCAGTCCCAACGAGTATCCAGCCCCGCCACCTCGGCGCGATAGTCGAGGTCGCTGCTGAACTTGAGATCGCGGCGAACATAGGCTTCGAAGGCGGTGATGAACGCCCCTGAGATGCCGGCCATGGAAGGATCGAAACTTGGGGCCATACCTGAGGCATCGACCAAGGCGCCCGCGACCCGGGAATCCAACCCGCCAATGATCGTTCCGGAACCGCTCAACAGCGTCTTGCGGAAGTAGCCGGTTCCAAGCCGCAGATTGTGCCGCAAGATCTCGGCCGGATCGAGGCCGGTGAACTGCGCCAAGCGTTGTGCGAGTTGGCGCGCCTCGGTCGGGTCGATGGTGTCGCCCTGTGCGAGGGCCTGCGCATACGGACCCGCCGCGTATTCACGGACCTGTTGCACGAAGCCGGTGAGTTCGAGAGAGGCGCCCGCCCGATGATGGTACCAGGCGGCCGCGGCGAGGCTTGGCAGGAAATGGACGTAGCCCTGATCGAGACCCGGCTCGTAACTCGCCGTGTTGAGAATGGAGGACATCAGAATGACGCCGTTCAATTCCGTACCCATTTTCTGCAGTGTGCGTGCCAGGGCGGCCGCGCGCGTGGCACCGTACGATTCGCCGAGCAGGAATTTGGGCGCATTTCCAATTCCGTTCAGCGCGAGATAACGGCGGATGGCGCGCGCGAATGCGTCGAGATCCTGATCGACGGTGAAGAAATGCGCCTCAGGAGTTCCGGCAAGAGCCCGCGAATAGCCGGTACCTACGGCGTCGATGAACACCAGATCGCTGCGGTCGAGCAGCGTCTCCTCGTTCGCAACGATGCGGTAAGGTGCCGGGCCGGTCGACTGCGGAAGGGCGGTCACCAGCCGCTGCGGACCGAAGGAACCCATGTGCAGCCACAGAGAAGCCGAGCCGGGACCTCCGTTGAATAGAAACGTGACCGGGCGTTCGGCGCCCGCGGCCGGCGTCAGCCCATAGGCGGTGTAGAAGAGGCTGGCCTCGGGAAGGCCGTCCGAATTGCGAATGATCAGGGTACCGGCGGTTGCCCGGTAGGTCGTCTCGTGTCCCGCGAGCCGCAACCCATGCTCCGTGACGACCTGCGTCTCGGTCGGTGAAGCGGCCGGCCCGCCGGCGTTCTGTGCGGCGGCCGTTGAGAATTGCGCCACCGTGAGACTGCAAGCCACGGCAAGCAGACGGCTGACCCGCATGCGTGCACACGATCTTGGCACGTGCCACCGGAGGGTCAGCGCCGCGCGGATATCAGGCGTTCGCATGACGCGCCATTTCCTCAGACTTCGCCCGATACTGCCGCACGCCCAGCCACAAGGTGGCGAAGGCCAGCGGTCCGACCAGACCCGTCGACCAAGCCAGCGAATAACGCAGTGAAGCATGGCTTTTGAAGACGTAGTCCGTGAACAGTGCCGGCAGAATGGGGCCGCACGAGACGCCGATGATGCCGACGGTGAACAGGAACAGGGCGCCGAGCTGCCCCCGCAGCCGGTTCGGCGCCACCATCTGGATGGCCGACGGGATGAGCACGGGAGGGAAGCCGACGAAGAATTTCAAGGGCAGCAGGCACAGCGCCATGGCGGTCGGGTTGGGCGCAAGCGGCATGAGCACCGCCGGCAGCGTGATGCCCATCGCGCCGAAGGCGGTCAGCCGCAAACAGGCATCGAGACGCCCTGCCGCCATGAGCCGGCTCGAATACCAACCGGCGAAAAGCAGCCCCAGCGGTCCTGCAATCAAAGAAGAAGCGCCGTTGACCAGACCTGATCGCGCGGGCGTCCAGCCCCAGGTGCGGATGAACAGCTCCGGATACCACGCGTCGGTGTAGCCGAGAATCGAGAATAGTGCCGAGCCGAGAAACAACGCGATGCACATGCGAGGATAGCGCGCGAGGAACGACCCAAGCTCTTTCAGCCCCCGCACCAACCCCTCGGATGTTTTCGCGACGGCGACGGAGTCCGCGCCGTGATCGCGGCGAACCGGCTCCCGCAGCGTCGCCAGCCAAAGCGCCAATGCGAGGCCTGGAAGTCCGACGACCATGAAAACGGCCTGCCAGGGGTGCGTGACGCCCAGGGCGGCGAGGATCGTCGAAGGGGATTGATGCATGTAGCCGACGACGGCGCCTCCCAGCATCATCGCCGTGCCCGCGCCGATGAATATGCCGCAGGTGTAAACGCTCATGGCGCGCGGCAGGCGGGTACGGTCGAAATAGTCGGCCAGCATCGAATACGCGGAAGGCGACAGCGCCGCTTCGCCGACGCCCACCCCGATCCGGGTCAGCATGAGCTGTGCGAAACTGCCGGCAAGACCGCATGCCGCGGTCATCACGCTCCAGCAGGCGATGCCGGTCGCCACGATCCACTTGCGATTGAGCCGATCCGCCATCCAACCCAGCGGCAACCCCATCACGGTATAGAAGATGCCGAACGCGCCGCCGGTCAGGAGTGCAAATTGCGAGTCGCTGATCGCAAGATCGCGCTCGATCGGGCCGATCATGAGATTGAGAATCTGGCGATCGAGAAATGAGAACGTGTAGGCGATCATCAGTACCGCCGTGGCATACCAAGCATAGGGCAGCTTGGGCGCGCTCAATCGGCCGCCCGAGGTTCGGGGGTCGGCCCCAACGGATTGGGAGGTGGCGGCGTCATCGGCGGTACGAACGGCAATATCACCGGCCACGGGCTGGCCATCTCGCCGACCCGCGCCTCGATCAGCACGGGACCCGCGCCGGCGGTGGCCGCGATGGCCTCTCCGAGTTCCGCAGCGCCGCCAACCCGTCGAAAGGCCACGCCGAACGCGCTTGCCAGAGCCTGGAAGTCAGGATTGAAAACTTCGGTGGCGAATTCATGCCCAAAGGTTCTGCGCTGGATGCGCTGCACGTTGCCGAAGCGTCCATCGGCGAATACCACGACGGTGAGGTTCAGCTGGTAACGCATGGCGGTGGACAGCTCCTGCATCGCCCACCCAAAGCCACCGTCGCCGGTGATCGACAACACCCGCCGCTGCGGGTTGCCGACGGCTGCGCCGAGTGCCGTCGGAAAGCCGTATCCCAGAGTCCCTTGGTAACCGGGCGTCAGGTAGCTGCGCGGCCGCGGCACCGGGAATGCGACATTGGCGAAGTAGCCGACCTGCGTCAGCTCACTGACCACGATGGCATCGTCGGGCAGAGCGCGGCGCATGGCATCGATATAATCGGCCTGCGGCTGAATGCGCCGGGTTTGCACGTCGCACCATGACTTGACCTTGGACATGTCATCGGCGCGGGAGCGGCGTTCGGGCAGATCGGCCAAGGCATTGACCAGCTCCTCGACGGTTACCCGAGCATCCGCGTTCAGGACGATGCCCGGCCGCCTCGGCAAACCGCTGTGGCGGTCATCGAGATTCACATAAATGAACCGGCACGGCGCCGCGGCGGCCGGGTTCGCCTGCGCATCGAGGAAGCGGGTGCCGATGGCCAGCACCACGTCGGCGTGCGGGAACACCGCGCGGCCGCCGAGCCCGGTCAACGCGAGCGGATGGTTCGTCGGCAGCACGCCGCGGGCGCCCTCGGTCAGTACCACGGGCGCTTGCAGCCGGTCTGCCAATTGACTCAACGCCACACCCGCATCCGCTGCGGCGGCACCGCCGCCGGCCTGAATCACCGGGAACTTCGCGTCGCGCAGCAGGGCGGCGGCCTGTTGCAGAGTCCCTTGATCGGGGACGGCGCGCATCCCCCGCGCGCGATCCAGCAAAGGCGCGCCGGAATTCTCTTGCAGCACGTCCGGCGGGATTTCGAGCGCCACCGGACGCGCACTGCCGGAACGCAGCTCTCGAAATGCTTCGTTGACCAGAGCGGCCACGTCATCGGCAGAGCGTGCGATCGCATGCCACCGGGTCATGGATCTGAGGATTGCGCTTTGATCAGGGATCTCGTGCAGCATGCCATGACCGCGTCCGATGCATTCGGAGGGAATCTGACCCGCAATAAACAGTGTGCGCGAACTACAGGCGTAAGCTGTTGCCAATCCTGATAACGCATTGAGGACACCGGGGCCGGGCACCACCAGGGACACGCCCTCGAGACCGGTGCTGCGCGCATAGCCGTCCGCCATATAGGACGCGGTCTGTTCGTGACGGGGAACGATAAAATCGATCTCACGACGTTGCTCATGGAGGGCTTCAACGGCCCAATCCAGCTGCACGCCGGGAATGCCAAACACATGTTTGACTCCCTCCCGGATGAGCTGCCGGACCAACAGCTGACCGCCCGTGTGTTTCATCAATGACGCTCCCGGATCATCGATTGCAGAAACAACTCGCAGCGGGCGAGTTGCTCCAAGGCGATGTATTCATCGGGCTTGTGGGCCTGTGCGATCGAACCGGGGCCGCACACAATGGTTGGAATCCCGGCGTTCTGGTACCAGCCCGCTTCGGTGCCGAAATCCACGACCTTGGTTTCGCACTCCCGGCCCACGAGCCGTTTGACGTCGGCCGCCAGCGGTGAAGCCGCATCGGCCGCGAAGGCCGGTATCCCGCCCACATGCTCGAATTGAATGGATGCCTCCGGTGCGACGGCACGCATTCGAGGAAGCAGCCTCTGCTCTGCAAACAGTTCGAGTTCTTCGACGAGGGTCTGCGGCGATGTGCCGGGGATGTGGCGTATATCGAAGCGGAATTCGCAGTTCTGAGCGACGATGTTGCTGACGGTTCCGCCGTTGATGACACCGACATTGAATGTCGTGTACGGAACCTCCGCCGGAAACGCGGCTTCGGAACCTCTCAGGCGCGCGCCCATCTGCTCCAGGTGCGCAATCAAAGCGGCGGCGCCGCTGATGGCGTTCACGCCCTGGGGCGCCAGAGATGAATGCGCCGGCCGCCCGCGTACTTTGCAGCGATGCACGCTGGCGCCTTTGTGGCCGACCACCACATTCATACTCGTGGGTTCGCCGATGATGCATCCGCTCGGCCGCACGCCCCGCCGTCCCAAATCCTCGAGCAGTCCGGGCACCCCTAGACAGCCCACTTCCTCGTCGTAGGACAGCGCGAGATGGAATGGCGCGCCGCTCCTCGCTTCGATGAGCATTTGCGGTACGGAGGCCAGCACCACAGCCAGAAAACCCTTCATGTCGGCGGCGCCTCGGCCGTAGAGCCGTCCATCGGTGACGCATGCCTTGAATGGATCGGTGTTCCAATCCTGGCCCGATACGGGAACCACATCCGTATGGCCGGACAGTACCAGGCCGCCCGATCCCTCGCCGAGGGTTGCAAACAAATTCGCCTTGTTCTTCGCGCCGTCATAGGTGAGCCGGCCGGCGACCCCCTGCCGGTGCAACTCATCCCTGACCCACTCGATCAAACCAAGGTTCGAATCACAGCTGATGGTTGGAAAGCCGATCAAGGTCTCGAGCCGGCTCATCGTGGCGGCCGAGGGTTGCATCAGACGGCGGCTCCAGGCCGCTGGGGAGACGAGTCGCGGGATATCAGTTCGGTCAAGTGATGAAAGAACACATCGTTGTCGTGCGGCCGGCCGACGGACACGCGGATCCATTCCGGTAATCGGTAGTTGGCGAGCGGACGTACGATCACGCCGCGGCGCATCAGCTCCTGAAATATGGCCTGACCGTCCCCAACCCGCAACAAGATGAAGTTGGCCTGCGAGGGGACGTACTGAATTCCGGCAGCCGTGAGTGCGCTCTGCGCGCGGTTCCGCTCCGTCATGTTCAGCAAACGGGTCCTGGCAGGAAATTCCGTATCATCCAAGGCGGCGACCGCGGCGGTTTCAGCGAGCGCGCTCACGGCGAACGGCAGTTGCAGTCGGCGCAAAATACGCAGCATGCGCGGATCGCCGATGGCATACCCCACGCGCAGTCCCGCCAGGCCGTGAATTTTGGAGAAAGTGCGCAGCACCACCACATTCGGGCGCATCTCCGGCAGATGATCGGTAGCCGGGCGGTCGGCCGGATCGAGATATTCGCGATAAGCCTCGTCCAAAACCACCACTATACGATCCGGCACGCGCCGCAGGAAATCATCGAGATCGCCGTTTGCTATTCGGGTACCGGTCGGATTATTGGGGGTGGCGAGGTAAATCACGCTGACGCTGTCATCGATGGCGTCCAGCATACGCTCCAAGTCGATGCCAAAATTTCGCGCGGGTGCGACGAGGGCTCCGGCTCCGACCGAGGCGATCGCCCCTTGATAGGCGGCGAAGGAGTATTGCGGGAGCAACGCCGATCTGCCCGGCTCCAGGAACGCCCGCGCGACCAACACGATATGATCGCTCGAACCTGATCCGGGCATGATCCGCTCCGTGCTGACGCCCAGGGAGCGCGACAACGATTCTTTCAAAGCGAAGGTGTCGAAATCCGGATAAGGAGCCATGGCGCCCGCCGCTGCGATGACCGCCTGCTGCGCCCGCGGCGACGGTCCGAGTGGATTCTCATTCGAGGCGAGCTTGACGATTTTGGCGGGATCGAGCCCGAACTCGCGCGCCACCGCGGCGATCGGCCGCCCCGGGGGATAGGGCGGTATCGATATCACGCGATCGAGAGCGAGCAACTCCGGATTCACCGCGTGCCCGCCATTCACCGCGCGCCCGCCATTCACCGCCCGCCCGCCGCCGTAATGATCTGCGTGCCGGCCGTGATCTTGATGACCTCGCTCGCGGGCTCGAACGTCACGCCGCCGGGGTTCTCGCCGCCGGCGACGGCGCTCACCTGGCTGGCAAGCAACGACCTCAGCATGGCAACCCCTCGGTCGCTGCGTGCCAAGTGTTCCTCGGAATGAAATGTGATCGGCCCCTGGCTGACCTGCGCCTCGTAATCTCCGGGGAAACGCCGATGCTCCTCGTCGGTGAGTTCCGACCAAAGCCTGCCGTTGAAGTGCGAACGGATCTTTCCGAGATCCCCCGGGGCCTTGACGCGCCCGGCCGAATAAATCCTGAAACTCGTGTCATCGAGCGGCAATACCCACCCCAGCAGTGAACACGGGCCCTCGGTTTGCGCCCGCGGATTGGCCACCGCACGTACCGTCGGCAGCACCGCTTCGGTGATTCGGCGATGCAGCCGGCCGGAGTCGAGCGTACGAAGCTGGATACTGCGCACGGCGTTGGGCGAGGCTTCGAACCTGACCTCGGGCATCAGGTTCATGAGATCGGTAAACTGCGGGCCGCTGAATGTGCCGTGTAGAATCGGGACGTGCAGCGGGTCCATCACGTTCTCGAAATGCTGCAGCCAGTTGCAGGGAACGATCGCCGGTCCGCCGCTCCCTATGCTCGAATCGTCGGCCTCGATGAACTCGCCGGAAGGCACCGATTCCAGCACATCGTAGCGCGGCAACAGCGGCCTTCGATCACCGGGACCCATATACGCAAAGATCAGTCCATATCTCTCTTCGACGGGGTAAACGGGCTGGCGCACGGCGCTGGGGTGCGCACCCGGCTGGCAGGGTTGCTCCAGGCATTGACCGTCCACATTGAACAGCCAGCCGTGATAGCAACAGCGGATGCCGCGCTCCTCGACTCTTCCATACAGCAACGAGGCACCGCGATGGGCACAGCGCGGGTAGACGAGTCCCGGGCGCCCGCTTCGGTCGCGGAACAACACCAGATCCTCGCCGAGAGCGCGAACCATTTTGGGCGTCTGGCCGGCATCGGAGCTCAGTCCGATGGGGTGCCAGTACCGGCGCAGCAGCTCGCCCATGGGGGTGCCGCGGCCCACCCGCGTCAGCTCGCTACGGAAAGTCGGCGTGGGACGCGCATATGCTTCGCTCGAGTTCACGCAAACTCCGGGGTTTAGAAATGACCCGACAGACGCACGCCGACGGTACGAGGCCGGTTGGTGATGATGTTATAAGCATCGTCCACGTCATTGAGGGCATTTATTTCAGCATTCCGGTCAAACGCATTGGTGACGTACAGCTGCGCTTGGTATTCCTTCCAATACACGCTCGCCCGCAGATTGACCAAGGTATAGGCCGGAAGCGGCACGTTGAAATTGGCATAGGGCTCATTGTCGTAGGAGGTTTGCTGCACGGTGCCGGTGTACTCGGCATCTCCGCCCACGGACGCACGGTAATCCGCCGTCAAGGGGAAGTTGTAGTCGGCCGACAGACTGGCGTTCCACTTCGGCACGTTCAACAGCGGCGTTCCCTTGACCGCCAGCGATCCGACATCGATGGACGCATCGGTGGCTCCGGATAAATCCTTGGTCAGTTTCGCGTCGGTGTAGTTGCCGCCCAGAACCACCACCAGCCCATCGATCGGCCGCGCGGTCACATCCAATTCCACGCCCTTCGACTCGGCGTCTTTGCCGGCCGCATTGCCCACGCCGCTGAAGGCGCCGCCCGCACCGAAGAGCTCGGCGACCTGCATATTGAAGATATCGATCTTGTAGACTGCCACATTCGCGGTGAGCCGGTTACTCAGCCAGCTGGTCTTGGCGCCGATCTCGTAGTTTCTGGTCGTGTCCGGGTCGTACTGCCCCGGAACGAGCGATACGGTCGCCGCATTGGTGCCGCCCGCGCGGAAGCCCTCGGCGTATTGGGCGTACACGAGCGCCTGCTCGGTCAGGTGATACGACAGATTCACCTTCGCAGTCGTCCCCGTGTTCTGCGCATGTTCGGGCGGATCTACGCCCGGAGCACCGAGCCCGAAGAAGGGAATCTGCGTGGCCGAGGTCAGGTCACGGGTGTCGTCGTAGTATCTCAGACCCCCGAGCAACGACAGCCGCGGGGTGATGCGCCAGGTCGCTTCGCCAAATACGGCGAAATCCTTGGTGATGTCCTTGAAATTGCGCTCATCGATTTGCGTCGCCGCCTGGGGATTGCCCGTCGCCGGATCGGTCGCGAACACATTCGTCGAGAACTTGTTGTCGCGGTCATCGTAATACACGCCGACGACCCCGTTGATCGGCCCATCGAACTTCGTGTTCAGCCGGACTTCCGTGCTGAACAATCGGGTATTTTCCGGAGATACCGACACGCCGCCGGCCGGAACCGCGAAGGGCGGAAACGCGCCCAACCCTTGGAGATATTCGAAAAACCGGAACGATGTGGTGTCGTCCTGATAGTCGGTAATGCTTCGATCGAACAGCGATGTTGCAACGGTCAAATCCGACCAGCCGAAATTGTGCTGCCCGGTGAGGGCATAGATTTTGACGTCGTCATAGCGGGGCGTCGAGGAGAATTGCGAGTATTCACGGGCTCCGTCCGCCGGGAAGAAATTGCTGCCGATGGCGAACCCGTACGGCCGTTCGATCGGCTGACCGCCTGAATACAGGTGCTGGTAGAACACCTGCCCGAGCAACGAGGTATCCTCGCCGATCTGCCATTTCACGCTCGCACGTCCGCCCGATTGATGGGTGACGTTGTAATCGTCCAGGCCGCGCAACGGGTTGTCGATGAACCCCGATAGGTCGTCGCCGTAGCCCACGAGCCGGACGGCCACTTTTCCATCGACGAGCGGCAGGTTTACCATGCCTTTCAGCATGTAGTTCCAGCCGCCTCCCTTGGTATCCGAGAAGTCGGCCAGCGCGCTCGCCTCGAACCGGCTCGGATCCGGTTGATTGGTCACAAATCGAATCACGCCGGATTGCGAATTGGCGCCGTACAAAGTGCCCTGCGGGCCTCGCAGCACCTCGATCTGGTGAACGTCGTATAAATCGAGATCGGCCTGGCTGCCGCCGAAATCGGTTGCGGCGCCGCCGATTCCCGTCAGGGGGATATTGTCTATGTAAAGCGCCGTCTGCGCTTCGCCCGCCGAATTGATGCCTCGGATGACGTAGCGCTTGTCCCCGGGCCCGCTGTCGACGAAGTTCAAACCCGGAACCGCGCGGGCGAAATCGGCAAAGTTGGTCACGCCCATGTCCGCCAGCCGGTCCGCCCCCATCACCAGGATGCTGCTGGGCACCGCTTGCACCGACTGTGTTCCTTACTTGAAAGCCGTGACCACGACTTCGTCCAAAGTTCCCGCATCCGAATTCGATGTTTGCGCCAGCGATACGCTGACCGCTCCGATACCGCACAGCCCGGCAAGCATGCTGAGAAGCCGCAAACGTTTATGATTATTGGCCGTATTCATTTGTTGAATTCCCCGCGCGCTTCCGCGCCTTGTTCGCGAAAAGAATTCGAGACACTCGAAGTCTTCCAGTGCTCGCACCTGTTTCACCCAACAGATCACTAATTAACACGTTACGGAGATAGATTAACGTGTTAAGTTTCTGCAAGGCAAGCACTATATTCCGGCCACGGTGCGCCGGTCCGGGGACGGGGCGGCGGCTCTATACCGACGCGAAACGCGCCGGAGAGGTCAGGTACGAGACTGGCCGGGCGCCTGGACGCGCTTTTGGAATTGAAAATGGCTAAAGTGCCCGGAATGTGAAGGCGCACCGAGCCGTTGGCGGTGCACGCCGCGGCCGGCGCCGCGGGACGGCCGGCGTCGCTGCATGGGAAGTACGCGAGGAATGGCAATGAGCAATATTTCCGGCAAAACGGCCACCGGTGGCAATCTCGATGATGAGCATCAAGGGAAGGATACCGCTTCGTCGAGCCGCCAGCTTCCCGTGTTGCTGCATCGGACCCGCGAAGCGCTGGCGGTGCATTTTCGCAAGGTATTCGTGCAGCACGACCTGACCGATCCGCAATGGCGCGTACTGCGAATATTGAGCCATTCCGATGAAATCGATGTCGCCGGTTTGGCGCAGCAGTCCTATTTGATGGGGCCGAGCCTGTCGCGCATATTGAGAGACCTCGCTGCCCGCCGCCTGATCGTGCGGCGCGCGTCCGCGACGGACGCCCGCCGATTCTTCCATTCGCTGACGCCCAGCGGCCGCCGGCTGTTGGAGAGAGTGTCGCCGGCGTTCGACCCTTTGTTTGAAGAAATTGAGAAGCGGTTTGGTATCGACCGCATTCAGGAGCTCAATTCGCTGCTGGCTGAATTCTCGCGCGCCATTCAATTCCCGGCGGCAGAGAGCGCGCTGTCGGCGTCGAAGACCCGTGGGACACCTCGGGGCCGCAGCGGGCGTCGTCAATAGCGGGATCCGCTGATTTGATGCGACGCGCTACAATCCCGCCATGGGCATGGATTCCGATCGCGCATCCGCACGGCATGGGCTGACCCTGACGCTGGTCCTGGGCTTGCAGGCCTGCGCCTTCGCATCCGCCGCGTCGGCGGTACCGACGGCCCACCCCGCCGGCCTCGAGGATAAAGTGGACGCCGTCGTCCGCGAGGCCATGCGCTCCCATCAAATCCCCGGCGTGTGCCTCGGCGTCATGCGCGACGGCCGTCTGGTGAAGGCGACGGGCTACGGGTATGCCAATGTGGAATTGAAGGTACCGGTCTCACCGCTCTCGCTGTTTCAATCGGGATCGGTGGCGAAGCAATTCACGGCAACCGCCGTCATGATGCTGATCCAGGACGGCAAGATCGGCATCGATGACCCCATGGTCAAATATTTTCCCGAGGCGCGGACGGCCGCGTGGCGCAACGTCACGGTGCGCCAGCTGCTGACCCACACCTCGGGCATCCCCGATATTTTCGGCGAGACCGACGCTGACTCGTATGCCAAGGGCATCCTCGATTTTCACCGCGACTACACCGAAGAGGAGCTTTTGCAGCGCTACCTGCCGCTGAAACTCGATTTCAAGCCCGGCGACCAATGGAATTACTCCAACACCGGTTATGAGTTGCTGGGCTTTCTCATTCATCGCGTGACCGGCATGTTCTACGGCGATTTCCTCCAGAAGCGCATATTCGGGCCGCTCGGCATGACATCGACCCGCATCATCAGCGAGACGGATATCGTTGCGCATCGGGTCGCCGGCTACCGGATCGTCGACGGGCAGCTCGAGAATCAGGAATGGATCTCGCCCTCGCTCAATACCCTCGCAGACGGCGGCCTGTACACCAATGTCATCGATCTGGCGAAATGGGATGCCGCCCTGTATACCGAGAAATTACTGCCCCGTGCGGCCCTGCGTGAAATGTGGACCCCCGTTCGCCTGAATTCCGGGGCCACGCACCCGTACGGGTTCGGCTGGGAACTGGGCACGGACCATGGGCACGCGGTGCAGTTTCACACCGGCAGCAATCAGGGGTTTGCGATCAGCATCTCCCGCTACGCGGACGATCGCCTGACCGTCGTCGTTCTGACCAATCTGGACGAGAGCCACTCGCTCACGCTGGGCATTGCACGACCCGTGGCCATGCTCTATCTGAACTCACTCCCCGGCGGCGCGGATTCGAAACAAGGTTCCTCACCATGAAAACCGGCCATCACAAGCGCGTGCTCGTCATCGATGTCGGCGGCACCCATGTCAAGATGCGCGTCTTCGGCCGGCGCGAAATGCGCCAGTTCGACTCGGGACCCGGGATGACGCCGCAGCGCATGGTCGCCCGCGTGCACGAGCTCACGGGCGATTGGATTTACGATGCCGTCTCGATCGGCTACCCCGGCGTGGTCGTCCATGGAACCGTGCTGGCCGAACCACACAACCTCGGGCGCGGCTGGGTCGGATTCAATTTTCGCAAGGCCTTCGGCCGGCCCGTTCATGTCTTGAACGATGCCGCCATGCAGGCCATCGGCAGCTATGAAGGCGGCCGAATGCTGTTTCTCGGCTTGGGGACAGGCTTGGGCTCCGCGCTCATCGTCGATGGAATCGTGGCACCCATGGAGCTCGCGCATCTGCCCTTCAAGAAGGGCCGCTCCTATGAACACTATGTGGGAGAGCGGGGTCTCGAGCGCCTGGGCCCCAAGAAATGGCGCCGCACCGTCGGCGAAGTCGTGAATCAGCTCCGCACCGTGCTCGAAGTCGATTACATCGTCTTGGGCGGCGGCAACGCCCGCAAGCTGAAGCGGCTCCCCAAGGATGCGCGCCTCGGCAGCAATGACTTCGCCTTCATCGGAGGATTTCGAGTCTGGCGGGACGCGGCGAAACCCAGGGCGGCCGCCAAGGGCTACCGGCGCGGCATCGTCATCCCTTGATCCCCCGGCCACTCGCCCACCGGCATGCGCGTCCTCCTGGTTGAAGATGACGGAATGATCGCGCGCGGGCTGCAAACCGCCCTGCGCCAGGGAAATTTTGCCGTCGATTGGGTCGCCGACGGCGACGGCGCGGATCAGGCGCTGCGCACGGCCCAGTTCGACCTGGTGCTGCTGGACTTAGGGCTGCCCAAACGCAGCGGCATCGACGTTCTGCGCGGCCTGCGACGGCGCGGCGACGCAACGCCCGTCATCATTCTGACGGCGCGCGATGAAATCCAATCCCGGGTTGCGGGGCTCGATGCGGGAGCGGATGACTACATCGTCAAGCCCTTCGATCTGGATGAAGTGATGGCGCGCATGCGCTCGGTGCTGCGCCGCGCCGCCGGACGCGGCGATCCCGTCATCGTGCACGGCGATCTGCGTCTCGACCCGGTCGCGCACACGGTGGAGCGCGACGGCGTCCTGGTCACGGTGTCGGCGCACGAATTTTCCGTGCTCGAAGCGCTGCTGCAGCGCCCCGGCGCCGTGCTGTCGCGCGCGCAGCTCGAGGACCGCCTCTACGGCTGGGACGAACAAATCGGCAGCAATGCGGTCGAAGTGTACATACACGGCTTGCGGCGCAAGCTCGGGCCGGACGCCATCCGCACGGTGCGCGGCGTCGGCTACTTCGTGCCCAAAAAATGAACTCGATTCGCGCCCGTCTCCTGATCGCCCTGATCCTGCTGGTGGCCGTCGTCTCCGGGCTCGCGGCCACCGTGA
>Ga0134126_10005693_pt1 | contig 15581 bp, 13 predicted proteins | sample KB31752_FD_96881 | JGI IMG/M metagenome (GOLD analysis project Ga0134126, IMG submission 96881) | Terrestrial soil microbial communities with excess Nitrogen fertilizer from Kellogg Biological Station, Michigan, USA - KB3-175-2 | ecosystem: Environmental > Terrestrial > Soil > Unclassified ...
GAGACCCGGTTGATCTTGCCGCCCTCGAAGCTGAGGCGGTTGCCGATTTCGACGAAACAGGCGACCAGAGCCGACTTCAGATCGGCGTATGTCATCTCATGTCGGCTGGCGTCCCGGCATTGGGCCCCCGCCTTGGAGGGCTGTTTGCCGCCAGTGAAGCCCTCCATCTGCTTCCGCATCGCCGCGATCGCCCTGGTGTCGGCGTCAGAGAGGTCAGAGGTGGGCAATTGCTCCAACTCCTTGGACAGTCTGACGCGGTTCTCGTCGTAGATCTGCACCCAGGCCACGCGGTCTTTGCCCAGATAGCTGCTGAGCAGGCCGGAATCGATGGCGGCCAGGATCGTGTTGGCGTCGCTCACATCGGCATAGAGATCCTCGGTCGAGGAGACTTTCTTCGAGCCAGGGAGGGGGCCGGCATCCGCGCCCATCGCCATCGATGCAGCGAGTACCCCGCAGGCGAACACGGCCGACCGCCAACGCGCCCTATCCGCAGTCATGTTGGTTAGCGGTTGAGCCCGAACGCTTGAGGCTCGCACCCGATTTCCGGTCGCTGAATGGGCCTCACGTTGGTATCTCCCCTGCGGCACTTGATCGATAGCGCCGCTCGGTTCCGTGATTCGCACACCCGTCGAGTCACCTTAACCTGTCTCACGCCAATAGAAAAGACAGGCTGAATGCGACTGGTAATTCTTCACGGGAAACTGCAGCGCCAAGGTCTTCTCGGTCGGCCCTGCGGATCCGTTCGATGACAGCGTGCAGGTCCGTGTCGCAGTCAACAACGTGTTTGACAGGGATCCGTCGTGGGTGCCCCGGGAAATCTCCGCGGCAGCCGGTGGACGCAACACCTTTCCGGTCTACGACATCCTGGGCCGCAACGTCCTCGTGGCGGTCCGCGCCACCTTCTGAGCTTGCTGGGCCGGCCGCTACGGCCCTTCGTCGGGCCCGAACATCGGACGCACCTCCGACTCGCCCTCGAATTCGGGCCAGTGCTTGCGGTGCAGCTCCATGAACTCGGTCGCGATGCGGACCGCCTCCTCCTTCGAGGCCGTCTGCAGGATCGCCCAGCCGCCAATGACCTCCTTGGCCTCGGTGAAGGGGCCGTCGGTCACCGTGATCTTGCCCCGGGATAGCCGCACCCGAACGCCGTCCTTGCTCGGCAAGAGACCGCCGGTGTCCACGAGCGTCCCGTCCTTCAGCGATCGCTCGACGAACTGGCCCATGGCCTCCATCAGCCCAGCGGGCGGCGGCGACTGGCGATACGACTCGGGATGGCGAATGAAGGTCAGATATTTCATGGGTTTCTCCTGGTCTGTACTCCTTGACGGACGAGCGCAGGCGAGATCGACATCCTGCCCGAACTTTTTCTGATCGCGAGCGTGGCAAGGGGCTCGACCGGACCGCGTCTGTGAAGCGCGCAGAACGACCTGACGAAATCCTGTCGGACCCGGGCAGGGGCCGTGAAAAATCAATGGGCTACGCGCATCTGAGTCCTTAAGCAGGCGGACAGTTGCCCGCTATTGCAGCGGGCCCTCACTTGACCGATAACTGCGCCGCAGTCGGCACATCACTCGGGGGAGAAAATGAAACTGACGCTCGGTCTCGCGATCTGTGGCTTCCTGCTGTCTCAATCCATGCCCTGCCTGGCGGACGCAGACGCAAGCCATCCAAATGTCATTCCGAGGTTCGCCCTCTTCGAGGATTCGAGCGGACGTCTGGGGACGCTGAACCTGTCCGGGCCCACGGACATGGCCAGCAATCCTTTCTTCCAGGTCCTCGGCACCAATGGGCGAAGCTGCGTGAGCTGCCACCAGCCTTCGGCGCAATGGACGATTACCCCCGAGAACGTTCGCGCCCGTTTCGCCGCTTCGCGCGGTACGGATCCAATCTTCCGACCGGTCGACGGCGCGGGTTGTCCAACGCTGGAGGTGTCTTCGGAGAAGGCTCGAGAGCAAGCGTACCGGTTACTCCTGAGCAAGGCGCTCATTCGGGTGGAGATCGAGCTGCCGCAGACGGCTGAGTTCTACGCGGCACGCAACGCGAACCCCTACGGCTGCACCAGCACCACCGCAATCTCGGTGTATCGCCGACCTCTGCCAGCCGCCAACCTGCCCTTTCTAAGTACGGTGATGTGGGACGGCCGCGAAACCCTCAGGGACTCGAGCGGTCAGCTCAAACCGTTGTCGGATGACTTTACCCAGCAGGCCCTCGACGCAACTCTGGGGCACGCGCAGGCGGCCGCGCCACCCACCGACGCGCAGTTGCAGGCGATTGTCAGTTTCGAGACGCAGATCTACTCGGCCCAGGTGGAGGATCGCGGTGCCGGGTATCTGGGCGACGCCGGCGCCCAGGGCGGCCCGGGTCCCCTGGTGGGCCAGTCGTTTTTCATCGGCATCAACGACCCGCTGGGTGGCAATCCCACGGGTGCCGCATTCACGTCAGTGATTTTCAACCTCTACGATAGCTGGGCAGCTCTCGGTCCCGCCACCGTCGGACACGATCTGGCCGAAGACCGGGGCACGCGTGCGGCACGCGCCGCGGTCGTACGTGGACAGGAACTGTTCAACACGCTGCAGATTCCGATTTCGGGAGTCGCAGGCCTGAACGACGTTCTGCAGGTGCCGGTAATCCAGGGCTTCTGCGGAACCTGTCACGACACACCGAATGCCGGCGATCACTCCGTACCCGCTCCTCTCAACATCGGGCTGGTCGGCCTCGATCGGGCGACTCCGGACCTGCCCCTCATCACGCTCGTCAACAAGATCACGGGCGAGCGGGTCCAGGTGACTGATCCCGGCCGCGCCTTGATCACCGGCAAATGGGCGGACATCGGCAAATTCAAGGGGCCCATCCTGCGAGGACTCGCAGCCCGAGCGCCCTATTTTCATAACGGCTCCGCCGCCTCCCTGCTGGATGTCGTGACGTTCTACAACACCCGCTTCAACCTGAATCTCACTGCACGGCAGCAGGCGGATCTGGTGGCCTTTCTCGAGACGCTTTGACAGGTCATCCGTGAGACACGATGGCCTGCGCAAAGCTCTACTGGAGATCCCGATGAGAACTCTGATTCTGGCTGGCCTCATCCTCAGCGCTCTGGCCGCCCACGGCCAGAGCGCCTCGTCAATGCAGGAAGAGCCCGCAGTCACGCACCGCTATATAGTCGAGCGCACCTTCAGGCCCGGCGCGCTCGATCACCTCGACGCGGCAGCCAAGGCCAAAGTGAATGCGAACAACGAAAAGCACGGCGTGCGCTGGCTCATGTCCTACGCCAATGCAGCCAGAACGAAGACGTACTGTATCTACGAGGGCCCGAGCGAACAGGCAATCCGAGACGCTGCCAGTGCGAACGGGCTGCCGGTAGATGCCGTCACGGAGGTGCCCGTCACACTTCTACCGCAGTAGCCCGATGGCCTATCTCAGCAGATGGACGCGGCGCTCGAGATCCTGAAATCGCGAATCCTCTCGCAGAAAGTCGTAAGTGGGCTCCGTCTTGAGCTCGGTCAGGAAGCTGGCGTGCTCGGCGTAACTGGCTTCCAGATTGGAAAGGACAAGAGCCTTGTCCCGGAGTCCCGCGTAGGCGAAGGTGCGCATGGGGGCGGGGTCCAGGTGCGTAGTCCGGATCTCGTCCTCCATTCTGCGGATCGCATCCTCGGCCTCGGCGCGCTTTCCGGCGCGCCCCAGGACGAACGCCTCGGCGGACCAGGTCCAGGGGCCTGGATCGCCAGCTCGCCAGCGGCGAATGTGTTCCAGAGCCGCATCGAAGCGGCCGATCTCCACGTAGCTTTGTATGATCACGTGCACGCGACCGAGCGTCGGCTCCACCGCGATGACTGACTGAAAGGAGTCGATTGCGCTAGCGTATTGGCGGGCCAGATGAAAAATGACGGCCTGGTCGGCAGCCACGATGGGCGAGAGCGGGTCGAGCTCTCGAGCGCGGGCTGCCTCGGCAAGCGCTTCAGTGAAGTGCCCCTGAAGGGCCAGGCACAATGCGTACCACTGATGAGCGGTGGCGTAGTTCGGTTTCAGCTCGATGGCCCGCCGGAACTCCCGCTCGGCGGTGTCCCAGTCGTAGTCATAATCTTCCGCGATCACCGCAAGTGCGCTATGCGCCTCGGCAAGACTGGGATCGAGCCTCACCGCGCGCAGCGCTGCTGCACGAGCGCTCGCCATGGCCTCGTGATGGGGGGCCAGGCCCCAGTCGCTCATCATGGAGTAAGTATCCGCTATGCCCGCATGGGCGGGGGCATAGCGTGGATCCTTCGCCGCCGCCTGCTCGAAGTAGTCCAGCGCCTGGGAGAATCCCGGTCCGGTGCGCTTGTTCCAGAAGTAGCGGCCGCGCAGGGAGAGGTCGTAAGCCGCGTATTCGTCTGCGGTTTGCGCAGGCTGCATTGATGCGGCACGGGTCGGAGGCTCACCCATTGTGCTGCGGATGCTGTCGGCAATCTGCGTTGCGATCTCTCCCTGCAGGGCGAGAACTGACGTCAGCTTGCGGTCGTACTGTCGGGCCCACACACGGGCTTCGTCGGCGGCTCGCACCAGCTGAACGGTGACGCGCACATTCTCCGAGTCCCGGCGCACACTTCCTTCAAGAATGTACTGAGCCCCGAGTGCTCGCGAGATCTCGCTGACCGGCTCTCGGGTCGCCTTGTAGCGCATGACCGAGGTGCGCGCGATCACGCTCAGGCGTTTCGGATCGGCATTGCCGATCTGCGCAATGAGCTCCTCGGTAAGCCCGTCGCTGAAGTACTCCTGAGCGGGGTCCCCGGTTAGATTGGTGAGGGGTAAGACAGCCAGCATCGATCCCTCTGGAGGCCGTGTATTGCCGACCGTACCGCTGGAACGCAGCAGCCACGCAAGGGAGGCGCAGAGCGCCAGGAGCAGGCCGGCAGCACTCCACCACAGGCGCCTCGTCTTGCGTTCATCTGTCGCAGCCGGAAAGCTCTCGGGCGGGGCAGCGGGGGATGCCTGGAGGCGCGGCACATTCCCGGCGGGATCGGCATCGGTGCTCCGTCGTCCGGAGCGGCGGCGGTCAATGGTGGCCTGCGCCTCAGAAGCGGTATCCGCTGGTGCCACGAAGCGGTAGCCGAGTCCCATCACGGTCTGGATGAAGCGCGGCTCTCCCGAGGTGTCGCCGAGCGCCTGGCGGATCTTGCGGACGGCGCCGTTGATACTGTTATCCGTATCCAGGTAGGCGCCTTCCTTTCCCCAGATGCGCTCCACGATCTGCTCGCGGCTGACGAGCTTGCCCGGCTGCTGGGCAAGCAGCAAAAGGATCTCCATGGGAATCCGCTCGAGCTTCTGCGGGCGTCCGGCCCGGCGCAGCTGCCATGCCGAGGGATCGAGCTCGATCTCACCGCCGAATCGGAGAATTGAAGAGCCGCCCCCCGGATCCATGATCCTCTCCCACTTGCGCCCGGCGTATCGCGGCGAATGAGTGGCCTGCAAGCCTGCCTTCACCGGCGACGATCACGCTGGAGGATTATATCGCGGGGTGCGCTTGCCAACGATCAACGAATGACATAGTCCGGCTGCTCAACCCTGCTCGGCCGCAACTCCCACCCGCGCTCGCCAGACCCGCCAAAGGCCGAGGGTCAACGGGACTCTGGACGACGCCTTCCGATCTGCTTCGCTTTGCAATCAACCTCCAGCGCTCACTCGCCGGCCAGTCGGAAGGCATTCTGAAACCAAAAACCGCCCGCGCAATGCTCACCCCCACAAACAAGGGCGCCTGGAGCATGGGATTTCGAGTGGGCGGAGGACACAAGCACCCATACTTCCTGCATGGCGGCTCCAACGCTGGCTTCCGCTCGCTCCTGGCGGGTTTCGATACCGGTGATGGCATCGCGATCATGACGAATGGCGATGCGGGACGCGAGATCGCGAGCGCGATACTTCGGACCGTCGCCGCGGAGTACCATTGGCCACGGTTCCAGCCGAGCCGTCATCACCTCATGCGCCTGAGCAGTTCCGACCTGGATCGATTCGTCGGCCGCTTTCATGCTGGCGCCGAGAGTTCGATCAGCGTGACCCGCAAGGGGGACCAGCTCTACGTCCAGATCGAGGACGATGAGCCCAGGGAGATCACGCCTGAGGGACCGGCACGCTTCTTTTCGAAGACGAGCGACCTGCTCGTGACGTTCGAGCTCGATGCGCATCGCCGACCCACCGAGATCAAAATTGACATGCTGCTTGCAACCTATCGTGGCACGCTTGACCACTAGCCCTCTCGCGTCCGGCTCGCCGCAACGCCCGGCCAGTTGGCGAGCCCCTGCGATCTGGCTCCTGCTGTGCTGTGCGTCGATCACGCTCGCAAGCACGGCCGGCTGCAGGACCGAGCCTCTCGCCAACCAGGCGACTGAGAATGCGCAGCCACCGCCGGATGCCCGCCGCGAGCTCAAGAGACTCATCGGCGAGTACGGCGCGGACGACGATTGGTTGACCGTCTATGAAGCGGACGGCCAGCTGCTCGCCGACGGACTCGGACTTCATCAGGCGCATCTGCGACCGACAGCCACGAACGAATTCAGTACCGATGACGGCTCGACGGTACAGCGTCTGAGCTTCGAACTGCAGAGTCAGGGACACGCCGCGGCGGTTGAGGTCGGTGGCAAGCGATTGCCTGAGCGCGATGTCGGCAGGGAGGTGGTCGAGCGGATCCAGTCGGGAGCGGAGACACACCTTGACCAGTTGCGCCCCGCCGCACTCGCGGCCGCACCGCCAAGCGAGCCACCCCCCAGGCGCCCCGCGGATCTGGTTGACCTGTCCACCCTCGATCCGTCCATCAAGCTGGATATCCGCTATGCCAGCTCCAACAACTTCATGGGCTTCCCACTCTACGAGCGGCCTGCAGCCTACATGCAGCGGCCGGCAGCCGAAGCATTGGGTCGCGTGGCCCACTCGCTCGCCCGGAAAGGCTACGGCCTGCTCATTCACGACGCCTATCGCCCCTGGTTCGTGACCAAGATGTTCTGGGATGCGACACCCCCGGCGGCACACATCTACGTCGCAGATCCATCTCAGGGATCCCGACACAATCGAGGTTGTGCCGTCGACCTGACTCTCTACGATCTGAAGTCAGGCCAGCCGGTCGAAATGACAGGCCGATACGATGAAATGTCGCGGCGGTCCTTTGCGGACTATGTTGGCGGCACGAGCCGTCAGCGCTGGTTCCGCGATTTCCTGCGGACCTCCATGGAGTCGGACGGATTCAGCGTCTATCCGCAGGAGTGGTGGCACTTCGATTACAAGGACTGGAGTGACTATGCGATCGGCAACCGCACCTTCTCGGAGCTGCAGAGCCACTGACTCCAGAATCGTCGCAACCGCCTCTTGGGCCTGCACAGACCATCGTGTCGGCCTTTTTCGGCAGTAACCGGACATTGGCTGGTATTACTGCCGACATTTCCCCCCCGGCCCCGGCATATTTGAGCATGCTCGCGGATTGAGCAAAGATCCGTTCGCCCGCCTCATTGCGTCCACAGCGGAGTCGAGTCGCAATGGCCAGCTACTTCCTTCGCTCCCGGCACATCTCCCGTGGAAAAGGTGCGCGCGTCACGCGAGCCGCCGCGTACCGCGCGGGAGAGCGTATCCGCGACGAGCGAACGAGCGAGATTTACAACTATTCCAACCGCTCGGATGTAGCGCACAAGGAAGTCGTCCTCCCGTGGCAGCTGGCTGATCGCGACGACATGGGCTGGGCTCGTGACCGAGCGACGCTCTGGAACGCCGCTGAGCATGCCGGCGTCCGCCGCAACTCCCGCCTTGCCAGGGAGATGCTGGTCCTCCTGCCTCCAGAGCTGAACCCTGCCCAGCGAATCCAGCTCGTGCAAACCTTCGCGCGTGAGCTTCCAACAGGTATGGGGGCGCCGTGGATTGCGCAATTCACGAGCCGCGTCCCGGGTCCGACCAACGCAATCACCACGCGCATCTGCTCATGACCACCCGTGAAGTGACACCACAAGGACTGGGTCACCGGACCGCCCTGGAGCTGGGAGGCCGGGAGGCGCATCTGCGTGGTCTGGGTCCCACGAAGGCCGAATACTTGCTCATCCGCGAGCGCTGGGCGCAGATGACCAACGACGCACTGCGCGATGCAGGCCTCGAGGCACGCGTCGATCACCGCAGCCTCAAGGATCAGGGAATCAACCGGGAGCCCATACCCACCATTCCGGAGAAGGTCTTCTACGCGGAAAAAAGGACTGGCCGCACCGCGGCGGGCGATGCAATCCGGGCGAGATACCATGAGCGCCTCGAGGCGCGTGCGATGGGCGGCGATGCGCTCGAGCGCGTTCTCCAGAAGCAGGCTCGTGAGCGCCGCCGGCTGGCCGTCGAAGCTCTCAAGCAAAAGGAGCTTCAGCCGAAAAGGCTCCGCTGGAATGCCCTTACGCGGGAGGAGCGCAATCAGCGACGACGGGAGCAGTACGCAGCCAAACGTGAGATCCGGGCGCAGCGCACGGCAGCCTCGCCCGATCGTCAGCTGTCTAGCCCTATCGCGGCGGAGTCCGTCAGGCAATGGTTGCGGTACCGCGAGACTCATCAGCCCGGCCCGACCGCGGAACAGTCCGCGCAAAATTGGCGCGCCGTCCAGGAAAACCGCGATCAAGAGCATCTCCAGCAGCCCTCCACCGCCTCAGGCCGCACATCGGGTGCCGTGGAAGCGAAGGATCGCAGCCCTGGTCAGGACCTCGGACTATAGAAGGACCCTCCCATGAGCCCATCGATTTATTCACTCACCCATGGCGCCAGCGGTCTGCTTCTTGGCTACACCGCTGTGCTCGCACCTCTGGTAGCAGGGCTCTTGCAGGGACGCGCCGCCACTCGCCAGCTTCTGTTGAGTCCTGTCCTGGCTGTACCGTTGGGTCTCGTCGCGGCGATCTCCGCGACGACAGCGGATCTGCTGTTGTTCCACTCAGGCCCCGAGAGTCTGTTGCAAGCCGGATTCGGCCTCGTCGTCTGTGGCGCAGTCGGTTACGCGGCCGGCCGGATGGTCGCGTCCAACCGGCAGCCGCCGGATACCTTGCATCGGCGCGGTGCTGTCGTCTCGAATGCTGGATTGCCCGGCCGCCACGACACCCCTGCTGCCCGTGGAGCCGATTGCGGGAGCGAGATGACTCTTGCCGGGATGCCGCTCACTCCACAGGATGAGACCAAGCACTTCAAGCTGATCGGCACGACCGGCACCGGCAAGAGCACCGCCATTCGCGAATTGCTGAGCGCGGCGCTGGCGCGAGGGGACCGCGCCGTCATCGCCGACCCCGATGGCAGCTACCTCGATCGCTTCTATGATGCCGAACGGGGCGATGTGATCCTGAATCCGTTCGCTTGTGATGCAGCAAAATGGAACCTCTTCGCCGAGATCACGAACGACTATGACGTCGATCAGCTCGCCCGATCGCTCATCCCCGATGGGGGCGAGCAGGATCGGATCTGGAGCGAATACGCGCGCACGTTCTTCGTTGCCGTGACGAAGCAGGCGATGGCTGCGCAGATCCAGAACGATGCGCAGCTCTACCATCTGGTGAATGCCGAGCCCGTGAGCGGTCTGCGGCGTTTGCTGGCCGGTACCCCCGCCGGACCATTCCTGGAAGAGGGCAACGAGAAGATGTTCGGATCGATCCGGTCGGTTGCGAGCTCCGCCGTGCGCGCACTCGAGTACACCACACGCCAGCCAGGTCGCCCGTTCTCTGTGCGCGAGTGGGTGAGGCTGGGCGAATCGCGACTCCGGGAAGGCACACAGCCCGGGGACGAGCGCACGCATCCCGGCGCCCAGTACGACGTGCGCTCCGGTGTCCCGGGTGGCGTTCTGTTCTTCCCTTACAAGGCCGGAGAGATCGCCGCCTTGCGCTCGACGATATCCGCCTGGATGCGTCTCGCCATCTTCGAAGCCATGAATCGGGAGGAGGGCGACCAGCGTCTCTGGTTCATCGTGGACGAGTTGGATGCACTCGGCGAGATCGATGGTCTCAAGGACGCCCTGGCGCGACTGCGCAAGTTCGGCGGCCGATGTGTCCTCGGGTTTCAATCGATTGCCCAGGTCTCGAGCACCTACGGCAGAGGCACCGCCGACACCATCGTCGAGAATTGCGGCAACACCCTGATCCTGCGCTGCTCGGCGAGCGAGCGCGGCGGAACCTCCGAGTTCGCCTCCAAGCTCATCGGCCAGCGTGAGGTGCTGCAGACCACCCGATCAAAGACGCGCAAGCCGAGCGATTGGTGGGCGTCCATCACGACCAGTCAGCACGTGAAAATCGAGCCGGCCATTCTGGCCTCGGAAATCGAGCGCCTGCCGGATCTGCAGGGTTTCCTGAAGCTCGCCTCGGTTCCGGACTGGAAGCAGGTAACGGTCACTGCGGTGAATTACCCGAAAGTTGCCCGCCACCCGAGCCCACCGAATCCCCGCACTCCGCGGGCCAGGGCCACCAGAGCGCCGGACGCGCAGGGCAGGTCCCGGCCCAAAGGCCCGGGGCCTGTGCACGGTGCCGATCCAGGGAGAGAATGCCGTGAGTAGACGCGAGACGTATATGGGCCCGAAGTACCCTTACGACGCCGAAGCCGACCTCGATGCCGAGGGCGAATTCAGCATTGCCTCGCAGGAGGCCTATGTGGCTTCGGCAACCATCACGTGACCAGCATGCCGCGCAGAGACAGAAGTCATCTGTATTCACTGCGCAAGCGGTACGGCCTCGGGTGAACCGCTCAGGCAGTTCACCGTTTCGGACGTCTCGGCCATCGACGAGCCGCTCGCGCGGCAACTCCAGGCTTGGCCCACTTACCGGATGGTCGAGGATGAGTTTCTCCCCCCCGAATCACATCCGGACTCCGCGCGCGGTTACTATGCCAATCACTGCAGCTACTGTGGTGCCGTGCTGGACGACATGTACCTGCACTCCGAGCCGGATGAACCGTTCTTCGACATCCCAGGCGCCGCGCCGGGCTCCATCAAGCTGACACCACTCAGTGGGCCGATTCGACTCAGTGGCGACGAGCATTTCGAGCTCGACTGAGCAGACCGGCTGCACGGGAGGATAATCGCAGTTTCGGGAAATCCGGACGATCTCAGTGCGTCCGCAGCTGCAGCTCGCGCATCCGATAGTCGATGATGAGCGCCTCCAGCAGCCCCAATGCATCCATGCCGATCAGCAGGGTGGGCTCGTGCGTCAGGTTCCAGTGCTCGAAGATGTGCACTTCGCCATAGGTGATGCGCGCGCCGTTGATCTCGATCTTGCCCAGCGTGATCGGCGGGCTTGCAAACAGCTCGCCCCCCTGTACATGTGTCGTGACGTCGAATATCTGGTCAGGCGTGCCCTGCGCATGGCGACTCACTAGCGCCCGGCGCAATGCTTCGTTGCCGATGCTTCGCTCAGCGCCGGTATCGATCACGGCATGCACGTGCACATTGGCCACCGACCCGGCGACCATCAGCAGCCCGGGACCGGAACGCTCCAGGGGGACGGTGATGAACCCCAGTGGCGCGACCTGTCTGTGAGAGTGGGTGATGGTGATGCGGTCGTGACGGAAGTCGATGGCAATCCGCTTGTCGGAGAAACCCGCGGTTCCCAGCACGCCCTCGGCTCCGCCGAGAGCGTCTGCAACGATTGGCAGAGTGGCGGAAGTGACATCGAGATCCCCCACCGAGAGCGAGTCGACCTGGATAGTCGGGACGATCGCGCTGCCCGCGACCCCTTGCACCAGCACGATGCGAGAGGTGTCGGGGGTGATGCCGAGCGCCGCGGCCACGGGCGCCGTGATCGCGGAATCGCTTGCGCCGGTGTCGAGCACCATCCGAAACGGTCCCCGGCCGTTGATCAGGACAGGAGCCCAGATACGTCCGATCCTGTCGCGCAGGGTGGGCGCGACGAAGCGCGGTTCCGGGGCCTGCACCACGACGTCCGCTGGCGGGGTGGTGTGTTCGGAGGGCGGTACCGCCGGAACGGGAGGCGCCGACGCGCCGACTGGGCGAACGCTCAGCAGCAACAGGCAAAGTGCCCGTGTGATCAAACCGGACACCTCAATGAGACCAGAGGGTTCCAGGTCGCAGACCCGCGTCACTGATTGCACTCTGGCGAGTGGCACGCGCCACCCTGTGTACTGCGGAGCTCCTGTTGAATCCCCTCTGTGGCCGCTTTGATGGCGTCTCGCTGTGCTTTGGTGGTGCAGGACTTGAGGCTCAGCAATGATCCCGTCGGCCGCTCCATCCGGCATTGCAGACCTTGAGCGTCGCTCTGGGCCACGGTGCCCTGCGGTGTCTGGGTCGCTGGGTACGGTTTCGGCGCGGGTGGGACAGCGGCACAACCGGCCACGCCGGCAATCACCCAGACCATGACTGCATGCAAACGAACCATTCTTCGACCCGCGGTGCGCGAGCTCGCCCGGCCGGTCCGCCACCGGCGGGGCAGCACTCCAGACTAGAATCTCGCGGTAAAGGCGACGAAGATCTGCCTGCCCAGGTAGTCGTACGCGGGGAAGCTGTTTGCAGGACCTGAGTTTGCGGTGATGTCTGCGGAGGGGACGATGGGCGGATCCTTGTCGAGCACGTTGGTCACCCCGGCACGCAGCTCGAGCTGCTTCATGACGTGCCATACAGCCGTCAGATCGAGGTAGCTGTAGCTCGGAATTCGCGCGTTGTACGCATCATAGTGAGGGAACGGCTCGTTGGAGCCCGCGGCACCCTCCTCGGCACCTTGCAGTGTCGGCTGGGTGGAGTTGTTGTCGAATGTGGTTGAGCCGATGAAGCGCCACTGCGCTGAGAGCAGCACATTGAAGGGCGTCTCCCAGGTCAGGCGCAGATTGTGGCGCCAACGGGGATTCACCGAGCCCTGGGTGATGCTGTTGCAGGTGCTGCCAAAGAGCCCGGCGCAGTCGAAGGTGGGGGCGCCCGGGAACGGTGTCTCGGTCGAATGCCACGTGTAGGTGCCATTGAGGGCTGCGCTGAGGGAGCCCCAATTGCCCGGCAGCGCGTACCGATAGTTCGACTGCAGGTCGAAACCGGACACGATGGTCAGACCGAGGTTGAAATCCTTCTGCAGGAAATACCCACCGCCTTGCACGGTCGCGCCGACGAGTGAGCCTGCCGGAGTGCGCACGATCTGGCTGCAGTAGATCGGGCTGTTGCTGTCGAGGCAGCCGTTGAGAATGGCCGCGAACGGGTAGGTTCCGATCTGATCCGTGAGCCGGATGTGATAGTAGTCGACGCTCGCGCTGAACCCGGGGAGGGCGGTTGGCGTCATCGTCAGGCCGAGGGACCAGGTAGTTGCGACTTCAGGCTTGAGCTGGCTGTTGCCCTCGATCACCTGCCCGCACTGATCTGACACGCACTGGGTGATGCTGTTGACCCCGGTGGCGGGGTTTATTTTGTACTCTGCGGCCGTGACGCCCGTGTGCGCACACTGCTCGAACGAGGCCGTGGGCACCCCCGCACAGGGATCCACACCCACGACGTTCTCCTGGCCAAAGGATGGCGCGAGGAACAGCTCGATGAGATTCGGCGCTCTGACGGCGCGATCGAACGAGAAGCGCAGCCGGGCATCCTGGATCGGCGCGTACTGCACCTCGAACTTGTAGGTATTCGTGGTCCCGGTGGTGTTGTAATTGGAATAGCGGTACCCTACGTCCGTCGTCAGATCATAGGCTCCGGGTACGTTATGGGCGATCGGCAGCCGCACCTCGACGAACCCCTCGTTGATGTCGTAGTGCTGGTTGATATTGACCAGCGCACCGGAGAAACCGGACAGATCACCGGAGAGCTCTGCGCCGTCGGGATTGAACGTGACACTGTCCATGCGATGCTCGTAGCCAAAGTTGATGGCGGCACCGTCGTTCGACCAGGGCGTCTGCAGCCCGTACCTGCCCAGCTCGCCGGTAAAGTCGAGGTGAGCGATCTGCTCGGTGTTGTTGCCGGATGCAGTGCCCGGTGTGGACAGGTAGTTGAGCGCTGCCGCGGTCACGCCGCCCGTGGCGAAGATGTTCCAGGGCACGCACTGGCCGCCACTGATGCAGACCGGCTGGCCCGTTGAGTTGGTCGTGACCTGCAGGGCGCTATTGATCTTGGCATAGTCGAGATAGTCGGTATTGCTCTGGAACGTCGTCACGTAGTAATACGAGCCGTACAGGTCATAGGTCCAGCCGTCGATGACCGTGCCCTGGGTCCCGAGCACCGCCCTGATGTTGTTGTGTTCGTAAAGGGACGTGCGGCCCCCGCCCTCGATGTTGCGGCGACCGATTTCGACGTCTGCGCTGTTGCCCTTCGAGCCCGGATTGGCGGTGTCAGCGGCGATCTGGGCGGGCGTGCAGATCAGGGAGCGCTCCTGGGCGCTCAGCAGCGGGTTGCTGCAGTTGATGAGCTCGTTGCCGTCACCCGTGAAGGGATCGGCGCCGAGAAACAGGCCCGAGGGCGCGACGACCGCCACGCTTCGGTCATCCATCCAGCCGAACTCCATGTACGGCTGAATATGCTCGTTGATCTGCTCGTGAGCCATGAATCCGGCCTGGAAGCGCTTGTCTTCGCGCTGCAGGAACTCATAGTTGTTGAAATCGAATTCCGCCGGCGGGCTCGAGCCGACCTGCGGCCACGGGAGAAACTGGTTACCCACGACGGTGTACTTCACGCCGCTGGGTGCAGGTGGAAGGGCAGTGAAGCGGTTCGAGTTCGAGCTGCCGAGACACTCCAGTCCCGTATAGGCCGGCGAGGCGATATCACCGTTTCCGACGAGCTGGCAGTCGGAGAAATCGCGCGCCGCGGCCGTGACCGGTTGCTGCTCGTGATAGACGAAATAGCCGGTCAGGTTCCCATTGCCGTCGTCGAAGTTCCGGCCCATGAGTATCGACAGATCGTGCTTGTAGCCATCGCGGATGCTGCCGCTGGGCACGGGCTGCGCGGTGAAGCCTGTATCGGGATCATTCGCACCCAGCAGACCGTCGATGTATGTGCTGTGCTGATTGTGCTGGCTGAAGCCGTACTGACCATCGATCTGAATGCCTTCGAAGTCCTTCTTGAGGATGAAATTCACGACGCCCGCGATGGCATCGGAGCCGTACGTGGCGGAGGCGCCCCCGGTCACGACGTCCACCCGCTCGATCAGCGGCACGGGTATCTGGTCTATGTCCGGGGCGGCATTTTGATTGGAGGTGCTGGGATCACCGATGCCCAGCCGGCGACCGTTGACCAGCACCAGCGTGCGCTGCGGGCCGAGGCCCCGCAAATCAACGGTCGTGAAGCCGCCGGTGGCGGTCAAAGGACTCGAGGTATTGCCGAAGTCCGAATTGCCACCGATGATGTTCTGCGGCAGCTGATTCATCAGATCCGTGATGTCGGTGGTCCCCTGCAGCCTCACGTCCTGACTCGATATGATCGTGGTCGGGCTCGTTGCCGTAATGTTGGCCGGTACAGGGATTCTCGAGCCGGTCACGACGACTTCTTGTACGGGAGTGGCCGGTTCCGCAGCAGCCGGTTCTGCCGTCGAGGTCGCCGGGGCCTGCTGAGCGAGGGCGTCGGGTAGGAACACGCCCGCGAAAATCGCGAGCGTAGCGAGCATCAGCGCAAGGCGCGTGCGGGTCATGGACATCTCCCCTGAATGAGTTCGTTCCAA
>Ga0134126_10005695_pt1 | contig 15579 bp, 14 predicted proteins | sample KB31752_FD_96881 | JGI IMG/M metagenome (GOLD analysis project Ga0134126, IMG submission 96881) | Terrestrial soil microbial communities with excess Nitrogen fertilizer from Kellogg Biological Station, Michigan, USA - KB3-175-2 | ecosystem: Environmental > Terrestrial > Soil > Unclassified ...
CAGGATGGACAGTTTGTGGCGCTTCTCGCGCAACTGCGCCTCCACGGTTTCCACCGCCTGCGTGATCACATTGACGACATCGACTGGCTTGAGTTTCAGATCGATACGACCCTGCGCGATACGCGAAACATCCAGCAGATCATCGACGAGGCGCGCCAATTGCGTGACCTGGCGCTTGATGATGTTCACTGCCGTCTCGGCTCGAACGTCGGTGGAGCTGATATGCGACAGCAGCTCATTCGCATCGCGAATGGGCGCGATGGGGTTGCGCAGCTCGTGAGCGAGCATGGCTAGAAATTCATTTTTGCGCCGATCGGCCTCGCGCATCACCTGCTCGCCACGTTCACGCTCCCGGGCGCGCTCCTCCAGGACTTCCATCGATCTGATCACTTGATAGGCGCCAGAGGCGAAGGCCGCCACGCTCTCGAGCTGACGCTGATCTTCCAGGTCGAAATGGCGACCTTCCTGGTGACTGATAACCCATACCGTTCCCACGGCTTTGCCCGCCACATAAAATGGCGCCAGCAGGCCTTCCTCAATGGGCGGCTCGGCGGCCTGCAGATAGGTGAAAAACCGTTGTGGACGGACAAACAGCTGGGTGCTGGATCGGTCCAGCACGGTACCGCACGGGCCGAAGTCCCGGGGAGTTCCGCCCCCTACATAACCCTGCCAGGCACCAGTGATGGCGGGCCAGAAAAACGCAGTGCCCTGATCGGTTTGCTCGAGCAGGCTCACGCCGGCCGAGTCCGCACCACACACCTTCTGCAGGACCAAACACAGGGTCTGAAGAATCGAATGCGGCGACGCGGCGAGCGCGCGCGACAAGGTCGTGAGAGCCTCGTTCTGGAGAGCATGGTCCGGCATTCGATACGCACGCCGCGCCAATTCTTCGGTCCGCGCCACTTCATCGAGCGATCCGGCGGTCTGGGCGGCAGCTTTCATCGGCTCAACACTCAATGATTCGGCTAACCATAGCCTGCTGGAACGTTGGTCCGCTCATTAGGGTCACTCAAAGGATCGCCGGACCCGGCGGCCATTTCTATCCTGCGACTCCTGATTTGGAGGCGCTAGTTTGTGTCAGTCTCAAACGACATATTGAACTGTGCATCGTTCTGTCCTACGGTGCCGTCGTCGCTTGGGCAGCACACCTCACGCCATCGGGGCAATGCCATATGCCTTACGATGCCATCATCCAGGGAGGCGATGGTGAACAGAGGCGTGATGAACAGAAGCGGGCGCCGCTCGGTGGCTCTGATGTTTCTGGGCCTCCTGTGCCTGGGCTCGCCCTGCATCTCGCTCGGCCAGACCCCTTCCCCGCTGCAGGAATGGCAGTACCCGGGCGGAATAATCTTGTCAGGGCTATTCGAGCCACAGCTGCCCAAGTGGCGCCGCGTGCTTGGACTCGCGGCCTCCGTCGAACCGGCTTATGATGGCGCCGTCGTCTACCGCGGCGAGGTGGGTCCAGCTCTCGACGTGCGCTATCGCAATATCGCCTTCGTCTCGGTCGGTGAAGGGATCGGCGTCAATGTCATTCATGCCCGACACGTGAATGCCGGCATCGCGCTGGGCTACGATCTCGGCCGGACCAGTTCGAGTGACTACCGGCATCTGCGCGGTCTGGATGACCTCAACCCGGCACCGGTGCCCAAGCTGTTTGTGTCCTGGGCGCTCTCCAGGAGCTTCCCATTGGTCTTGCGGGCCGATATTCGTCGCCTAATGCGCCGCGGAGACGGCTTCGTGGGCGATCTGGAAGCCTACATGCCGCTGCCTGGCAGCTCGCGACGGCTGGTGATGTTCGCCGGCCCCTCGTACACCTTTGCAGACCGCCGCCATATGCAGGAGACCTTCGGAATAACGCCGGCGCAAGCCCGAAGCTCGGGCTATTCGGTCTACGCCGCGCGCGGCGGCTCGAATACCGAAGGCATCGGGTTCAGCGCCACATTGTTCATCACACAACACTGGCTCCTGAATCTCGACGCCGCTGTGGACAGGTTGCTCGGGAGCGCAGCTGCGAGCCCGCTGTCACGACGGCCGACTCAGCGCACGCTGGATATCGCGACCGCCTATCAGTGGTGAGCGGCCAGGGCACACCCTGCCGGGCGCACGCGCGCCACAAGGCAGCGCACCGGAGACGCGCTTTCGGAATGAACTGACTGATTCCGTCCTCACGGCCATTGCAGCATTGCGCATGGCCACTTCGCCTGCTTTTCCCGAATCCGGGTTCGCATGGGCGACGATCCGGGCACGAGAATCCGCGCCCGGAGAACTCCAGTGACCGGCCCGGAGCCCGTGGTCGAGTGCGTACTGGATTACGCCGCGAAGACCGGCGAGTCGCCCACCTGGAGCGTCCAGGAGCAGGCGCTTTACTGGATCGACGTCAAGCAACCCGCCCTGCATCGCTTCGATCCCCAGACGCGACGGGATACGCAGTGGCTCATGCCCGAAGACATCGGCTGCTTTGCGCTGCCGGCGATGGCAGCGGAGCGCTCGTGGCGCTTCGCACCGGGTTGTTCCGGCTCGCGTTCGATGATGGGGCTCTGACGCTCCTCGCCGCTGCTCCGTTTGACCCGGCGCGCTTTCGCTTCAACGAGGGTGCCTGTGATGGCAAGGGCCGTTTTTGGCTCGGGACGATGTACGATCCCAAGGCGTCCGGTGATGCCTCATCCCGGCCCCTCAAGGGGCAGTGGCATTCATACAGCGAGCACGAAGGTCTGCGAGCGCATCGGCACTTCGCCGTGGTACCCAATGGCCTGGCTTGGAGCGCGGATGACCGAGTACTATTTACCTCGCACACACGCAACCGGATCATCTGGGTATTCGACTATGAGCTCGCGGCGGGGCGTCTGGGTCGCCGGCGTGTGTTCGCACGCATCCCCAAGGAGCACGGCGCGCCCGACGGTTGCGCCATTGATGCGGAGGGCTGCTACTGGAGCGCCCTCAACGGGGGCTCGCGGCTGCGGCGCTTCCGTCCGGATGGAAGTATCGATCGCGATGTGATGCTGCCGGTGAGCCGCCCGACCATGTGTGCCTTCGGCGGCGCGCAGCTGGACACGCTCTACGTGACGACGCAATCCGACCAGCTTAGCGAGCAGGAGCGCCAGGCGCAGCCGCTGGCCGGCAAGCTGCTGTGTGTGCAACCCGGGGTGCGCGGACGGAGGCCGGGTCTGTTTGGGACCGATCCACGTCGCATGGCGCAGGTGGTGAGGTGACTGGAGTCGCGGGTCGTGCCCGCATCGCGAGCTCCGGTGCCGCCTCCGCGTCCTCCAGGGCACTGCGGCTCGCGCTCGCTGGCGCCGCGGGCACGGTCATGCGCCGCCCCAGACTTGCCATGATCCAGACGGTGCCGGCGACCATGATGAGCAGCAGCAGGCCCGAGAACAGCAGCAGCTGCAGGTCTTCGCGTTTGTGACGAAAGCCGATGTGCAGAAAAAAATGGAAATGCACGATGACTTGCAGCAACCCCAGCAGCCCCAGGGTGATGAGCAGTGCAACGCGCGCGGTCGCGTGCCAGTGCACCAGCGCGAACACCGCCAGCGTCAGGGTGAGTGCGAGCACGAAGCCCCAGAGGTAGGAGGCAAAGTCCTGCCCCTCCTCGCTGCGATCGACCGGTGCCGGATGGGCCTGCGAATGGGGCTGGCTCATGTCAGCCCCGCCAGGTACACGACCGAAAAGATGGCAATCCAGATGATGTCGAGAAAATGCCAGAACAGGGCGAGCCGCAGAATCCCAAGCTTGACCCAGTGATCGACACCGAAGCGCGCGATCTGCGCGACGAGGCACACGAGCCAGATGCACCCGGCGGTGACGTGCGCGCCGTGCAGGGGCACCAGATCAAAGAACGCCGACAGAAAGCCGCTGCGGCTCGCGCTGCCGCCCTTGGCGATCATCGACAGGAAGTCGTGAATCTCCAGACCGAGAAAGCCCATGCCCAGCAGCAAGGTCACCCCCAGCCATCCGACCAGACGGCGGGTGCTGTGCTGGTACTTCAGCGCCAGGGACGCCATGCCGAAGGTGAAGCTGCTGCAGAGCAGGAGCAGAGTCTCGATAAAGACGCTGCGGATGTCGTAGAGATCGTGAGGACCGGGTCCACCTGCGCGCGCATCGAGCGAGGTCACATAGCTGGCAAATACCATTCCGAACAGAATGGCATCGCTCATGAGGAAGACCCAGAAGCCAAACATCAGTCGCTCGGCCGCCGCGTCGGTGCTGCCGTGCGCGCCGCCGAGATTCAGGCCCGGATGTCGCGCGACTGGCTGGCTCATGGGATCACCCCGGCGATCTCCTCATGTCGGGCCAGGCCGCGATTGGCCGCGCTCGCTTCCTGCGCCCGCGTGACCGAGGCCGTCGCGGCGACGCTCTGGAGCCAGGCCTCCTGCTCGGCCTGCACTTGCCAGGCCGGTATGCTCTTTTCGAGGTCGCGCGCGAAGCCGCGCACGATCATCGCGCCGATGAGCGCGAGCGTGGCCGCGAGCACGAGCCACCAGATGTGCCACGTGAGGCCAAAGGCCGCGGCGAAACCGACCGCAGCGATGATGGGCCCGAGCGCACTGTGGCGCGGGACCTCGATGTCCACATAGCGCCTGGCCGCACGGTAGGCCGTGCCCTGCTCCTTGGCCACGGTGAAGGCATCGCGCTCCGTGACCACGGGCAGCTGCGCAAAGTTGTATTCGGGGGGCGGCGCGGAGGTCGCCCATTCGAGGCTCCGGCCGTCCCAGGGATCACCGGCCGTGACGCGATTGCGATCACGATCGCGCACCGAGACCCACAGCTGCACCAGCAGCGCCGCCAGTGCCGCAATCACCAGGAATGCACCGATGAAGGCCACGATCTCCATGGGCACGTAGGCGCGCTCGGTGTAGGCGACCGAGCGGCGCGGCAAACCCTCCAGCCCCAGGCCATAGAGTGGGAAGAAGGCCAGCATGAAGCCCCAGATCCAGCACCAGGCGGAAAGCTTGCCCCAGCGCTCATCGAGGCGGAAACCGAATGCCTTGGGAAACCAGAAGTGATAGCCGGCGATCATGCCGAAGAGCACGCCGGGGACAGCGACGTTGTGAAAATGTGCCACCAGAAACACGGTGTTGTGCACCTGATAGTCAACGCTGGGATTGGCCAGAATGATGCCGCTCATGCCCCCGAGCACGAACAGCAGAATGAAGCCGATGGAATAAATCATCGGCACAGTGAAGCGCACACGGCCGCGGAACATGGTCCACATCCAGTCGTACACCTTCACGCCGGTGGGGATGCCGATCAGCATCGAGGCGATGCCGAAGTAAGCGTTGATATCGACGTTTTGTCCCATGGTGAAGAAGTGATGCAGCCAGACGGTGAAAGACAGCACGGCGATACCCATGGTGGCCAGCACGAGTGAGCGGTAACCGAACAGCGCCTTGGTGGAGAAGGTCGAGACGACCTCGGAATACACGCCGAACGCGGGCAGGATCAGGATGTAGACCTCGGGATGGCCGAACAGCCAGAAGAGGTTGGCGAAATGCATGAGATTGCCGCCCATCCCGTTGGTGAAAAAATGAAAGTGCAGATAGCGGTCCAGGGCCAGCTGCGCGGTCGCCACCGTCAGCGGCGGCATCGCAAAGATCATCAGGATGCTGGTGCACAGCGCCGTCCAGGTGAACAGCGGCATCCGGCGCAGCCACATCCCCGGCGCGCGCTCCTTGTAGATGGTGACGGCGAAGTTGATGCCCGTGAAGGTCGAGCCCAGTGAGGAGAGCGTCAGCGCCCAAATCCAGTAGTCGGGGCCTTCGCCGGGATTGAAGCTCGCTTCGGTATAAGGCGGATAGCCGAACCAGCCACCCGTGGAGAACTTGCCCACGACCAGCGAGATCATCACCAGCGCCGCGCCCGCGGCGGTGAGTCCCAAGCTGACCGAATTGAGCACGGGGAAGGAGACGTCGCGCGCACCGATCTGCAGCGGCATCACGTAGTTGATGAGGCCAGTCAGAAACGGCATTGCCATGAAGAAGATCATGATCGTGCCGTGCGTGCTGAAGAGCTCTGAGAAGTGCTCGGGCGAGAGGAAACCGCCGTGCAGACCGAAGGCCTGCTGTGCGCGCATCAGCCAGGCCTCGATGAGGGCCCGGGCCAGCATGACGAGGGCGAGCACTACGTACATGATGCCGATCTTTTTGTGATCGGCGCTCGTGAGCCACTCGGACCAGAGCACGCGCCACTTGCGATAGCGCGTGATGAGGGCCACCAGGACCACCGCACCAATCACGACGATCGCAGCCGCAGTGGTGGCAATACAGCCGTTGATCAGATTGTCTTTGCTCGGATCCTGCAGCATCTGCCAGAACGGCAGCGATTGCAGGCTCAGCCGCCCGAGTGGGTGCGCGATGAGTGCGGCGACGAGGCTCATGGCCGCGGCGCGCTCGCGAGGGCAGCCACGGCGCTACCAGAGGGTGGGTGGCCCGGTCGGTCCCCGGCCGCGATGCTGGGCAGGTGGACCGGTGCGTCGTTCATCGTGGCCTTCACCAGCGTACTAAAGAAGCCGGCGGGGACATCGGTCAGCTCCAGTTCGCCGGCGGCGCCTGATCGTGACAGGGCCGACGTCAGATCCGCACGGCTGCCCTCACGCGCGATGGCCGCGAGCGTGCGCTCGCTGAAGGGAATGCCATGCGTCTTCACGTTCTGAACCCAGCGGTTGAAGTCGGCGGCTGGCAGTGCCAGCGCGGTGAAGCGCTGCTGCTGAAAGCCGCGGCCGTTGAACATGGTGTTCTCGCCCAGGAGTCGACCGGGCTTCGTGGCCTGCAGATGCAACTGCGTGACCATGCCACCCATGGCGTAGATTTGGCTGCCGAGCGCCGGGATCAACAGCGACTGCATCACCGTGGCCGAGGTCAACTGCAGGGCCAGGGGGCGTCCGACCGGAATCGCGAGCGTTCCGACGGTGGCGATACCCTGGTCGGGATAGATAAAGAGCCATTTCCAGTCATAACCGATGACCTGGATGCGCAGCGCTGGCTGCGTCGAAGCCAGCGGCCGATACGGGTCCAACCGATGCGAATCGCGCCAGAGCAGGAACGCAAGTGCGCCGACGATCGCGACCGGGCCGGCCCAGGTGGCGATTTCAATCAGCCAGAAATGGTCCCAGTGGGGTGTGTAGCGCACTCCGCTCGCCCCATAGCGGTAGCGCCATGCAAACCAGGGCGTCAACACGAAGATCGGGATCGCGACCAATACGACCAGCACGCCGAGCACTTCATAGAAATGCACACGCTGCAGGGCTGCGATGGGTCCCTGTGGATCCAGGAAGCTTAAGTGCACGTTGCCACCCGGCATGCGCTAGCCCCCACCCCGCTGCAACAGCGGGCCTGAAAACCCCAGCGCGGTATTGACCACGGCGAGGTGGCTCAGCGCCTGGGGAAAATTGCCACTGAGGTGACGGCCCTCGAGGTCGTACTCCTCTGAGAGCAGCCCGACGTCGTTGCTGACTGCGAGCACGCGCGGGCCTGCAGCCGACGGCAATCGGCCAGCCAGCAGGTGCAGGCGCCGCGCGAGCCAGCAAGTGCGCGCCGAGGACGAGCCCGAGCCCCAGCAGACTCCAAGCTGCTGCGCGCTGGCGACTCGTGATGAACCAGCCGCTGCGGCCCTGATGGCCGCTCCTGGACCCGCGGCCGCTGCCCCTCGCTGCGCTGCCCTGGATGGTGCCCGGCAACTTTCGCCGACCAGCAGGGGCGTGGCTTCGTCATGGCATCTCCCGGGCACAAGGCGACAGCTCCCGGCCGGCGCGGGAGAGGATCAACCATCAGGGTGATGTTGAGATCGTAGCCGCGATGGGAAAATTTGTTAGCCCACTGGCAGCGCCCGTTATCGTCGGAGCGGTCCCACGGAGCGCCTGAAGTAGAGTCGCGGTATTTGGTTTGTTATGCGATCGAAAGCAATGTGAGGTGTTTCGTGTCCGCCATCGTCGGGAGGCCCTCCCCTGCCCTCGCACAGCGGCCAAGCGTCGGGACGTGGCAGCAGCCCGCACTGCCGGCCACAGCACGGACACCTGTCCAAGGACCAGCGCGCCGTGGCAACCACAACAGAGCGGTGCTTCAAAGCAAAGTAGAAGACATTCGAGTCGGCCCAGAACAGTGGCATGATAGTCGAATACTCCGCGTTCCCTGCCAGGCGAGATTGTCCTTAATAGATTGATTCAAAACGTTTTTCCAGCCCCAGCGAGTGAAGAGGACGTATAGGACATCTCGAGCCGGACAATCCGGACGGTTTAAGTCTATATAGCGAACGGCACGTCACACCCATTCACCTCACCGGCTTGTAGCCAGGGAAGGGGCTCGCCCCGCAGAATGGGATGGCGCGATGACTATCGTCGAAATGATCAAGGCCGGCCTGCGGATTGGCCGGACCTCAAGGACGCTGTGGCTGTACGGCTTCTTCCTCGGGCTGGAAGCCACAAACTATAGAGCCAACAGAGGCCACTCGCTCGGGGCCGCCGCGCACTTCGCACGCCACAGCTTGACCACTGGCACGGTGGCTCTGGCAGCCATCGCCGCCGTCTTACTCCTGGCGGGCGTATTCATGTACTTCGTGAGCGCGGGTGCCCTGATCGAAGGAGTTAGCCAGGTACAGCAAGGCAAACGCCCTACAGTTCGTGCGGGCTGGCGCGATGGTTTGGCGCACTGTGGAGTTCTATTCAGAATTGCCGTCGTTTACATCACCACAAACGCGGGCAGCCTCATCGTGCTCGTGGCGCCGTCTCTCATTCTCCACAAGCTAGGCGCGACAACAATGGCTATGGTGCTTGGCGTTCCAGCCACACTCATTGCGGTGCCGTGGCTTGTCACGCTGTACATGTGGCAGGCATTCGCGTCCCGCATTGCGGTACTCGAGAATCGTCATGCCAATGACGCCTTGCTCAAGGCGCGCCTCTTCCTGCACGGCCGCCTGCTCCACGGACTGAAGCTGATCATCGCCGCCACGTTCGGGCGACTGATCGTCGTGCTCGCAGGTGCGATCGCCTTGCCCGCCGCCGCGCTGCCCGTAGCCGTTGCGCTGAGATCCCTCGGAGTGACACACGCCACCATTCCCCTCATCGCACTCGGAGCGGTCGCGCTACTACCGGCGTTGTTCACTATCGTTGCGATCAGTGGAACCACACAGTCCTCCATCTGGACGCTCGGCTATATCGTGCAGCAACGCTCGTGACCCAGGCCACGGCTGTGTACCTCGTCCTGACCGATGAATGGACGATATCGCCCTTTTTTAACGTCCTTTCCTCACGCCTCGGGGGCGATGCCGACCTGCTCGAAGACGACGCAATACTGCGACTGGTGGAGAAGGCGCGCGCGGGAGACCGCGCTGCCGGAGAGCGCCTGTACCGCCAGCATGTGGACCGTGTGTTCCGCACGGTGCGCTCAATACTGCGATCTGATATGGATGCCGAGGAAGTGACTCAGGAGGCGATGCTGACGGTGCTCATTTCACTCGATCGCTACGCGCCTCGAACTGGCACTCGCTTCGTGGCATGGGTGATGACCATTGCCGTAAACACAGCGCGGCGCAGGTTTCGCCGTAAGCGTCCCGAGGCCGCCGACCCGAGCGATTTGTCGCGGATCCCGGACGATGCGACTGACCTCGACCAGGACGTTGACCGCGAGAGGAAGCGACAAGCACTGTTAGGAGCACTCGCCCAGCTCGATCGACGCGAGCGTGAGATCGTGAGCCTGCGCTATGGCTCTGAGCTCGATGCCACAGAAATTGCGCGCATGCTGGCGCTCGAGCCCGCAAACGTGCGTAAGATCCTCGAGCGGGCGCGTACGCGCCTGGCTGCCCGCATCGAGATCTTGTTGGGCCAAGGGGTATGACATGAACGATACTGAGCTTGCTGGCACATGGGCCGCGCTCGAACCCACCACCGCTCAGCGGCGACGCATGCAGGCGCGCGTGCAGTGGTGGCTCGATGCGCACGGATCATCATTAATCAGCGAATGGTTGGGGCTCCTCAAAATCAACCCCATTGTTTCCCTCAGCCTTGCCACCGCGGCAGCAGGCCTGCTACTGATCGCCACTCCCCTGAGTTGGGTGGCGTTTTCGGTACTATGACCACGGGCGCCCAATTGCAGCTGATCGCCACTTGTCCGGAAGAAACCAAGCCCGCTCTGTTGCTCGAGCTCGAATCACTGGGCGCGCGTAGTATCGCGCCTGGATACCGTGCCGTAGCGTTCGAGGCAAGTGACGCGCTCTATTACGAGCTGCACCTGAGGCTGCGGACGGCGAGCCGCCTCCTCAGGGTAATCAAGGAATTTCCAGCCAAGTCTGCGGAGATGCTGCGCTCGCAGGCGCGACGCATTCGCTGGGATGAGCTGTTCGAGGCGCGTCATGGCTTCATGGTGGAAACTCAAGGCGAAGATGATGCGGATACGGGGGGGATGACGCCGAAGCAGATCATCACCCAGGTGCGCGAAGGCATCCGCGAGGTCTTCGAAAGAGCCCAGGGGATCATGCCTGCAATCGATCGGACCGAGCCAAAGGTAGTCGTGGTAGCGCATCTGCGGCACGGCCGCTGTACGTTGAGCTTCGATACTTCAGGTAAGTCATTGCACAAGCGCGGTTATCGCGAGCCGGGCCATCCCGCGCCACTCAAGGAAACTCTATCCGCGGCAATCCTCAGCATGGCGGGTTACGACGGCAGCCAGGCGTTCATGGACCCCATGTGCGGCAGCGGCACGATTGCCATCGAAGCCGCCATGATTGCGCTTCACAAGGCTCCGCAGATCCATCGCAAGAAGGGTCAATTTCACTTCGAGTGGCTCAAGGACTTCGATCGCGATCGATGGCGCGATACTCAGGAGCGCGTGCGCGCCGAGAAACTGCCGGCTCCGACTGCGCCCATCGTCGCTTCAGACATCAACCCGTCTTACGTCGCGATGGCGAGAAAGAGTGCCCTGGATGCGCGTGTCGAGCGATATATGACTTTCAGCGCCGGCCGCTTCCAGGACGCTCAAGCCCCTGCCCCCACCGGCATCCTCGTGACCAATCTGCCCTATGGTGAGCGCATCCATAGCGATGAGAGCGACATCGCACGGCTATACGAGGAAGTAGGCGACACCCTGAAGCAAAAATTCAGCGGCTGGCAGGCCGCCATCCTGGCCGCCGCAGCGTCCCCGTATAAGGCGATTGGACTCAAACCCAAGCGCACCACCGCTCTCATGAATGGCAGCATCCCCTGCAAGCTGCTGCTTTTCGAGTTGTATCAGGGAACTCGGCGAGCGGCGCGCGAAGGTGCATGACGCTGAGACCGCCGGTGGAGGCTCAGGTCAGCGCCTGTTTTACGCGGCTGGGCGTGAACGGTAGCTCGCGCAGGCGTACCCCAGTCGCATGGAAGATCGCATTCGCTATCGCTGCCGCAACGGGGGCCGAGGAGGCTTCTCCGGCGCCCAGGGGTGGCAGGTCCGGATGATCGATCAATACCACATCGACTTCGGGCACTTCATTGAAGGTGAGGATTGGGTAGCTGGCCCAGTCGCGCGAGGTGATGCGAGTAGCATCGAACTGCACCTGCTCCTTCAGCGTCCAGCTCGCAGCCTGGATGATGCCTCCTTCGATCTGGTTCTTGAGACCGTCCGGGTTGATGATCTGCCCGGCGTCGGCAGCTGCCACCACCCGTGTCACGCGCACGAGTCCATTGGCGCGATCAACGACGCAGTCGGCAATCAACGCGACATAGCACTTGGTGGTTTCATAGCGGCAGAATGCGACACCGCGACCATGTACCCCATCGCCTTTTGCGCCGGGCATCCAACCGGCTGTGTGTGCAGCGGCGGTCAGCACGCCCTTTGCGCGCGGATCCTCGAGGTGCCGCAGTCTGAACTCGATCGGATCAATATTGGCGGCGCTGGCGGCCTCGTCCATCATCGATTCGGTCGCGAACACGTTGCCGAAGCCGCCGAGCGTTCGCAGCGCCGAAACCCGCAGCGGCATATCCGGTATGAAATGATCGACGATCTTCTGGTTGGCAAAGCGATAGGTTGGGACGGCATTGCGGTCACCGCCACCGGCCGGCAAAGGAATCTCACGTGGTGTGGCGGGGCGCAGCGGCTCCTCACGATGCCACGCCGCCAGGAGATTAACCCCGTCTCGACCGCCTGGTCGCATATTGAACGTACAGCTCCACAGGTCATATTGCCAGTCAACGATCGTGCCGTCGGCAGCTAGTCCGGCGCGAGCCGTCATCGACATCGCCGAACTGAACGGCTCGAACGCAAATTCGTCATCGCGCATCCATTGCAATCGGACCACGCGACCGCCTACGGCGAGCGATAGCAGGGCTGCATCGAGCGCCGCATCGTCGGCGCCATTGTGCCCGTAGCAGCCTGCTCCCTGCGAATGAATGACACGGACCTTCTCGACCGCAAGACCGAGCGCCCTGGCGAGATCGCCACGCAGCGGATAAGGCCCTTGGGTGTGCGACCAGACCGTCAGCACACCGTCCATCACGCCCGCCACGGCGCACGATGGCCCGAGGGAGGCATGCGCGAGATAGGGCTTGCGATAAGTTGCAGTGATGCGTCTTGATATGGCGGGACCTGCGCCTGCCGTTTCGCTGACGGTCATCACCTGGATGTCCGGGCGCGCCTGCAGGTAGGCGTACACCGAGCCCTTTGCGGGTAGCGAATCCGGCACGCGCCACTGCGCAGCGTTTATCAGCGCATCGCGTGCCGCGATCGCCTGCTCCTCGCGCTTCGCCACGACGCCGAGGAAGCGCCCGTCGCGCACCAGCGCAACGACGCCTGGAAGGGCCTTCACCGCCGACTCATCGAGTGCCAGCAACTGTGCATCATAGGAGGGCGGGCGGACCACGCGCCCGTGCAACATGTCGGGCAGCTGCAGGTCCTGCACGAAGGCAGCGCGGCCCATCGCCTTGTCGGGAATGTCGAGGCGCGGCGCATCGTGGCCCACGATGCGGTACAGATTGCCCGCTTTCGGTGTAATGGGCGGCGTTGCGTCGCGAGCCAGCGTCGCCTCCGCCGCGATCTGCCAATAGGTGATCTGGCGGGTGTTATCACCCTCGCGGATCGTGCCGTCATTGACCGCGAGGTCGGCGGGCATAACCCCGAGGCGGGCGGCCGCCGTCGCTATCAGAATCGCCCGCGCTTGCGCAGCAGCATCTCGAAGCGCCGCCCCGCCTGCCTGCATGGAATTGCTGCCGGCTGTCACCCCTTCATTCGGCGAGCGCGCCGTATCCACCGGAATCATGCAAATGCGTGCGAACGCGACATCCAACTCCTCGGCGGCAATCTGCGCCAGTGCCGTAAGGTTGCCCTGCCCCAGTTCGACCCGGCCACTGAAAATAGAAACCGTGCCGACCGGATCGACGCGGATCCATGCGTCCAGCTGTGGATTGGCTGCGAGCATCGGCGGAAGCCGTTCGGATTCGTCGGCGGCACGGGCGACGTACGGATCGAGGCTAAAGTAGACGACGATGCCGGTCGCGACGCTGATCAACTCGCGGCGCGTCATTTCGAGCGCCATCAGCTCATCTCCCTGGCCGCGCGCTGGATCGCCCGCAGGATGCGGTTGTGACTGCCACAGCGGCACAGGTTGCCGGCGAGCGCAGCGCGGATCTCGGGCTCAGAGGGGCTGCGATTGCGCTCCAGCAAGGCTGAGGCCGCCATGATCATCCCGTTGATGCAATACCCGCACTGCATGGCCTGCTCCGCGATGAAGGCTTGCTGCAGCGGATGGGGAGCCGCGCTCGTTCCAAGGCCCTCCAGTGTGCGGATTTGGTGCCCCACCGCCGCGCGCACGGGGAAGCGGCAGGAGCGAATCGCATTGCCGTCCAGGATCACCGTGCAGGCGCCGCACTGACCCAGGCCACAGCCGAACTTCACGCCTTTCAGCCCGCAGTCGTTGCGCAGTACGTAGAGCAGCGGCGTAGCGCCCTCGAGCGTGACCGATCGGGACTCGCCATTGATTCGCAACAGGTAGGTTTCGGGCATCAGGCTTTCCAGATCTACGACGCGACCACTTCAGAGCCTGGTCGGCGCTGGCTGCCGAGCTATGGCATCATCATCATGGTAGCGCGGAATCTCGAGAAAGGGGGGCGGCATGGAGTACCTGCGAATTCGCTGGCTGTCAGTTTTGGCTGCGGGGGCGCTGTGTGCGTCGTTTGCCCCCGCCGGCCGCGCGCAGGACAGCGCGCGCGACTGGCCGATGTACCGGCACGATCTCGCGGGAGACGGATTCTCGGCGTTGAAGCAAATCAACACCCGTAACGTGGCGCAGCTGCAGGAGGCCTGGACCTACCAGTTGGCGCCCCGCGGGTATTTCAACGCCCGGCTGCTCCGCAGTGACGAAGTGACCCCCATCGTCGTGAACGGCGTGATGTACCTGCCCGCCGGCCCGAACGTTGTAGCCGTGGACGCGGACACTGGCAAGGAGCTGTGGAGCTACGCGGTGCCGAACGGGCAGCCCTCCACGCGCGGCGTGGCCTATTGGGCTGGCGATACGCATGATGCGCCGCGCATCCTGTTCACCACCTTCGACAACAGAGTTGCGGAACTGGATGCCGCTACCGGAAAGCCGATAGCCGGGTTCGGTCATGACGGCCTCATCACCCTGGATGTCGGCTATGTCGGCGTACCCACCGTGTTTGGCAACATCATGTATCTCGGAGCCACCGTCGGCGAGCTTCCTATCGGCCCGCCGGGAGATACGCGCGCGCTCGACATCAGGACCGGCAGGGTACTCTGGACCTTCCACAACGTTCCAAGACCCGGCGAGTTAGGCAACGACACCTGGCTGAAGGGCAGCTGGAAGGACCGTTCCGGCGCCAATGTCTGGAGCTGGTACATGACCGTCGATCCAAAAACCGACACTTTGTATATGCCCGTGGGCGGATCGTCGCCGAACTACTACGGCGGCGACCGACCGGGCAACGATCTATTTGGTAATTCGCTGGTGGCGGTCGACGCCAAAAGCGGCAAGTTGAAATGGTATTTCCAGACCGTCCACCACGGTTTGTGGGATCAGGACATGCCCTCGGGCCCTGCGCTGCTCACGATCGATCGTCACGGCAAGAAGATTCCCGCGGTCATTGCGATGAACAAATCCGCGCTGATGTTCATCCTCAACAGCGCAAGTGGCAAATCGGTCTTTGGAGTGCAGGAGCGCCCGGTGCCCAAGGGAGACGTGCCGGGCGAATGGTACTCACCGACGCAACCGTTCCCGCTGAAGCCTGCGCCGCTGGCACGCAACAGCTACAAGCCCTCCGACATCGTCACTGCGGCGGACACCACTCCCGAACACGCCGCGGCCTGCCAGGCCTTGGTGGAAAAGTCCGGGGGCTTCTACAACGCCGGTCCATTCACCGCGTGGCGGTATCACGAGGAAGGCACTCCGGTCCACAGCTCCATACAGTTCCCAGGAGGCACTGGCGGCTCGAATTGGGGTGGCGTGGCCGTGGATCCTACGGACGGATATGTATTCGTACACGTGCACGATAACGGCCTGATCGGCTGGATCGAAAAGCGCAAGCCCGGATTGGATTACGGACGCGGCACCGAAGGCTCGAAACAGGCGTACGACCGCGCCAGCGTCGTGGGCCCTGGTCCCTAC
>Ga0134126_10005696_pt1 | contig 15579 bp, 17 predicted proteins | sample KB31752_FD_96881 | JGI IMG/M metagenome (GOLD analysis project Ga0134126, IMG submission 96881) | Terrestrial soil microbial communities with excess Nitrogen fertilizer from Kellogg Biological Station, Michigan, USA - KB3-175-2 | ecosystem: Environmental > Terrestrial > Soil > Unclassified ...
GCCCTCTTGTAACGTCGGGTCAGTGCGAAGCGAGCAACTTTGAAGAGCCCGGTGCGGGAATACTGCACGCCGGGATCTGTGAGGGGGGCGCGGGGCAACCCGCGTCCCTACCTCGATACTTTTTGCCAAATTGGCATGGTAGCGATTGGAGGGTTTGAACCGGATTGGCGTCGTACTTTGCGGCCCAATTGCCGCAGTGCGGTCATAGCGTTGTGACGGGGACGGACATTTTTATTTTCGAGGAGGCCGGAGGTTTTTTGCCACACTCACATCATAAGGGGTGGTTTTTTGCTGGGGCACCGGTTTTTGGCCGAACTGGCGTCGTAACGCTCCGACGCCAGTAGCAGATTTACGTGGCGGTGATCTGGCGCATGGCGTCGCGAGGAACGGAGATTTTTCCGCCGAATTGTCTGCGCATGGTGTCATCAAACCGATCCCGCGACCGCGCGGCGGCACTTAACAATTATGCTGTTGCCTGGGAGCGGTGAACATTTAGTCTTCCGCCTGACCCGCGGCTGACAAGCGAGTGATTCAAAGTGTCCGTTAATTCTTGGCCAGGCCGCTTCCGCCGGCATGAACGAAATCAAGTTCGCCTGCCCGCATTGCCAGCAGCACATCGCCTGCGACGAAGGTTATTGCGGCCACCAGATCGCGTGCCCGGCGTGCGCGGGCGGCATGATTGTGCCGAGGCTGGCGGCGTTCGGTTTCGGCGCCACGACGAATTTGTCCCTCGCGTTGCCCGTCGCGACACCCGTGCCTCGCGCGGCAGCAACCCCGGCTCTATTGCGCGAATATCGCATGTTGACCGGACAGAAACGGGGTTATGCTTCCGGCGAAGGCGCGGCGACGTCATCTCGCTGGGAAGCATTCACAGGGATTCTTCGGAGCCTGGTGACCACTGTTCTGGTTTTGGCAGGATTTGCCGTCCTGGGTCTGGCCATACTTTTTGCCGGTTGCGCGTTGCTGGTCCGCTAGATCCTTGGTAGTGGTACAGTTTGAATCTTTGGGCAACTTAGGATGTGGCCAAAGATTTTTGTTAAGTACGGTGCGGTGAACATTTAGTCTTCCGCCTGATCCGCGGCCGACGAACGAGTGATTCAAAACGTCCGTAAATCCTTGGCCAGACCGCTTCCGCCGGCATGAACGAAATCAAGTTCGCCTGCCCGCATTGCCAGCAGCACATCGCCTGCGACGAAGGTTATTGCGGCCACCAGATCGCGTGCCCGGCGTGCGCCGGCGGCATGATCGTTCCGGGGCACACGGCGTTTGGTTTTGGCGCGACATCGTCCGTGTCTTTGGCCGTGCCGGTGGCGACACGTGTCTCACGACAAGCTGGCCGGTCGACATCAAATGACCCGGACGTTTGGACCGAGAAGGAATGGGATCGGCACGTGGCCGAAAGTGAACGGCACGGCTTTTCCGGGCTTCAACCGCCGTGGGGAAAGACCCGCGATTGGCTCGTGTTCTGGGTCGTGCTCGTGGCGCCCACCATCGCCGCGATTTTTCTCTGGATGGGAGTGGACACGAACATGGGGGCTGAGAACATGCTGGCGGGCAATCCCGACGCCGGCACGCGGCGCGTGCTGGTGGTGAGCGTGATTCTCAGCATCGCCGCCGGATTCTTTTGCGGTTTCTGGCTGGCCCGGCGTTATTCGCAGGATGCCGGCACGCGGGTCATGGTCGGATTGCTCCTCAGCGTGAAGATCGCTTTCTTCAGTTTCATTTGCTGCTTTTTTGGCTGCGTGGTCGCTCCGCTCCTTTACCTGCGATAAGTGATGGACGCTGAGCCCAAATTTTGTTCCAAGTGCCGGGCCGACGTGACCAGGGCAGCCGCTTCGGGCGCCATCATTTGTCCCGCGTGTGGCGAACGGCTTGACGCGCGGTCAAGCATCGAGCCGAATTCTGCTGCTGCATCTCGACCTGGCCGGCTTTGGCTGTTCTGGCTCATGCTGGTCGGGCCATCGGCGTTGATTCTGTTGATGCTGGCACTGATGAAAGCGGGCGTTGACAAGAACATCGCCGGCCCGCTTTTGGGTTATTCCGGCTTCGCTCTGGGGATCGTGGGGCCATTTTATTGCAGTTACTGGCTGTCGAAACGCATCGCGGGCAACAGATGGTGGGGTGCAGTGCTCGCCATCTTTTTGGCTGCGGGCCTCCTTTTGGTGAATTACATGATCGCGGTCGAAGGTTGCATTTTCATTCCCCGTCATTTCTGAGACGTTCACACGACATTATGCGATTCGACCCACTGCCGGTCATCGAAACCGGGCAACTGCTCAAACGCACCACGAGCCGTTGTCCGGTCTGCCATGCGTCCTGTCCGGCGGAGGTCTGGCGCGTTGCCGGCCAGCCGGCCAAAGTTTTTTTGAAGCGGACCTGTGCTGAACACGGCGCAGCTTCCGTGTGCATCGCGTCGGATGCGCGATTTTACTGGCTCGCGAAGGCCGACCCGGAAAATGGCAGCAGTCGCTGCGGCGGGTCCGCCTGCTGCGCCTCGGATGGTTCGACCGCCGGAACGCTTGGCCGTAATGCCGATGGCCGTGGCGACGCGCCGGTCGAAAAACTTTCCACCTGCCTCGCGCTCATCGAAATCGTCAACTCGTGCAACCTCAGTTGCCCGACGTGCTATGCCGATTCGCCGCCGGGCATCGGGCAGGAACTTGATTTCGTGCCGTTGGACGACTTGCAGCGTCGCATCCAGGGGGTCATAAACCGCAAGGGGGGAATCGAGATTCTCCAGCTCTCGGGCGGCGAGCCGACGTTGCATCCGCAATTCTTCGAACTGGTCGAATGGATCCAGAACAATCCGGGCGTTGATTACGTCCTGCTGAACACGAACGGAGTGCGCATCGCCCGCGACGACGCGTTTCTGGCGGGCCTCGCCGCGGTCGTTCAACGCCGCAACTTCCAGCTCTATCTCCAGTTCGACGGCGTTCAACTCGAAGGCCAGCAGGCTTTGCGCGGCGCGGACCTGAGGACGACGCGCGTCCGGGCCATCGAACGCTGCCGCGAAATTCATCTGCCGATCACGCTGGCGATGACGGTGACGCCGGACAATCTGCCGTTCCTTTGGGAGACCATCGAGTTCGGTCTGAAATTTCCGCACGTCCGTGGCGTCAGTTTTCAACCGATGTTCACGAGCGGGCGCACGCCGAAAACCAATGCTGCGTCTGACCGTGGCCCTGCCCACGAATTGGAGCATCCCCTCGCCCCGTCCCTCGCCCTACCTCAGAGCGGGGGAGAGGGACGGGGTGAGGGGATGGCGGCTGCAAAAAACAGCCGCTTGAATACGGCGGACATCATCCTCGCCGCCGTCGAGCAGTCGCACGGCAAATTGCGTTTCGAGGATTTCACGCCGCTCCCGTGCGGCGATCCGAACTGCGCGACCATCGGCTATCTGCTCAAGGTCGGCGGCGCGGTGCGGTCAATCAGCGACTTTATTGATTTCACGCGGGTGCAGGGTTTCCTGCGCGACAAGGTGCGTTACCGCCTCGAAGATCTGATGAAATGCGGGTGCGATTCCGAACCTCTGGGCGAACTCTTGAGGCAGTTTGAAATGGACGAGTCGAATACCTTCCGGCTGTTCATCAAACCATTCATGGACGCGTGGACCTGGGACGAAGACCGCATTGACCGCTGCTGCACCCACGTCATCCGGCCCGATGGAAAACTGGATTCGTTCTGCCGTTACTATTCCGGTTTTGCCGGGCGTCAGCCCGCCGACATCAAAAACCAATGAGCCAACCAGTTAAAAAATCCCCTGCGCCGGCGCTAATGCTGGCGTTTCTTCCGGCGACGCTCGCACTGGCAATTGGCATGACCAGCGGTCAAAGCGGGCCGCCACGCGGCGTGCTTTGGGCCGTCTGCGTGGTGAGTGTTGCGAGTTGTTTCACGTCGTCGTTCCTGCTTTTTCGCCGCAAGACCGGTTGGGCGATTGCAGTCGGCATATTATTTCTGCTGTTGAACGCAGCCATCTCGTTCTTCGTTGGCTGCGTGGCGTTGTTGCAAGGAATGAAGTTTTGAAACCATCTCTATCGTCGCCTCAATCCACCGCCTACGGCTGGCTGATGCTCGCGGGCATTGTCGTGAGCATTGTGTTCTGGTCGCGGCTGGCGCGGCGCGACGACCGCCTGCTGGCGGTTTACGTGGCTGCGCTCATCGGCGCGTTTCTCGGCGCGAAGGTTTTCTATCTGCTGGTGGATGGCTGGAGGCATTGGGGCCATCCCGACCAGTGGCTCCAGTGGGCGACGGGCAAGACGGTGCTGGGCGCATTGCTCGGGGGCTACCTCGGCGCCGAAGTTGCCAAGAAACTGACCGGTTACCGTGGAATCACCGGGGATTGGTTCGCGTTGATCGTTCCGGTGGGCGTCATCCTCGGCCGGATCGGTTGCCTGTTTCACGGCTGTTGCCAGGGGCGGGTCTGCGAACCGGCCTGGTTTACGATGAACGACTCCGCCGGTGTCGCCCGATGGCCGTCGGTGCCGATGGAAATTCTGTTCAACCTGTCCATGATCGCGGTGTTCTCCGTGATGCGCCGCCGTCATCAACTGTCCGGACAACATTTTCACATTTACCTGATCGGCTACGGATTGCTCCGGTTTTTACACGAGTTTCTCCGAAACGAATCCCGGTTGATCGGACCGATCACGGGCTACCAACTCGTGGCGCTCCTGGTGGCGGGATTCGGAGTCTGGGCATTCATCGATCGTTGGAGAGAGCGACCACAAGCGGTCGCGCAAACCAGTTGAGGCGGAGCCCGCTCGAATCGCGCCAAACGCCGGCGAAGCAGCGCCGTCAGGGCGGGAGATGCTCCGGAGCGGGTAGCCGCGGAGGGCGTGGACCGAACAGATCGGGGCGGAGGCGCGCGGGTTAAAGCGCGTGACAGAAGAATAATCTGGAATTTTCGCCGGGAACAGGGTGTATTTGTGGCCACCGAGTTCTGTCAGGATGTTGCTTGACGCCCAAACTCAACAATTGTTCCGGTGGTGATGATTCAAGGAGATACGATTATGAAGACTTCCGTTCGCACTCTGGGGATTCAACTGTGGCTGGCCGGTCTGCTACTGGCGCAACTTGTTCCCAGCGCGCTTCACGCTCAAGGCGGCCCGACGTTGGTGTCATCGGTGCCGGCCAACGCCGCGACCGGCGTGGCGCTCGACTCGAAGATCAGCTTCACATTCAGCACGGCCATGAAGGCGCAAGAGTCGATCACCTGGAGCGGGCTTGACACCAACAAACTGAGTTATGCCTGGAGTGCTGACGCGAAAACACTCACTTGCTCCTACAACGGAAATCTGCCCGGCGGGACACAAGTCACCTGGCTTCTCCTTTCCACGATCCCCGGATTTATAGTCGGATTTGAAGATTCCACGGGAACTCCTTTGAGCGGTTTCCCCTTCGGCTCATTCATGACGGCCACCGGCGGTGGCGGAACCAACAATTGTTCGGGGATTTCCAGCAACGGCAACTTCACTATTTACAACCTCTTCAAATCGGCCATGTACGTGCAGAACAGCGCGGCGGCTCCGACGCCGGACACCTCCTCGGACCCCTTCAATTTTGGCGCGAGCATCGCCCTGGCCACAAACCGCACCGCCACAGGAGCGACGCTGACTGTTCCAGGCGGCTCGCCCCAGTCGATGGATTCGTTCTTTGGTCACTACTTTATTTTCGGCTCCACAAATGATCTCTCAAAACTCGACGCGCTTTTCCCCGCGGGCGATTACACGTTCACGGTCACCGGATCGCCAAATCAAACGGTGCCCGCCAATCTGCCGGCCAGCGCAATTCCGAACGCGCCACACCTCAGCAATTACGCCGCGGACCAAACGATCAATGCGGGTGCTGATTTTACCCTGACCTGGGACGCCTTTGTCGGAGGACGGACAATCGATTCAATTTCCGTGAATGTTTACAACTCGTCTCAGGCGCTGGTATTTCAGATCACCAATTCCGCGGGTTGTCCAAGTGTCCTGCCGGGCACGGCAACTTCCGTCGTCCTGCCCGCCGGCACGCTGTCCTCGAACGAAGCCTATACGGCTCAAATCATGTTCCTGAACAATATCACGGTCGATACCAACTCGTTTCCCGGCAGCGCGGTGTTCGTTGGGGGGCAAAGCACGACCCGGGCAACGATTGCGACCGGCACCGGCAGCATCACCCCGCCCCCCACAATGGTTTTGACAAACGTCGTCTGGCTGCCAGCCGGTCAGCTCCGGTTCGAATTTCCCGCTGCGCCGGGCACGATTTACACGGTCGAATTCTCTTCGGACCTTGGAAATCCGCTCGGCTGGACTCCGCTGCCGTCCACCAACGCCACGAGCAGTGTCATCCAGATCACCGACACGCCAACACCGGGAACTCCCCTCCGATTTTACCGCGCACGGCACAATTGAAGTTCGAAAGCGAACAGCTTTCTAATCTTGGCGTGTCCACGGGCTGCGATTACACCGCGTCCTTGCGAACTGCCGCCTACAACTCGAGATACTCGGCTGTGATTCCCTGATCGTCGCAAAGCAGGACGGCGACATTCCGCTCCAGACCGAAGCGCGGTTTTCCCGCATAACCCGGATTGAAGTACAGTGTCCGATCCAGCGTTTCGCAATACGGCTTGTGACTGTGGCCAAACACAACAACGTCGGGATTTTCCCGGATGATCCGGCGCTTGATTCTTTCGGCGGGGTTCCGCACATCGACGATGTGATGCAGCAGGAACTTCCGGCTGTCGAGTTGGATGACTTCCGTCTCCTTGAAATCCAGGCCGGCGTCGTTGTTGCCGAGGACCGCGGTCACGGGGGCAATCTCCTCGAGTTCCAGAATGATCGACGGATAACCGATGTCCCCGCCGTGCAGAATATGGTCCACCCCGGCGAACAGCTTGGGAACCTTGCGATCAAGGTAGCCATGAGTATCAGATATTACGCCGATTTTCATCGTGGTCCCTGGTCAGAGGTTGGGAGGCGGCTTTCGTCGGGAGCAATGGTCGAAACGAAGGGACCCTCGGGGTCAGGCGTTGGACTCCTCGGGTTGCGCGGCCTCCGGATGTTCGCCGGTTTCTTCTTCGGCAGGCTCTTCCTCTTTTGCTTCCTTGCTTTCACTGAATTTCATCGCGCCAACGAACAGCCCCGTGAACAGCCCGCCGCTGAGCAGCGTTTTCCAGAAGAATACCCACGTGGGCGGGTAGCCCGGAATGCCCGTGGTCAACGCCTGAATCCAGCCGGCGAAGGTTTTTGGGTATTCGGGATTTTGCAGCCAGGCTGACGTGTTCGTCACGAGATAAAAGAGGATCGCCCCCAACAAACCTCCGGTGAGAAGTTTCAGCCATGTCGCCCGGGCGGAAAACCATTGTCCGACCGCAATGATGGCGGCGTAGGTCGCGTAATTGACGAGCATGTTGGCGCTGACCAGGGCGACGTGATAATAAAGCGCGTTCATGAGCGCATCCGTCGCCAGCAGCACGGCGAGGGGCAGCCACCAGGCGAGCCGTTTCGGGAAATAAACGCCCGCGCAAAACGCCAGCGCATAGGCTGCGCTGAAGTTCGGCGGCAGGACGCCGGGCCAGCGCGTCAGCGCGAACACGACCATCAGCGCGATGGGCAGCCACAGGTTGGCCTTTTCTTTCACAGCCCCGGATGATACGCGAAGGTCCTGTGGTGACAAGCGGGATGCGCGCCGTGTTTTACGGGCATGGATAAGCTGATCGAGATCATTCACGAAGACGCGGAACTGCTGGTGATCAACAAACCGGCGGGCCTCGTGTGCCACCCGACCAAGACGGATGGTTATTCCAGCCTGATCGGTCGTATTCGACTTCACCTCGGTGACGGGATCCGGCCGCATTTGATCAACCGCCTCGACCGCGAAACGAGCGGCCTGGTGCTCGTCGCGAAACAGGATGAAGTCGCGCGCGAACTCCGACGGATTTGGGAAACGCGCGAAGTCCGGAAGGAGTATCTGGCCATTGTACATGGACATGTTGTGGCCGGCCAGGACGTGATCGACGCACCACTGGGCAGGGACGAACGGAGCGGCGTCGCAATCAAGGATTGCGTACGTCCTGATGGCGCGCCGTCGCAGACGGAATTCCGGGTGGAACGCCGGTTGGAGAGGGCCGAAGGCAGATTTACCCTGCTGCGCGTCGTGCCGCGCACGGGGCGTAAGCATCAAATCCGCATTCACCTCGCGCACTACGGTCACCCGATCGTCGGGGAGAAAATCTATGGCGGCGACGAAAACCTGTATCTGGATTTTGTGCGAAGCCAGTTGACGGAGGAGCAGCGGCGCCGGTTGATATTGCCCCACCATGCACTGCACGCGTCTAACGTGCGGTTTTTATGGCGAAACTCGGAACGGGCTTTTGAAGCCGAACCCGAAGGTTGGTTCGCCAGGTTTGCCGGAAAAAGTTCGGAATGAAGAAAGTGGAGTTAACGGCGACAGACGGCTTTTGCCGTCTTCGGGCAATCGGTCTTGAACAACTGCGGGCTTCTTGGGTGCTTTTCTGTGTTCATCCACACCCAACTGTGGTTAAACGCTGCGCGTGGTTGCAATTCCGAACACCATGCGCGCCGTCGTTTATCGAGGCGTGAATGATTTGCGGGTCGAAACTGTGCCCGTGCCGCGCATTCGGCCTGATGAACTCTTGGTCAAAGTCGCGGCGTGTGGCGTTTGCCCGACCGACATCAAGAAAATCCAGTATGGCACCGTCCCACCACCGCGAATCTTTGGGCACGAGACCGCGGGCACAATCGCGCAGGCCGGCGCGCGTGTGAGAGGATTTCGGACGGGCGACCGTGTGGCTTTGCACCATCATGTTCCGTGTCTGGACTGCCACGCCTGCCGCCATCGCGCCTACGCTCAGTGCGCTCAATACAAACGCACCGGCATCACCGCGGGCTTTGAGCCTGCCGGCGGCGGCTACGCGGAATACGTTCGCGTGATGTCCTTTGTTCTGCCGGGTGTCGTGAAAATTCCCGCCCGCAACAGTTTTCTCGAAGGCGCCATGCTGGAACCTCTCAACACCGTGCTCAAGGCGGTCAACCGTTTGAGCCTTCTGCCGGGAGACAGTGTTCTGGTGGCCGGACAGGGCCCCATCGGTTTGATGTTCACACGATTACTGGCGTTGCGGGGCATGAGGGTTGTCGCCAGCGATCTGATGCCGTCGCGGTTGAAACTTGCGCGAAAGTTCGGAGCGAAGACGGCGCTGCGCGGCGATGACCGGGAATTTCCCGAATGGGTCGCCCGCGCCACACGGCGACGCGGACTGGACGCCGCCGTCATTACTGTGCCATCCGACGCCGTCGTTCATTCCGCTTTGCAACTGGTGCGCGGTGCGGGGCGAGTGTTGCTGTTCGCGCACACGCGCCGCGGCGGGGAAGCAAGTCTGGATCTATCCACCCTTTGCGTTGACGAAAAGGATTTGATCGGCAGCTATTCGTCTGATTTGACGCTGCAGAACGAGGTGGCTCGGTTGGTCTTTTCGAGAAAACTCGACGTGCGAAAGCTGATCACCCACCAGTTTCCGCTGGACCGGGCTGCCGCGGCGATTGCTTTGGCGGCGCGACCAGGAGCGGATTCATTAAAAATTGTCGTCACGCAAGCAGCCGGCTGATGAGTGGCTGGCGCTCTCGATCCGAGCAGGGAGGGGGCTCGAAAATCGGTTCTGCATGATTTCGCGACGAAGGCCTTCCTGATTGACACCGGTGCGTCCGGGAATGGTCCACGCACAATGGGAGTGCGGTGGATTCCAGTGGTATGCGATTCAGTGCCAAAAATGAGGCAGAATATGTAGGAAAACAGGGCTTATATCCCGGACTTGTGGATGCGGAACACAGGGACATATTCGCCGCAAATATTGTTCAAAAAATTGTTGACACTCGCTGGTAGGTTTGAGAAATTGACCCCACACACGGAATCAAACATAACGTACGAACAATGAGAACTAAAACACTACTTCTGACGGCTGTGCTGGGCGTGGCGGGTATCGCCTCCTCTTCAGCGCAGGGAGTTTTTTCGGTCAACTCGGTGGGGTATGTGAACCAGACGTTCACCAAAGGCGGGTTCTATATCATTGCTAATCCTTTGAACAACGGGAACAACCAAATTAGCACTGTCATTCCCAATGCTCCCGATAGCACCACTGTTTTCAGATTCAACTCGACGACGGGATTTGGGGATCCTGCTGTGTTCGTCCAAGGTGCAGGATGGTTCAACAGTACTGGAGCCGCGACGGACGTTTTGGCCCCTGGCGAGGCGTTCTTTGTCCAAGTGCCTAACACTGCTACGTTCCCTTTGACGATCACTTTCGTGGGTGATGTTCCTCAGGGAACAAGCCTCTCGAATCCGGTTACTATCAAGGCGAATAAGTTTAACCTGATTGCTTCGCAAGTTCCTATTTCGGTTGGTTTGAGCACAACCGGAAACGGCGGGATGAACTTCCCTGCTGCTGATGGAGACACAGTTTATCAGTTTGATGGGAATGCCCAAGCTTACAAGGACCCCATCAGCTTCGTCCAAGGTGCGGGCTGGTTCAACAGTACTGGTGCGGCCGACCCAACGCCTGCCGTTGGAGAGGGTTTCTTCCTTTTCTCCGGCTCCTCGACGGATCGGACCTGGACTAGGTCCTTCACTGTAAACTAACGGTGTAAGAACAAATCTTAGCAAGCGAACAACAAAAAAGCATAATGCACATTAACCTATGAAGAAACTGTTATTTACACTGGCCTGTGTGTTTGCGGTGGCTTCCGCAAAAGCGCAAGGAACGGTTAACTTCGCCAATACGGCGGGCTCATTGATATCATACGCAGCAGGCGTGAATGGTGGAGCTGCGGTTCCGACCGGCCAGTTTACTGCGGAACTTTTGTATTGGGCAACGGATCCAGGAGTAGTGAACTTGAATTCAAGCATAGCGGGGTTAACCTCGATAAAAACAAGCGCGAACTTCATCTCTGCTGGCCGTTTCATCGGCGGCGTGGCGACCACGCCATCCACGACGGCGGGTGGTGCTAGTGCGTGGTTTGCCGTTGTGGCTTGGCAGACCAGCTTTGGCTCTTACGATGCTGCTAGGGCGGCTGGTTTTTACGGATACAGCGGCGTTTTTCAAAATGCGACTGGGAATCCGAACTCTATTCCTCCGGGTGCGGCCGCTGCAATGACAGGATTTACTGGCATAAACAACGTGAATCAAGTCCCTGAGCCGTCAACAATTGCGCTGGGAATTTTGGGCGCCGCAGGTTTGTTGCTCCGCCGTCGTAAGTAATTCGTAAGTGTGTTCTCATTGAAGCCGCCCGCGAGGGCGGCTTTTTTGTTGTCCGAATTTGACAGGAATCCGCCGCTGGATAGCATTCGGATTGCGATGGCAGACGGCGCGTTCGTCTATCGGTTAGGACACGGCCCTCTCAAGGCTGAAAGACGGGTTCGATTCCCGTACGCGCTACCAATCTCTCAAGATTCATTGTGGAAAAGTTGAAGGTTGAGCACTTGTCGCCATTCGTCTAACGTCGTCCGGACCGAATGCGACCCTTTCAGATCATTTTCAATCCGACCAGCGCCGCCGAGCTGGCGAAGATGCCCAAGGAATTGCAGTTGCACATCCTGGGCGAGTTTCGCGGGCTGCCGCAGGAGGTCATGAAGACGGATCTGGAGCGATTCGGGAAACTGGAGAGAAATGGAAAGATTTTGCACCGATTCCGTTTGGGCGACTACCGTCTGTACTTCGAGCGGCATGAACTGGGGATCGTCGTGCATCGAATCCTGAGCCGCAATTCGCTCAAAGATTTTCTCTTCCGTTCCAGCCTCCCAACGGGTGAAGACGAGGCATTGCAGGAGAACCCGAAGTTCTGGGAACTGATCGAAGCGGCCAGGACGTCGCCGAAGTGATCTACTGCACGTCTTCGCCCAACTCGACGTTCCAGTAAGCCAGATCGAGGAAGTGCTTCCAACTGTCGTGATAGTGCAGACCAAGGTTGATCTGCACGAAGGGGCGCCATTTGGGCCGTTTTGGCTTGCGAACGAGCCGCATGCCGGCCTCTTGCGGCGTGCGGTTGGCCTTTCTCGTGTTGCAAGGGATGCACGAGCAAACAATGTTTTCCCAGGTGGTCGGGCCGCCGCGGTCACGTGGAATGACGTGATCCAGATTCAAATCCTTCCGGTCAAACACTTCGCCACAATACTGGCACGTGCTCTTGTCGCGTTCAAAAATGTTGTGCCGGGTGAACTTTACCTCTTTTTTCGGAAGCCGATCGAATACCACCAGCAGGATTACTCTTGGAATGCGAATACGGAAGGAGACGGTGCGCACGCTTTCCGGGTGCGGTTCCTGTTCTGAAAAATCCTGCCACTCGTTGAAGTTGTAGGTTTGAAACGAACCGTCGCCAGCGTTCAACACGGCGTGGGCGTGCCCTTCAAACAGCAGCGTCAGCGCCCGCCTGGCCGTACAAATGTTCACCGCCTGCCACAAGCGATTGAGCACGAGGACATGCTGGTTCAAAAACGAACTCATAACCCGCAACCAATTGGCGCGGAACGTAGCATAAGCCCTGACGCAGTGTCAACGCCAACACCAGCCACCAAGGGCGCGCGCTCTCTTATCGGTCCGCTTGAATCGGGACTAAATCCCTTTGACGGCGTCGCGGTCTTTGGTTGAAATGTCGGTCATGAACAATCGAATCATACCTTTAAGTTTCACACGCCGCAGTATCGGGCAGGGCGCCAAACTCCTCCTGATCGCGGCATTTTGCCTGTCCGTGGCGATGCTTACGGCGGCGGAAAAGAAAAAAGCCGAATGGGATGCGAACAAACTGCCGCCCGCTGCCAGTAAAACCGGTCTGACCTTCGACAAGGATATCAAACCAATCCTCGAAAAATCCTGTGTCAAATGCCACAGCGGCGAGAAGCCGAAAAGCAAATATCGCATGGACACGCTGGCCAACGTCATCAAAGGCGGCGAGAGTGGCGATGCGGCCATCGTACCGAACAACAGCGCCAAGAGCCCGATGGTGGCGTACGTCTCCGATCTCGTGGAGGACATGGAAATGCCGCCGACGGAAAAGCGCGACAAATATCCGCAGTTGACCAAGGAACAGATTGGCCTGATCCGTGCATGGATCGATCAGGGCGCGAAGTAAGCGAACCTGACTTTTTGAACGAACACCTCCGGTGGCCCGCCTGCCGGAGGTTTTTTATTTGGCCGATCACGGCAAACGCGATGGTAAAAATCGCCACTGGCCGCCGCGGCAGCTTGTCGCTAAATTCACGGCGGATTTCCTATGAGCAAAACCAAAGTCGCCCTCCTCGGCGCGGGGTTCATCGCCGATATTCATATCGAATCGTATCATCGCTTCATTCCTGACGCGGAGGTAGTGGCCGTTTACACGCGCAGTCCGCAAAAGGCGGGGGCATTTGCGAGAAAGCACGGCATACCGCAATGGTTTGGTGACCTTGACGGGGCCATCCTGGAGTCCGGTTGTGAGATTGTGGACGTGTGCCTGCCGAATTTTCTCCATCATCGTGCCGTAATCGCCGCTGCCGCTGCGGGCAAGCACGTCATCATTGAAAAGCCGATTGCGATGAATCTCACCGAAGCCGACGAAATGATCGCCGTCTGCAAAGCGGCGGGACGGAAGTTGATGTATGCCGAGGAACTGTGTTTCGCGCCGAAATATGAACGCGTCCGCAAGCTGGTGAGCGAGGGTGCGGTCGGGAAAATTTTCCAGATGCGCCAGTGTGAGAAGCACAGCGGTCCCCACAGCGAGTGGTTTTATGACATCAACAAGTCCGGCGGCGGCGCCCTGATGGATATGGGCTGCCACGGTGTTGCCTGGTTTCGTTGGATGCTCGGTGGCAGGCCAAAGGTGCGGAGCGTTTATGCCCAGATGCAGGGCGGATTGATCCACAAACGGCGCACGCGCGCCGAAGTGAATTCACTTTGTATCGTTGAGTTTGAGGGCGGAGCGTTTGGCGTGGCGGAGAACAGCTGGTCCAAGCACGGTGGCATGGATGATCGCGTGGAGGTTTATGGGGACGCGGGTGTGATTTATGCCGATTTGTTCGTGGGCAACTCGGCACTTACCTACAGCGAAAAGGGCTACGGGTATGCGATGGAAAAAGCCGGCTCGACCAAGGGCTGGACGTTCACGATTTTCGAGGAGGCATTCAATCAGGGCTATCCCCAGGAACTGAAGCATTTCATTGAGTGTGTCCGCGAAGATAAACAACCGCTTGTCACCGGCGAGGACGGCCGCGCGGTGCTGGAAATCATGAACGCTGCCTACCAATCGGCGCGAACGGGTCGAAAGGTTCGTCTGCCATTTCGCCCGAAGGTGCAGAAACCCATTGATCTGTGGCTGCGCTGACGCGAGCGCAATGAGGAGAATCAAAACAAGGCCCAAAGCACTGATACGATAAAGGGGGACTGGCGAATCAATCGGGCCGGTCACGTTTTGGAGACACGCTTTGACCGATTCGCGCGAGCATGAAAGGAAATCAGAATTTCCGGTTGACATAATACTACCTGGGTAGTATTACTAAGGTCGTTCAGGTGGTGTCGCGTGAGTAAAACCAAAGTCCATCGTCTTGGGGATCTCCAGCTCGGGATCATGAAGGTGTTGTGGGAGCGCGGCGAGGCAACCGTTGCCGATGTTCATGGGGCTCTCGCGGACAACAACAACCTCGCGTACACCACCATCGCCACCATGCTTCGCAAAATGGAGGCACGAGCGCTCGTCAAACACCGTGTCGAAGGCCGCAGCTTCGTCTATCGGGCCGGCGTCGCCGCCGACGCTGTGACACGCGGCATGTCCGACCATCTGCTGGACCGCCTGTTCGAGGGCAGCCTCGCTGACATGGTAACCCATCTGTTGAGCACGCGTGAAGTCAGCCGCGAGGAATTGTCCAAACTGGAAAGACTGATCGCGGAAAGGAAAAGATCCCTATGAACACCGTGCCGACCGTGAACATCTGGTTTCAACTGCTCGGCCTGCTCGCAGCGGAGATCACGTTCGTTGTGGGCGCATCCGCCCTGTTTTTGCGATTCACGAAATCGGCATGGTGGCGGCGGACGGTCTGGCAGATTTGCCTGTTGAGCTTGTTGGGCCTGACGACGGTTGAGTTGACCGGTACGGGCCGGAGCGTCCTGGGTCGGTTCGCGGCGAAGTCCAGATCCCCGAACCGTGCGATGGTGACAATAGTCGTAAGCGGGCAGGCCGGAGGGGAAGTCCCGCTGAAACTGACTGAGCGATCTGGCGACAAGATCGCGGAGCGCTTTGGACAGGGCGGGCAGCGTGAGTCTGCAGAAACCACGGGACCGTCAGAGACGGTTATCCAGACGCCAAACGCGATGGCACAAACTGCCCTTCTGCCGAGGACCGAGCGGGATTTCATCAAACGTTGGTCGCAGGAAGATTTTTCGGACGCGCTGGGCGTTCTTTCGCTGGGATTGATCTGGCTGGCGGGCGCCGGGCTGGTCATCGTTCGCAGTTGTCTGGCGCACGCGCTATCCGTTCTGTTTCGCCGACGGCGCCAGACTGTCAGAGACGAAGCGCTGCAATATCGCGTGGCAATGCTGGCCGGACGATTGGGAATTCA
>Ga0134126_10005698_pt1 | contig 15574 bp, 15 predicted proteins | sample KB31752_FD_96881 | JGI IMG/M metagenome (GOLD analysis project Ga0134126, IMG submission 96881) | Terrestrial soil microbial communities with excess Nitrogen fertilizer from Kellogg Biological Station, Michigan, USA - KB3-175-2 | ecosystem: Environmental > Terrestrial > Soil > Unclassified ...
ACCGGACTGCTTCGTCTTTAAATTCCTCCGTGGACCGCCGTCGTGTCTTGGTGATCATTCTGTCCTCCGCTTTCATCATTCTCCTCCTTCTGGAGGTGTCTGTGAAATCAGGGGAAGGTCACAATGTCTGAAGTCCTACTCCTTTATCACCGTCACGTGGGAACGTATACACATGGGCATCGTTGGGGAACGCTTCGTGCTGAGGAGCCGATAGAAGCAGTCGTCGAGGCTGAGATAAAAGGACTGCCGAATATGGATGGAAGCGAACGGGTAAGGAAACATTTCGATAGCAACCGTGCCGGTGGATCCCTCACAGAGTCCGCATACCAGTTCCCAAAGAATACCGTGTTCAACACGAAGAAAGAGGATATTAGCAGTAGAGTTCAAAATTCAAGACCAGATATAGGCCATGGCTGGGACAGGGACCACTAGATTTTTTCAGGACCGGATAGTTGACCGGTTCGATACGGAAGATACTTCTTGAGGCCATACTTGAGTTGGAACGTGGATTTTCACAAGCTTATCAAACAGACGTTGGTAGACGCCACAAAAGATACGGGCTCGATTAGCGACTGCACTCAGGCGAATGCCGGACGCATTGCCGAAGCCAAGAGCCGATTTGATCGAGCAACCCGGCAATCGCTCGGTTGGCAGCCTGGACACCCCCATAGGGATTTTCACTCGTGGCATTCTCCACGACCTCAAAAGCCCGCGTGCTCAGGATCGTTGACTCTTTCAGGTCGACCAGCTGCGTTCGGACCATCACCCGCACGCGACTGGGTTGTTGGAGAAATTCTTGTTGTAACAGAAATCCGTGGGTATCAAGACGATAGTCTCCACGGATCGAGCTTGACAGTGGGATCACGGCACGCCATGTATCATTCTGCTGATTGAACGCCTGGACCATCAACGGAGCGAACATGCGCACCGGCGTATCGGCCCATTGATTCACCGCATAGTACTCCAGTTCATAGGGCCGCTTGACGTACACCATGCGCTGCGTTTCAAATCCTGGCTCGGCTTGAGGCGGACTCACGAGCAGCACCGGACCTTCAAGCTTGCCGGGCCGGGAGGCGCTGGACCATCCATCAAGGCTCAATTGATAGGTATGGATATTCGAAGAATCCGTGCGTGGCGACAGGCAGCCAGCCGTCAATACCAGCAGCGCACAGGCAACATGTGCCAGTCGATAGTTCATCATGTCATGACCGGCCACAGGCCCTGCAGTTATTCCCCCGGTCCGCGTGACGGGGGCTTTGGTCCAAACACCAGCGAGCTCGGCTCTCGCTCCAACTCACGCGCCACACGAGTCAATGTACCAGTGAGCTGTCGAAGCTCCGTCACCAACAAGCTGGCTTCGGGAAGAGTCCGTCTGGTGAACTGCTGCAATTCTGGTCTGGCTTCATTGACGACTGCTCCAACGGTCTTGCTCGTGCGAGCCAGTTCGTCCGTCGCCGTGCCCAGGGCCGCAACACTCTTATTGATTCCGGCGAGTAAGGTCGGAACCTCCGCATTCAACGACGCCGTCAGCTTCACCAGATTGTCGGCGCTCCTGGCCGCGCCGTTCAAGCTTTGCTCAATCTGAGTCTTATGGGCCGAAATGGTCTGAGCCACATCCGAGAGATCCTTGATCGTTCGCTTCAGCATGGTGCGATTGTCTTCATCCAAGACCTTCGCCGCTCCTTTTGCCGCCGTATCAAGATCGACCAATAGTTGAGCCAGACCTTCTTCTGAAAGTAATCGGGAGACGGCTTGATCCAGGCGGAAGAAGAGGGAGGGACTGGTCTTGATGACCGGATATGTTTGCCCCTCCTGGGCCTGCAACGAGGGAGCATCTCGGCTTCCTCCCGTCAAATTGATTGTGGCCAGACCGGTGAGCCCCTGCGTCTCGAGTACGGCCATCGTGTCGGTCTTGATCGGCGTCCCGCGCATAATCTCTATGGTCAGAAGAACTTCCTCTGGATTATTGGGATTCAAGGTAATGCTCTTGACCCGACCCACGTCGACACCACGATATTTGACGGTGGAGTTGACGCTCAATCCTGCGACCGACTCCTTCATGTAGGCTTCGTACCGATCATAAGAGCCGCGGTAGTCGGTCTTCCCCAACCACAAAATTCCGACCAGGACAGCCGCTCCAAGAAACACCATGAACAAGCCGACCAGAATATAGTTGACCTTGGGTTCCATCCTTTGTGCCTTCAGTCGTGCGAATCTCGCCGCTCGTATCTCATCAGATGAACGGTTCTTGCCTCAAGACATGCTTCACGTGGGGCGCCGCGCATGGTTCCATGCCGCCTGTTCGCTCGCCGACCTTCCGCGTGGACCTTGGAAGTATTCACGGATGACAGGATCGTCCGATCGAGACAACTCCTGCATAGTGCCGATGCCCAACACCTTTCCACGACCGAGCACTGCAACACGATTGGCGATCCGCCACAGTGAATCCAGGTCGTGTGTTACCATGACCACCGTCAGTCCTAGGAGATTCTTCAACGACAGGACAAGATCATCGAATCCTGCGGCGATGATCGGATCGAGCCCGGCCGTCGGCTCGTCAAGAAACAACAACTCCGGGTCCATCACGATCGCTCGGGCGAGCGCGGCTCGTCTCCGCATCCCTCCGCTGAGTTCGTTGGGATATTTCACGGCACTGTCCGGCGGTAATCCCACCATCGCAATTTTGGCAGTGACCAGGTCGCGGATCAATCCGGCGCTCAGCGTCGTGTGTTCGCGCAACGGCACGGCGACGTTCTCCGCCAGAGTAAACGAACTAAACAGTGCGCCATTTTGGAACATCACACCGAACCGGCGGTGGATGGGATGGCCGTCTCCCGTTTCCAATCGCCTGCTGTCTATTCCGAACAGCCGTATCGTTCCCGCCGAAGGTGTGATGAGGCCGATGATCTCCCGCAACAACGTGGTCTTGCCGGACCCGTTACCGCCCGCAATCGCGAAGATTTCACCCCGCCGAATAGACAAACTGACGTCCTCATGCACGACAGCCTGTCCAAACTTCGTCACGACGTGCCTCACGTCGATCACCGGTGTTTCGATGCTCGTGACAGACGGCATCATGGACTACCTCTCACTCACGCTGGCACATCCGCTACAGATCCCACCAATTGAGCAGGATGCTGCAGATCGCGTCGAATACGATCACCAGAAAAATCCCCTGCACGACACTGATGGTGGTGTGTCGACCGACATCGTCCACACCGCCTCTGATCTGAAATCCCTGATAACAGCCCACCAACGCGATGATCGCCGCGAAGAACGGCGCCTTCCCTAAGCCGATGAGAAAATGCCGTACCGGAACAGCTTCATCAAATCGAGCGATAAACTCCACGAAACTCACGTTGAGCTCTCCCAAGGCAATCAGCATGCCGCCGAACACGCCCACCGCGTCCGCGTACACCGTTAACAGAGGGAGGGCGAGGACCAGGGCCAACGCTCGAGGCAACACGAGCAAATTCATGGGTGAGATGCCCAATGTTCGCACTGCATCCAATTCTTCCGTCACCTTCATGGTGCCGATCTCAGCCGCATAGGCGGATCCCGAACGACCGGCAATGAGGATTGCCACGATCAAAGGGGCAATTTCGCGCAACAGCGAGATGCCGACCAGATCCACGATAAAAATGTTCGTGCCGAACTTACGGAGCTGTTCCGCGCCCTGATAGGCAATCACGACACCGACCAGAAACGTCAGCAGGCCGGTGATCGGCAAGGCCCGCACGCCGTCCAGTTCCACGATCCGCAAGAGCGTCCGCCATCGAATGGACCGTGGCCGTACCAGCGCGTGGCCGAACGCGATGGTGCTTTCTCCGACGAATGCGAGCGCGCGAATCGCGGACGCTTGTCGAGACTGCACGGCACGCGCGAGACTGTCCACCCACCTCGTGTCGACCGAAACCCCTCGCTTGGGCCGGGACCACTGAGCTTCTACTTTCCGGAGCAATTCGGCGAATTCAGGCTTCAACCCTTGGAGAGCGGTCTGCTGCCCCTTGCTTCGTACGCCGTCGATGCAGCGCTGCAGTATGAGCGCGCCGCCCGTATCCATAGCGGTCACTTCGCCGGCATCGTAGAGGACGGTGGAGGTTTCAGGCCATCGAATGGCTCTGCCTCCCCGCTCCAGTTGAGATAAGTGTGGAAGGGTCCAAGACCCTCGGCAGTGGATCACATTATCTTTGACGGAGATGGTTGCCTCTTCCACTGGGTTCACTCCATCGGGTGTCTTGATTCTTTAGGCGATTGAGCATTCCCTCGATCACAATCCTCTCCGACGACCGCAAGGGCATCGTCATGCTCGATTCAGGTCGCCTCCAGGATGGTTTTGAGCTCGGCCCCGGTAATCACTTCTCGTTCCAATAACAACTGTGCGCCTTGTTGCAGTGTAGTTTTCCGACCTTCCAACAATCGCCTCACCCGGCCGTACTGCTCGTCAACGATCCGCCGCACTTCGCAATCGATTTCACGGGCGGTCTCTTCGGAATAATCGCCTTTTTCAGAAGCGACCGGAAGTTGAAGGAATTGAGGCTGTCGCTCCCGTTCCAATGTGATGGTGCCGAGTTTCTCGCTCATTCCGTAGGCCTTCACCATGCTCTTTGCGATGTCGGTAGCCTTCACAAGATCGTTCTGAGCTCCCGTAGAGGCCTCGCCGAAGATCGTTTCTTCAGCAATCCGCCCACCGAGCAGCACAGCGACTTTATTCTCCAATTCCGATTTCGTCATCAGAAACCGGTCCTCCGTCGGAAGCTGCAACGTATAGCCGAGCGCCGCCACGCCGCGAGGAATGATCGAGATCTTCTGCACCTGATCCATCCCCGGCAAAGACATGGCGATGATTGCATGGCCAGTCTCATGATAGGCCACCCGCTCCTTTTCCATCTTATTCAGGACACGATTTTTCTTTTCCAAGCCGGCGATGACTCGCTCGACCGCCTCCTGTAATTCAGAAAAATCGACCTGATCCTTGCCACGGCGCACCGCCAGCAACGCCGCTTCATTGATGATGTTGGCCAAATCGGCTCCGGAGAATCCCGGGGTCATCGCTGCGATGTTTTCGAGATCGGCGTCGTGACCAAGCGCCACCTGTTTGGCATGCACACGAAGAATGGCGAGGCGACCGACCTTGTCCGGACGGTCAACCACCACATGACGATCGAACCGGCCGGCCCGAAGCAACGCAGGGTCAAGAATCTCGGGGCGATTGGTCGCCGCCATGAGAATGACTCCGATGCGAGGATCGAAGCCATCCATCTCGACCAGCAACTGATTGAGCGTTTGCTCCCGCTCCTCATGCCCCATGGGTCCCGCGCCACGCGCTTTTCCGAGCGCATCCAGTTCATCAATGAAAATAATGCAGGGAGCTTTGCCCTTTGCTTGTTCGAACAGATCACGAACCCGCGCCGCGCCGACCCCGACGAACATTTCGACGAACTCCGAGCCGCTGATGCTGAAGAATGTTACACCGGCCTCACCGGCCACGGCGCGGGCCAGTAGCGTTTTTCCGGTCCCGGGTGGTCCGACGAGTAAAATTCCCTTAGGAATTTTTCCGCCCAGTTTGGTGAATTTTTCCGGTGTCTTCAGGAACTCAATGACTTCCTGCAGTTCTTCCTTGGCCTCATCGACCCCGGCGACATCCGCAAACGTCACCTTGATGTCCTTTTCCACATAGATCTTCGCTTTGGATTGCCCGACCTGCATGAAGCCGCCTTGGGCTTGGCCAAACCGACGAAAGATGAAGAACCAGATCCCGCCAAAGAGGGCGACCGGGATGACCCATGACAGGAGATCGCGCCAAAACGTGGATTCAATGACACCGGTAAAAGTCACTCCGTGTCGATTGAGGTCACGGACGAGATCCGGGTCCTCGACCCGCACGGTCGCAAAGGCTTTTTGTTCTTTGGATTCACTCTCAGGCTTCAACTTTCCGGTCAGCACTTGGCTGGTCACTGAGACTTCCGCCACCTTCCCGGCCTCCACCAACCTCTTGAATTCACTGTAGGGGAGTTCTTCGACCTTATTGAGGGCATGAATGAAGTCATGCACGAACACCACCGCCATGACGGCGAGGAGGATGTACCAAATGGAGAAAGAGACTTTTTTGTTCATCGCCCTCGTTCCTTTCGCACAACAATCAGGATCACGACCGGAGAGCTGCTAAAACGCAAAATAAGCCCCGAGTCCGAACGATTCGGTCTTCTGCGAATAGAAGAATTGCCCATAGGGATTATATCCATGATAGTAATTGAAGAGAATCCGCATACGCTTAAAGGAACCGGCCCGAAACATATCGAAGCCCATCAACAGATTCGTGTTGATATACCAATCCTGCGCCTCGACGGACTTAAAGTCCGCCGTTGCGACAGGCGTGAAAAGAATCGGATTCGTGAGCAGACCAAAGCCATCGAATCGGCCCCATGGGGTTGGTGTCCGCGCTTCGAGTCCCCAGTGCACGGTACCGCGGTCGATCGTGGACGGTTCGACCTTGATCTTTACATCTCCGCCTCCATACAGACGCAGCCATTTCTGGAAGTCATAAGAGACAATCATATCGACTGCCTCGAACTTGAGGCCGATCGAGTGAAAATCCGGGTGATTATCTATGAACTCCGCCCCAAGGTGACTGCTCTGGTGATAAAAACGTAGGCGCCCGGACCAGTTTCCCTGACGCCAGGTCAGCGGGATGCCGACATTAAAATCGACGTTGGTAAACGCGGTATGCGCCGTATCCAAGTCAAACTGCGCGAATATTCCAGTGAGGAGACTGACCTGCCATCCATTACAACCCTGGCGCTTGGTGTAAAACCCGAAATTTTCTCCAAAGCCGACCGATCCGGCGCTCTTAGCGCTCTGCGCAACGTTTGACGTGGTGGATTGCCAGAGGGCAAAGAACTGCGGCTGTTTCGGATCGGCCAAAAGAGGACGAAAGAGATCGTCCGATGGAAAGACCTCGCTCGTCGCTTTTCCTTCGGAGAGCTCAGACGCTTGCCGATACCGACAATCCAGCACCTCTTTTATCGCCGGATCATCCGTCTTCTTATCGTTTGAATCGCCCGCGTAGACGTTTCCTCCCAGCAGACCCATGACGGCCACTATCCCGACGACACATCGATCATACGGAACTCGCCGACCCATGCCGTTCATCCCATTCGACGTTCTTGTGTGATGCAAACCCAGCGCGTTTCCAATAACATATTTCCAGTGAGAAATTCACATGGTTTCCTCGCGCATCGCAGCCGGTCGGTGGAGACTTCTTCAATCATGTTGGGATAACGATAGATGTGATGGGTGTGCGAGGAACGAATGATCAGCCGGGAGCATTCGTCGCCGACCGTGTCTTTCCCATGAAGCTTTTGCTCGCATCCCATTTCCATTGGCGGATCTCCGGCAGGTCTTCTCCGTGCTTCCTGATGTATTCCTTATGCTCGATCCGCTTGTCGCGGATGGCCTGTTTGGCATAGGCCGCCGCCGATCCCAAGCCGACGCGTTCGATCACGTCGGCGGCAAGATGATACCGGTCCATATCGTTCCGAAATACCATGTCGAACGGCGTGGTGGTCGTGCCCTCTTCTTTGTAACCCCGCACGTGCAGATTCTTGTGATTGGTCCGTCGGTAGGTGAGCCGATGAATCAGCCAGGGATAGCCGTGATACGCGAAGATGATCGGCTTGTCGGTGGTGAAGAACGTATCGAAATGCTTATCCGGTAACCCGTGCGGATGCTCGTTCTTGTCTTGCAACTTCATCAGATCGACCACATTGACGACCCGGATCTTGAGCGACGGCACATATTCGCGCAATAGCTGCACAGCCGCGAGCGTCTCCAGCGTGGGCACATCGCCGGCGCATCCCATCACCACATCCGGCTCCCCGCCCTTGTCGTTGCTCGCCCATTCCCAAATGCCGATGCCGGCCGAGCAATGTTTCACCGCCGCATCCATGTCGAGATACTGCAGAGCCGGCTGCTTGCCGGCGACGATCACGTTCACGTAATCGCGGCTGCGCAGGCAGTGGTCCATGACCGACAACAGACAATTGGCATCCGGCGGCAGATAGACTCGGATCACGTCGGCCTTCTTGTTCACGACATGGTCGATGAACCCCGGATCTTGATGTGAGAATCCATTGTGATCCTGCCTCCAGACGTGAGATGTCAGCAAATAGTTCAATGACGCGATGGGCCGCCGCCAAGAAATCTCATGCGCGGTCTTGAGCCACTTGGCATGTTGGTTGAACATCGAATCGACAATATGGACGAAGGCTTCGTAGGTCGTGAACAGTCCGTGCCGGCCCGTGAGCAGATACCCTTCGAGCCAACCCTGGCACGTATGTTCGCTCAGGATTTCCATCGAGCGGCCGTCCGGAGCGAGGTGATCATCGTCCGGCTTTCGTTCCGCCATCCAGGCACGGCCCGAGACATCCAGCACGGCGCCGAGCCGGTTCGAGGTCAGCTCATCGGGAGCCATGATACGGAAATTCCGGTTGCGCATGCTCTTGGTAATCGTGTCGCGTAAAAATACGCCCAGTACCTTGGTCGCCTCGTCGACGACGGCTCCTGGCATCGACACGTCCACGGCATAGTCACGAAAATCGGGGAGACGAAGGTCCCGTAGCAGCAGTCCGCCGTTGGCATGCAGGTTGGCCCCCATCCGACGCTGACCCGCCGGCGCGAGCGCGGCCAGCTCCGGCATCAATGTACCGTCTGCATCGAACAACTCATCCGGCCGATAGCTCTTCATCCAGGATTCCAAGAGCCCGATATGGGCCGGTTTGGATGCCATCTCCGCCATCGGCACCTGGTGTGATCTCCAAGAGCCTTCGGTTTTCTTGCCGTCGACCTCCTTGGGGCCGGTCCATCCTTTGGGGCTGCGCAAGACGATCACCGGCCACCGTGGTCGAGTGGGAGACCCGTTGCCTTTCGATGCGGACTGACGGGCCTCCTGCTGAATCGTCTTGATACGCGCCAGTGCCGTATCCAGCGTGGTCGCCATCGCATGATGCATCGGCTCCGGCTCTGAGCCCTCAACATAGTAGGGTTCGTAACCGTATCCAACGAGCAAGCTGTGCAGCTCGTCATGACTGATCCGTGCCAGGACGGTTGGATTCGCAATCTTATAGCCGTTCAAGTGCAGGATCGGCAGCACGGCTCCGTCGGTGACGGGGTTGAGGAATTTGTTCGAATGCCAGGAAGCGGCCAGTGGACCTGTCTCCGCCTCTCCGTCGCCGATGACACAGGCCACGATCAAGTCTGGATTGTCGAAAGCGGCCCCATAGGCATGAGACAGCGCGTACCCCAATTCTCCGCCTTCGTGGATCGAGCCTGGCGTCTCGGGCGCGACGTGACTCGGGATTCCACCGGGGAAGGAAAATTGCCGAAACAGGCGCTTCATGCCTTCCGCGTCCTGACTCACGTCCGGGTACACCTCGCTGTAAGTGCCTTCGAGATAGACGTTCGCCACGGCCGCTGGACCGCCATGGCCGGGCCCGCAAATGAAGATCATGTTCAGGTCGTCCTGTTTGATGACCCGATTCAGATGGACATAGATGAAATTTAGTCCCGGTGTCGTGCCCCAATGACCCAGCAGGCGAGGCTTGATGTGCCCGAGCGTCAATGGCTGCCGCAGCAGCGGATTGTCGAGCAGATAGATCTGTCCTACCGAGAGGTAATTGGCGGCCCGCCAATAGGCATCCATCTGCTTCAGTAAGCCGGCATTCAATGGTGGTGCCTGTTCCTTCATCATAATCTCCTCTCAGCGATCCCTATTCTCCTTGTCAAGTAACCGAACAACGGACTCGGCAATTTCGCGTTCTTCATCAGTGGAAATCACGCGCACTCTCACTCGGCTTTCTTCGGATGAAATGACCGGTTGATTAGTTTCATTGGCGGGTTCGTTGACGACGATACCCAGAAATGCCAATCCGGCGCAGATGCGCGCTCGAATCGCGGGAGCATGCTCTCCGATCCCGGCACTGAAGATCAACGAATCGACTCCTTCCAACACCGCAGCCAATGCACCGATCCCTTTTCTGGCATGATAACAAAACAACTCTATCGCCTCGGCCGCTCGTGAATCACTCTCTTCTTGCTTGAGTAAGTCCCGCATATCGGAACTGATCTCCGAGACCCCGAGCAAGCCCGATTCGGTATTCACCATCTCGTGAAACCGCTCCACGGTCATCCCTTCCGTGCGAGCCAAATAGGAAATGATCCCTGGATCGAGGTCGCCTGATCGACGACTCATGGGTAAGCCGGAGGCGGGGGTGAAGCCCATCGTCGTATCCAACGCCTGCCCATTCTTGACCGCCGCCATGCTGGCGCCGTTTCCGAGGTGCGCGAGAATGACGCGGCCCTCGGCCTCGACCGGCCCGCCCACCCTCGCCAATTCTCTCATAAGAAACGCGTACGACAACCCGTGAAACCCATAGCGCTGAATACCCAGCTTTTCATACCGCCTCGGAATCGGCAGCAGGTGCGCAACCCGCGGCATATCCCGGTGAAATGCCGTATCGAAACAGGCGATTTGGCTAAGGGTGGAATCATACCGACGAAACGATTCGATCAAGGCAATTTCCGCCGGCAGATGGTCAGGGCTGTAAGGGCATAGCCGACGAAGCTCCGCCAACAACTCGGGCGTTACTCGTTCGGGTCTGCTATAGGTCCTCCCACCATGGACGACACGATGCCCGACAGCACAGAGACGCCCGCTACCGACCTGCTGCTCCAACCATTCGGTGATAAACCCGACGCAGGCCCTATGGTCCCGTACGTGAATGTCCCGACGACTCGATTGCTGCGTGGCCGCGTCGGTGACAACCATCTCGCTATTCGGCAGACCGATCCGATCGATCATGCCGCGCGTCACCGGCACCGAGGGATTCTCCGCTTGAAATAGAGCAAACTTGATGCTGGACGATCCGCCGTTGATCGTGAGAATGAACGGGCTCTGATCCAGTCGATTCATGTTGTCAGCCATCTCGACAGCGCATTGCAAGGAGGTCTAACGTTCAAAGGCACCCGCAGCTTCCATTACTTAATAACGAAGGAGTGTACCGATGCATGACTGGGTTACCTAATGCCCACAATGCCACGTCATTGTTCGTCATCGCAAATCCGATCGGAGCCACGCCGCTTTTTATAAGTCTGACCAACCGACAAACCGAGGAACAGAGGCGACACACGGCGCGTCTCACTGCAACAACGGTGGTGATCGTCCTCATAACAGCCATGTTCCTGGGAGAGGTCATCCTCCATTCTTTTGGAATTCGTATGGCCTCATTCCGCGCCGGCGGGGGAATTCTTATCCTCTTGATGGCCATCGCTATGCTGCAAGCTCGACCGAGCCCGACCCGTCACACGGCGGAAGAGTCGAAGGAGGCGGCAGTACGTGACGAAGTGGCCGTCGTTCCTTTGGGCATTCCGCTTGTGGCAGGTCCCGGCGCGATCAGCACCGTGATCATTTATGCCGACCAGGCTACCACCTGGTTTGATATGGCCATGCTTTGTCTCACAGTCCTCTGCATCGCCGGCTCGGTGTGGATCGCGCTGCGCCTGTCGGACCGCATTCGAGCCATGTTGGGCACGACAGGCATCAACATCGTCACCCGCTTGTTGGGATTGATACTGGCGGCCGTGGGAGTCGAATTTCTCACCGATGGCTTGACCCAGCTGCTACCGGGCCTGGCAACCCAGAAATAATCCGTTCGATCCACCTGTGAACGAACGTCGGCTGTTCTTCCGACGTTCACCGTGAGACGCTCATAGTCAGTTGAGACAACATCCACCTTCCCGTATATCCCGGCACGATTCACGCGCAACTGTTACAAATCATAACGTCCGGCTGCTTCGGGCTGATAAAGAATTTCTTCGATCCGCACCTTGCGTGTCCCGGCCGGCACGAGCCAGTCCACCGTATCACCCACCCGGTAGCCGAGGATGGCGGTGCCGATGGGAGCAAGAATCGAGATTCGATTCTTCTCAATATCGGCATCTGACGGGAACACAAGGGTATAACTTTTCTCCTCGCCCGTCTCCATATCCTTGAGGCGAACTTGAGAATTCATCGTGACCACGCTATCAGGAATTGCGGTAGGCTCTACGATATGGGCCCTGTCCAGCTCATTCTGTAAACTCTCCAGATATCCCCGGTCCCGCTCCTTGAAACTGATCCCTACTTCCAGCAGTTCCTTCAGGCGAATCAGGTCGAATTTGGTGATGTAAATGTCCCGAGATTCCATGTCTATGCTCCTTATGTTCGTGAGTCCGCCTCGCCGGAACCACACGACGAAAGTCCGGCGAAAGCTTCGACGTCCTCTCGGAAAGATCAGACGCGATCATGCACCGTCAATTGCCGCAGTTGCTCCGTCATCGATTGAGAAACCCCCGTTGCTGCATTCCTTTGTTATGGCTCTGCCACCGATAGCGGCATCATGCGGCTATGGTCAGCGGTGAACTTCGGGCTTCGGACCGTGAGCACGGGACAGGGAGTCTGCCGAAGCACGGATTCAGCCACACTGCCGTACCGCAAACGCGTCAGCCCACGTCGTCCGTGGGTGCCCATGACGATCAAACCGCAACACTGCCCACGAGCATAGGTCACAATCGACTCCGATGGAATCCCCCCGAGCACGACCGACCCTGCCGCTAGACCGCGCACCCTCACCACTTGCGCAAGGCCATCCAGTTGAGTCTCCCAGTGCGTCCGTTTCTGGACTTCCTGCTCGATCCGACCCAACCCCAATTCCAGATCGAAGTAGATCGGTTCCAATATATGGACGATCGTGAGTTTGGCTCCAAATCGATCGACCACCTGAATCGCATACTCCAGCGCATCCAGGGACGGACTCGAGAAGTCGACCGGCACCAGCACATGCTGGATGCGCGGTGGTACGTCCACATCCTTTTCGCCATGGATAGGGGCGACTCGGACTGTCAGCGTCGGACAAGGCGCCTGCTTGATGACACGCTCCGCCGTGCTGCCCAGCATGATATGATCCAGTCCGGTCCTCCCATGGGTGCCGACGACGACAAGGTCGGCTCGCTGTTCGAGCGCAGTCTGTCCGATCTGGTCGCTGGGAATGCCTTCGCGCAGATGCCGATCCACATCCAGTCCTTCCTGTTTCACACGAGTCGCCAGGTCATCCAAGAGCCGCTCCGCCTCCTTCCGCCTCACCTCCAGCAGCGGATCGCCGAACGGCGCATCGAACTCCAACCCCCGCAACATCTCGACCACGTACAACACGTCCACATGCGCGGACCAGGCGCGGGCGACACACAAGCCGTATTCAACGGCGCGGCGCATGCGGAAAAATCCGTGGCGACGAGGATCCGATTAATCAACAGATCGTTCATGCAGACTCCTTTGTTTGCGTGCCGTCCACCGCTCCTCGGCGTCCAAGAACCAACGGAATGGTCAGTATAGGGCAAACGGCGATTCGCATAACATTACTCCATCCTGCCGCCAAGAAATATGGCATAGTTGAGTCGATATTATCCAACGCTCAGCGCTCAATCGTCCTGCAAGGAGATACAGCGTCCTCTCCAGCAAGACAAATGCCGGGACACAAGTCTCCCGCCTGAGCTCGATCATGCATCTTCACCGCACCCGATCAGGCAGTGCGGCTATATAATAATAATTCGTCGATTGTTCCCATTCGCAGCATACAGACTTCTCGCCGTGGGGCGATATGCCTCAATGCATATTCAAGATCGTTCTTAGCTTGCTCATCGCATGTGTCTGCTCTTCGGAAGCTGTGTGGGGTGGAGATTCCGAGAACCGTCAGCCCCAACCTGCCGGTCCCTGGTTCACCGGCACGCTGCTCTCTACACGAGGCAGGACGCTCGATCAAGGACATGTCGTTGTTGAGCCATACTTCTATTTTACGCGATATGGCGGATTGTATAACGACAGTTGGCGCCTCCAATCAGCGACCGTCTCACGCACGATCATTCAACAAACGTACTTCATCTATGGCTTAACGAATCGGATCGATATCGAGATCGCGCCGCAGTGGCTCGACAATTCCGCGGAAGGTCAGTCCATCTCTGGGGTCGGTGATTTTCCACTTCAGCTCGGCTTCCAAGCACTGAGCGGCGGTTCCGATTCATGGCTTCCCGATGTTCGAGTCTGGGTCCAGGAAACATTTCCGACGGGACGCTATAACAATCTCAGCCTGTCCACGACGGGTCTGGGGGGGACCGGGGGCGGCTCTTTTGCGACGACGGTAGGCATCGGAGTGCAAAAAGCGATAAGGCTGGGAGGGCATCATGTGTTCAGATACCGCGTGAATGCGACGTACGGATTCTACTCGCCCGTCACCGTGCAAGGATTCAATACCTACGGCGGAGGATTCGGCACGGACGGCCGTGTCGATCCTGGATCGGTGACCACTCTGACAGTCGCAGGAGAATACAGCCTCACGCGACATCTGGTCCTCGCGCTCGATATTGGGTTTCAGACGATCAATGCGACGAATTTTTCCGGCACAACCGGAGTCGGTGTGAGCGGCGAACAGGCGATCGTTGGAAGAGGGTATGGCAATCTGCTCACGATCGCGCCAGCCGTGGAATACAGCTTCAATCAACACGTCGGTCTTATTGCCGGTCCATGGTTCAGCCTTCGAGGCAGGAACACCTCCGAATTCTTCGGCGTTGTAGCGGCGCTCTACCTGTATATGTAAACCAGCCTTGCGCGAACTCCGGCGCTGACATGGTCGTCCACTTCACCTCTGAAGATACCGGCAGACCAGCCGGTTGGCATTGTGGAGATACTGATTAGGAAGCAGCCCCACAATCTTGTAGGAACAGATAGGTCGGAAGCCGTTCTTTGAGGATAACCGACTCCCTACTTGAAACCCTTGTAGGGATCGTCAAAGATCGTCCGGCATTCAAGACAGCGAACCTTCCCGGTTCGTTTACCGGTCTTGGTCAAAATATCGTCAATGAGGCGCTGATGAGCGCAAGCCGTTTCTTCGAAACCGATACCGGGTTTTGCCTCTGCGTTCTGGATGATCTGTGTGTCCATGGGCATCTCCACATACATTGAGTCGTGCTATTCCGACCCTCTCTTAAAGTTCTCCACCGAGAGCTCCGCCCGGACATCCGGTTCTCCGTGCAGGACGGACTCCATCGACTCTGTTGTTAAAAGGCGGTCACAGTGACTGCTGCAACCGGACGATAGGCCTGTACCGTATAGGACCTGCCCACATCCATCGTCACCCGGACTCGCCCTGTCCTGCTCAAGTAATCGATGGCGAGAAACACCTGATTCCAGGTCAACTCCGGGCAAAGGTCCATGACCTCTTCCAAAGGACAAGCCGTACCCTGTTGCTCCAGCCTATCTCTGACTTGATCGATGTAGGTTGCCATCATAGCTCTTCCTCCTTTTCTTATTGTTCTGAGGCTGCACTCTATACAGAGTAGAGCTCGCTGCAACCTCTGATTCGCCCTAGGGCGTGTCGTCAATTAAGCCAGATGACGGCGGCGGCGAGATACACAGCACCAAGGAAGGTTTCGGCACGTGTATCGTATCTGGTGGCGATGGCGCGGTATTGTTTGAGTTTGGCGAAGA
>Ga0134126_10005700_pt1 | contig 15572 bp, 9 predicted proteins | sample KB31752_FD_96881 | JGI IMG/M metagenome (GOLD analysis project Ga0134126, IMG submission 96881) | Terrestrial soil microbial communities with excess Nitrogen fertilizer from Kellogg Biological Station, Michigan, USA - KB3-175-2 | ecosystem: Environmental > Terrestrial > Soil > Unclassified ...
AACAGTGAAGCCGAGAACAGTGAAGCCGAGAACAGTGATGCCGAGAACGGTGAAGCCGAAGGCATGCTCGCTCCCCGGGTTGAGGTGATGGCGTCGGCGGTTCATACACGGGGCGCCGCCCTGATCCCGCAGTTACTTTTAGTGATGCCTTGATAGCGAAAAGTACCAGGAGCGCAGGCGGACAGCCCGGTGGCGGCGAGTCGCGGTGTTTCCCGCCCAGATACGGTCAAGAAAGACGACGGGCACGCCAGACCAGCACGGCGCCACACCAGCACGGCGCCAGACCAGTACAGCGAGGACGGGAGACAGGTGTGAAGTACGTCAGCCTCGGCGCGACGGGCCTGCGGGTATCGCGGGTCTGCCTCGGGATGATGAGCTACGGCAACGACAGCGACCGGCCGTGGGTGCTTGACGAGGACGCCGCCGAGCCGATCGTGAAAGCCGCCGCGGACGGCGGCATCACCTTTTTCGACACCGCCGACGTGTATTCGAAAGGGGCCAGCGAGGTCGCGACCGGGCGGCTGCTGGACAAGTTTTTCCGGCGCGACGAGGTCGTCATCGCAACCAAGGTGAACGGCCCTATGGGCGAGGGCGAAAACGAGCGCGGTAACTCGCGCAAGCACATCCTGTCCGGCATCGACGCCTCGCTGAGCCGCCTCGGCCTGGACTACGTCGACCTGTACCAGATTCACCGCTGGGACTACCGCACGCCCATCGAGGAGACGATGGGCGCGCTGCACGATGTGGTACGGGCCGGAAAGGCGCGCTATATCGGGGCCAGCAGCATGTTCGCGTGGCAGTTCGCCAAGGCCCAGTTCGCGGCCGATGACCTCGGGCTGACCCGGTTCGTGGCCATGCAGAATCACTACAACCTCATTTACCGCGAGGAAGAGCGGGAGATGATCCCGCAGTGCGTGGACCAGGGCGTCGGGGTCATCCCGTGGAGCCCGCTGGCCCGCGGCATGCTGGCCGGGAACCGGACACGCGACGGGGGACGGCACACCACCAGGGCCAACAACGACGCCTTCGGCGACGGGCTGTACGCCCAGGAGGCGGACTTCGACGTGGTGGATGCCACGGTGCAGGTGGCCGCCGACCGCGGCGTCCCGCCGGCCCAGGTCGCCCTGGCCTGGCTGCTGCACAAGCCCGGCGTGACGGCGCCGATCATCGGCGCGACCAGGCTCGGGCACATGACCGACGCGCTGGCCGCCGAGCAGCTTGAGCTGAGCGAGGAGGAGATCAAGCGCCTGGAGCAGCCCTACGTGCCGCACCCGGTGCTCGGTCACGGCTGACCGGCCCGCTGTCATCCGGCTGCCGCTCCGCTGTCACGGGTCCGGCGACCGTTCTGACGCCAACCCGCTGACCTGCGGCGGAGCCGTTCCGGCCGACACGCCACTATGCATTTTGGGCGGTTTGTGCGACCCTAGCCGACTGCCTGTGCTACAAAACTCCAGTCACGGTGGCCTCCTCCGACAAGTGCCAATCTGGCCCTGGGCCGCCGTGGTACGGGAGGAATTTTTGTGCGAATAATTCGACGTAGCAGGTTGCCTGTGACTGCCTTGCTGGCCGCGGTCGCGGCCAGTGGCCTGGCTCTGGCCCCGGTCGGGGCGAGCGCCGCGCCGGCCAAGCCAGGAACAGCCGCCAGCTTCCAGATGAGCAGGGCCTCCCTGCCCGCCGGGGAGCACTACGCGTGCCCGACGCCCACCCGGCCTGGCGAGAATGAGTGCCAGGCCATCTACGTGACGGCCAAGAGCGGGGCCGCATTGCCGGCCGCAACGGTCCTGGGCGCCGCCTATGGGCCAAACGACCTGAGGAACGCCTACCGGCTGACCAGCGCCTCACGTCGCAAGGGCCGGGGCGTGACGATCGCCATCGTGGACGCCTACCGGGACCCCAACGCCGGCAGTGACCTGGCGGTCTACCGGCAGCACTTCGGCCTGCCTCGGTGCACCAGGAGCAGCGGCTGCCTCAAGATCGTCAACCAGAACGGCAACGCCCGCCGTCTGCCCAGGGCCAACGCCGACTGGGCGGGCGAGGAGTCGCTGGACCTCGACACCGTCTCGGCGATCTGCCCGCACTGCCACATCCTGCTGGTCGAGTCCAACAACTCCGGGACTCTCTCCATGGGCATCGCGGAGCGCACCGCGGCCCGGCGGGCGCGGTTCGTGTCCAACAGCTGGAACAGCCCCACCTTCACCGGTGAGTCGCACTTCAACCGGTACTTCAACCACCCCGGTCACGTGATCGCTTTCGCTGCCGGGGACCACGGCTATGGCACTGGATTGCTCCAGGGCGCCCAGTACCCGAGTGCGCTGCCGTTCGTCACGACGGTTGGCGGTACGTCCCTGCGGCACGTCGCGTCCCGCGGGCGCGCCTGGACCGAGACGGTCTGGAACGACCTTTCCATCAACGAGGGCGCTACCAACTCCGGCTGCACTAGGTTCGCGCGGCCGTCCTGGCAGAGGGCCGTCACCCGCAAGCTGCGGCACTGCCGCAATCGCGTGGAGAACGACGTCGCCGCCAGCGCTGACCCGCAGTTCGGCATCGCCGTGTACGACTCCTACGGGCAGAGTGGCTGGCTCCAGTTCGGCGGGACCAGCGAGGCCACGCCGATCATCACCTCGATGTGGGCCCTCGCCGGGCGCCCGGGCGCGCACGCTTACCCGGTGTCCTACCTTTACCGTCACCCCAGGAAGTTCTACGACGTGCGCCTGGGCAACGATGGGCGGTGCAGGGTCAGGTGGATCTGCCACGCCGAGCGCGGCTTCGACGCGCCGACCGGTCTTGGCACGCCGCTCGGACTCGGCGGCCTGCGCAAGTAACTGACCCGAGTCCGCCGATGCCGGATATAAGAAAGACATCGGCATAAGCAGTTCCAAAGGGCGGCGGTTAAGCCGGCTACGGCCGGCTTAACCGCCGCCCTTGTTTTGCTGAATTTCTCCGCTAACCGGGGCGGCGCGGCGACGGGTTTGCTAAAACCAAAACCGTCGCGGTATCCACTCCGATGGAGGCAATCCGGCCGGGGGACCGCGCGGAACGGAGGATTTCGTGCGGGTTATCCGGTACAACAGGCTCATTGGGGCCCTTTTACCGCTGGCCATCGCCGCCGTCGGCGCCGTGGCAATCCCGGCCGCGGCCGCCACCACTGCACGAGGGATCACGACTGCGCGAGGCACCACCACTGCGCGAGAGGCCACCACGGCTCGGGCGGCTGGTCCGGCCCAGGCTGGTCCGGCGGCGCGCGTCGCCGCCGGAAGCCAGCCCCATGTCTGCCCGGCCGCCCGCCCGGGCTGGGCCTCGTGCCAGGCCATTTATCAGATATCCGGCGTAGCCGGCACCAGTGCGGCGGCCTTCCTTAATGCTAAAACCCCGGTCGGCGGAAACGGTCCGGCTGAGCTGCGCAAGGCCTACAACCTCACTCGCGATTCGCTGGCGCGGGGACGGCATGAGACCGTGGCCATCGTCGACGCCTACCGGGATCCGGACGCCGCCATCGACCTGGCCAGCTACCGGAGCTACTTCCACCTGGGGCAGTGCGCGACCACGTCGGGCTGCCTGCGCATCGTGAACCAGAACGGCCGGTCCAGGCGGCTGCCCAAGGCCAGCCCGGAGTGGGCGGTGGAGCAGTCGCTGGACCTGGACATGATCTCGGCCGTCTGCCCGCACTGCCACATCCTGCTGGTCGAGGCCAGGTCGCCCTCGAACGCCAACCTGGGCCGGGCCGAGAACACGGCGGTGCGGCTGGGCGCCCGGTTCGTCTCCAACAGCTGGAGCAGCACCGAGGAGAAGGGCCAGTCGGCCGACAACCACTACTTCAACCACCCCGGTGACGCCGTCGTGGTCGCCTCGGGCGACAGCGGCTACGGCACCAGCTACCCGGCCGACCTGCAGTTCGTGACCGCCGTGGGCGGCACCGAGCTGACCCACCACCGGTCGGGCACCAGGGCCTGGACCGAGACGGCCTGGGGCAGCGCCAGCAAGGGCGCCGAGGGCACCGGCTCGGGCTGCTCGCCGCTGACCGCCAAGCCGTCCTGGCAGCGAGCGGCGGTGGGCTGCGCCGACCGGACCGAGAACGATGTGTCGGCCGTGGCCGACCCGGCCACCGGCGTGGCCGTCTACGACACCTACAAGACGCGCGGCACGTGGGCCCTGGTCGGCGGGACCAGCGCGGCGACCCCGATCATCGCGGCCACCTACGCGCTGGCCGGCGACCCGGCACCGCGCAGCTACCCGGCCTCCTACCCCTACCAGCACCCGGGCCACTTCCACGACGTGGTGTCGGGCTCGGACGGGGTGTGCCCGGCGGTCAGCAGCTACCTGTGCCAGGCCAGGAAGGGCTACGACGGGCCGACGGGCCTGGGCACACCGCTCGGCGTGAGCGGCTTCTCGGCCGCCGGCACCGACCCGGTGACGCTGCTGGACCCCGGCGCGCAGCGCCCGGCCCACGGCGCGTTCAGCCTGACCCTGACCGGGCTGGACACCAGGGCCGGGGCCAGGTCGCTGGCCTACACCGCGACCGGGCTGCCCTCCGGCCTGACCCTGCGGCCGGCGTCGGGCTCGACCGGCGCCACGCTGACCGGCACGCTGGCGGCCAGCATCGCCAAGGGCACGACCTACCGGGTGGTCGTGACGGCCACCGACCACAAGACCGGGGCCAGCGCCACGACCCGGTTCACCATCACGGTGACCTGAGCCGGGGTCACCCGAGCCGTCGGTCACCCGAGCCGGGGGTCACCGGCTCCAGTCGGTGCCTGCGGCGTCCCCGGTTAGCTATGACGGCAGCCGGGGACGCCGTAGAAGCCCGGCCCGGCCAGGCCGGGGCCGGTGATCCGGGGTCGGCTCGCGCCGCCGCCCTTGGCGTAGGCGGTGTCGAACCACTGGCGGAAGAACTGACTCAGCCGGGCCTGGCAGCCCGCGCTCGGGTCGGGCAGCCAGTGCCGGAAGGCCGCCTCCAGCTCCGGCTCGGTGATGCTGGCGCCGCCGTACCGGCGCTGGATGTGCTCCAGGGCCTGGGTGAAGTTGCCGTGGCCCAGGATCTGCCGCAGCGCGATGTAGGCCGCGCCGGGCCGGGCGTAGGTCGGGTTCCCGTCGAACAGCGCGTACGGCGTCGGGTCGGACGGCGCCAGCGTCCAGAAGGTGCCGCCCGCGCCGTAGACGCCCTTGAACTGCCGGACCAGGCTGGCCTGGAACGCCTTACGGCCCTTGACCGAGTACGGGCCGCCTGCCGCCAGCTCGGCCCGGCGTGCGGCGTACAGTTCCTCGGCCAGCGTGGCCAGCCCCTCCTTGTAGAAGGTCATGGCGTAGCCGCCCTCGGTTACGTTGTCGCCCCACCACTGGTGCATGTTCTCGTGGTAGAGCGTGTCCGTGTCGATCACGCCGCCGGAGAAGGTGATCATCGTCTCCATCTCCTCCTCGAAGGAGGCGTGCGGGGTGCCGATGATGACGCCGTCGGAGCTGAACGGGAAGCTGCCGCTGAACTGGCTCTCGAACTCGGTGATGTTCTGCTGCAGGCTCATGATCGTGCGGTTCCTGGCCTGCTGCTTGGTGCTGATCCCGGTGTCCTGGGCCTGGTAGAAGCGGATGCCGTTGTCGGCCGTGTGCTCGGTCAGCCGGTACTTCCCGATGCTGTTCTCGACCAGGTAGCTGGCCACCGGCGAGCGCATGTGCCAGTGCCAGGTCACCGAGCCGTGCGCGAACTCGGCGTCGGGGCCGTGCGACGCGTGGCCCGACAGGATGCCGTTGGCGACCGCGGTCAGGCCAGCGCCCACGGTGTCGAAGAAGTCGTAGGTCGGCTTGGCCGCCGGGTAGTCGTTGAGCGGCATCCAGTCCTCGCTGCCCACCGGCTCGGTGGTGACGAAGCCGCCGTCGCGGGAGCGGAACCAGCCCTCGGTGGTGCCGTCACCGTCGTTGTGCACGCCGGGCCGGCCGGTGTAGCTGACCGACACCGTGAACACCGAGCCGTCGCGGATCGCGGTACTGGGCGTGATGACCAGCTTGCTGGCCGGGCACGGGGTGCCGTTGGCGGAGTTCTGCCGGGCCGCGCTAGTGGAGGTCAGCTCGGGGGAGCAGGCCGGCGGCAGCGGGTTGTGGCGCGGCCCGCCCACCGGGTTGAGCTGTGAGGCCTGGTGGGCCAGCGGGTTAGGGTCATTCTGGCCGTGGGGGTCGCCTGGGTAGGTGGGCTGCACGAAGCGGAACGCGGCGGGCCGGCCGTCGACAGTGACCGAGCGGACGCTCATGTCGGGCCCGGCCGTCTTGTTCACCGACCGACGCTCGAAGTCCAGGCTGAAGCTGGTCAGGCACTGGGTGGCGCGGTCGGTCAGCACGACGTGGTTGCCGGGCAGGAACAAGTTGCCGGCGGCGTCGTAGACCATGTGGACGGTGGTGTTCAGGCTGGTGTAGCCGCCGTTGCCGGTGTCGGGGTAGACATGCGACCCCTGGGGAGCCAGCGTGTGGGCGCCCGGCGAGCAGTTCGCCGCGTTGTCCGCCCGCCCTAACGTGCCGGCGGACGCGCCGGGGGCGGCGACCAGGCTCAGGCCGGCCACGGCCAGGGCGGCGGTGGCAGTGGCGGTGGCGGCGAGTGCGGTCCGCGGCGAGCATCGGAGCATGCCTGATCCTCCTGGTTCGCCGGGCCCGGCCAGTCCCGCCAGCCGGGACATGGCGACCCGCCCGGTCGCATTCGCCGCCATTCTTCCGTGGCCAGCGCTGGTGTCAATCGCCTGACTTATCCCGCTACCGCTACCAGCGCCGTCGCCGTGCTCCCGGGTCTCTCACCGACCCCATGAGTCACCCAGATGATCCGTACCGCGCATGAGGCAACGACGTGGTTGTTGCTCTCACAGCGCTAGCACGACGTGGTTGTTGCAGCCACGTCGTCGGGTGCGCCGGGCCTCACCCCGAGCCAGCCGGCCCTGTCGGCCCCCGCCCAACTGGTCGTGCCTGTCCGCCTTCGCGGCCTAACGCACAGTAAGTTCCGCAACGGTATTGACAGCCCCGCAATGTCTCGGAAATCATGCAGTAATCGATTACCCGCCCGGTCCGGACGGGTTGATCACCCGCAAGCAGGGACCGCGAGCGGAGGGGTTTGGCTACGCACATGCGCCGCATAGAGCAGCTGAACACCGGCTCCGCCGCGTTGCCCCGACCCGCAGGCGAGCCGGCCCACTTCGCGACGCCCGGCCGGGCTCGATCCTGCGTCCCCACCCCGGCTAGCCGACCCTGGCGATCTGCGCCGCAGGGCGGGCTGGCCCGGTCTCATCAACACCCCCGGCCGGTGCGCCAGGCCAGACCCGGGCACAGCGCCGTGCCTGGCGCCCCCGGCGCTCGCCACCAGGAAGCCTGCCGGCCCGGCGCCCAGCGTGCCCGCCGCCAGGATCCACGCCAGACATACGCAGGCATCAGCCTCAGCCCTCCGGACGGAACGGACCGGTTACCGGCGGCCTGCCTCGCGGCATGCAGACAGGCCGGCGGCCCGCGTGAAGGAAGGAAAGCCTCATGAACAGAAAGCCATCAGGCAGACGGTCCGGCCAGGTCGGCCAGGCCTATCAGAGCGGAGCAGCCGACCAGCGCGCGGCCGGCATCCGCGGGATGGGCCGCCGGGACTTCCTGTCCGCCGGGGTCAAGGCGGCCGCCGTCGCCTCGGCGGCCGGGCCGCTCCTGGCGGCCTGCGGGTCCTCGGGCGGCGGCGGGGGCTCCTCGACCGCCGATGACGTCCTGAACATCGGCCTGCCCGTCACGCCCAAGGACTTCGCCCAGACGACCAAGTACCTGGCCGCCTTCACCAAGAAGACCGGCATCACGGTCAAGCCGTTCACCACCAACACCGCGACCAACACCTGGGTCGCCGTGTTCCAGGAGGTCTCCACGCGGCTGGCCGGCGGTGAGGCCATCGACAGCGCCTACATCGCCACCGAGGGCATGCAGCTGTTCGAGAAGCGCGGCGTGCTCGAGCCGCTGAACTCCTACATCGCCACCGACCAGTCCGAGGTCAACAGCTTCTACGCCGACGTCAGCCCGAACATGCTGGCCAACTTCCGCCAGCTCGACGACCTCAACGGCAAGACCTACTTCATCCCCATCGGCTACAACGTCATGTCGATGTGGTACAACCGCAAGCTGTTCAAGTCGCTCGGCATCGCCGAGCCCGCGCCCGACTGGACCTGGGCCGACTTCGAGAAGGCGGCCACCACCTTCACCAAGTCGGCGTCCGGCCGGCTCGGGTTCGCTATCGGCGCACCGGTGCCGGGGCCGTTCACCGACGTCTACCCGTGGGTGCTGACCAACGGCGGCGGCATCCTCAACGCCGACCAGACCAAGTGCACGGCCGACAGCCCGGCCAACATCGAGGCGGCCGCGTTCGCCCGCAGCCTGGTCACCAAGAAGCTGGTCAACCAGCCCGGCGGCTCGTACAACGCCTTCAACGAGGCGGCGGTGGGCAAGCTGGGCATGTTCGGCGCCGGGATCTGGCCCAACACCTCCATCCCGATGAACCAGTCCCAGATCAACGACACGTTCTCGATCGTGCCCTGGCCCAAGCAGACGGCCAGCGGCACCCCGGTCGGCGTGGGCGGCTTCCCGATGTTCAAGCAGACCCGCAACAAGAAGGCCCTATGGGAGTTCATCAAGTTCACGATCTCCGAGGAGTTCCAGCACGGCCCGGTGGTCAACTTCGGCGGTGACATGCCGATCCGGCAGTCCGTGGCCCGCAGCAGCGAGTTCCTCAAGAACTTCCCGCCCGGCACCGAGAACTTCAGCAACGAGCTGGCCTACTCCACCATGATCGTCGGCGTTCCCAACGGCAGCGCGGTGGAGAGCGAGATCAGCACGGTGTGGGAGCAGATCCTGACCGGCGCGGCCACGCCCGCGGCCGGCATGAAGACCATGCAGTCCAGCGTCACCCAGCTCATGGCCCAGCAGGTCTGAGCCGGGGGCGCAACGGGAGGCACGGACGGGCGGGCAGGGGTGTCCGGGCAAGCGAGGGCCCTGGCACCCCTGGCCGCCGCCATGGCGATGGCCTCCGGGAGGAGGCGCCGGAGGTGCGCATGCGAATCGCGAAGCCGCTGACCAGCGCGGGCGCGGCCGGGCGGTCCAGGTCGCTCGGCGGCTGGCTGGCCGCGGCCAGCGGGCCGGCGACGGCCAGCGGGCCGGCGACGGCCAGCCGGGCCGAAGCCGGCGACGCCGCGGCCACGACCGCACGCGGCCGCGCGGTGTCCCGCAGACCGGGCCGGAGGCGATCCGGGGCTGGCCGCCGCCAGCCGCTGACCGCCTACCTGCTGCTCAGCCCGGCGCTGGCGCTGTACATCGCGTTCATCGGCATCCCGCTGGTCGGGATCGTCGTGATCTCGTTCGTGCAGTGGGACCTGATCTCCCCGCCCAAGCTGGTCGGCCTGGGCAACTACCGGATGGTCCTGCACGATCCGCAGCTCGGCCAGACGCTGTGGAACACCTTCCTGTTCGACATCATGACCACCGCTGTGCACCTGATCCTCGGCCTCGGCCTGGCGCTGGCCGTGACCACCGTCCGCTCCCGCGTGATCAGGTACTGGGCCCGGACCGCGATCGTGACGCCGTTCCTGATGTCAGCCGGCGTCGTCGCGCTGATGTGGTCGTACATCATGGCCGACGGGACCGGGCCGCTGAACTACTACCTGCACAAGATCGGGATCAGCGCGCCCAACTGGCTGGCCTCCGGCACCTGGTCGCTACCCGGCCTGGTCATCATCGACGTCTGGGCCACGATCGGCTTCACGTTCATCATCTTCCTGGTCGGCCTGCAGGCCATCCCGTCCGACCTGTACGAGGCGGCCTCCATCGACGGGGCCAACGCCTGGGGGCGCTTTCGCCGGGTCACCCTGCCGCTGCTGTCGCCCGCGACGTTCATCGCCTCGGCCACCGCGTTCATCGGCGCGTTCGAGATCTTCACCTGGCCGCTGATCGACACCAACGGCGGTCCCGGCATCGCCACCCAGACGGTATTGCTCTACATCTACCGCGAGGCCTTCCAGAACTACCAGTTCGGCTACAGCGCGGTGGTGTCGCTCATCAATGTCGCCATCTTGATCAGCTTCGTCGTCGTGATGGGCCTGCTGGCCAGGAAGTGGGTGCACTATGAGCGCGTCTAGCCTGGCCCGGCCCTGGTCTCGGTCAGCACTGTCCAGGGCCCGCATGAACCGGCCCCGGCGCAGCCGCCGAGGCCTGCTCGGCCGCAGCCTGCTCGGCCTGTTCCTGGCCCTGGCGGGCGTCATCATGTTCCTGCCCGTGGTGTGGGTGGTGCTGCAGTCCTTCGAGGACACCAAGGACCAGTCCTCGCTGCCCCCGGTGTGGTTCCCGACTCACCTGACGCTGAACAGCTACCGGACGCTGTTCTCGGCCGCGCCGTTCGGCATCAACATCCTGAACTCGGTCATCATCACGGCCGCCGTCGTCATCGGCTCGGCCATCGTCAGCGTGCTGGCCGCCTACGCCTTCGCCCGGCTGGAGTTCCGGGGCCGGGAGGTCCTGTTCACCTTGTTCCTGGCCGCGCTGACGCTGCCCAGCCAGGTGTCGGCGGTGCCCGAGTTCGTCGTCGTCAAGTACATGCACCTGCTGAACACCCAGCTCAGCCTCATCATCCCGGCCCTCATCCAGGTCGTCGGCGTGTTCCTGCTGCGCCAGCATTTCCGGACCATCCCCACCGACCTGGACGACGCCGCCCGCATCGACGGCGCCGGCCACCTCAAGATCATCCGGCACGTGATGGTGCCGCTGTCCTGGCCCGCCATCTCCGCGGTCATGGTCATCACCGGCCAGTACATCTGGAATGACTTCTTCTGGCCCAACCTGTTCATCAACAACACCAACCGCATGCCCGCCCCGCTGGCCCTGTACAACCTGGAGTCCGTGGCCGGGGGCGGTCCGCTGGGCGCGATCTTCGCGGGCCTGTCGGTGCTGTGCGTGCCCTGCCTCATCGGCTTCATATTCCTGCAGCGCCGCCTCATGGAGGGCATCGGTTATCGCGGCATCAGCCGCTAGCCGCCTTCGTCCGCTAGCCGTTTTTCCAGACCTATGACTAAATCCGAATGAAGGGGAGCAGCAGCATGTCCGCAGGCCAGTCCGACCAGACCGCAAGCATCCAGGCCATGGCGCCGGTCGCCGGCGGTGGCCGCGAGTGGCCCGTGGCCCGTCGCTACGAGGGGCGGGATCGCCTGCGCATCTCGCTGCCCCTGGGCGGGATCGGCACCGGCACCGTCGGCTTCGGCGGCCGCGGTCAGCTGCGCGACTGGGAGCTGGAGAACCACCCGTCCAAGGGCCTGACCGCGCCGCTGAGCTTCCTGGCCTGCCAGGTGTCCGGGGACGGCCTGGCCCCGCAGGCCCGCATCCTCGAGGGCGCGCTGTTCGACGAGGAAGTGCAGGGCTGGACCGGGTCCGAGGCGCCGCTGGCGGGCATACCGCGGTTCTCCGGCTGCGCCTTCGAGGCCGCCTACCCGCTCGGCCGCGTCGTGCTGTCCGACCCCGGCTTCCCGGTCGAGGCCAGGGTCGAGGCCTTCAACCCACTGTCACCCGGCGACGCCGAGCTCAGCGGGCTGCCGCTGGCCGTCTTCCGGGTCGTGCTCACCTCGCGGGCCAGCCAGCCCGTCGACGCCAGCGTCATGTTCTCGGTCGAGGCGCTCACCGGCCACGCCCTGCGGGCCGCCCAGCAGCCCAGCCGCCCGGCCGCCGAGCCGCGGACGGCCGGCGGCCTGAGCGGCGTCCTGCTGTCCGATGCCGCCATGGACCCGGCCGACGAGGAGTGGGGCACCATCGCCGCGGCCGCGCTCGGCCCCGACACCTGGACCGGCCCCGCGTGGGGCATGGGGAAGTGGAACCAGGGTCTATTCGAGATGTGGCAGGGCTTCAGCCAGCACGGCCAGCCCGAGGCGGGCCTGTTCGGCCGCGACGACGCGCCCATGAGCTCGCCCGCGCTGGCCGGAACCGTCGGCGCCCGCCGGAGGATCGAGCCGGGCGCTACCGCCGAGGCCGTGTTCCTGCTCGGCTGGCACTTCCCCAACCGGCGGTCCTGGCGGCACGGCAACAACGGCCCGCGCGGCTCGGCCGGTCCCGAGATCGTCGGCAACTACTACGCCACCACCGCCGACGACGCCTGGGCCGCGCTCGCCGTCCAGGCCCCGCGGCTGGCCGAGCTCGAGGAGGCGACCCGGCGCTTCGTGTCGGCGTTCTGGTCCGCCGACCTGAGCGCGCCGGTCAAGGAGGCCGCGCTGTTCAACCTGTCCACGCTGCGCACCCAGACCTACTTCCGCACCGCGGACGGCCACCCCTTCGGCTGGGAGGGCTGCCTGGACGACGCCGGATCCTGCCTGGGCTCGTGCACCCACGTGTGGAACTACGACCTGGCCACCGGCTACCTGTTCGGCGGCCTGGCCCGGCAGATGCGCGAGCTGGAGTACCTGCACGCCACCGACGCGGCCGGCGCCATGAGCTTCCGCATCCTGCTCCCGCTGAGCAAGGCCCAGGAGTTCCCGCTGACGGCCGCCGACGGCCAGTTCGGCTGCGTGCTCAAGCTGCACCGGGACTGGCAGCTGTCCGGCGACGACGCGTGGCTGCGGCGGCTGTGGCCGGCCTGCCGGCGGTCGCTGGAGTTCGCCTGGATCGAGGGCGGCTGGGACGCCGACCGCGACGGCCTGTGCGAGGGCACCCAGCACAACACCATGGACGTCGAGTACTACGGCCCCAACCCGGTCATCCAGAGCTGGTACCTGGCCGCGCTGGCCGCCGGGGCGGCGATGGCGCAGGCCGTGGGCGACGCCGAGTTCGCGGCCACCTGCCGGGAGGTGCTCGCCTCGGGCCAGCGGGCCACCGAGGACACGCTGTTCAACGGGCGCTACTACGAGCAGAAGATCATCCCGCCGGGTGACTTCTCCCGGATCGCGCCCAAGCTCCGCTCCGACAGCATGGGCGCCGAGCAGGCCGACCACCCCGAGTTCCAGATCGGCGACGGCTGCATCCTGGACCAGCTCGTCGGCGACACCTACGCCCGGCTCACCGGCCTCGGCGCCGTCCTGGACACCGACCACGCGCGCACCGCCCTGGACACCCTGCACCAGCTCAACTACGTCCCCGACTTCGGCGACTGGACCAACTACATGCGCACCTACGCGGTGCACGGCGAGCGCGGGCACATCGTCGAGTCCTACCCGGACGGCCTGCCCGAGCACCCCATGCCGTACTGGCCCGAGGCGTGGACCGGGCTGGAGTACGTGTACGCCATGGGCCTGATCCAGCAGGGCCGACTCGAGCTGGCCGAGGACGTGGTGGCGGCCGTCCGTGAGCGCTTCACCGGCGCCCGGCGCAACCCGTTCGACGAGGCCGAGTGCGGCCACCACTACGCGCGGGCCATGGCCAGCTGGGGCCTGATCGTCGCGCTGACCGGGTTCGGCTACGACGGCCGGACGGGCGTCATGACGTTCGCCGAGTCGACCAAGCCCGCCCGCTGGTTCTGGTCCACGGGCTCGGCCTACGGCCTGCTGCACCAGGTCCCCGGCGAGACCGCGCAGCTAGAAGTGGTGTCCGGCACCCTGCGCCTGGAGCGCGTCGACATCGGCGGCCGCCACCTTCGCCCCAAGTCCCCCGGCCACCTGACCGGCACCACCGACCTAGAGCCCGCCGAATGACCGCGGCCTAACCGCCCGAAGGCTCCGGCCGCCTCACCGGCATCACCTGGGGCCCGCCCACCTGACCGCCCCCGACCCCACCCGCGCCAGTCACACCTGCCCTGCCAGCCCCACCCATCTCAAGATCGCTTGTGGATGTCCCGTTGGGTACCCAATCAGGTACCCAACGGGACATCCACCGGGCTGGCCTGCTCAACCCTGCGGTGCCCAGGCTGGCGGCGGTCACCTGGTGCCGATGTCGCCGATGACGTCGGCGTCGATGTCCAGGTAGTCGCACACCGCCAGCAGCTCGGCGGTGTAGTCGCCGGGCACGGCGTGGATGTGGTTGGCGCTGAACCGGCTCAGGAACTCCGGCGCGCTCGCGGTGAACCGGGCGAACGCGTGCGGCCACTCGAACGTGGACTGGCGCGCCAGCCGGTCGGTGGTGGCCGCGTCGAACTCGGCGAACTCGCCGCGCAGCAGGTGCATGCGGTACCGGCCGGAGGCCCTGGTGAGCCGGGCGAACGTCATCTCGCCTGGTGCCGCGATGTGGTGGACCGACGCGCCGCCGGCCGGGAAGTACAGCACCTCCGGGTACAGGTGGACCCGGGCCAGGTTCTCCGCCGGGTCGTCGCTGCGGGCGGCGAACCACGTCGCGTGCTGGCCGGAGTTGCACAGGTCCCAGACGTCCAGGCTCTCCTCGTAGTGCCGCACGTCGGCGAACAGCACCGGCGTCCCTGACAGGCCCTTGAGGATCTGCATGGTCAGCGCCGCGTCCATGTCGGACTCGGTCGAGCAGACGACGGTGGACTTGGGGCCGTCCCAGTCGTAGGGGTCGTTCAGGAACGCCTCGGCGATGTCCATCGTGCACCAGCTGTTGGTCATCTCGGGCTGGCCCTTGATGCCGCAGAAATCCAGGTTCCACTCATCGACCAGCTCGCGGACCGCGTAGTACACGCCGATCTGCCGCTCCAGCAGCTCGGGCGTCAGCTTGGCCCCGTCGTAGTGCACGCCTCCGGCGCGGCGCTCCAGCCACAGCCGGGCCGCCTTGGTCGCCGCCGGGTCCACCGCCGACCCGCGGCGCACCAGCTCGTACTGGTCGATGTCCTCGATGTCGATGCCGAACTCGGTCATCCACTGGTCGGTGTTGGCCACCGTGGTGTACATGCCCATGGGGCGGCCGCCGATCCGGCCGAACGTGGTGCCGCGCAGGCCCTGGGTCACGCTGGCCGCGCTGGCCAGCCGGCTGATCCGGTCGATGACCGCCGGATCGGCCGGGTCGCCCCAGGTCCGGCTGTGCTTGCGGCCGACCTGGTCGAAGCCGCCGCCCGCGGCCAGCATGCCGACCATGCCGGGGTACTGGGGGTCGATGTTCGAGAACAGGGCCAGCGGGCCGCTGCCCTGGCTGGCGAACAGCAGCGAGAAGTGCGGGAACGCCCAGACCGGATAGTTGATCAGCGTCAGGTCCGGGCGGGCGGCGGCCAGCTCGCGGCCCAGCCGGACGGCGTCGGCGTTGGAGCTCAGGTCCCCCTCGCCGGTGAGCACCTCATGACCCCGCTCGCGCAGCGCGGCCGCCAGCCGGTTCTGCACGTCCAGGCCGAACGGGCCCACCTCCTCGTGTACGAAGTCCCGGCCGTCGGAAGCAGTCGCGAGCGCAATGCGTGCCATGGGGGGCCTTTCCACTAGTCGGTGCGGTGGTTCTTCCTGGCGGTCAGACCGGGCTAGCCCAGCCCCGTGGTGCCGCAGGAGCGGCGGACGATCAGCTCAAGTGGCAGTACCTCCCGGACGGGCGCGAAGCGCTCGCCCTGCAGCCGCCGCATCAGCAGCTCGATGGCCCGGGTGGCCATCTCGCGGATGGGCTGGCCCAGCACCGTCAGCGGCGGGTCGAGCAGCTCGGCCCAGGGCGGGTTGTCCACGGCGATGACCGCGATGTCATCGGGCACCCGGAGG
>Ga0134126_10005702_pt1 | contig 15566 bp, 10 predicted proteins | sample KB31752_FD_96881 | JGI IMG/M metagenome (GOLD analysis project Ga0134126, IMG submission 96881) | Terrestrial soil microbial communities with excess Nitrogen fertilizer from Kellogg Biological Station, Michigan, USA - KB3-175-2 | ecosystem: Environmental > Terrestrial > Soil > Unclassified ...
CGGCTCATGGTCAGCGCGCTGAACCTGACCGATCTCCTGACCTGGCAATTCGTCAACTTCCCTCTGCCGGGTCGGACCGTGTTCGTGTCTCTGGCCTACGACTCGGCGGCCCCCGATGAAGCGGAGTCGCCCGGATTCCTGCCCGTCGGCAACCCCTGAACAGGAGCGCAAGGAGCAGCCTCGATGCGACGAACACTGGGTGTCGGTTTGATGGTGGCGGCTGTTGCGATCGGATGCGGGAGCGGCACGCCCGGTCGCGGGCGGGCGGACGCCGGGGCGGGGGAGTGGGGGCAGGACGGCGCCACGGCCGACGCCGCGTCGGCGACGCGCCCACCGGCCATGACCGGGCTCGCCGTCGTAAACAGCGACTTTTCGACCACGAGCTTGTCGATCCTCGATGCGACGGGGGCGCTGGTGCGTGCCGATTGCGTCGACTCGGCGACGGGCGCCAACGGCAGCGTGACCAGCACCATCTCCGGCGATGCCGTGCTTCCCTCGCAGCCCCAGCTGGGCGGCGACGTGATCATCGTCGATCGCGGAAACGTCGCGCTGACCTTCGTCGACGCCGCCAGCTGCACCATCGTCCATCAGGTTCCGGTCCCTGGCCCCCGGACCAACCCGCACGACGTCGTCATGTTGACGCCGCACAAGGCTTACGTGACCCGCTACGACCTGAACCGGGCGGCGACCGATCCGACGCTGGCCGGGAACGACATCGCCGTGGTCGACCCGACGACGGGAACGCTGACGACCCGGATCGACCTCGACGCCTACGCTTCTTCGGTCGCCGGCGCGATGGTCCTCGCCCGCCCGGATCGGGCGCTCCTCGTCGAGGGGCAGGTGATCGTCTCGCTCTCGGAGATCGATCAGGGCTTCACGACCTACGGAGAGGGCAAAGTCGTGGTGGTCGATCCGGCGACCGACACAGTCACGGCGGCCGTCGCGCTGACCGGCCTCGCCGACTGTGAAGGGATGACCTACGTGGACGCGCAGAAGACGCTCCTCGTCGCCTGCGGCGGACCCTACGCGGGCACCACCTCCGAGTCGGGCATCGCGGTCGTCGATCTCGGCGTCTCACCTCCCGTCCTGACGCGCGTGATTCCGTCCTCGGCCTTCGACGGCCGGCCGCTGAGCTTCGCGTGGGCCTTGGCGCTCCCGCCGACCGGAGGGGGAACGCGTGCCTTCGCCGTGACCACCGACCCCAAGGACGTCCAACCGGACGCGCTCTTCGCCTTCGACTACGTCGCCGCCACTGCCAGCAAGCTCGCGACCTCGGGTCCCTATACGTTGGGGATGCCGGCGGGGCTTCCCGGGCTCCTCCTGATGCCGAACTCCACGGCCCGGACGCCTCGAATCGATCTGTATGACGTCACCGGCACGCCGACGGCGACCACGGCCTTTACCTCCGACCCGGTGACGGGCCTGCCGCCTCAAGAGATCGCGCCGTATTGACGCCTACATCCGTCGATTGAGAACGGCGATCCCGTCGAGATCGAATCCGGCGGTCGGCCCGCTCGAGATCGGATCGACGATCCCTCGACCGAACGAGTCGAGCGTCGTCCCATCGCCGACGATGTCGACGACGCGGACGTACTTGATCGAGGTGAGGTCGACGGTGCCGTCGCGCACGAGGGGAGAGTTGCCGAGCGCGGACAGATCGAAGGGCGTGCCGTAGCCGATCATGTAGCTCCCCGCGAGACCTCCGATCTGCGAGGCGATGCCGGAGCTGTCCAGACCGGGCGTGCCCTTGCTCTGAAACGCCGAATCGAAGCGGGCGAAGTGAATTCCGTCGCTGGAAACCTCCACGAACCCCAGCTCCAGGAACTCGTCGCTGGCGAAGCCATTCTCGTAAACGGCGAAGTCCCAGCTCTCCCCGTCGGTGATGGGAGCGCCGAAGGTGAGCGTGATCGACCCGCCGTTCCCGAGCGAGACGACATCGAGGGTGTTGGTCCCGGCTGGTCCGAAGGCCTGGCTTGGCATCGCGAACTGAGAATCGGTCACGCCCGGCCCTTGCAGATAGCTGGCGCACCCCGCCGCCCACCCCACGATCCGGGCATCGTCAAAGGCGACCGCCGTCGTCGTCGGATCGGGCGGGGCGGGCGCGTAGGTCGCCCGGATGTCGTAAACGGCGTTGAACGACGCCAAAGCGCACGCGGCGTCCGTGGTCCGGGCGAGGACCCGCCTCGGGCCCGACAGACCTGTGAGGCCGAGCGAGCTTCCTGTTTGAAAGACCGCGGTGGAGGTCGACGCGTCAGCGGGAAGCACGGCGATCTCGAGGGGCGACCCGTCGGACACCAGGAAGCTCAGGACTTCGTCGTCGGCGATGACCGAGAGATCGGGCGCGAGCGGGATCGGACAGGCGGTGGCGCAGACGCCGTTCGTGCCCAAAACGGACCCCGCGGCACACCGGCAGCTGGCGACGTTGGCCGTGGCGACGCACGTTCCGTCCGCACCGCAGTCGACCGGCGTGCCCCCGAGACACTGATGCGTCGACCCGTCGCAGGTCTCGACACCGTCGCAGGCGTCTCCATCGTCGCAGTCCGCGTCGGTGTCGCAGACGGCGGGCACGCAGCTGGGTTGCCCCCACAAGGCCACGAAGTTGCCGGCGCAGACACAGTCGCCATATCTCGGGTCGCAGACTTCATTCTGGCCGCAGCTCTTGTTGGCGCAGAGATCGACCCCCGCGTCGGCTGGCGCGCCGTCCCCCGGCTCGCGGGCGTCGAGCTGACCCGCGTCCGTCGGTTGCCGCCCGTCGGGGGGGCCGCCCTCGGGCATCGCCACCGTGGCGTCGGTTCGCGTCGGGGCGTCTCGGGCGACCGCGGCGTCGTTTTTGACCGACCCGTCTCCCGCCGCAGGCAGGGAAGAGGTACGGCCACAGCAGACGACGGCGAGGCCCAGGCTGGCGATCGCCACCGTCCGAGCGAATCGACTTTTGCACATGGGAGTCTATTGGCGGGCCAAGACGACGTAGGTGGTGCTGGACGCTCCGCTCACGCCGACCCAGAGGCGCTGCGAATCGTCCACCAACAACGCGAGCCCTGGCGATTGCGACGGCACGGTCAGCAAGGCGGTCTGCGTCCCCATCGCCGCCAGGCTGCTGCCGGTCGTGAACTTCTGTTCGATGACGTCGAGCGCGTCGAAGCTCGTCGCGTCGAACGGCTGAAGCGCCACCACGCCCGGGGCGGACCCGCTGGGCGAGAGGGCCGCCAGGGAGCCGGGGAAGCCCGACATCGTGAACAGCGTGACACCGGTCGTGGCGGCGGCTCCGCGCCCGATCGCGCTGGCGAGGAATCCGCGCGCCTCCTGGCTGCCGGCGGAGATCGAGCTCATCACGGCGAAGACGTCGCCGTTCGAATCGGCCACCACGGGTCCGCTGCTGTCCCCCCACGCCGCGACGACGGCGGAGGCCGAACAACCCGTTCCCGTGCCGAGAGCCTGCGCGGGCGACGAACAGGCGTCCGCGGCGTAGAGACCGTTGGTGGCCGTGCTGGCCATGCCGAGCGGCGACAGGCCGGAGTAGAGGAGCCGTCCCAGCGACGAGGCGGCGGGAACGGCGGCCACGCCGAAAGGCCCGTTCACGTCGTACATCGCGACGACGGCCCCGTTGGCGACCATCTCGAATTGACCGCTGGGGTTGGGGAACGGATTCGTCCACGAGATCGCGGTCCACCCGAAGAAAGGAAGGTCGAGCGCCTGCGCGCCGAGGAACGTCCCGGTCGGAAACGCGGAGGCGACCGGCGTCGTCTGAACGGTCATCGCGCCTGTGCTTCCCGTGGGCGCCGTCCAGCGCTCCAGCGTCACGCCTGTGCCGGACGCCCCGGCCGCGCCGGTCGTCGCGGGCTGAACGATCAGCGGGCCGCCGTGCGATCCCCAGGTCGGCGCCTGGAAGCCGATCGACTCCGAAGCCGTGTAAAGCGCGACCGCGCAGAACGTGGAGTCGGCGATCGTGAAGGAAGACGAAAACATCGAAGGCGCCAAGCAGGTCGCGCCCGAGCCGCCCGCGCCGCCAGCGGCAGTGCCCCCCGCGCCCGCGGCCGCGTAGCCGCCGGCGCCAGCGCCGCCGTTACCACCCGCGCCCGCGGTCGCGTTGCCGCCCGCACCCGCGGTCGCGTTGCCGCCCGCACCCGCGGTCGCGTTGCCGCCTGCGCCCGCGGCGGCGTTACCTGCCGAGCCGCCCGCGCCGCCGGTGGCTCGCCCAGCGGCACCGCCCGCTGCGCCACCGGTCGCCTGGCCGGCTGCGCCTCCCGCTCCGCCGTGCCCCGGCGTGCCAGCCGCGCCACCGCCACCACCGGCTCCCCCGCCACCGCCACCGCCGCAAGCGGCCCAGAGACCGGTCGAGACCATCACACCCAGGCAAACCAGACGTCGCATCGAATCGCTCCTTTGGAAAATGAGATTGAACGCAAAAAACCCCTCGCTCGGACGCGAACGAGGGGACGGTTGCGGACTCTCGGGAGCGAGAGACCAACTTCCGTTCTCCGTCCGCGCGGAGAGAAGCTTCAGCCTTCGGTAGGTCTCCTGGCTCGTGGGTCGCAAATCACGGCGTTCCGCGATTTGCCGCCAATCCTCCCCTTCCCCGACCGTAGGTCGAGTGGGTTCTCGAGGTTGGCCTCCACTCACAGTGGCGGGACCGCGCCGGCATCGACCGGCTTCCCTGTTACGCCCGACTGGGCACCGAAGGCGTTATTCAGTTTTCAAAAGTTACCGCTCGCTTCAACCATCGCGAGCCGGGCCTTGTCAAGTGCCGGGTTCGACGTCGCGGAGCGGCTTCAGATCAAGTAGCCGTGGATCAGATAGACGACGCCGAGGATGCCCAGCACGCCCGACGCCGCCCACAGCCAGCGCCGCTTGGTGAGCAAACAGACCGACGCCAGCGCGATGGCGATCTGCAGAAGGGCGATGCCGAACCCCATGTCGGGGCCGTGCTTGGCGAAGCCGTCGCGCTGGGCCTCGAGGTCCTTGGCCCGGGCCTGCGAGTCGATTTGATCTTTCTTGTAGCGGCTGACGTCGGCCTCGGCCGCGGCGGCCGGCGCGCCGCTCGACTGCCGCGCCTCCATCTCGGCGATTCGCTGCTTGATGCTCTTCGACTGGTAGTAGGCCCATTCGTCGGAGGCGCGCGTTTGAAACAGCATCACCTTGGTGCTGAACCCGCCGGCCTTGAGAGACCCGATGCCGGTTGCCACGGCCAGGACGACCACCATGAGCGAGACGTACCTGGTCCAGCTCTCGCGCCGCTCCTTCTCCTTGGCGGCGCGGCGTTCCTCGCCGATCGATCGGATGAGCTCCTGGATCTCCAGGTCGCGCGTCGAGTCGCTCAATCGGGCTCACCGTCGGTGGGCAAGCCCTGGTCGAGGTCCTCCTCGGAGATCGGGGACTCGACCCGGTAGCCGCCGTCCAGCCACTTGCCGAGATCGATGGTCCGGCAACGCTGGGAGCAGAACGGCCGAAACTGGGCCGACTCGGCTGATTCGCCGAGCGGCCCGCCACAGCTGGGGCACTTCGGTTTCACCCGAAAAAGATAGGCCGATTCCCCTCGCCTTGCCAAGAGCGCAAACAATTCGCGTGGGGGAGGGACGGCTACGCCGGCCGGAGCCCATCGCGGGGGGCGCGGGACCCATTTAGGGTCCCGAAACGAACGAACGCGTGGGGGAGGGACGGCTACGCCGGCCGGAGCCCATCGCGGGGGGCGCGGGACCCTTTTAGGGTCCCGATCAGATAGAAGAATTCCGCATCTGGACCGATTCCCGGTAAAGATCGGAGCGTGGGGCAGCAACCGGATCTGCGCGCCGAGCCCGATTCGGGGGGACGTCGGCCGATCACCCGCGCGCAGCTGACGCTGGAGGGGCTGCGCAAGCTGCCGCGGGTCGTCTGGCTGCTGGGGCTGGCCAGCCTCCTCAACGACGTGTCGAGCGAGGCGATCTTCCCGCTGCTGCCGACCTTCCTGGTCAGCCTGGGCGCGCCGATGAGCTTCCTCGGCCTCATCGAAGGGAGCGCCGACGCGCTGGCCAGCCTCATCAAGGTCGCGTCAGGGAAGCTCTCCGATCGGGGGCCGCGGCGCACCCTGGTGGCGGGCGGCTACGCTCTGCCGGCGCTGGCACGCGCGGGGATCGCCGCCGCCATGGCCCCCTGGCAGGTGCTGGGCGCGCGTCTTGTCGATCGCACCGGCAAGGGCATCCGTTCAGGGCCCCGCGACGCGCTGATCGCCGATTCGGTGGCGCCGTCGCAGCGTGGGCGCGCGTTCGGCCTCAACCGATCGATGGACCACTTCGGCGCGGCGCTCGGCCCGCTCATCGCGGGGGGACTCCTGGCGGTCGGGGCCAGCCTGCGCGTGACTTTCGCGGTGGCGTCGGTGGCCGGGCTGATGGCGCCGGTGGTGCTTTTTTTTCGCCTGCGCGAGCACGAGCAATTGCCGGATCGCAGCGGTCCGATCGACGCCCGGCAACCTCGCGGCGGCGCGCTGCGGGCCGGTTTCGCGGCGTATATCGCAGCTTGCGTCCTGTTCGCGTTCGGAAACTCCTCGGACGCCTTTCTCCTCGTGCGGGCGCACGAGGTGGGGTGGGGGGCCGCGGCCTTGCCGTTCCTCTGGAGCTTCCACCATCTGGTGAAATCGATGGCTGCGCTGCCGGGCGGAGCGCTTTCCGATCGCCACTCGCGCGCGCTGGTGGTGGGCGCCGGGTGGGTCGCCTATGCAGTGACCTACGTCGGATTCGGCTTCGCCCACGAGAAATATCAGATCGTGCTGTTGTTCCTGGCCTACGCGCTCTATCACGGCCTCGCGGAGGGGGCGGAGCGCGCCATCGTGGCCGACCTCGCCGAGCGCGGCGCGCGCGGTCGCGCCTTCGGCCTCTACCACGGCCTGACCGGCGCGGCGGCGCTGCCGGCCGGCTTCATCACCGGTTGGGTCTGGGACCGCTCGGGTCCGGCCTGGGCCCTCTGCATCAACGCCAGCTGCGCCGCGCTCGGCGCCCTCTGGCTCTTCGCCCTCAGCTTCGTCGGCCCCCTCCGCCGCAGCTCGACCTAGCTGGCCGATCGCCTAAGGGAGGGCGAGCTTGGCTCGCCGCGAACTCATCGCGGGGGCACGAAGTCGATAGATCGAAATAACCGGACGGCCGGCTCGGGCACCATAGACCGGCCGTCCGGTTTTTCAGGACGCGCCCCCCGAGATCGGGAGGCGGCCCCCACCCAGCTTCGAAAGGAGCGGACCGGTCAGATGGCGTCTTCGCCGCGCTCGCCGGTGCGGATGCGGACCACCTCGTCGACCGTGGTGACGAAGATCTTGCCGTCGCCGATCTTCCCGGTCTTGGCGGTCTTGGCGATGGCCTCGACGACGTCGCTCACCATCGAGTCACGGACCACGATGTCGAGCCTCACCTTGGGGACGAAGTCGACCACGTAGGCCGAGCCCCGGTAGACCTCGGTCTTGCCGCCCGTGCGGCCGAACCCGCGGACCTCGGTGACCGTCATGCCGGAGATGCCGATCTGTCCCAGGCGCTCCTTCACCATGTCCAGCGTGTGGGGCCTGATTATCGCTTCGATTCTCTTCATCTGGGGACTCCTCTCGGCAGCGGGCGGTTAGGGTTTGGCCAGCGCCGGGACGGCGGCGGCGACGGCGCCCGGCGCCTCCTCGCCGCTGTGGCCGCTGATCTCCTCGGGGTGGTAGCCGGCCTCGCCGTGGTCGATGTCGTCGAGCCCGCGCTCCTCGTCCTCCACCTCGGGCCGCAAGCCGAGCGCCGCCTTGAGGGCGAAACCGATGACCGTGGTGGCCACCACCGACAGCGTGAGCGTCAGCCCGATCGCCTTGAGCTGCTCGAGCCAGAGCGTCTTGCCCACCAGGCTGCTGAGGTTGGTGTTGAGGTTGCCGTTGACCTCGGGCGTCGCCAGGAAACCCGAGAGCAGCGCGCCCAGCGTCCCGCCCACGCCGTGCACGCCGAAGGTGTCGAGCGCGTCGTCGTACTTGAAGAACGCCTTCAGCTTGGTGCAGGCCAGGAAAGGGACCACGCCGGCCAAGACGCCGATGAGCACGCCGCCCGAGGGGGAGACGAAGCCGGTGGCGGGGGTGATGACGACCAGGCCGGCGACCGCGCCCGAGCAGAAGCCGAGGATGCTCGGCTTGCCGCGCGTGATCCACTCGAGCAGCGGCCAGACCGAGGCCGCGACCGCCGTGGCCAGGGTGGTGGTGGTGAAGGCGTTGGCGGCGATCCCGTCGGCGGCGACCGCGCTGCCGGCGTTGAACCCGTACCAGCCGACCCACAGCATGCCGGTGCCGACCATGGTCAGCACCAGGCTGTGCGGCAGGAAGGCGCGCTTGCCGAACCCGGTCCGCTTGCCGAGGATCAGGCAGAGGATGAGCGCGGACCAGCCCGACGACATGTGAACGACGGTTCCGCCCGCGAAGTCGATCGCCTTGATGGCCGCCTTGGCGTTCCAGACGCCGTTCATGAGGCCGTCGACCCCCCAGACCATGTGGGCGAGCGGGAAGTAGACCACGAACATCCAGATCGCGATGAAGCCCATGATCGCCGAGTACTTCATCCGCTCGGCGATCGCGCCCACGATCAGCGCCGGGGTGATGATGGCGAACATCAGCTGGTACATGGCGAACACGTTCTGTGACACCCAGGCCGCGTAGTCGGCGTTGGGCGCCGAAGTCACCCCCTTGAGCAGGGCGAACTTCAGCGACCCCAACACGGGCGTGCCGCTGGCGAAGACCAGGCTGTAGCCGACCGCCCACCAGAGGATGGTGACCAGGCCGGCGCAGCCGAGGCACTGGGCCATCACCGAGAGGATGTTCTTGCGCCGCACCAGGCCGCCGTAGAACAACGCCAGCCCGGGGAGCGTCATGAAGAGGACGAGCGCCGTGGAGGTCATCATCCAGGCGTTGTGCCCCGGCCCCGACGAGACGAGCGCCTTGGGCGTCCCGTTGGTCACGTAGGCCTCGAGGTCGGCGACCCGCGTCGCCAAATCAGCCGTCGCCGCCGGCGCCGCCGACTGCGCGTGCGCGACGCCCGCGACGAGCGCGAGAAGGAGCGCGATGGCCCCCGCAGTTCCAATCATCACCGAACGGGCTCTGGCTTTCGGCATCTCGGCTGTCCTTTCCTGGTTCCTGTTCCCGGTTGTTTGGCGAGCGACGTGGCCTGACAAGAGCAACTCCGGTGCCGACGCGCGTGGTACCTGGAGGCTGATCGCGCGATCCCGCGGGGTTAGACGGGAATGGAAACGTCGGGGATCCCGGCCGCGAAACAGGCCGGAAACGCGCCGATCACGGGCGCGAAGCACGCGTCCGGTGAACCGCCGCCATTTGCAACGACCGATTCGCCAATGGCGGCTCCCTCATCTCGGGGGCGCGGGACCTTTGAGGCCTTTGAAGGTCCCGAAGTAGATCGCCTCAGCGGCGCGGCTTGTCGCGGCGGTAGAGCGTCGAGGGGTCGACGCCCAGGATCTCGGCGGCCTTGGGTCGACTGCCGTCGACGGCTCGGAGCACCCCGTCGATGTAGCGACTCTCGAGATCTTGCAATGTCAGGCGCTGCTGCACGAGCGGCGTGATCAGGTCGGCTTCGCGCGTCGGGCCGAGCGCGGCCTTGACGTCGCCGACTCGCGCCAGCGGCGCCGAGGCGGTGACCACCAGCCGCTCGATGAGGTTCTCGAGCTGGCGGACGTTGCCCGGCCAGTCGCAGGCGCCGAGGAGGTCGAGCGCCTCCGGCTCGAACCCGATCAGGATCGAGCGCGTCCCGGCGGCGAGGCTCTTCTTGAGGAAGTGGTCACAGAGCGTGAGGACGTCCTCGCCCCGCTCGCGCAGGGGCGGCACCGCCACGCGCAGCACGTCGAGGCGGAAGAAGAGGTCTTCGCGAAACAACCCCTGGGCGACCAGCTCGGTGAGATCCTTGTGGGTGGCGGCCACGCAGCGGACGTCGACGGTGCGGCTCTGCTCGCTGCCGACCGGACGGACCTCGCCCGATTGCAGGACGCGCAGGAGCTTCCCCTGCAGCGCCAGCGGCAAATCGCCGATCTCGTCGAGGAAGATGGTCCCCCCGTCGGCCTCGACGAACAGCCCGCGCCGGCTCTGCGAGGCGCCGGTGAAGGCCCCCTTGGCGTGTCCGAAGAGCTCGCTCTCCAGCAAGTACTCGGGGAGCGCGGCGCAGTTGACCGCCACGAACGGCCGCTCGGCGCGCGGGCTGTCGGCGTGGATCGCCAGCGCCACCAGCTCCTTGCCGGTCCCGGTCTCGCCCGAGATGAGCACCGGCGAGCTGGCGCCGGCCACCCGCTCGATGAGCGCGCGCAGCTTCTGCATGGGCGCGCTCTTGCCGAGGAGGCGCCGCGCCGAGGCGTTCTCGTGCAGCGCGGTGCGGAGCTGGGCGTTCTCGCGCGAGAGCATCCGCTCGCGGCAGGCCCGCTCGACCAGCGCCAGCAGCGTGTCCATGGCGAAGGGCTTGGTCAGGTAGTGAAAGGCGCCGCTCTGCATCGCCTCGACGGCGCTGTCGACGTCGCCGAAGGCGGTCATCACCAGCACGGGGACGCTCGGATCGTTGCGCTTGACCCCCCGGAGCACGTCGAGGCCGTCGACGTTCTTCATCCGCAGGTCGGTCACCACCACGTCGGCGGGCGCCGAGGCGAAGCGGTCGAGGGCGGCCGTGCCGCTGCCGGCCACCTCGGTCTCGAACCCGGCCGCGTCGAGCTCGTTGGCCACCGTCTGCGCGACGTCGATGACGTCGTCGACCACCAGCGCCCGCATCCTACGCAAGGGCACGTCCCTCCGCGGTCGCCGTCGCGATCGGCCAGCGCATGGTCACCTTCGTACCCTTTTCCAGCGCGCTCGCAACATGAATCTCACCGCCGTGGTTGCGGACCACGCTGGCCACGATGGAGAGGCCGAGCCCGGTGCCCTCACCGCGCTTCTTGGTGGTGAAGAAGGGATCGAACACCGCGTGGAGGTGCTCGGGCGCGATGCCGCACCCCTGGTCCTCGACGGCGATCTCCAGGAAGCCGTCGTCCTCGGCGCGGGCGGCGACGGTCACCCGGCCGCCGTCCCGCGAGGCGTCGCAGGCGTTGAGCAGCAGGTTCACCAGCACCTGCTCGAGCTGGTCCGGATCGGCGGCCAACTGGGGAAGGGCGGGGTCGAGCAGCGCGCAGAGCTCGAGGTGGCGGGTGTCGAGCTTCCACTGCAGGAGCCCGCGCGCGCGCGCGACCACCGCCGCGAGCGGCACCGCGCGCCGCTCGATCGGCTGGCGGCGCGAGAAGTCCAGCACCTGCCGGATGGTCGAGGCGATGTTGTCGATGTGCTTGATGATGGTGCGCAGGTCCTCGGCCCGGGCGCCGCCGTCGAGCACCCGCAGGACCTGCTCGGCGCGGCCGCGGATCACCGCCAGCGGGCTGCCGATCTCGTGGGCGATCCCGGCCGAGAGGACGCCGACGGTGATCAGCTTCTCGGCGCGGACCAGCTGGTGCTCGAGGGCGCGCAGCTCCGACTGGTCCTCGACGAGGGCGAATGTCCGCACGCCGGCCGCGTCGCTCTTGACCGGGACGATGCGGACCTGGAACTGGTGCGACCCGGTGGTGACGAAGCGGAGCTGTTCGTCGTCGGTCTGGGCGGCCGTTGGGCCCGGCCCGAGCTCGCGCGAGAGCAGCGAGGCCAGATCGCGCAACGGCGCGGCGGCCGTCGCGGGGAGCGCCTCGGCCAGCGGCTCGCCGACGCGGATCGCCCCCAGCCGCTCGGTGAGGAAGCCGTTGGCCAGCACGACCCGCCCGTCGCGCGACACGCCCAGCACACCGAGCGGCGCGTTCTCCACGATCGCCTGGCTGGTCTGGCGCGCCTCGGCCAGCGCCTGAGCATAGCGGAGGCGCCCCTCGAGCTCGACCGCCTTGCGCTGTTGCCAGAGGAGAAAGGCACCGATCGCCACCACCACGATCACCGCCGCGAGCGCGGTGAGGACGACACGGGCGACCATCGAAAGCTGCCGCTCGACGATCGGTCGCGTCGAGGCGCGCCAGGTGACGATCCAGCTCCCCGTCGGGCGGTCGACCCGCTCCGAGACCTGGACGACCGGGACCTTCGCCGGGCGGACCAGCATCGTGCCACGCGCGCCCATCTGGCGGGCGGCCGGCGGGCCCGGTTCGGCGGCGTCGGCGGTGCTTCCGGGCGTCTGCGCGCGGCAGCCGCCGGGCGTCTCGCAGCCGGCCCACACGACGCCGCCCGGATCGGTGACGAAGAGGTGCGCCGCCGGGAGCGGCGACCAGGCGACGGCCCCCAGAAAAACCGCGGCGTCGCTGGCGACCACGATGGCGCGGCCGCCGTCGACCGGCTTGCCGTAGAGCAGGAACGAACGGGCGCCGACGCGGGTCGGCTGGCCCAGCGCCTGCGCGTGGCGCGCCGAGACCTCGCCGGCCAGCCGGCGGATGTCGGGCTCGAGCGCGGCGACGGTGGCGGCGGTCTCCGTGGGGTCGACGGCCAGCACCTCAAATCCGCCGTCGGCGTCGACGAGGGCGATGGTCCGGTACTGCGAGACCACCACCGCCAGCGCGCGGAAGGCCGCCTCCCAGACGGGGCGCTCGGCCGCCGAGCCCGGCGGGTCACCTCCCTTCGACTGCTCGACCAGATCGCCGAGCATCCGGGTGTCCTGATCGAGCGCGTCGAGCCGGTCCGACAGCACCTCGACCGAAGCGCGCGCCTGCTGGCGCGTGGCCTGCGTGAAGTCGTCGACCAGCCGCTCCTGCTCGCGCAGGCCGCTCGAGATCGAGAGGCCCAGGATCCCCGCCACGGCCGCGACGATGACGCCGATGCTCCAGGCCGTCTTCACGCCGGCCATTCTACGTGTGCCTCTGGCGGCAGGCGAACGGAGCCGCGCCCGGCCAGGTCAGCCGCCGGGAGGCGGGGCCGGGATGTGCAGCTGCTCCCGGCGGATGCGCAGGATCTCGCGCAGCACGATCTGCAGCGTGGCCACCACCGGGACCGCCACGATGGCCCCCACCACGCCGGCGATCTCGCCCATGACCAGGATGGAGAGCGTCGTGACCAGCGGGTTGACGTGCACCGTGCGCCTGAAGATGAGAGGGCCGAGCAGGTTCCCCTCCAGCTGGCCGTAGGCGATGAAGTAGATGCCCGCCGCGACGCCGTGCCAGGTCCCCTGCGTCAAGAGCGCGATGAGCGAGATGGTGACCCCCACCACCGCCGGCCCCGCGTAGGGGACCATGCTGGACATGCCGGAGAGGATCCCGAGCGGCAGGAAGAAGGGGACCCGATCGATGGCCAGGAAGCTGGTGGTGAGCGTCGCGTTGATCGAGCAAATGAGCGCCAGCCCGCCCAGGTAGCCGCCGATCGACTGGTAGACCTTCTGCAGCACACTCTCGTAGGCGGCGACGTGCTCGGGGCGCGCCTCGCCGAGCATGGCGCGGACGAGGCGTCCGCCGAAGATGAGCATGAAGATCACCAGCACGGCGATGGTGACCGCCGCGCCGACCGCCGAGAGCAGGCCGCCGAGCGCGCTCAGGATGGGTGTCGCCGCCCCCTCGAGCATGTCGGGGAGCTGCTGCTCCGCCAGCGTTACGCGCGCCGCCAGGTGAAAGCGCCCGTCGAGCCGGCGGAAGAGGGAGCTGCCGCGCGCCTGCTTGAGGAAGGAGGGCGCGTCGTGGATCAGCTGTCGCCCCTGGTCGACCGCCGGCGGGATGAGCGTGAAGCCGAGCGCCACGACCAGGCCGAGCAGCGAGATCGAGATGATGGCGATGGCCAGCGAGCGGTTGACCCCGCGCCGTTGCAGCATCACGACGGCGTGATCGAGGGCGACGGCGATCATCACCGCGGCGCCGATCAGCGTGAGCGAGACGAGCGCGTGGGCGACCGCGTCCGTGGCGGTCGCCACCAGCAACACGCCGAGGCAGATCGTCAACACGGTCTTCAGCGTCACTTGCGAGGGACGAAGCTCTGGGCTCGGTGGGGCCACGGGATCGATCCTATTCTGCGCCCGCTTCGGCGCGCGCCAGCTCGGAGAGGATGGCGGCGCGATCCTCGGCGCCGGCCACCAGCGGCTCGCGCGCGCGGCGCGACGCGCCGGCCCCCGCCTCCGCCCAGACCAGGGCCCGCCGCAGGTGGAGCCGCGCCTGGTGAAACCGCTTGAGCTCGACGTAGGCGCGACCCACCAGAAAGTTGGTCAGCCCGAGGTCGGGGTCGTCGCCCAGGCTCCGCTCGAGCAAGGCCACCGACTTGTCGAGCCGCCCCTCGCGCTGCGCCAGGACGGCGAGGCGCGCGATGGGGAGCGCGAAGGCGCCGTTCTGCAGCGCCGCCTCCTCGTAGAAGTGAACGGCGTCCGCCGGGCGGCCGGCGGCCTCGGCCAAGGCGCCGAGCCGCTCTTGCGGCGCGCCGAAGGCGGGCGCGATGGCGCGCGCCCGTTCGAACGCGGTGACGGCGCCCGACTCGTCGCCGCGGCCGAGCAAGCGGACGCCGCGCAGGTAGGCGGCGTGGCAGGAGAGGGGGTTGCGCGCCTCGGCCCGCACGAGCGCGGCGAGCGCCACCCCTTCGTCCTCCGCCGTCATCCCCAGGAGCAGCGGCGGCAGGTGGCTGTCGGGGAGCATCCGCTCGGCCTCGTCGAAGGCGCGACAGGCGACGGCGGTCTCGCCGGCCGCGCGCCGCGACCACCCCTCGCCGAGCAGCCGTTCGACCTTGCTGGCGCCGAGCGCCAGGTAGTGCGCCCCCGGGTAGAGGCGCCCCGCGACGCTCGGCTCCGTCAGCTCGGGCGCGGGGAACGGCGCCCGCGCGTCGCCGCCGTGCCCGAGGCGGATCCCCATCTGCGCCGCGACGGAGAGATAGAACCCCAGCCGGTTCGTCGCCCGGGGGCGCTCCAGCCGGTCGGCGATCGTCCGCGCGGCGCGCCCCGGAATCGCCGCTCGCAGCTCCTTCTCGGCCAGCACGCGCTCGAGGACCGTCTCCAGCTCGGCGGGGTCACGAAACAGGAACCCGGTCTGACCGGGCCGGACCACGTCGCGGTAGGGCTCGAGGTCGGCGCAGATCGCCAGCACGCCGTGCGAGGCGTACTCCAGGAAGCGGACGTCGTCGCGGCAGCGGTTGAACGCCGTGGGGCAGAGCGGCGCGATGCCGATGTCGATCTCGTCGAGAAAACGTTGCGCCCGCTCGAACGATCCGGCGGGGATGAACGCCGTGCGCGCCGCCGGCAGCGGGGCCAGCGCCCCCTGCAGCTCCGGGTCGCCCATCACCGCGACGCGCACCTCGGGGTGGCGATCGAGGACGCCGGCCAGCGCGGGGAGGGCCAGCGCGAGGTCGCCACGCTCGCTCCGGGTGCCGGCCCAGCCGATCACCAGGCGGTCGGGGGCGCGGGCGGCGGCCGTCGTCGCCGCCGGCTCCCAGAGCTGACTTTCGAAGACCGCGCGGCGGGGGTTGAGGCCGGCGAACTCCGCCTCCAGCGCCCGGGTGGCGAGCTGCAGGCCGTCGGCCTGGCGGGCCAGCTGGGGAGGCAGGCTGCGGGCGACCAGATCCTCGTCCACGGCCGGCGCGCCCTCGACGGCGGGCGGATGGGCGAAGAGGTGGCTCCCGATCTCGTAGATCGTCAGTCGGCCGTTGCGTC
>Ga0134126_10005704_pt1 | contig 15565 bp, 9 predicted proteins | sample KB31752_FD_96881 | JGI IMG/M metagenome (GOLD analysis project Ga0134126, IMG submission 96881) | Terrestrial soil microbial communities with excess Nitrogen fertilizer from Kellogg Biological Station, Michigan, USA - KB3-175-2 | ecosystem: Environmental > Terrestrial > Soil > Unclassified ...
GATGCTAACTAGTATACTGCAAGGTATACAACATCGGATTTTCCGGTTCCGGCACTCCCATCCGCCTCATCCTGGAACTGCCCCCGGCCCTGACGGATCAGTATACCCGGCGGTATTCATATGGGAGCCGATAGCGCCAGCCCGGACACGGGTCGCCTCGCCCCCGGGTGTCTTACGCCTTCACCCTCTGACCGGACGACCATGCCCCAGGCGATGCGAACCAGGCCCGCTACCGTCACCGCGAGCACCCCGCGTACCACGCGCGGCGACCGCATTGCGCGCGCCTACGACCAGCTCCGCGAACTCATCATCTGGGGACGACTCGCCCCCGGGTCCCGCATCATCGAGAGCGATATCGCCGAGCGCCTCGGCGTGAGCCGCACGCCGGTGCGGAGCGCCCTCCACCGGCTGCAGCAGGAAGGCTGGATCACCGGCGTCGGCCGCCGCAAGGAGCACCGCCTCGTCATCGCGCCGCTCACCCGCGAGGATGCCCGCGAATTGTTCGACGTCGTGGGAGCCGTGGAGGGGCTCGCCGCCCGCGGCGCCGCCGCGCTGCCGCCGGCGACGCGCAAGGCGCTGGCAGAGGACCTGCGCTCGAGGAACGCCCAGCTCGCGCCGTCCGGCAAGGGACCGCGGCCGGACCCCGTTCGCATCTTCGATCTCGACACCGGCTTTCACCGGCGCTACGTGGAAGCCGGAGCCGGGCCGCGCCTGCTCGCGCTGCACGATGCCGTGAAGCCGCAGGCGGAACGCTACGTGCGGCTCTATACCAGCGCACTGGTGGATGAGATCGGACAGTCCGTCGTGGAACATGCGGCGATCATCGACCGCATTGCCGCCGGCAGCGCCGAGGGCGCGCAGAAGGCCGTCGAGCGCAACTGGCGCAACGCCGCGGCACGACTGACGCGGGTCATCGTGAGTCTGGGGGAGCGTGGTAGCTGGTAGCTGGTTGCTGGTCGCTGGTTGCTGGTTGCTGGTTGCTGGTTGCTGGTTGCTGGTTGCTGGTTGCTGGTTGCTCGCAGCTGGAAGTGCGTGGAGCGACCAGCGACCAGCGACCAGCGACCAGCTACTAGCTACCAATCTTCTCAAACGCCACGTTTCCGATCGCGTAGTGCCGCCAGTCCACATAGTCGAAGTGCCACCACTCGGCGTCGTAGACCGTGAAGCCCTGGAGCTCCATCGCGTGCCGGAGCAGGGCACGGTGCCAGCGCTGCAGCGACGTGCCGCCGGGATAATCCGGGTAGCTCCGGTCCGTCATCTCGTCGTATCCGCCGGTCATGACGATGGGCGTGCCGGTGGCCAGGTCGTAGAGCGTCAGGTCCACCGCGCAGCCGCGATTGTGCCGCGACCCTTCGGACGGGTCGGCCACGAACACGTGTTTGTCCGGCGGCGTCGCATCCCAGAACATCTTCGTCACGAACCATGGGCGGTAGGCATCGTGAATCAGGAGCCCGTAGCCGCGCTGGTGCAGCCACTGGCTGGCGCGCACGACCGCCTCGGCGGCGGGCCGCTGCATGAAGGCACGCGCTTCCTGATACATGGGCGTGCCCATGAAGTTGTTCGCGCTCGCGTAGCGGATGTCCAGATGGATCGAGCTGTCGAGCGTCACGAGCTCGACGAGATCGCTCGGACGGAAGTCGCCGCTTTCATGCGGCGGCGTCGCGGCCAGTGCCGCGGCGCGCAGCTCGGCCACGGGACGCACGGGCGTGATGCGGAACTGCGATCCATCCTCGGGACCCGTGGCGCGCCTGGGGAAGGTCACGCCGCCCACGCGCACGGCGGTCGCGCGTCCGTTCGCATCACGCGTGAACGTCACCGGCTCGTTGTCGTACAGGCCCCACCGGGGAAAGCGAAACTGGTCCTGTGACAGCTCGTCGAGCGGATACTCGAAGAACCATTCGATGAGCGCCTGCAGCCGGCCGTCCTTTTCCAGCACGTAGAGCGTGTTGTAATCCCAGCCGTACTCACCGATGAGCCCGTGCCAGCGGGCGGGCGCGGGCTGCGGCATGGACTGGGTGACGGGACGCAGCGTGTCGCCGTTGATCACGATCGCGTCGCCCGCGCGCAGCACGCGGGTGCCGTACGCGAGCCGGTCGTCCACGATGAGCGTGTCGCGCAGCATGCGCAGCGCGGCGTGGAATCCGCCGCGCGCGGGCTCCAGCGTGAGCGCGCCATTGCGCTCCACGAGGTCCATGGCGTGATCACCAATGCCGTAGCGACCGGCCAGTTGGCGCGCGAGCGCGGGCGGCACAGCCGTCGTGGTGTCGAGCTCGGGCGGCGCGCGATGGTCCCGTGCCGCGAGCATGACGCGCAGCGCGGCGTCGGCGATGCGGCTGGTGACCGCGTTCGCGCCATCTTCCGTCGTGATCACCACGACGCCGAGCTTGTCGTCCGGCAGCGCGGCGAGCTGCGTGGCGAATCCGTAGATCGCGCCGCCGTGCCCGATCACCCGGTGGCCATCGAGTCGCGACAGCGCGAAGCCCAGCCCGTAGCCCGTGCTGTCACCGGGCTGCGCGAATTGCGGCGTCCACATGGCATCGAGCGTCTTCTGCTCGAGCACACGGCCGTGCGGCCCGCGTCCACCGGCAAAGAGCACGCTCAGAAAGTGCGCCAGGTCCGTGACGGACGTGTACATGCTGCCGGCGGGCGCCATCCCCAGGTCGAAGGTGGGGGCGGGGAAGGTGCGACCGTCGTACGTCCACATGTATCCGGTGGCGACGTCCTTGGTGAAGCTGCTCTCCCGCGCGAAGGCGCTGTGGGTGAGTCCCATGGGGCGGAGCAGGGCGCGCGACAGGTACGGCGCGAAGGGAGTGTGCTGCGTGACTTCCAGGACGCGGCCGACGACGGCGACGCCGGCGTTGGAGTACTTGGTGTGCGTGTGCGGTTCGTACACGAGCGTGGTGCTGTCGAGGCTCAGCACCGTGGGGGCGAGTGATGGCGACGACGCGTCGAAATAATGGCCCACCGGCGGCTCGCGCATGAGGCCCGCGCGGTGCGACATCAGTTCGCGCAGTGTTATCGGCGTGCCAAATGGATTGTGGGGCGCGAAGTCCGGCAAATACCTGGTGAGCGGCGCATCCAGGCTGAGCACGCCCTTCTCGACGAGCTGCATCACGGCGACATCGGTGAAGAGCTTCGACACGCTGCCCACGCGATAAATGGTATTCGCCGTAGCCGCCGTGCTGTCGGAGAGATTCGCGTAGCCGAAGCCCTTCGACCAGACGATGCGCTGATCGTCGACGAGAGCGATGGAGATCGCGGGGAGATGCTTCTCGCGCTGTTCGTGCGCGATGAACTGCTCGAGCGCGTCGTAGGCTGGACGCGCCGGCGGCCGCAGCGTGGCACGCTGCGGAACACCACGGGGCGCACGCTGAACGACCGTGGGGAGGGGCTGCGTGAGTCCGACGCAGAGTACGAGCGCGGCGAGGAGTCGCATCAGGATGCTATCTCGAAGAGGAGTGAAGCGCAGTGGCGCGCGACGTGGTGTCCGGCACGAAATGGAAGTCCGTGATGCCCTCCACGTTCATGTGGTCCATCTTGCCCATGGCGTTGAGTCCGAACGTGACGAACCCGGCGCCGAGCCGCGGATCGCGCCAGGTGACGCGAAACGTATCGAAATTCCAGTGTTCCATGTCGCCGGTGAAGGCGGGGCCGTAGCGCAGGATGAGCTTGTTCTGTTCGAGGGTGACGGTCGCATTGCCGTACATGGTGTCGGCGTAGGTTCCCACATAGCCGTCGAGCGGAAGCGACGGCTTCGTGCCGGTGACGCGTGCCGCGAGCACCTTCTGCTCGGCAGCCTGTGCGGCAGCCTCCGCCCGGTTGAAGCGAGCCAGATACAGCGCGCTCCAGTCACGCGCGGGTGCGCCCAGATAGGCGTCGATGATGCGGTACATGAGCGCCGGATTCAGGTCATGTCCTTCGGCGTTGGAGAGAATGACGATGCCCAGGTGCGCCTCGGGGACGAGGCGGACTTCCGAGAGCATGCCGTCAATGCCGCCGTTGTGCCAGACGATCTCGTGGCCGCGATAGTCCTCCAGCACCCACCCCATGCCATAGAGCTCGAAGTGGGTAGACGGGGTGAGCGAGTCGTGCGGGGACGCGATGATCGTCTGCGGGGAGTGCGTCTCCCGGAGCGACTTCTCCGACACGAGCTGCCGGCCGGCGTACGTGCCGTTGCCAAGCTGCAGGCGAATCCACTGCGCCATGTCGAGGACGTTGGAATTGATGGATCCAGCGGGTCCGATGTTGTCCACGTTGCGCCAGGGGATCGCGCGCGCGGTGTCCTTCTCGATCAGGTGCGGTGTGGCCACGTCGTTCTGCTGTGCGAGCGCCGAGATGCTGGTGCTGCTGGACGTCATGCCGAGCGGCGTGAAGATGCGCTGCGCGACGACGGCATCCCACGTGGTGTCCGCGGCGGCGGCAAGCGCCTGGCCGGCGGCGAGCACCATGATGTTCGAGTAGCCGAACTGGCTGCGGAAGCTCGAATTGGGCGGCAGGTAGCGAATGCGGCGCAGGACTTCGGCGCGGCTGTAGGGCGATCCATACCAGAGCAGGTCGCCGCTCCGGCCCAGGCCGCTGCGATGGGAGAGGAGGTCGCGGACCGTGATCTCGCGGGTGACGTAGGGGTCGTAGAGCTGGAAGCCGGGCAGGTACTTCGTAGCGTGATCGTCCCAGTGCATGCGGCCCGAGTCGACCATCATCGCAATGGCGGTGGAGGTGAAGGCCTTGGAATTGGAGCCGATGGCGAAGATGGTGTGGGGGTCGACGCGGTCGGGCCTGCCGACGTCGCGGACGCCGTAGCCTCTGGCGAACACCACCGAGTCATCGTGGACGATGGCGATGGCGAGGCCGGGCACGTGCCAGTCGTGCATGGCGTGTTCGATGTACTGATCGAGGCCGGCCGTGGGGGCGGAGCGAGGCGCAGGGCGTTGCGCGGGGCGTTGCGCGGTCAGCGGCGCTGCAGGGAGGGCGAGGGCAATGAGGGTAGCGAGGAGGCGGGCGGGGCGGGACATGTGGGCTCCGGGCGGCGGCGAGTCGGCGCGGTACGGGCCGCGCGCAATTGTATACAGATTGAGATTATGATGCAGTATACGTATGGCCCGGGCAAGAGTCGGCGGTCGGCCGGCCCGCCGAGTCGCCGGTCACCTGGTCACCTGGTGGGCCGGCCGCCGCGTGCCGCCTGTCGCGCCGCTATCTTCCAGCATCGCTCATCCTCGGCGCGCCACTTCTCCTTTCCCGGATGCATTCCCATGGCGACCTCGCCTTCCGTCTCGCTCTCCATTGCCGGCATGTCGTGCGGCCACTGCGTTGCCGCGGTCACCCGGGCGCTGAGCGGCGTGGCCGGCCTCGTGGATCCCACCGTGGCCATCGGGTCCGCCCGCTTCGCGGTTGCGCCGGACGCGGATCCCCGCGCCGTGCACGCCGCGGCGGTCCGCGCCATTCAGCAGGAAGGGTATCAGGTGGACGGCGAAGCGGCGCTGGCATCCCTGCGGAAGGCGCGTCCCGACGACTCGCGCACGGCGTGAATCGTCGGCTGTGTACGTTCGCGCTTGTCGCGGGCGTCATGGCTGCCGTCATGCCAGGTTCGACTCCCGCACAGCAGCCGCGTCCCTCCCCGGCGCGGCCTGACACCACGCGCAGCGATTCGTCGGCCATGCCGGCCATGCAAATGCCGATGCCGGGTGACACGACGAAGACCATGCCGGGGATGCTCCATGACCACGACATGCGCCGCATGATGAACGGTCCGCTCGGCATCTCCCATGTCCGCATGGGGTCCGGCACCTCGTGGATGCCTGACTCCTCTCCCATGCACGCCACGCATCGAACGCGGGGCGACTGGGCCGTCATGCTCCACGGCGTGGCGTTCGGACAGTACGATGACCAGGGGTCCGCGCGCGGCGATCATCAGCTCGGCGTCGTGGACTGGGAGATGCTGATGGCCATGCGCCGGATCGGGACCGGTCAGCTCCATCTGCACGCCATGGTGAGCCTCGAGCCGCTTACCCTGGGCGCCAAGGGGTATCCGTTGCTGCTCCAGACGGGGGAATCGTACCGCGGGCAGCCGCTGCACGACCGCCAGCATCCGCACGACGCGATCATGGAACTGGCGGCGATGTTTCAGCAGCCGGTGAGCCACGGCGTGGCGCTCGAACTCTACGGCGGTGTGGCTGGCGAACCGGCGCTCGGGCCGGTGGCGTTCATGCACCGGCCGTCGGCGCAGAGCGATCCGCTCGCGCCCCTTGGCCATCACTGGCAGGATGCGACGCACATTTCATTCGGTGTGGTGACGGCGGGGATCTACTCGCGCGCGGTGAAGCTCGAGGGGTCCGTGTTCAACGGCCGCGAACCGGATGAGAACCGCTGGAACATCGACCTCGGGCCGCTCGACGCGTATTCGGGGCGACTGACGATGAATCCGTCGGGCCGCGTGAGCGTGGCGGGCTGGTACGGGTATCTACCCGATCCGGAGCGACTGCATCCGGACGAGTCGGTGCATCGCTATGGCGCGTCGCTGATGTACGGTGGCGCTGGCGTGCGCGGCGGCGCGTGGGAGAGCTCTCTCATCTGGGGCGCGAACGACCATGGCGGTCGTGTCGAGAACAGCGTGCTGGCCGAGAGCAATCTCGAGATCGGCGCCAGGCATTCGGTGTTCGGCCGCGTGGAGTACGTGCGCAAGCGCGCGGAGGACCTGGTGCTGCCCGGCGTGGATCCCGCGCGGGCATTCGACATCGGCGCGCTCGTGCTCGGATACATCCGCGAGGTGGCCTCGATTCCAGGGGGCACGATCGGGGTGGGCGGGCGCGCTTCAGTCAACTTCGTGCCCGCAACCGTCGCGCGCGTGTACGGAACACGCACGCCGGCCGGCGTGTCCGTCTACGTCCGCGTGCGCCCGAAGCGGATGACGGACCGGTGAAGCGGATAGGGGCAGCCCCATGGGCTGCCCCTGTCCGTCCTGGCCGATGGCCGCCATTATCGCCGTCTCCGCTCTTCCTCCGCTCCAGTACACTCCCACGCCATGATCCGCTGCCTTCCTCTGCTGCTTCTCCTCGCATCCGGCGTCCGCGCACAGAGCGCCGCCGCTCCTGCCGGCTACGACTCCACGCTCTTCGCCGGTCTCCACTATCGCATGATCGGTCCCAATCGCGGCGGCCGCGTCACCACCGTCATGGGCGTGCCGTCCGAGCCCCGGACCTTCTACATGGGCGTCGCCAGCGGCGGCGTATGGAAGACCACCGATGGCGGCGCGAGCTGGCGCCCCATCTCCGACGGCTACTTTGCCGCCGCGTCCACCGGGTCCATCGACGTGGCGCTTTCGAATCCCGACATCGTGTACGTCGGCACCGGCTCCGATGACATCCGGAGCAACGTCTCCACCGGACGAGGCGTGTACAAATCCACGGACGCGGGCAGGTCGTGGACGTTCGTGGGTCTGCGCGAGACAGGACAGATCGGCGCCGTACGTATTGATCCGACGAATCCTGACATCGTGTACGTGGCCGCGGTGGGCAACGCGTTCACCTCGAATCCCGAGCGTGGCGTCTATCGCACGAAGGATGGCGGGGCCACCTGGGAGAAGGTGCTCTTCATCTCCGACAGCACCGGCGCGGTGGACCTCGAGCTGCAGCCCGGTCATCCCAACGTGATCTATGCGTCCATGTGGCGCGGCCAGCGCACGCCGTGGACCATCATCAGCGGCGCCCACGAGGGCGGCCTCTACAAGAGCGTGGATGGCGGCGATCACTGGACGAAACTCGGCGGCGGCCTTCCCACGGGTCTGTTCGGCAAGAGCAACATCGCCGTGACCGCGGCGAAGCCAGACCGCGTGTATGCCCTCATCGAAGCCAAGCCGGGGAGCGGACTCTATCGCTCCGATGATGCGGGCGAGCACTGGGCGCTCATCAACACGCAGCCCACGCTCATCACGCGGCCGTTCTACTACACGACACTGGCGGCGGATCCCACCAACGCCGACGTGGTGTACGGCGGCGCGGAGAGTTTTTTCAAGTCCAGCGACGCTGGCAAGACGTTCCACCGCATGCCCACGCCGCACGGCGACAACCACGACATGTGGATCAGCCCGACGGACGGGAACACGATGATCCAGTCGAATGACGGTGGCGCCAATGTTTCATACGACGGCGGCCGTACGTGGTCCACGCAGGACAACCAGCCCACCGCCGAGATCTACCAGGTAGAGACGGACAATCAGCATCCCTACCGCGTGTACGGCGCGCAGCAGGATGCGTCCACCGTGATCGTGCCCAGTCTGCCCGACATTGCCGATCAGGCCGAGTGGCAGCCCGGTCCCGGCTGCGAGACCGGCCCGATCATGCCGAACCCCATTCGCCCGGACACGGTGTATGGCGCCTGCAAGGGGCAGTTCAGCCGCCTGGACCTGCGCACTGGACAGGAGAAGAACTACTGGGTGGGCGCGCAGTATCTGTACGGCTACAACCCGAAGGACATGAAGTACCGCTTCCAGCGCGTCTCACCCATGGAAGTGTCGCCGCACGATCCGCGCGTGATCTACTTCGGCTCGCAGTACGTGCACCGTACGACGGACGAAGGCGTCACGTGGACGCGAATCAGCCCCGACCTCACGGCCAACGATCCGTCGAAACAGGTCGCGTCGGGCACGCCGATCACCCGCGATGCGACGGGCGAGGAGTATTACAGCACCCTCTACGCGATTCGCGAATCGCCGTTGGCGAAGGGCGTCATCTGGGCCGGGGCGAACGACGGTCCCGTGCATGTCACGCGCGACAACGGCAAGACCTGGCAGGACGTGACGCCGCATGATCTGCCGCCCGGCGGGCGCGTCCAGAACATCGAACCTTCACCGCACCGCGCGGGCTCCGCCTACATCGCCGTCTATCGCTATCTGCTCGGCGATTTTCAGCCGTACATCTATCGCACGGAGAACTACGGCCGGAGCTGGACACTGCTGACCGATGGCCACAACGGCATTCCCGCCGACTGCCCGACCCGTGTCGTCCGCGAGGACCCGGTGCGCTCGGGTCTGCTCTATGCAGGTACCGAGTTCGGCATGTTCGTCTCGTTCGACAACGGTGGACACTGGCAGTCACTGCAGCTCAATCTTCCAGTCACTCCGGTGACGGACCTGCAGGTGCACCGCGGCGATCTCGTGGTCTCGACCCAGGGGCGCTCGTTCTGGATTCTGGATGATCTCACGCCGCTCGAGCAGCTCGACGCGCGGGTGGCATCCGCGGCCCATCATCTCTTCACCCCTCGTCCCGCGTATCGACTGCGCTACTTTGGCGGGCGTGGCGGACCAGCCGCTCCGGAGTATCCGCCGCCGGGCGCCATGATCGATTATTACCTGGCGCAGGGTGCCGCGCACTCGGTGCGCCTGGACATTCTCGATTCCCGTGGAAAACTCGTGCGGAGCTTCACTGCGGACAGCGCGGCGACCGTGGCGCGTGCGCGCGATGGCGGAGCGGGCGACGGCGGGGATGATGAGGGCGGGTTCCGGCGTGCGCCGCGCACGCCGCGCCTCGAGGCGGGAGCCGGCATGCACCGCTTCATCTGGGACCTGCGTTATCCCGGTCCGTGGGAGAAGGGAACGCGCCGCGCCGGCCGCGGCGCGCTTGGTCCGCTGGCCGTGCCAGGTACATACACGGTGCGACTCACCGTGGATGGCGCCAGCGAACGAGCATCGCTGCTGCTGCGCGCGGATCCGCGCGTGACGGCGGATGGTGTGACGCAGGCGGACCTCGAGCACCAGCTCGAGCACAACCTGCGTGTCCGCGATGCATTGGGTCGGGCCAACCAGCTCAGCGCGCGCATCGATGCGGCGCGCGAGCGTCTGGCCAATGCCACGGGTGCCGCCGCGGACACGCTCCGCATGCTCAATGCAGTGCACTACGAGCTGGTGACGGCGCCGATTCGCTACTCGGAGCCCAAACTGCTGGACCAGCTCACGTACTTGTATGGGATGACCATGAATGCGGACCAGCGCATCGGCCGTGACGCCGTGGAGCGACTCGCGGAGTTGGAACGGCAGCTAGTGGGGGGAGAGCGAAAAGCAGTCGCTGGTGGTTGGTAGCTGGCTTAACAGCGGTAGCTGGTAGCTGGTAGCTGGTAGTGCGTGGGGAGTCCACCCACCAGCGACTGCTGTTAAACCAGCAACCAGCTACCAGCTACCAGCCACCAGCCACCGCCCGATACCCCACCGCGAGCGGACCGTCCTGTCCGGGTCGCGTCTCGGGCCAGAGGGCGAGCGTCACGCCGTTCCCGGCGGGAAGCCGGATTCCGGTCGCGGCAAGATCGGTGGCGGGATTGCCAAGGCTGGCGATGTCGCCGCGCGGCACGCGCGCGAGCGCGGAATCGGCGACGGCCCCATACACCCTGGGCAGCGTCGAGCGAACTGTTGCCTCGAACTTGTCGGCCTTGCGCGTCCGGCCAAGTGGAGTGTCGAAGTGCACCGTCACCACACGCCCCTCACGCATGGCGAAAATGCCGTCGCCGAGGTCCGTGCGCCCTTCGGCGAGCGCCGGCAGCGGCAGCGCGGCGGTTGCTCTGCGGGCGGTAGGTGCGGATGGATCCACAGCGGTCGAGACCAGATTTGCCGAGGCGGACCCGGCCGGGATGGCGGCAGCGGCGCTGGCCGGCATCGCGCTGCCGCGTGATGCGTGCGGCTCACGCGGCGAGCCGTCATGCCGATGCGGGTTCGCGATCTCGGCCGCCGGTGCGATCGGCGCGGCAGCGGAGCTGTCGGACAATGCGCCGTTGGCCGCGAGCGAAGCCGTTCCATGCGCGTCGCCGGGAAAGGCGTGCAGCGTCGCACGAATGAGGACGGCGATCACGGCCACACCAATCACGCCGGCGCCGATGCGCAGCGCCACTTGCGCGGTACGTGCCTGCGCGGCGCGGCGTGCGTCGCGCCGGCAGTGCAGGCAGACGGTGGTGCCCGGGCCGCGAAGATGCGTGCAGGGAGGGGGAGTGCGTGGTGACATCGGGAAACCGCGGTGACGCGAAGTGGAGTGAGAAACGCGGTGCGTGAGACGCGTACCGCGAAGGAGCGAGGCGGCGTGCCTCGCGAAGCGCCGTCGTCTTCTTCGGTGACGAATGGCGCGGCGTGCGGCAACTGGGGGAGCGGGTCGGGCGGAGGACGAGCAGAACTGTCGTCGCCAATACTTACATCCGGCTGTCCCAACATGCAATATCGGCACCTTCCCGCATCACCTCCTGAGGCCAGCCTCATGCGTAGTCCCACCGGCCAATGACATCCACCGTGGAAACGCCAGCCAGCACGGTTGCGCCCGTGCACCGGGGACGCCTGCTGAACGTGCTTGGCGTGGCGTTCGGGCTGGCCGTGATCATTGGCAATACCATCGGCATGGGGATCCTGCGGACGCCGGGCGAGATCGCGGCGCGCTTGCCGAGTCCGTCGCTCTTTCTTCTGGTGTGGGTTGTCGGGGGATGCTACGCGCTGCTCGGCGCCATCTCGCTGTCGGAGCTGGGCGCGATGATTCCGCGATCGGGCGGGCAGTACGTCTTCGTGCGCCATGCGCTGGGTGAATACGCCGGGTTTCTCGTGGGCTGGAGCGACTGGATCTCGACGTGCGGGAGCGCGGCCGCGGTGGCCATGGTGATGGCCGTGTACATCACGGAGCTGGTCGCACCGCTTGCAGGACGCGTCACCGTGATTGCCGCAGCGGCGGTGATTGCGTTCGCCGTGCTCCAGTGGCGCGGTGTGAAATGGGGTGACAGTGCACAGCAGCTGACCAGTCTGATCAAGACGCTCGTGCTGGTGGCGCTGGTGGCGGCGTGCTTTCTCCTGCCTGTGCAGCGTGCGGCCCAGACGCCCGCGGCGGCGGCCATCCCTCACGGCGTCGCCCTGTTCGCGGCGATCACCATTGCGCTGCAGGGCGTGATCTACACGTACGATGGATGGAATGGCGTCATTTACTTCAGCGAGGAAGTGCGCAATCCCGGCCGTGACATTCCGCGGGCCATGATGCTGGGCGTGGTTGCGGTCACCGTGATCTATCTGGCGCTCAACGTGGCATTCCTGCACGTCGTTCCGATTGGCGGCATGGCGGGACAGACGCTCGTGGCCGGCACTGCAGCGGCCGCGCTCTTCGGTCCGCGCGGCGACACGATCATCCACATCATCATGGTGCTCTCACTGCTGAGCAGCGTGAACGCGCTCGTGCTCATGGGGTCGCGCGTGCCGTACGCGCTGGCGCGGGATCGACTGCTGCCGGCGAGGCTGACCACCGTCAATCACGGCGGCACGCCGACGCCGGCGCTGGTCGCCGGATTGGCCATCTCGCTCATCTTCATCGTCACGGGCACGTTCGATCAGGTGCTCGCGCTGCTCGCGTTCTTCTTCGTGCTGAACTACCTGCTCTCATTCACGTCGGTGTTCGTGCTGCGCCGGCGCGAGCCCGACGCGCCGCGCCCATACCGGGCGTGGGGGTATCCCTGGACCACGGGCGTGGCGCTCCTGGGGTCGGCCGCGTTCCTCGTGAGCGCGGTGATCGGCGACCGCGCGAACAGTGTGCGATCCATCATCATCCTGGGGCTCACATGGCCGCTCTTTCTCATCATTCGACGCGTGCGCGGACCGGGTGGCGAGCCCGCGGGGGCAGACGGCGCCTGAGGCCGCTCGTGTCATGGCGGTACGCACCGCACTGATATCTTTATTCCCAGTGATCCGACAGGCCGCTGTACCGTCTCCTACTTTTTCCTGGTCCCGTGCCTGAGCTTACCGACCGTTTCCGATCGCTGCCCGTGTACATGCTCGCCGGCATCCCCGCGCGAAAGCGTGAACTGATTGCGCGGGGCGTAGACGTGATCGACCTGGGCGCGGGCGATGCCGATCTCGCGCCTCCCGCCGCTGTCGTTCGTGCCATGCAGGAAGCCGTGGCCAGGCCGGCACTCGGGCGCTACGGCTTCGGATTGGGCTACATGCCCTGGCGCGAAGCGATCGTAAGCTGGATGGAGAAGCGATTTGGCGTCCGGTTCGACGCCTTGCGCGAGGTCATTCCGCTCATTGGCAGCAAGGAGGGCATTGGCCATCTGGCCTTCGCGTACCTCGATCGCGGCGACGTGGCCATCATCCCCGAACCCGGCTACCTGTCGTACCTGGGTGGTGCGCTGCTCAGCGAGGCCACGCCGTACAACTACCCCCTCCGTCCGCGCACGAACTTTCTCGTCGAGCTGGACGACGTGCCGGACGACGTGCTGCGGCGCGCGAAGATGCTGTATCTCAACTATCCGAACAATCCCACCGCCGCCATCGCGCCGCTCGACTATCTCGAGCGCATCGTGCGGCGCTGTCGCGAGCTGAATCTCCTGCTCGTGTATGACAATGCGTACTCGGAGCTGGCATTCGATGGCTATCGGCCGCCGAGCATTTTCGAGATCGACGGCGCGCGTGACGTCGCGCTCGAATTCCACTCGCTCTCCAAGACGTACAACATGACCGGGTGGCGCTGCGGCTGGGCGGTGGGCCGGCCGGAGTTCGTGGCGGCGTTGGCCAAGGTGAAATCGTTTCTGGATACGGGGCAGTTCATGGCGGTGCAGGCCGCGGGCGTGGCCGCGCTCGAGAGCTGGAGTGACTTCGTGCCCAAAAACGTCGCGACCTTCAGGGAACGGCGCGATGCAGGTCTCGCGGCGTGGCGCGCAGCGGGATTCACCGGCGCGACGCCGCGCGCCACCATGTACCTCTGGCTCGAGCTGCCCAGGGACGTTGACGGCGCCGTGTTCGTCGAGACGCTGTTGCAGGAAGGCGTGATCGTCATTCCCGGCTCCAGCTTCGGCGCGGGCGGTGATGGATTCTTCCGCGTGTCGCTCACCGTCACGCCCGATCGGCTGCGTGAGGCGGCGCGTCGTGCGGGTGAGGTGCTGGCCCGAATGACGGCGCCGGCGCCGCGCTGAGCGCTCCGTCATGACCGGACGACGCCGCGCGGCGCGGCGGCCTTCCGGGCGAGGATCGGGCGACACGCCCTTCTGGGCGCCCTCCCCGGCGCGCCGCGCCGCGAGCCGGATGGTGGAATTCGCGCAGTCCGCTCGTGCGTTCGGGGCACCACAGACCCTGCATGGTGATGGCACGCTCGACTACGCCGCGCTCCACGCCTGGTCCGTAGCGCATCGCGATCGCTTCTGGCAGGCGGTGTGGCGGTACAGCGGCGTGATCGCGGATCTCGCAGCGGATGATGCGTATCCGCGCGACGCCGGCTTCGGGCTCGATCGGATGGCGCCGCCCGACGCGGAGCACGGCCCACGCTGGTTCCCGCGCACGCGACTCAACTTCGCGGAGAATCTGCTGCGATTCAGCGACGCGCATCCGGCACTGGTGAGCTGGACGGAACGCGGGCCGCTTCGCTCGCTCACCTATGCGGAGCTCGGCCGCGAGGTCGCGCGCGTTGCCGCCGCACTCCATGCGCAGGGAGTGACCGCGGGCGATCGCGTAGCCGGCTGGATGCCCAACATTCCCGAGACGGTCATCGCCATGCTCGGGACGACATCGCTTGGGGCAATCTGGTCGTCGTGCTCCCCCGACTTCGGCGTGAGCGCCGTGGAGGACCGCTTCGGACAGATCGCGCCGCGCGTGCTGTTCGTCGCGGACGGATATCTCAATCGCGGCACCGTTCACGACTGCATGGCGAGAGCGCGCGACATCGTGGAGCGCATTCCCGGGATCGAGCGGGTCGTCGTCGTGCCGCACCGCTCGCGTGTGGCGCCGGACGACGCAGCGGCATCGCTCGCTGCGCTGCCGCGCGGCGTGCGCTGGGATGACTTCCTGGGCCCGCACGCCGTGGCCGACTTTGTCCGCCTGCCCTTCGACCATCCCCTGTACATCATGTATTCCTCGGGCACCACGGGGCTGCCCAAGTGCATGGTGCACGGCGCCGGCGGTACGCTGCTGCAGCATCAGAAGGAGCACCTGCTCCACACGGACTTGCGGCGCGACGATTGTCTCTTCTACTTCACCACCTGCGGATGGATGATGTGGAACTGGCTGGTGTCCGCGCTGGCGGTTGGCGCGACGATCGCGCTGTACGACGGATCACCGCTGTCGCCGGCCCCGGACATGCTGTGGCAGTTCGCCGAGCAGGAACGCATCACGGTGTTCGGCACCAGCGCCAAGTATCTCGCGCTCGCCGAGAAGGGCGCCGTCGCACCGGCGGCGACGCGCGATCTGTCCGCACTGCGCATGATTCTCTCCACCGGCAGTCCCCTCGCGGCACACAGCTTCGACTATGTCCATGACCACATCAAGGCCGATGTGCATCTGGCGAGCATCAGCGGCGGAACGGACATCATCTCCTGCTTTGTCCTTGGCAATCCCGCCGCGCCCGTGTGGCGCGGTGAGATGCAGGCAGCCGGACTGGGGATGGCGCTGGAGATCCGGGACGAATCGGGGGCGGAGCTCGTGACCGGCCCCGGCGAACTGGTCTGCTCGCGGCCGTTTCCGAGCATGCCGACGCGTTTCTGGAACGACCCGGGGAGCGCGCTCTACCACGCCGCGTATTTCGAGCGATTCCCCGGCGTGTGGCGGCATGGCGACTGGATCGAGCACACGGTACAC
>Ga0134126_10005705_pt1 | contig 15565 bp, 10 predicted proteins | sample KB31752_FD_96881 | JGI IMG/M metagenome (GOLD analysis project Ga0134126, IMG submission 96881) | Terrestrial soil microbial communities with excess Nitrogen fertilizer from Kellogg Biological Station, Michigan, USA - KB3-175-2 | ecosystem: Environmental > Terrestrial > Soil > Unclassified ...
CGAGAAGTTTTCCGGCGATGGCGGCGCCGCGCGCTATCGAGGACTGGCAGGCAACCGCGATCTGCGCGTACGCGCCTGCGCCTCGCTTGACGATGCGATCTTATCCACCACCAGCCCGTTGCTAATGAACAAATCCGACCGCGCGGCATTCGGCCGGCTGGAAAACGCAGTTAAGCTCTCGCGCTATGGCGGCGACTGCTACGCTTATTGCATGCTGGCCGCGGGGCTGATCGATCTCGTGATCGAAACCGAGATCAAGCCCTACGACATCGTGGCGGTCATTCCCATCGTCACTGGCGCCGGCGGCATCGTCACCACCTGGGAGAACGGCCCGGCGCAGGCCGGCGGCCGCATCGTCGTCGCGGGCGACAAGCACGTACATCAGGCGGCGCTGGATTTGTTGTCGAAGCGCTAGTAACGCGGCGTGCCGGGCACGAAGGCATCGAATGCTGCCCAGAACTGGCCGCGAAAGTGATCCTGCTCCTGCAGAATCTCATGCTTGCTGCCGGCCAGAATGAGATGCCGCCCGGCCAACAAATGCATCCCGAACGATTCGATCGCGGGCGTCGAGACCACCTCGTCGCGGCCGGCCGCGACGAGCAGGATCGGCTGGCGGATGTGACCGGCGTAGCCCGGCGCGGCAAATCGCTTCATCAGGCGTAGCGCCGCATCGGCCCAGGCAACCGTCGGCGCGCCGATGCCGAGCTCGGGCGCTTCCTCCAGCACCGCGGCGTTGCGGGCGTATCGCACCGGATCTGAAGTCAGCACATTGCCGATGAAGTCCTCGGCACCGACCGGACGGTGATCTCCGGTCGGCACGTAACCGGATCCACGCCCCAGCATACGCATGAAGCGCGCCAGCGGACCGGCCATGGTGGTGAGACGGCCCGACCGCAGCGCGATCATCGGCGCCGAGAGCACCATGCGATGGAACCAACGGTTGCCGTCGTGACAGGCACTAATAGCGATTGCGGCGCCCATGGAATGGCCAAGCGCAAAAATCGGCGGCGGGCAATCGGGCAGCACCACCTGCTCCATGATCGCCTCGAGATCGGTGGCATATTCTGAAAAATTACGGACGTGGCCTTTGCGGCTGTCGGAGAGCGCACGCTCCGACAGGCCCTGCCCGCGCCAGTCGAAGGTCGCCACCGCGAAACTGCGCGCGCGCAGGTCTCGCACGGTCTCGAAATATTTTTCGATGTATTCGCCGCGGCCTTGCAGTATGACGACCGTGCCCTTGCGCCCGGCCGGCGGCGCAAAACGCGCAAAGCGCAAGGTCACCCCGTCCGGGGTCTCGATGCTGCCGGCTACCACATCGTCGGGCACCGGATTGGCGGGGATTGAGACGAGTTTCATGGCGCCGAAAATGAGCCGGTGCACGGTGGCTTGGGGCCTTATAGCAGGGCGCGGAGCATGCTCAATCGCGCCGCGCCGGATCAGAAAAAATATTTTTAATTCAAAGGTTTATGGGCCGGCGCACCGGCCTCTTGCGAGCCTGAAAACTCGTTCCCATATCATTTTTGCGCGGGCCATTGTGGCTGCGCTCGGGTTTCGGTTCGGCCATGTGGCGGACCGCCCGCATGTCGCTCAACTCAAGGAGGATATGCCATGCGTACTTTTGATCTTGCTCCCCTTTACCGTTCCACCGTCGGTTTCGACCGGCTGTTTTCGATGCTGGATGGATTCGAGTCCGTCCCCGGCTACCCGCCCTACAATATCGAACGGACCGGCGAAAACGATTATCGTGTCACGGTCGCGGTCGCCGGCTTCGGCGAGAACGAACTTTCGATCGAAGCGAAAGAAAACACGCTGACGATCAAGGGCTCCAAACAGGTCAAGGAAGAGCATAACGAGCAGGTGCTCTATCAGGGAATCGCCGCGCGCGCTTTCGAGCGCGTTTTCCAGCTTGCCGACCATGTCCAGGTCAAGGCTGCGGCCCTCGAAAACGGATTGCTGCACGTCGATCTGGTGCGTGAAATCCCCGAGGCCAAGAAGCCGCGCCAGATTCCGATCGGCAATGGCAACGCCAAACCGCAAGTAGTCGATACCAAAGCCGCAGCCTGACACTGCAGCATTGCTCATAAAGCGGCAGCGCCCCGGAATCCCGGGGCGCTTTCGTTTTTAAAACATTGTCACGAATTCAGCCGCCGCCAGGCGGTACGGATGGAGCGTCACCAGCAGGTGACGCAGGGACCGCGGTTCCTGGTGCATTGGACTTTTTACCGCTGTGTTCAAGCGACTCGTCATGCTCGGGAACATGGATGATGCGCGGTGCGCGCACATAATAGGCCGCATAACCGACCAATACCGGCGTAACTGAGAGGATGTCACCGAGCTGCGCGTCGGCCACAACGAGCATCTCAACGCCGAGCGGATCATAGGCGTGCATCACGTAATAATATTCGCGGCGCAGCGGCTTGGTGGTCGGACTGAGCCCCACCGAAAGCATGGTGGTGACAATCTCGGAAGCCGGCAACGTATCGATAGCGGTAGCCGATTCGGGCTTGATTGAACCGGCGGCGGCTGCCGATAGACTGGCGACCAGCGCCACGCCTGCCAAGTTGGTTGTCACCATTTTTCTCAAAATACCACCCCCCTGGAAACCGATCAGGCCGTTTGAATTTTCAGCATCATAGCCAGTGGCCGATGTTACGCGGTTTTTTCCCTTCGCCGCAATTAAACGGTTAACCCGTCTCGCAATTTTGACTGGCTCCGGTAAAGTAACGGCGTGGCGCCAATCGGCCGCTCGCGGTCCTCTTCGTTCTTAATGGCAGCGCGTGGTCGCAATAAAGCGTAAGGTCCGACCAAATCCGGCGTGGACCAGCCTTGTGTGGCGGGGCAAAATTTGGCATGGTCCATTAGGACAGTAATGCTGTCCTAATGGTGACGGCAGCCACGGCGGCGACGGCCGGACGAGGCTGCCCTTCTCGCGATTGGTGTGCCTTGACCGCGGACCTCGTACGGCCTGCGGACAAGGTAGGTACGCCGGAGGCCGTGACGGCGACGGCGGGGCAGGACGAGATGAGCGAGCGCAAGAGCAACGGAGCATTTGCCGGACGCCGGAACGCCACAAGCTCCAGCGACGCTGCCCTGTTGCGCGCGGCCACCGCCGATCCCGGCACGCCGGCCCCGCAAGGCCTTTACGATCCGGCGCTCGATAAGGACGCCTGCGGCGTCGGCTTCATCGCCGACATCAAGGGCCGCAGGTCGCACCTCATCGTTGAGGACGGCTTGCGCATCCTCTGCAACCTCGAACATCGCGGCGCCACCGGCGCCGACCCGCGCATGGGCGACGGCGCCGGCATTCTGGCGCAGATCCCGCACAAATTTTTCGCCAAGGAAGCCGCACGGCTCGGCTTCAAACTGCCGAAGGCGGGCGAATATGCCGTCGGCCAGCTGTTCATGCCGAAGGAGCCTAACTGGCGCCAGATCATCCGCGACATTTATTCGGAAGTAATCGCGCGCGAAGGGCTCTCACTGCTCGGCTGGCGTGAGGTGCCGACCGACAATTCGACGCTTGGTGAATCGGTCAAGCCGACCGAGCCGATGCACCTGCAAGTGTTCATCGGCCGCGGCAAGAAGAAATTCTCCGAGGATGAATTCGAGCGCCGGCTCTACATCCTGCGCAAGTCTATTTCCAATGCGATCTATCGCCGCCGCGACCGGCGCGTGAGCAGCTATTACCCGGTGTCGATCTCATGCCGCACAGTGATCTACAAGGGCATGTTCCTCGCCGACCAGCTCGGCACCTACTATCCAGATCTGCACGACCCGGATTTCGAGAGCGCACTCGCTCTGGTGCACCAGCGCTTTTCAACCAACACATTTCCGACCTGGTCGCTGGCGCACCCATACCGCTATATCGCGCACAACGGCGAGATCAACACGCTGCGCGGTAACGTCAACTGGATGGCGGCACGACAGGCCTCGGTATCGTCGCCGCTGTTCGGCAAGGACATCAACAAGCTCTGGCCGATCTCCTACGAAGGCCAGTCAGACACCGCCTGCTTCGACAACGCGCTCGAATTCCTCACGCAGGGCGGCTACTCGCTTGCCCATGCCATGATGATGATGATCCCCGAAGCCTGGGCGGGCAATCCGCTCATGGACGAAGAACGGCGCGCTTTCTACGAATACAATGCGGCGCTGATGGAGCCATGGGACGGCCCGGCGGCGATCGCTTTCACCAACGGCCGCCAGATTGGCGCCACGCTCGACCGCAATGGCTTGCGCCCGGCGCGCTATCTGCTCACGGATGACGACCGCATCGTTATGGCCTCGGAAGTGGGCGTGTTGCCGATTCCCGAAAAGAACATCGTCAAGAAATGGCGGCTACAGCCGGGCAAGATGCTGCTGGTCGATCTCGATGAGGGCCGCCTCATTCCGGACGACGAATTGAAGGCGACGCTGGCGAACAGCCATCCCTACAAGGAGTGGCTCGGGCGCACGCAGATCGTGCTGGAAGACCTGCCGGGCACCGCCAACGAGGCCCCGATCTCGAACCTGTCGCTGCTCGATCGCCAGCAGGCCTTCGGCTACACGCAGGAAGACCTGAAGTTCCTGATGACGCCGATGGCTTCAACCGGCGAGGAAGCGGTCGGCTCCATGGGTAACGATACGCCGATTTCGGCTTTGTCGGACAAGCCCAAGTCGCTGTTCACCTATTTCAAGCAGAACTTCGCGCAGGTCACCAACCCGCCGATCGATCCGATCCGTGAAGAGCTGGTGATGAGCCTGGTCTCGATAATCGGGCCGCGGCCGAATTTGTTCGACCTGGAGGGCCTGTCGCGCACCAAGCGCCTGGAAGTGCGCCAACCGATCCTTACCAATGCCGACCTGGAAAAAATCCGCTCGATTTCGGAGATGCACGGCGATCACTTCAAGTCGCGCACTTTCGACATCAGTTTCCCGGCCGAACACGGCGCCGACGGCATGAGTTGGGCGCTCGACGAACTGTGCGAACGCGCCGAAGAGGAAGTACGCGCCGGCTGCAACATCATCATCCTGTCCGACCGCAAAGCTGGCGCCGACCGTATCCAGATTCCGGTGCTGCTCGCTTGCGCGGCGGTGCATCATCACCTGATCCGCAACGGCTTGCGCACCTCAGTCGGCATGGTGCTGGAGACCGGTGAACCGCGTGAAGTGCATCATTTCGCCTGCCTGGCCGGCTACGGCGCCGAAGCAATCAATCCCTATCTCGCCTTCGAGACACTGATCGGCATGAAGGACGATCTGCCGCAAAAGCTCGACGAGAGGGATATCATCAAGCGCTACATCAAGTCGATCGACAAGGGCCTGCTCAAGGTGATGTCCAAGATGGGCATCTCGACTTATCAATCCTATTGCGGCGCGCAGATTTTCGACGCCGTCGGCCTGCGCCAGGATTTCGTCGACAAGTATTTCACCGGCACGCACACGCGTATCGAAGGCGTCGGGCTGGCCGAAATCGCGGAAGAGACCGTACGCCGTCACCGCGACGCCTTCGGCTATTCGCCGATCTATGCGTCGATGCTCGATGTCGGCGGCGATTACGCCGTGCGGGTGCGCGGCGAGGACCATGTCTGGACCGCGGAAACCGTCAGCCGTCTTCAGCACGCGGTGCGCGGCAATTCGCAGGACCACTATCGCGCCTTCGCCAAGATCGTAAACGAGCAGAATGAGCGGCTGCTCACGATCCGCGGTCTGTTCCGCGTCAAGTCGCCGGAAGATGATGGGCGCAGCGCGGTTCCGATCGAAGAAGTCGAGCCCGCCAAAAACATTGTACGGCGTTTCTCGACCGGCGCCATGTCGTTCGGCTCGATTTCGCGTGAGGCGCACACCACGCTTGCCATCGCCATGAACCGGATCGGCGGCAAGTCGAATACTGGTGAGGGCGGCGAGGAGAGCGACCGCTTCAAGCCCCTGCCCAACGGCGATAGCATGCGCTCAGCCATCAAGCAGGTGGCCTCGGGACGGTTTGGTGTCACGGCCGAATATCTCGTCAATTCGGACATGATGCAGATCAAGATGGCGCAGGGCGCCAAGCCCGGAGAAGGCGGCCAGCTACCTGGCCACAAGGTCGACAAAACCATCGCCAAAGTGCGCCATTCGACCCCTGGCGTCGGCCTGATTTCGCCGCCGCCGCATCACGACATTTATTCGATCGAGGACTTGGCGCAGCTCATTTTCGACTTGAAGAACGCCAATCCGAGCGGCGACGTATCGGTCAAGCTCGTCTCCGAGGTCGGCGTCGGCACGGTCGCCGCCGGCGTCTCCAAGGCGCGCGCCGACCATGTCACCATCGCCGGCTTCGAAGGCGGCACCGGCGCCTCGCCGCTGACCTCGATCAAGCACGCCGGCAGTCCCTGGGAAATCGGCCTGGCCGAGACCCACCAGACGCTGGTGATCAACCGGCTGCGCGGCCGCATTGCCGTACAGGTCGACGGGGGGATCCGCACCGGGCGCGACGTGATGGTGGGTGCCTTGCTCGGCGCCGACGAGTTCGGCTTCGCGACTGCGCCGCTGATCGCGGCCGGCTGCATCATGATGCGCAAGTGCCATCTCAACACCTGTCCTGTTGGCGTTGCCACACAAGATCCGGTGCTGCGCAAACGCTTCAAGGGCCAGCCCGAGCACGTGATCAATTATTTCTTCTTCGTTGCCGAGGAAGTGCGCGAGTTGATGGCCGCGCTCGGCTACCGCACGTTCAACGAGATGGTCGGGCAAATGCAGATGCTCGATCAGCGCCAGTTGGTCGAGCATTGGAAGGCCAAAGGCCTCGATTTCTCCAAACTGTTCAATAAACCGCCGGCAGCGCCGGGCACCAACATCTACAAATGCGAGGCGCAGGATCACAAGATCAACGACATTCTCGACCGTAAGCTGATCGCCGAATCGCAGGCAGCCCTCGATCGCGGAGCGCCGGTGCGGCTGCAAAGCGTCATCCGCAATATCGACCGTACCGTCGGCGGCATGCTGTCCGGCGAGGTGGCCAAGCGCTACGGCCACGCCGGCCTGCCCGACGACACAATTCACGTGCGCTTTACCGGCACTGCCGGTCAAAGTTTTGGCGCCTGGCTTGCGCGTGGCATTACCTTCGAGCTTACGGCGACGCCAACGACTATGTCGGAAAAGGCCTCTCTGGCGGGCGCATCATCATCCGGCCACCGGCGGATTCCGGCATCGTACCGGAGGAATCGATCATCGTCGGCAATACCGTGCTGTACGGTGCCACTGAAGGCGAATGCTATTTCCGCGGCGTAGCGGGCGAGCGTTTCGCCGTACGCAATTCCGGCGCCATCGCCGTGATCGAAGGCGCCGGCGACCATTGCTGCGAATACATGACCGGCGGCATCGTGGTGGTGCTGGGCGTGACGGGGCGCAATTTCGCCGCCGGCATGTCGGGCGGCATCGCCTACGTGATCGACGAGGACGGCACCTTCAAATCCCGCTGTAACATGGCGATGGTCGAGCTCGAGCCGGTGCCGCAGGAAGAAGAGATCGCGGAAATGGAATTCGGGCACTACAACGACCTAGAATCGCACGGCCGCGTCGATGTCATGGCGGACTTGGACAGCAAGGACGCCGAACGGCTGCGTAGGCTGATCGCCAATCATGCGCGCTATACCAATTCCAAACGGGCGGCCGAAATCCTCGCCGATTGGCAGCGATATCGCCCCTTGTTCCGCAAAGTGATGCCGGTCGAATATCGCCGCGCGCTTGCCGAAATGGCGAAGGAGAAGGCCGCCACGATGCAGGCCGCGGAATAACATGGGCAAGGTCACCGGCTTTCTCGAGATCGATCGCAACGACCGGCACTACACACCGGTCGCCGAGCGCATCAAGCATTGGCACGAATTCGTGCTGCCATTGCCGGAGCAGGAAGTCCGCGAACAGGCCGCGCGCTGCATGGACTGCGGCGTGCCCTATTGCCACGGCACCAGCCGCATCACCGGCGCGCCCACCGGCTGCCCGGTCAACAATCAAATTCCGGACTGGAACGACCTGGTTTATCGCGGCAACTGGGATGAGGCGGCGCGCAATCTGCACTCGACCAATAATTTCCCCGAATTCACCGGCCGGGTCTGCCCGGCGCCGTGCGAAGCTTCCTGCACGCTCAACATCGACGACAATCCAGTCACCATCAAAACCATCGAGTGCGAGATCGCCGACCGCGCCATCGCGCAGGGTCTCAAGCCGGAATTGCCGGCCCACAAGACCGGCAAGAAGGTCGCCATCGTTGGGTCGGGTCCCGCGGGTTTGGCTTGCGCGCAGCAACTCGCGCGTGCCGGGCATGAGGTCCATGTCTACGAGCGCTGGGCCAAGGCCGGCGGTCTTCTTCGCTACGGTATTCCCGACTTCAAAATGGAAAAAATCCACGTTGACCGTCGCATCGAGCAGATGGCGGCGGAGAGCGTGAACTTCCACTACGGCGTCGACGTCGGCGTCAACTTAGCTGTCGAGAAGCTGGTCAAGGAACACGACGCGGTAGTACTCGCCGGCGGCTCAGAGAAGCCGCGCGATTTGCCGGTGTCCGGCCGCGACCTCAAGGGCATTCATTTCGCTATGGACTTCCTGCCACAGCAGAACCGGCGCGTCAGCAATGAGCCGCAAAACGTCGAGCCGATCCTGGCCAAGGGCAAGAAGGTCGTGGTCATCGGCGGCGGCGACACCGGCTCCGACTGCATCGGCACCTCGATCCGCCAGGGCGCGGTGTCGGTGACCAATTTCGAAATCATGCCGGTGCCGCCCGAGCACGAAAACAAGATGATGGTGTGGCCGGATTGGCCGCTCAAACTGCGCGTTTCTTCGAGCCACGAGGAAGGCGCCGTGCGCGAGTTCGCCGTGCTAACGCAAAAGTTCACCGGCGAGAACGGCCACGTGAAGAAATTGCATTGCGTGCACGCCGACGCCAAGTTCCAACCGGTCGCCGGAACCGAATTCGAAATCGAAGCCGATCTCGTGCTGCTCGCCATGGGCTTCGTGCACCCGCTGCACGATGGGCTGCTCAAGGCGCTCGGCGTCGCGCTCGACCAGCGCGGCAACGTCAAAGCCGACACCGACGCATACGTTACATCGGTGCCCAAGGTGTTCGCCGCCGGCGACATGCGCCGCGGCCAGTCGCTGGTGGTGTGGGCGATCCGCGAAGGACGCCAGGCGGCGCACGCGGTCGATAAATTCCTGATGGGATCGACGGCGCTGCCGCGCTAGCGCAGCCAGCCGAACGGACCGCCGGATCGTCGGATCGCCTGCGGCGGACGTGGCACATCGCGCAACGGCCTGATCACCGTCGGATGCTCGGCTTTTGTTTTGACGCCGGTCGCATGGCCGGTCTTACTCGTGACGCGACGTTTGGGCGATTCCGGCGGCTTGCCCGCGGCGGCGGGAGGCTCGGTCCGAGCAACTGCGCTTGGCGCCGGCGCCGCAGGTACGCTGGCCACCGGCGGTCCGCTTTTGCCGTCGCTGCCCGCCGGCCAGGCGAAGTCATCGGCGCGGCCGGGCATCGCCACCAGCGATTCGCCCTTGACCAGCACGCGGGCTGCGGTGGCATCGCTATGCATCGGCTGGCTGCTGGAACCGCCAAGGAGCTCTTCGGAATTGGTCGGCGGTACGGTCAGCGGCACCACCGGCCCCGCAACTGGCCGCACCGTCGATTTTACATCCGGCAACGGCGCGATCGGCCCGGATGGCAGCGCCACCGGCGTGCGATTGTTCATGAGACGACGCAGTTCGCGCTCGACATAATGCGCCAGCTTGCGCGCTCCAGCTTTGGTGAAAAACACGCCGTCGGCGGACCGCAACCGTCGCTTCTGGCCCTCATAATCCGGGCCGTAGGTGGTGAACTTTCCGCCCTCATCGACGAAGCCGTCCCACACGTCGATATAGATGGCGCCGGCGCGCTCGGCGCGCGCGCGATAGAGATCGTTGAGATAAACCGCATCGGCGGTCGATTTGGGACCGCGGATCGACGGCAAACCGACCCAGAATACCGGCACGCCTTTGCTCTTGAGCGCAGCGACAGTTTCATCAATGCGTTTGGAATAAATCTCCGCCCACTGGTCGCTGCGAAATTCGATCGTCCCGTTGGCTTTTTTGCCCCGCGGTGGCTCCGGCGTGATAATCGAGGATTGCTCGGCGTCGCTGGGCGTTTTTTTGTCGTCCGCGGTTTGTTCGTCTTTTTTCTGTTCGTCTTGCGCTTTCTTCTTATCCGCTTCTTTGGCGAGATCGCGCTCGCGGATGTTCTGGCGGTCGCTGACGCCCAGCATCATGATCACGTAATTGGGCTTTTCTTGCGCGAGAATATCGCGCGCCACGTGCCACCAATCGAGATCGCCCTTGGCCTCGTAACGCAACAGACCGGAATGAATCTTGTTCTTGCGGATGATGGCGATCTCGGGTGAATCCGAAAACGCGTCTTCCAGCCCATAAGCGAGCCAGTCGGCCATGGCGTCGCCCATCACCACAATTGAACTGGTCGGCGTGACCGGCTCCGCTTTTGGATCGGGCTTGCGCGGGCTTGGCGCACGCGAGTTGTCGACCGGCACAGGCGCCTGCTCGGTTTCGTAATAGTCGCGGCTCGGCGGTCCGAATAGCCCGAAGAAACCGCCAGAGCGCGGCCGCTGGCGCACATAGGGGTAGTCGCGCGACTGCGCTTCCGCAGGCACCGTAAGGGCCGTCTCAATCGTAGCGATGCTGGCGCAGTCTGCGGCGGCCAAAATGGCCGCCCCGATAAGCCAACGCGAGAGCCGGTCGTTGTCAAACATGCCGATCGCCCAAGGCTCTAATTTATAAGGGTAAAGACCAACCGCAAGGGGCCCTTGCCCCGCGCATGGGCCAATAACAGGTAAAAAATGTCAACTCGAAGGTCACCGGGTCCGGAGTTGATCGAGGATGACCGCCGATGCAAAGCCATCGGGAACTTGCCCAATCTTGGCCTGAAAATCGCGGATCGCGGCCCGCGTCCTAGCGCCAAGTTGCCCATCCGGTTCGCCGAGATCGTAGCCGCGGTGCACCAGCAATTGTTGTAATTCAAGCCGTTCGCCGCGCGACAGCACCCGCTCGTACCGCGGCCAAGCTTGCGTGAACTCCGCACCCCCGCGCAACCGGTCGGCCAGATGGCCGATCGCCAACGCATAGGCCTCGGACGGGTTGTACCGCATGATGACGCGGAAATTCCGTAGCATCAGGAAGCCGGGACCCTGCACGCCGGCCGGGATCAACAGGAACGCTTTTTCGTCCGGGCGCGGAAACGGATTGCCGCCGGGGCGCGCCAACCCGGTGCGCTCCCAGTCGCGGATCGTCATCGAGCGGGCACGGTCGGCGAGCAGGAAATTGAAGTTCGCCGGCACCACCACTTCGTAACCCCAGGTCTCTCCGGTGTTCCAGCCATCCTTCTTCAGGTTGTTGGCGGTAGAGGCGATGATGTCAGGTATCGAATCGATCACGTCGCGGCGGCCGTCGCGATCGAAATCGACAGCATATCTCTTGAACGCGGTCGGCATGAACTGCGTCGGCCCGAACGCGCCTGCCCACGAACCGACGAAGCGGTTCGGACGCACGTCGCCGCGCTGAAGTATTTCCAGCGCGGACAAAAATTCCTCACGGAAATAATTCTGCCGCCGTCCTATGCAGGCAAGCGTGGCGGTGGAGCGGATCACTGGACGCTCGCCGCCGAGCGTTCCGTAATTTGTCTCGACACCCCAGATCGCGGCGATGACATGGCGATCGACGCCGTAGGTTCGCTCCACCGCATCAAAGACCGCGCGATATTTTTCTAGGAGCGCACGGCCTTGGCCGATGCGCTTATTGTTCACCAGCAGGTCGAGATAGTCCCAGAACGATTTGGTAAATTCCGGTTGGCCGTCGAGCAGATCCATGATCCGCAGATCCGGCGTCAGCGACGCGGTGTAGGCGGCGAAGGTAGCCCGCGCGACGCCGCGGCGGGCCGCCGCAGGCCACAGGCGCTCGATGCAATCGCGGAAATTCGCAGCCGCCGCACGAATCGCGCTTGCGGTCATCCGAGGATCGCCCGATGCGCCCGACTGGCCGCTCCATTCGGGGGCAGCGGCCGTGGGCGCGAGAGCGGCCGGCGGTATTGTTCCGGTCACGGAGGGATAGCGATCGCTGTACGGCTGCGCTGTGGCGCCCGCAATCGTGGCCGTCATCAAGACGGCGGTACCCAGAAGATAGCGCTGGAACAACCGCATTCCGATGCCGGCCCCGCCTTTTCGTCCCCCACTGCCCTATGGGTGCATCGATATCGTTTCGACGGCGTTAATGGTCTAGCATGAGAAGCCCATCTAGACCCGCGCTCATCGCCATGCTTTCTGCTCGCCTGAACGAATCGACGCCCCGACAACGGCATTAAGTCCCGCATGACCCGCATCCGCAAAGCTATATTTCCAGTCGCAGGTCTGGGAACCCGCTTCCTGCCGGCGACCAAGGCCATGCCGAAGGAAATGCTCCCGGTGGTAGACCGGCCGCTGATCCAACACGTGGTGGACGAAGCGCGCCAGGCCGGCATCGAGCATTTCATCTTCGTCACCGGGCGAAGCAAAAGCGTGATCGAAGACCATTTCGACCGCCAGATCGAACTCGAAGCCACCTTGGTCGAGCGCGGCAAGAAGGCGGATCTGGCTTTGTTGTCGCAGGATCTACCGGAGCCGGGCACCACCAGCTTCACGCGCCAGCAGTCGCCACTTGGCCTCGGCCATGCCGTCTGGTGCGCCCGCGAACTGGTCGGCAACGAACCGTTCGCGCTGTTGCTGCCCGACGTGCTGGTGCAAAACCCGCGCAGTTGTCTCGCCCAGATGATCGATGCCGCCAAGACGCTCGACGGCAACGCTAATATCATCGCTGTGGAGGAAGTGCCGGCTGAACGCGTCCACATGTATGGCGTTGTCGGCGTCGGCCAGCCCAAGGGCAAGGCGTTCGCGATTACGAAAATGGTTGAGAAGCCGAAACCGGCCGAAGCGCCTTCCAATCTTTCCATAACCGGGCGCTATATCCTGCAGCCGCAAATCTTTGAAATCCTGGAAAAGCAGGCGGCGGGAACCGGCGGCGAAATTCAGCTCACCGACGCCATGGTGGCGCTTTCGCGCACACAGCCATTTTACGGTCTCAAATTCGAAGGTCGCAGTTTCGACTGCGGCTCCAAGGTCGGGTTTCTCTCCGCCAATGTCGCCTACGCGCTAGAACGCGCCGATATCGCACCGGAATTTCGCGGTGAATTGCGCCGGCTGCTCGGTGAAAAATAGTTTCCTCGGTCAGCGCTGGAGGCGGACGCCGAGCAGGAAAACGCTCGACATGTAATCGCTGCCGGCCACATTCGAATGCAACCAGTTCTGTTGGGCCTCGCCCTTGATCTGGACCGAGCGGTTGAGCTTGTAGGTGAGACCGACGCCCAACGAATAGCGTTTATCCTCCCGGTCAAGACCGACATAATCGTCGATCCCGGCACCGGCCTTGAAAGTGGCGATCAACCAGCGTCGTAGGGAATGATCGATCTGCAGCCCAATATCGCGGTAAAGCACGCCGGAAACGCCGGGGATGGTCGTTTCGCCGACCGATGACTTTCCGGTGAGCTTCACGGTCGTGAGCGCATTGGCAGTCCAGATTAGCGAAACGTCGCCGACCGGGCTTTTGATGGCCTCGAGACGCGGATCTTCGTAGGTACGGCGGGTATAGCCGATGCCGATTTCACCCTTGAGCAGCTGTGTCAATTCGACGGTCGAGCCGACGATGCCGGTAAGACCTTTGGAATCTCGTTCAAAGCCCGCGGAATCGGTTTCAAGATCGTGGACGCGCGCGTCAGTGCTGGCCTCAACGAACGGCATCACGCCGGGCATGAGTTCATAACCGGCGCGCGCCTTGCCGGTGTATTGATTGTACTGCCGGTCCTTATTGCTGAAAGTACTGCCATCGACGAGCGACGAGTCCTGCCAGACGGTACGCTCGACGTCGCCTTTGATTGATAGATCGAGGCGATTGAATTTCTGGCCGAGCCCGGCGCTGCCGCCAACGGTGGTGAAAACCGGAAGCTTGGCCAGACCAGCCGCCAGATTAGGACTGCCGGGATCGTCGGTGCCGACCAGCACGCGACCGCTAAGATCGATGCGGGTGTTTTTGGTGACGTCAACACGGCCGTTGATTTTGCCATTGAGGTTGGGCCGACTCAGCGTCGGGGTTTGATCGGGACTGTAGCCGGTATAACTGCCGCGCAGATCAACCTTAAGCTCGTGCCGTGACCAGTTTGACTGGGCCTGCAATTCCGGAGCGACAGTATAAAGCGCGGCGCCCCGACCGACGGACGTCGCCCCGGGGTTGGTATTATAACCGCCAATCAATTCAACGGCGGGAAGCAGCGTGAAGGCGGCGGCGTGCACACCGAGCGGCGCGTAAGGATCCTCCGGTTCAGTATGCGCCTTGTGTTTCTTCAGGCCCTGGCGAATGGGACCGAGTTCGACCGGCGGCGTTCCGGGGGCAGCGGCATAAGCGCCGCCGGCGGTATCGGCCGGCGGCTTCTGGAACGGCGAGACCATTAACGGCTCCGCCAATCCCGGCGAGATCGCCTGAGCGTTCGAAGACGAATTGGCTTTGGTCCTGGTCCTGACTTTCTTGCGGCTGTTGGTAGAATCGAAACCGGTGACGCCGGCGCCCGACGCCGGGGTTAAGAAGTTGGTTGGCGGCCCCAGTTGCACGAGCGACGGCTGGCTGAATTGTCGGAAACGCGGCGGATTGCGCGGATCGGTCTGCAGCTTCGGCGTCAGCGGATCGGTATATGTCTGTGCCGTCGCATCGGCGCTCCACATCGCCACGCAGGCAGCCAGCAGCAAGCGTGCGACGCGCGGCGCGACCGAACCTGGGGGACGTAAGCGCGACACGGCTGCTGGTACCCTCCCAGCCCACGGCTGAACGCCGGGCGGGCGCGCCTTTTCAAAAGCGCGCTCGCCCGCCGGTTTGCGGGCTTTGGTTAACGGAAGTTAAAACCGTATGGTTAACAAGGCGTTGATAGGATTTTAGCCGTGCTTTTCGGCCTTAAATCCAGCCCTTGAGCTCGCGCAACACCACGTCACGGATCACCGCCATGCCGCCCGGGGAGTCGTTGAGGCACGGGATGGCAACAAAATTCTTGCCACCGGCGCGCCTGAAAATCTCGGCGTTTTCCATGGCGATTTCTTCCAGCGTCTCCAGGCAATCGGCGGCAAAGCCGGGTGTGATGACCGCGATTGACTTCACACCGCGTTCGGCGAGCGATTTCACCGTCGCATCGGTATAGGGCTTGATCCACTCGGCGGTGCCGAAGCGCGACTGAAAGGTCATGATCAGCCGCTCCTCGTCGAGCTTGAGCTTCCGGCGCAGCAGCGCAGTCGTCTCGCTGCAATGGCGGAAATAGGGATCGCCTTTGGCGACGTAGTCTTCCGGCATGCCGTGGAACGATGCGACGATCATCTCGGGCTTGAAGGAGAGCTTGGTGAGCACGGCGTTGAGCGAAGTCGCGAGCGCGTCGATATACGCCGGCTCCGCGTAATACGGCGCGGCCACACGCAGGCTGGGTTGGAAACGCGTCGCCGCGAGTGCGCGGAAC
>Ga0134126_10005706_pt1 | contig 15564 bp, 11 predicted proteins | sample KB31752_FD_96881 | JGI IMG/M metagenome (GOLD analysis project Ga0134126, IMG submission 96881) | Terrestrial soil microbial communities with excess Nitrogen fertilizer from Kellogg Biological Station, Michigan, USA - KB3-175-2 | ecosystem: Environmental > Terrestrial > Soil > Unclassified ...
CCGGGCGGGGCGCGTGCGTCGATACCAAAGGACGAGGCAGGAAACGACCGGCGGCGGCGGAACTGACTGGGCCGCAAGGCCGCTTACTCTGCAGTCGCTGTCTGTGTCCTCAAGCTTGCCAATGCCCACGAAATATCATCGGACGATCCGGGCGCTCATCACGGGCGCCGCCGCACTTGCGCTGGTCCCGTTCCTGACCGCCGCCGACACCGCGACCGGGTCGCCGCCGGGCGTGTCGCCGGCTGGACCGCCGCCGCTGAGCGCCGCCGACGGCGCGGCGATCGAGGCGGTGCTGCGGGACGCGCCGGCGCAGGGCATCGCCGCGCCGAACGTCGCCGCCGACGTCGCCCAGCTTTCCGATCCGGCCCAGCAGGCGGGCGCCGCCGAGCGGCTGCAGCGCGCCGCCATCGCCTACGCCCGCGCCGAGCACGGCATGTCGCTCGATCCGGGCTCGATCGACGACGACTTCGCCCTGCGTGCGCCGTTCAACGCGGCCGCCGAGTTCGCCCAGGCCCGCGCCAACGGCCAGGTCGGCCAGTGGCTCGACGCCCAGACCCGCAAGGATCCGGCCTACCTCGCGCTGGTCGACGCGCGCGCCCGCTACGAGGACGTCGACGGCCACGGCGGCTGGGGGACGATCGCCGGCGGCAAGCTGCTCAAGGCCGGCATGGTCGACGCCCGCGTGCCCGCCCTGCGCAAGCGCCTCGCCGCCGAAGGCTACGATGCGCCCGCGCCGGCGGCCGCCGCGGCCGCCGACGCCAGGCCCGCCGACGCCAGGCCCGCCGACGCCAGGCCCGCCGACGCGGCGACCTCCGGCGGCAGGGCCGCGCACGGCAGGCCCGCCCATCCCAGGCGAGGCCGCGTCAAGTCTGCCCACGCGGCGGCGCCCGGCGCCGATCTGTTCGACCGGGCGCTCGCCAAGGCGCTGGCCGACTTCCAGGACCACCATGGCCTGAAGGCCGACGGCGTGCTGACGCCGGCGACGCTGGCGGCGCTCAACGTCAGCGCCCACGATCGGCTGGCCACCCTCTCGGCCAACCTGGAGCGCGCCCGCTGGCTGCCGGTCGCGATGCCCGACACGCGCATCGAGGTCGACACCGCCGGCCCCGAGGTTGCGCTGTTCCAGGACGGCAAGTCGACGCTCGGCATGCGCGCGGTGGCCGGGGAGACCAAGCGCCCGACCCCGATGTTCGCCTCGGCGGTCACCGCCGTGAAGTTCAATCCGCCGTGGATCGTGCCGAAGGACATCGCGGAGAAGGAGATCTATCCGAAGGGGCGGGGCTACATGGCCCGCGAGGACTTCCACGTGGTGGATGGGCGGCTGATCCAGCGCGCCGGGCCGAAGTCGTCGCTCGGCTACGTGAAGTTCGAGATGCCCGACGGCTTCCAGGTCTACATGCACGACACGCCCGCGCGCAGCCTCTTCGCGCTCTCCAGGCGCTGGCGCAGCCACGGCTGCGTGCGCCTGGAAAACCCGCGCGGCCTGGCGGCGATCCTGCTGGGCTGGGACCCGGCGGCGGTCGACCAGGCGATCGCGGCGGGCGCTACCAAGACCTATGCGCTGAAGACGGCGATCCCGGTCTTCGTGGTCTACCGCACCGCCTGGGTCGCCCCTGACGGCCACGCCAGCTTCCGCGACGACGTCTACGGCTGGGACGACGAGATCGCCGCCGCGTTGGCCGGCGCGCCGGAGGCGAAGAAGACGCACACGGAGGCGGCGGGGGTGTAGGTGGGCTTAGCCGAGCCCCGCCACCTTCTCCCGGTACGCGTCGCGGGCGGCTTTGAAGCGCTCGAAGGGGAACTTGATCGGGACGCCTTCCAGCGCCGCTTCCAGCATCTCCAGGTGCGCCTCCCAGCCGGCGCAGGCGCGGCCGGGGTCTTCGCCGGCGGGCGTGGTGAGCGTCAGCGTCAGCCTGGAGCCGCCGCCGTCGGGCGCGATCTCCCAGCGCACCGGCCGGGCCGGCTCGCCGGGCGAGCTCCAGGAGTATTCGAGCGTCCGCCCGTCCTCGTAGGTGCTGACCTGGCTGTCGATCACCGTGCCGGAGTCGGCAAAGTCGAGCCGCGCCGCGCCGCCGACCCTGGGCTCGATGCGGCCGGGGGCCAGCCATTCGGGCAGCCTGGCCGGGTCGGTCAGCATTCGCCAGATCTCGGCCGGCGCGTGGTCCGAGACGCGCGTCATCACCCCGACCACCGCGTCGCCGTTGCGTGACAGTGCCGCCGTCGCGTCATCGCTCATGAAACCTGCTCCATCCATTGGCGGCTATCTGCGGCCTCGTGCGCCAGCCGCGTTGATTCGGATCAACCCGGACTTCGAAGCGCCGCCTTGCGCCCCCTCCGTCAGCCCGCTTTGCGGTCTGACGCCTCCCCCGTCGTCTGCGCGACGGTGGAGGAGCGAGGCCGCATAAGCTCGCTCCTCCACCGCACCGTAGAGTGCGGGGGAGGTGGATCGGCGCGCTACCAGCGCGACGAGACGGAGGGGGCGCAACGCGGCCGCTACTCCGCCGCCGGGGCTAGCGCGAAGCCGATCTCCGCCAGCACCTCGGCCGTATGCTGCCCCAGCAGCGGCGCCGGACCGCGCGGGCCGACATCCAGCCCCGGAAACCGGATCGGCGTGGCGGGTCCCTCGAAGGCGCCGCCCCATTGGTCGGGGGTCACCACGAAGCAGCCGGCGGCCCTCGCCTGCGGGTCGATGGCCACCTCGTCCAGCGTCGCCATCGGCGCCCAGATCACGTCGGCGCGGGTCAGCATCTCGCCGGCCTCGTCGAGCGTCAGTTTCGCGAACGCCGCGTCGACCTTGGCGCGCAAGCTGCGGGTGATCTCCAGGTCGCCATACGGAGGCGCGCCGATCTCCTCGATCACGCTCTCCAGCCCAAGGCCCTTGATCACGCCGGGGAAGCAGGTCGGGCCGCGCGGGGCGACGCACACATAGCGATCGTCGGCGGTGCGGAAGTAGCCGCTGATGGCGCTCGGCCGCTCGCGGCGCGGCTGCGCGGTGGTCGCCTCGCCGTAGCGCAGGTGGATCGAGGCGTCCCAGCCGAGCGCATAGAAGCCGGTGCGCAGCAGCGAGGCCTCGACCAGCCGCCCCTTGCCGGTGCTCTGGCGCTCGTGCAGCGCCGCCAGCACGCCGGTCAGCGTCGCCAGCGCGGTGACGTGGTCGCCGAAGCCCGGCCGGCAGGTGAACGGCTCCTGGTCGGGTGGGATGGTGGAGGCGGCGATGCCGCTGCGGGTCCAAAAGCCGGTGAGGTCGAACGCCGGCCGCTCGGCCTCGGGCCCCTCCAGCCCGAAGCCGGTGACGCAGGCGTAGACCAGCTGCGGCGCCTCGTCCTTCAGGCTCTCGTAGTCGAGCCGCGTGCGCTTCAGCGCGCCGACCCTGAGGTTGGTGACGAACACGTCGGCGGTCTTCAGGAGCGCGATCAGCGCGGCGCGTCCCTCGTCGGAATAGACGTCCAGCACGACGCCGCGCTTGCCGCGGTTCTCCATCGAGAAGATCGGGTTGCCGGGGCTCTCGGGCGTGTCGGGATAGAACCGGCGGATCGCATCGCCCTCGGGCGCTTCCACCTTGATCACGTCGGCGCCCCACTCGGCCATGATCGCCGCGCAGCCCGGCGCGGCGACCCAGGTGGACATCTCGACGACCTTCAGCCCCTGCAGCAGCATGCCGCGCTCCCTTCACATTTCTGTCTTCGACCAGATGTTAGCGCAGGGCCGAAGTAAGCACAGGCCCTGGGCGTGGGGCGAGGCTTGGACGGAGCTTGGACATGGCGGATTTGAAGCGCGGCGCGACGCGGGCGCCGGCCGTGCGGGCGCTGGCTATGGGCGCAGCGGCGCTGATGACCGTGGCGCTGGGCGCGGAGGCCCAAGCCTTCAGCTTCTCCTGGGCCGGCCACCACGATGCGCCCGCCGATGCGCCGCCGCCTGAGCGGCGCTTCACCTTCCCGTGGGCTTCGCACGTCGATCCCATGAACGGCAACTTCGCCGCCAGGCAGTTCGTCCAGAAGCGGCTTACCCCGGGGCTGCCGATGAGCGAGGCCGTCGAGCGGGTGCGCGCCGCGCACGCCAGCTGCCGCGGCGGCTATCATCGCGGCGGCGGCGCAGTCGTCTGCCGCTACACGATCAGCTCCGCCAGCGACATGGCCTCGCTCGGCCAGGAGATCTGGACCGTCACCCTCACCCCCGGCCCCGACGGCAAGCTGGCCGGCGCCGCCGTCGACCGCTCCCGCGCCGGCATTCCCGGCGAGTTGGGCTCCCGCGCGGTGTTCCACTGGGAGTTCGGCGACGAGTAGGGCGAGGAATCTTCCCGCCGCAGGGAGGGAGGAAAGCGGTCCCGAAGGGACGCGTCGCCGATGGAGATAGTCTCGTCGGCCGCGCAGTTCCCCCATCCGCGCAGCGTGCTGCGCGCGGCTCGGCGCCGCAGCAGCAGCACGGACAACGGCGCCGGCCGGGAGCCTCTAGACGCCGCGCCACCCGGCCGCACCTAACCGCGAATTAAGTTCACAGGCGGCCATCGGGGCGACACAAAACGCGGCCATCCAGCGCTCTGCGTCGCAAAGCGCAAACACTGAGGGCTCTTAACGCGTGATCGGTCTCGTCCTCGCCCTGTCGCTGGGCCTGCCGCAGCTCGACATCCCCAAGCTTCCGCCGATCACCCGCGAGCCGCAGGTGACGTTCCTCGACCGCAACGGCGCGGTGATCGCCGTGCGCGGCGGGCGATACGGACCGCCGGTCGACATCGCCAGGCTGCCCAAGTACGTGCCGGCCGCGTTCGTCGCCATCGAGGACCGCCGCTTCTACGAGCACCAGGGCTACGACCTGCAGGGCATCGCCCGCGCGCTGGTCACCGACATCGGCGAGGGGCACGCCACGCAGGGCGCCTCGACCATCACCCAGCAGTTGGCCAAGAACCTCTTCCTGTCGTCCGACCGCACGCTGGAGCGCAAGGGCACGGAGCTGATCTACGCGGTCGAGCTGGAGCAGACCTACTCGAAGGAGCAGATCCTCGGGCTCTATCTGTCGCGGGTCTACTTCGGCTCCGGCGCCTACGGGATCGAGGCGGCGTCGTGGCGCTACTTCGGGCACTCGGCCGAGCGCCTGACCATCCGCGAGGCGGCGATGCTGGCGGCGACCATGAAGTCGCCGACCGAGTATGACCCGGCCAACAATCCGGACGCCTCGGCCGAGCGCACCAGGCTGGTGCTCGACGCCATGGTCGAGACCGGCGCGATCACCGAAGCGCAGGCCGCCAAGGCGATGGCGACGACGCCGAGGGTCTACAAGTCCGAGCCGGACACCGCCTCGCAGTACTTCGTCGACTGGGTGAACAAGCAGTACCAGGCGATGGGCCCGCCGAAGAACATCGACATGATCGTCGAGACCACGCTCGATTCTCGCGACGAGGCGGCCGCCGCCGCCGCGGCGAACACCACCATCACCCGCTTCGCGCACGACAACGTCGAGCAGGCGGCGCTGGTGTCGCTCGACCCGCAGGGCCGGGTGCGCGCCATGATCGGCGGCGCCGACTATGCGCAGAGCGGCTTCAACCGCGCGGTCGACGCGCACCGGCAGGCGGGCTCGTCGTGGAAGCCGTTCGTCTACCTGACCGCGCTCGAGGCCGGGATGACGCCGGAGACGCCGGTGGTCGACCAGCCGGTGACAATCAACGGCTGGTCGCCGAGCAACTTCGAGCCGGGCAATCTCGGGCCGATCACGCTGAAGGAAGCGCTGGTCCAGTCGATCAACACGGTCGCGGCCAGCGTGGCCGACCAGGTCGGCCGGCCGAACGTGGCGAACACCGCCAAGCGGCTCGGCATCTACACCCCGATCAACACCGATCCCGCGATGGCGCTTGGCACGTCGCTGGTAACGCCGCTGGAGATGGCCGGCGCCTACGATGCGTTCTCGAACGGCGGCGAGCGCGTGCAGCCCTACGCGATCGAGCGCATCCGCACGGGGCCCTCGCACCGGATCATCTGGCAGCACCCGGCGCCGGCGACGCCGAACGTCATCGCCAATCCGGCGCTCTCGGAGCTGAACCTGATGCTGCGCGGGGTGATCGCGTCCGGCACCGGCGTGCGCGCCGCGATCCCCGGCTACGACCTCGCCGGCAAGACCGGCACCACCAGCGATTACCGCGACGCCTGGTTCTGCGGCTTCACCGGCGGGCTCACCACGGTGGTCTGGGTCGGCCGCGACGACAACACGCCGATGCGTGGCATCACCGGCGGCCTGGCGCCGGCGGAGTTCTGGAAGACCTACATGCGGGTCGCGCTGAAGCACACGCCGGTGACGCCGATCCCCGCCGGCCCGCCGTCCGCCGCGCCGCCGCCGCCGATCCCGACCGCCGCGCCATTCGGCGCGCCGCCGCCGGGTGCGCCCGCGCCTGCGGAGCAGCCGGCGAACAACGGCGGGCCGATCTAGCCTCTTCGATCATCGAAGCGCGGCCTTGCGCCCCTTCCGTCTCGTCGCGCTTGCAGCGCGCCGAGCCACCTCCGCCGAACTCTGCGGTGCGGGGGAGGAGAGCGAAGCGGCGCGACCTCGCTCCTCCACCGTCGCGCAGACGGCGGGGGAGGGGGACCGCCCGCCGCAGGCGGGTGGTGGAGGGGGCGCAAGGCGAGCGACGCGCGCCTGCCGCTACGCCGCCTCGCGGGTCGCCAGCTTCTCTCGCAGCTCGCGCTTCAGGAACTTGCCGCTGGCGTTGCGGGGCAGCGCCTCGGTCAGGAACCAGATGTGGGCGGGGATCTTGTGGCGGGCGAGGTGGTCGGCGCAGTGGGCGCGCAGCTCCTCGGCGGTCAGGTGATAGCCCTCGCGCAGCACCACGGCGGCGGCCACGTCCTCGCCCAGCCGCACGTCCGGCACGCCGAACACGCAGCACTCGGCGATCGCCGGGTGGTGGTGCACGGCGGCCTCGACCTCGGCGCAGTAGACGTTCTCGCCGCCGCGCAGCACCATGTCCTTCTTGCGGTCGACGATGAAGATGAAGCCGTCCTCGTCGACCCTGGCGACGTCGCCGGTGTGCAGCCAGCCGTCGGTGATCGACTCCGCGGTGGCCTCGGGCCGGTTCAGGTAGCCCTTGATCACCGAGGCGCCGCGCACCCAGAGCTCGCCGATCTGCCCTGCAGCGACCTCGTTGCCGTCGTCGTCGACACACTTGGTCTCGAAGGTCGGCATCGCCGGGCCGACGCTGGCCGGCTTGTCGACGAAGAAGTCGCCGCCCACCGCGGTGATGATCCCGCAGGTCTCGGTCATGCCGTAGCCGGTGTTGGGCCGCGCGGTGGCGACCTCGGCGTCGATCTTGGCGACCAGGTCGGGCTGCAGCGGCGCGCCGCCGCCGCCCAGGCTCATCAGGCTGGAGGTGTCGCGCTTGGCGAAATCCGGGTGCAGCAGGATCTCGCGGCTCATCACCGGCACGCCCGACATCGCGGTCACCCGCTCGCGCTCGATCAGCTTCAGCGCCTCGCCGGCGTCCCAGCGGTACATCAGGACCAGCGTGCCGCCGCCGGCGGTCACCGCGTAGGCGCCGCAGTTGTTGGCGGTGACGTGGAACAGCGGCGTGGTGAGCAGCGAGACCGGGATCGGCGGCTCGGCCGGCGGGGCCGCGCCGCCGCCCTTGGCGGTCGCCAGCGCCTGCACCTGGCCGGCGAAGCCGAGGTTCATCAGGTTGTTGATGCAGCCGCGGTGGGTCAGCTGCGCGCCTTTCGGCCGGCCGGTGGTGCCGGAGGTGTAGAAGATGCAGGCGTCGGCGTCGGGATCGACCTCGACCGCCGGCATCTCGGCGTCCTTGGCGACCACCTCCGACCACGGGATGACGCTTTCCGGCAGGCTCTCGGCGCGGACGCAGACCAGCCTGGCGCGGTGTGCGGCGGCGGGGCGTTCCAGGATGCGTTCCAGCCGCTCGTGGTCGCAGAACACCACCTTCGGCTCGGAGTCGTTGAGCGCGTACTCGACCTCGTCGGCCACCCACCAGGCGTTCATGCCCACGACCGCGACGCCAATGGAGACCGCCGCCCAGTAGGCCAGCAGCCATTCCGGGTAGTTGCGCATGGCGATGGCGATACGGTCGCCAGGGGCGACGCCCTCGCGCAGCAGCCACGCAGCGATGGCGGCGGTGCGCCGGTGCGCCTCGGCGTAGGTGATGCGCTCATCCTGGTAGACCAGGTAGTCGCGCGGCCCGAACTGGGCGCTGGAGAGCCAGAGCTCGCGCACGTTCCTGGGCGCGTTCTTGTAGGCCTTCACCGGGATGCCCTGCACGGGCACGCTCACTACCTCGAACGGCGCGCCCGGCGCGGTCAGCTCGCCCCAGACTTCCTTCAGCGCCTCGTAATGCATCGAACCTTGGTCTCCCTTCGCGCCGGTTGGGCGCGGTCATCGTTGATCAGCCGCGCCCTCTAGCGCGGAATGAAGGCGTCAGGAACTGCGGCCCCGAGCCTGGGGCCTTACGCCCCCTCCGTCAGCCCGCTTCGCGGTCTGCCACCTCCCCCGTCGTCTGCGCGACGGTGGAGGAGCGAGATCGCGCAACTTCGCTCCTCCACCGCACCGCAGAGTGCGGGGGAGGTGGCGCTCGGCGCGAAGCGGCGAGTGACGGAGGGGGCGCAAGGCCGGTGCATGAAGCTAATCGTCAGGCCCTGAGCGCCTTCAGCGCCGCTTCCGCGCGCTCGGTCGTCCCCGAGTTGTCGCCGCTGGCGTCGTGGGCGCCGATGCCGTCGAGGTTGCGCTTGAAGACGCCCTGGCCGATCGAGGCGAGGCGGAACGCCGAGAAGGCGACGTAGAAATTGAAGTCCTCGATCTCGCCGCGCCCGGTGCGCCGGCAGTAGTCGGCGACGAACGTCTCCCGGGTCGGCAGGCCGGAGGTGGCGAAGTCGACGCCGTCGAAGGTGCCCCACGACGGCGACTTGGAGTCCCACAGCATGGAGATGTAACCGAGGTCGGCGAGCGGGTGGCCGAGCGTCGAGAGCTCCCAGTCGAGCACCGCGATGACGCGGGGCTCGGTGGGGTGGAACATCATGTTCTCGGGCCGGTAGTCGCCGTGCGCGATCGTGGTGGTGTCGTCGGCCGGCATGCGCTTGGGCAGCTCCTCGATGAGGATCTCCATCGCCTCGATGTGGCCGGTCTGGGCGCCGCGGTACTGCTTGGTCCAGCGGTCGATCTGGCGGGCGAAGTAGTTGCCGGGGCGCCCGTAGTCGCCGAGCCCGATCGCCTGGTAGTCGGTCTGGTGCAGGCGGGCGAGGACGCTGTTCACCTCGTCGTAGATCGCGGCCCGCTCGGCTGGCGTCAGGCCCGGCAGGCGCGCGTCGCGGAAGATGCGGCCGGCCAGGTAGTCCATCACGTAGAAGGTGGTGCCGATGACGCTGTCGTCGAGGCAGAGCGCGCGCATGTTGGGCACCGGGAAGCCGGTCGTGCCGAGCGCCTTCATCACGCGGTATTCGCGGTCGACCTGGTGGGCGCTCTGCAGCAGCTGGCCGGGCGGCTTCTTGCGGAGGACGAGCCGCTGGTCGCCGGCGAACACCATGAAGGTCGGATTGGAGGCGCCGCCGTGGAACTGGCGCACCTCGATCGGCCCCTCGCAGCCTTCGACGTTGGCGGCCAGCCAGCGCGCCAGGCTCGCCTCGTCGAACCGGTGGTTGGGGCGCACGTCGCCCAGGTTGGCGGGCAGCGGATCGGCCATTGCCTTCCCTCAAGTCAGAACGGCAGATGATCAAGCCGCCGACGCCGCTTAGCAAGCTGACGAGGCGGCAGGCCAAGAGGAGACGCTAGCCATGGCCATCGCCCCGGAAGAGTTCACCTGTGTCCTCTACGACGTGACCGACCACGTCGCCCGCATCACGCTGAACCGGCCCGAGCGCCGCAACGCGCTGAACCGGCGCGCCTACAGCGAGCTGGAATCCGGCCTGCGCCATGCCGACGCCGATCCTGAGGTGCGCTGCATCGTGGTGACCGGCGCCGATCCGGCCTTCTGCTCGGGCGACGACGTCCGCGAGATCATGGTCGGCGGCGCCGCCGACCGCGCCGCCGCGCCGGTGCGGGTGCGCTTCGAGCCGACGCCGGCCGCGATGGCCGCGATCGAGCTGGGCAAGCCGCTGATTGCCGCGGTGAACGGCTCGGCGGTGGGCTGGGGCATGGAGCTGGCGCTCTACGCCGACATCCGCATCGCCTCGGAGAAGGCGGTGTTCGCCGAGCTGTTCGTCAAGCGCGGCCTGGTCTGCGACGTCGGAGGCTTCTGGAAACTGCCGAGCATCGTCGGGCCGGCGAAGGCGGCCGAGCTCTTGATGACCGGCGACCAGATCGACGCCAAGGAGGCTGAGCGCATCGGCCTTGTCAGCAAGGTCGTGCCGCACGAGGCGCTGCTGGAGGAAGCGACCGCGCTCGCCGGCCGCATCGCCGCCAACCCGCCGCTGGCTGTGCGCTACTTCAAGGAGGGCCTGCGCAAGTTCGCCGGCGGCGATCCGCGCGAGGTCGGCTCCTGGGCGATCGAGACGATCTACAAGCTGTTCGCCACCGAGGACCACAAGGAGGGCGTCGCCAGCTTCCTGGAAAAGCGCGCCCCGGTATTCGTCGGGCGTTAGTTCGGAGGCGCCGGGTGGAGATCTACGACCTCGTCATCGTCGGCGGCGGCATCGGCGGCTCGGCCCTGGCGACGGTGATGGCGCGCGCCGGCAAGCGGGTGCTGGTGCTGGAACGCTCGGAGGTGTTCGTGGATCGGGTGCGCGGCGAGTGGATCTCGCCGTGGGGCGTCGTCGAGACACAGCGACTTGGCCTCTACGACCTGCTGCGCGGCGCCGGCGGCCACCACCTGACGCGCCACGTCACCTACGACGAGTCGCTCGACCCGGCGCTCGCCGAGGCGGCCACGCTGCCGCTGGGCATGTTCAAGGAAGGGGTGCCCGGCCCGCTCTGCATCGGCCACCCGAAGCACTGCCAGACGCTGTTCGACGCGGCCGCCGCGGCCGGGGCCGAGATGCGGCGCGCGGTGAACGTCACGAAGATCGAGGGCGGCGCTGCGCCCAGCGTCGCCTTCGAGCACGGGGGCGTGGAGCAGGTGGCGCGCGCCCGGCTGCTGGTCGGCGCCGACGGGCGCACCTCGCAGGTGCGCGAGGCGGCGGGCATCGAGCTGCACCAGGACGCGCCGCACCACTGGTTCGCCGGCCTGCTGGTCGAGGGCGCGGAGGATTGGGCCGACGACCTCGAGGCAATCGGCACCGAGGACGACTTCGCGTTCCTGGCCTTTCCGCAAGGCGGCGGGAAGGTGCGTGTGTACGGCGGCTATGCGCTTGGCGAGACCGGCCGCTTCAAGGGGCCGGACGGCGCGCGCCGCTTCCTCGATACGTTCCGGATGCGCTGCGCGCCCAACAACCAGGCGCTGGCCGCGGGCCGTCCGGCCGGACCGCTGCTCAGCTATTTCAACAACGACAGCTGGACCGACCAGCCGTTCGCGCCGGGCGTCGTGCTGGTCGGCGACGCGGCCGGCTGGAACGACCCGATCGTCGGGCTGGGGCTTTCGATCACCTATCGCGACGTGCGGATCGTAAGCGATCTGCTGCTCGGGTCGGACGACTGGGCCTCGCTCAGCTTCGCGCCCTACGCCGAGGAGCGGGCCGAACGCATGCGCCGGCTGCGCTTCACCGCCGCTCTGCAGGCCAGCCTCGACATGGAGTTCGGCGAGGCAGCCAAGGCGCGGCGGGCCAGCCTGCACGAGCGCGCCGCGGCCGACCCGAGCTTGCGCATGCACGCCTTCGCCGTGATGGCCGGGCCCGAGGCGTTGCCAGCCGAGGTGTTCACCGAGGCCCACCGCGCCCGCGTGCTCGGCCTGGAAGCCGCCGAACAGTCCGTGTAAGTCGCTTTGGTGACTCTGCTCTCCGAACGACCCGACATCCGTCCGCCTGGGGCCATCGACGCCGCGTGGCTCACCGCTGTCTTGCGCGAGGGCGGCGTCGATGCGGTGATCGACCGCGTCAGCTCACGGCCAATCGGCGCCGGCCAGATCGGCGATTCCGTCCGCTTCGAGCTTTCCTATGCACACGCGCCAGCGGACGCGCCGGCCTCGCTGGTCGGCAAGTTTCCGTCGGCGGGCGCCGAGAGCCGCGCCACCGGCGTCGCGCTCGGCAACTACTACCGCGAAGTGCGCTTCTACCAGCAGTTGGCGCCGACCGCGCGAATCTCGACGCCGCGCTGCTGGTTTACCGACGTCGACGAGGCGAGCCACGACTTCGTGCTGATCATGGAGGATCTCGCCCCGGCCGCGGTGGGCGACCAGCTGCGGGGCGTCTCGCTCGAGCAGGCGCGCGCGGTGATCGTCGAGGCCGCCAAGCTGCACGCCTCGCACTGGGCCGACGACGGGCTCGACGCACTGCCCTGGGTCTCGGGCTCTAAGGCCGCGCCGGCGAGCGCGGCGACCGACGGGGCGGTGTCGATGCTCTGGCAGGGCTTCAAGGCGCGCTACGGCGCGCGGCTCGCGCCCGAATGGAGCGAGGTCGGCGACCGGCTGACCGCCAACTTCGGCAAGCTCGGCGCCCTGCGCGAAGGCCCGCGCTGCCTGACCCACAACGATTTCCGCCCGGACAACATGATGTTCGCCACGGCGGCGGGCGGACGGCCGGTGACAGTGCTCGACTGGCAGTCGTTCGCCTACGGGGTCGGCGCGACCGACGTCGCCTATTTCCTGGCCGGCGCCTTGGCGCCCGACGTGCGGCGCGCGAACGAGGCGGAGCTGCTGGCGCTCTACCACCGCACGCTCCTCGCCGAGGGGGTGCGCGGCTATGAGATGGACGCCCTGGCGCGCGACTACGCCCGCGGCGGCTACCTGCTGTTCCTCACCGCGTTCTTCGCGGCGATGATCGTCACCCCGACGGCGCGCGGCGACGACATGTTCATCCAGATGCTGAGCTCGGCCGCCATCCACATGCTCGACCACGGGGCGCTCGATGGGCTGAGGTAGCGCGCGCCTTCCCGTAGGGGCGGGGCTCGATGCTCACGCCGCGATCGGGTGACCGCCTTCCATCGCCTCGAGCACGCGCGGGTCGTCGAACACCCGGATGCCGGCCTCGTCGTACTTCTTGCGCACGGTGGGCGTCATCAGGCCGACGCGCGCCAGGGCCGGCATCATCAGGTCGTGGATCGAGTGGATCTGGCCGGGCGGCAGTTCCTGCTCGATGCCGAGGTCGGCTGCTTCCGCGAGGCCCTTGAAGAAGTCGTCCGGGTCGATGTTGCTGTTGGCGAGCACCTCCAGGAAGCCCGGATCGACGCGGTCGGCGAGGCCGTTCCCCTGCGCGCCCGAGCCGGTGATGATGTGCACGGCCTGGAAGGCGAAGTCGGCGAGGTCCTCGCGCTCGGCCTCGGGCAGCTTGGCGATCACCGGCGCCAGATAGGCGTGGCCAAACGAGACGTGGCGGCTCTCGTCGCGCATCACGTTGAAGGTGAGCTGCTTCAAGAGCTCGCACTGGGTGGTGCGATACATGTTGTTGAAGGCGCCCAGCGCCAGGCCCTCGACGATCATGTTCATGCCGATCATGACCTTCTCGTAGCGGTCGGCCTTGAGCGTCGCGTCGATCAGCGCCTTCAGCCAGGGCGACATCGGATAGACCATCGCGATCTTGTCGCAGTAGCGCGCGTAAACCTCGACGTGGCGCGCCTCGTCCATGGTCTGGGTCGCGGCGTAGAGCTTGGCGGTGGCGTCGGGGACGGAGTGGGTGACGCAGGCCGCGGTCATCAACGCGCCCTGTTCGCCATGCAGGAACTGCGAGAGCAGCTGGGCGGTCGAATGGGCGGTGAAGGTCTCCCGCTGCGACTTCGACAGCTTCTGGAAGAACGGCATCTGGTGATAGACGTCCGAGCGGGCGTTGATCAGCGGCTTGGACGGATCGACCGGGGTGTCCCACGGCAGGAGCTCGTCGGAGTCCCACTGGTTCTGCTTGGCGCGGCGGTAGAGGTCCTCGACCCGGTCGCCGCTCAGCACGTACTTGAAGGTCCAGGCGATATCCATCGGGTGGCGATAGATGTCGTCGGGGGTCATCGAGACCTTCCAGTCGCCTTTGATCACCTCGTTTGGCTTCACCATGAGGTTCATGACGGCGTCCTCCTTCAGTATTGCCGTTCGGGGATGCGCACGACGAGGCCATCGACGGCGTCGTCGACCTTGATCTGGCAGGAAAGCCGGCTGGTGGTCTTCACGTCGAAGGCGAAGTCGAGCATGCCGCGCTCGAGCTCGTCGGCGAGCGGCAGGCGATCGGCCCAGCCGTCCTCGAGGTAGACGTGGCAGGTGGCGCAGGCGCAGGCTCCGCCGCAGTCGCCCTCGATGCCTGGGATGCCGTGGCGGCGCGCGCCTTCCATCACCGAGTAGCCGTAGGGCACGGCGACTTCGCGCCGCGTCCCGTCCTTCAGGATGTAGGTGATCCGCGCGCCTGCGGGCGCGGCCTTCGCGTCAGTCGCGCCCGTCGTTCTCGACAGTGTCGTTCCGTCGGCCATGTCGCCTCCCATACCAAGGGAGACTAAAAGGTGACGGGGGCGTCATCTTTGATCTGGATCAAGAAAGGGCGACTTGACGCCCGAATGAAGGTGAACAAACCGAGGCGCTATTCCGCCGCGATGGCCAGCGGCGCGCCAGCTGTGAAGGCGGTCTTGCCGGCGAGCTCCGCCTTGGCCGCCTCGTACTCGGCCGCCAGCCGCGCCACCATCTCGCCGGCGGTCGGCACGTGCTTGACCGCGCCGATGCCCTGGCCGCAGCCCCAGATGTCGCGCCAGGCCTTGGCTTCCTGGTTGCCGCCGGAGCCGAAGTTCATCTTCGAGGGGTCCGCCTGCGGCAGGTCGTCCGGATCGAGGCCGGCGGCGACGATCGAGGGGCGCAGGTAGTTGCCGTGCACGCCGGTGAAGAGGTTGGTGTAGACGATGTCCTCGCCGCGGCTGTTCACGATCATGTCCTTGTAGCCCTGCGCGGCTCTGGCTTCCTGTGTCGCGATGAAGGCCGAGCCGATGTAGGCGAGGTCGGCGCCCATCGCCTGCGCGCCCAGCACCGCGCGGCCGTTGGCGATGGCGCCGGAAAGCGCGATCGGCCCGTCGAACCACTCGCGCAGCTCCTGGATGATGGCGAACGGCGACAGCTTGCCGGCATGCCCGCCGGCGCCGGCCGCGACCGGGATCAGCCCGTCTGCGCCCTTCTCGACTGCCTTGCGCGCGAACACGTCGTTGATGATGTCGTGCAGCACGACGCCGCCCCAGCCGTGCACCGCGTTGTTGACGTCCTCGCGGGCGCCCAGCGAGGTGATCACCACCGGGACCTTGTACTTGGCGCAGAGCTCGACGTCCTCCTCGAGCCGGTTGTTGGTCTTGTGGACGATCTGGTTGACGGCGAACGGCGCGGAGGGGGCCTCGGGGTGCGCCTTGTCCCAGTCGGCCAGCGTCTCGGTGATCTCCGCCAGCCACTCGTCGAGCTGCGAGACCGGGCGCGCGTTCAGCGACGGGAACGAGCCGACGATGCCGGCCTTGCACTGGGCGATCACCAGCTCCGGACCGGAGACGATGAACAACGGCGAGCCGATCACCGGCAGGCGCAGACGATCGCGAAGGACTGGCGGCAGGGAC
>Ga0134126_10005707_pt1 | contig 15564 bp, 19 predicted proteins | sample KB31752_FD_96881 | JGI IMG/M metagenome (GOLD analysis project Ga0134126, IMG submission 96881) | Terrestrial soil microbial communities with excess Nitrogen fertilizer from Kellogg Biological Station, Michigan, USA - KB3-175-2 | ecosystem: Environmental > Terrestrial > Soil > Unclassified ...
GCGGGCGCGCTGTCAGGGTGGAAACATTGCCTCTGCGCTGCCCTTGCCGAGAACTTTGCCACCGGGATCGAGTGCCTGCACCGTCCAGCGATAGTTGTGGCGCTCGCCCTGCGGCGGGCACGGGCCTGTATAGGTGACGGCGCCGCGGTTCACGACATTTCCGGTATACGCGACCGTTGAGCCGCCGTGGTGGAACGCCGGCATATTGAGATCGGTCATCATGAAACTCAAAAGCCTTGTGTCGGCAGGCACTCCGCCCAGCTCGAACGCAGGCGATATCGTCGCGCATGCTGGAATGCCGGCCCAGGAAAATCGCACGGACAGGGCCGGCTTGTCATCGTCCGATGCCGAATTCGAAAAATTGAAATAGAGGGCGACAAGACAAAGCGCTGCCAACAGACTCACGGTGAACCAGTAGCCGCTCCTTCTCCCCATGCGTTAGTGTAGATCACACCCGCGCGCCGAAACAGAGGCATCGTGGCCGGGGAGGCTTGGTCGTACGATCCAAAAAATCACGGCGCTAACTGGCGCGACCCGTTTTAGCCGGCGGGATATTCGTCGAGCAACCGACCAGGTTCGATGTTACGATCGACCTCAAAACCGCCAAGACTTCTTCCGTCGTCGCTGCTCGCTACGGCCTATGCGGTGATCGAATAACGATCCATTTCTTGCACGGCATGGAGTCCGCTTTTGGCCCTTGGCGGATCGGCGATACGATGCCGGTGTGACGCGGAACGGCGGCGCGGCACATCAGGGTGCCGGTTGGATTTTACCGTCTTGATTGCGAGGATAACTTTAATTCGGACAAATTCCGGACACACGTCTGCTCGGTAATTGACCCGGGCTAATTTGGGACTGGGGGAAGTCAAGTGAATAGCGCGTTTCAGCTTCCACGGCGATTGCCGGTGGGAACGAAGTACGTCGTCGAGAGCAACGGACAGTTCGTTCGGCGGTTCGTAGAATTACCTAACGGCGTCAAAATTCCGCTGCGAAAGCGAAAAGCCCTGAGCTTGCGCCAGCTCCGGGAAGGAAATCGTCAACATCGTGGGTCGGGTGTACACCGGGGCGCCGCAGAGATTTCCGCGCGCTGACCTCGGGCGCCTAGGCATCGCCGTGCCCGTCAGGGCGCGATAGTCGACGTGTGCCATCAGGTTCGGCTTGAGCCACGTTACGATCAAGTGTGCGCTTGTTTCTGCGGCGACCGGCTCGTCCAGCAACTGTTAAACGAAAGTCAGGGGAGCGTTTGCGTCATCTCCGCCACTTCAATTGTTGCTGAGCCGCAATCCCGCGCGCAGGAATTTCTGCGGATCGACCGCTTCGTCATTGATCCGCGTTTCATAATGGAGATGCGGACCGGTGGAACGGCCGGTCGAGCCGATCTTGCCAACGACTTCGCCGATGCGCACAGTCTGGCCGACCTTCACGTCGATTTCGGACAAATGGCCATAGCGGGTGGTCAGGCCGTTACCGTGGCCGATCTCCACCATGTTGCCATAGCCGCCCCGACGGCCAGCGATTGTCACGCTGCCGGTCGCAGTGGCGCGCACGGGCTCGCCGGCATCGCCGCGCAGGTCGATGCCGGTATGGATCGCCGGACGTCCTAAAAAAGGATCCCTGCGCACGCCGAAAGGCGAACTCGTGTCCACATCACCGATCAGGGGTTTGCGCACCGGCACAGCCAACAGCGCATGCGCGTAGTCGTCGATTTGCAGGCGCGCCATGTTTATGCGGCCGAGCTGGCGTTCGAACGTGTCGGCACCAGGTTGCGGCGGCTTGATTGGCACCCATGGGCCTCCTGTCGCGGAATTTCCAAGCCTCTTGGTAATATCGACACCAAGGTCGGCGAGCACGCTGCGTATATTGCGTGCCTTGGTGTCGATCCGCTCTTCGAGATCGCTGAGCGCGGCGGCTTGCTTGCGCTCGATCTTGTCGAGGGACAGGGAGACGCGTGCGAGCATGCCGGTGGCCGCCTGGTCCGGCGGCGCTACGACCGTGTCATTGATGGGCGACGGCAGCGTTTTTTCGGCCGCCACGGGTGGCACGATCGGTGTGGGGTTCATCGGTTTGGCGGCTGATCGATCGCCGATGATCGCCGATGCGCGTTGTTCCAATGTCGCCTGCCGCTGCAACAGCCCATTGAGCTGCTGTTCAACCGCTTCCTGGTCGAGAAACTGCCGACTGATGATGCGGTCCACCTGCGCGCGCAGGTCAGCAATATGGTCTTCATAGGTGATTTGCATCTCGGTCGTCGGGAGCGTGAGGACGTCATCGCGAAACGCGAAATAAGTACCGGTTGCAATCAACCACACCAAAGGGATGACCAGCGCGAATCGGATGGCCGGCATCCGCGAGCTTATAGCGCTCATGATGACGGCAGAGATGGCGAGACGTTGCGGCCGTCGACTGCGCCGCCGGGACGGGCGTCGTGGGCGACCTGATCGACGACGGCGTGATACCGAAGGAGACATCGACGCTCCCTGACGGTTCGGCCGTGTCGAGCGGCCAGCAAGTCGACGTCAATCAAATATCCGATTCGGCATAGTACTGCGCTGTACAATAGTGTGGATAAGGCACCTCCTTGAGCGCCCGCTTTCGGGGCACAGCCCGACATGCCGAAGTCAGAGCTTCTCCGCCACCAGCTTCTCCGCGTCGAAGATCGCACGGGCAACCGTGAGTTCGTCGAGCCGATCGATCAGTTAGGCGTCGAACGAAACCGGTACACACGCATTAGAAATACGTCACTTCTGCCGAGCCGATTTTGCAGAGCGCCGGCGCACAAGAAAGGGTTCGACCGTGCTCCATAAAGCGACCCCCGAGCGATTGAGTGCATTCGCCGATGGGGTGTTCGCCGTCCTCATAACAGTCCTGGTTTTGGAACTGCGTCCACCGGAGATTCCAACATTCAATGCGCTCCTGGCGGCCTGGCCCACATGGCTAAGCTACGCGGTGAGTTATCTTTTTATCGCCATCGTTTGGACCAATCACCACTATCTCATGCGCTATGCGACAGAGGCGACTTCACGTCTGTTGTGGTTCAATTTCGCGCATCTGTTTTCCATGTCACTGCTTCCGCTCTCCACAGCCTGGATGGCTGTGAGCAAATTGGCGCCGGAGCCGGTTGCTTTCTATGCGGCGGTTTTCTTCCTGGTAAACGTGACTTACATCTGTTTGGTCCGGGAGCTTGTTGACCGAACGCATGACGTGGCACCCAGAGTGCGCAGAATCATGCGCTTCCGGTCAATCACGACTTCATGTCTCTTCGGACTGGCTGCCGTTGTTGCGTTGAAATATCCGCTGGTTGGACTCGGAATTTGTATTGGTTGTCTGATTGTTTATCTCAGGCCAGATCCGCCGGGCGCGGGGCAGCAAAGACCTCGTTCAGCTTCAAGGTAAAAGCCGCGTCCGCTTTTCCTTTTTGCCTCGAGATGGGTTGGTGAAGATTGAAAAAGCAACTTATTCGGAAAAATCAAACTCTCTTTGCCTTAACGCCGCTGCGAAGCTTTTGCGCTCAAGACCATTCCGTGGACTGGCACTGATCTCATCGAGCCAATGAGCCACGGTTCGCCAGGACGCGTCTTCTTTATTTTCAAAAAGCGAGCTGTTGCGGGGAATTTCCCGAAACACTTTTCTCGCTGCCTCTTCCCGGCTTAGGCCGCGGCGCATCAATTGCTCCATGTGTGCTGCGGCTTGTGCCCGGCGACGCCTGATACTTGCGGCCGGAGCGGGCGAGCGACGTAGTGGCTTTTTTGAAATCAAGGACGTGGTGTGGCCCTTTTCAACATCGGCGAGGGCCTCTGCCAACGTCACGAGCAGCGCGGAATCTGCAGCGCCCCAATTGGGCTGCGCCATTAAAAAATCTATCACAGCGCCAAGGGACTGGCGCATGGCGCGCCGCTTAACGCTGTCTGATTTTTGACCGGCCTCATACGAAGCGTGGAAGACGCGCAATCGTTTCTGAAGCCCCTCTAGCCCGCCATTGCTACCCATTGTGCCCTCGCTTTTTCCAGCGCTTAAGGGGTCGCTGCGGCTTGCTGCGTCCTTGGCAATCTCGACTTGCAGGTGGCTAGCCCACAGGTTGAGTGCGGCACACATATTTCCGCTCCTTGGCACGCGGCCGGCCCCGGACTATCGCGCTCAATATGATCCGAATCACTTTGCATCGACAGCTTAAGCTGTTTGAAGGTGTAACGGCTTTATGAACCCGGTTCGAATACATGATCGGGGCGGGTTCCAAAGCAGTCCCGGTGTGACATTCGGGAAAGCGCTCGGCGCCGCGAATGATACCGGAAAAATTTCCAGCCTCTGTGAAGGCGCTCACTCACGCTTTGTGATGACTGGAGCAAATATGCACCGAGTGGGGAGCCATCCGTACGGGAGGCTCGTATGCGAACGGTGCTCAATATCGCTCTGGTCATTGCGGGCGTTTTAATCAGTGTCATGGCTCCCGCTGGCAAGCCTGTTGCCATCACCCACACGCAACCCGAAGCGCAAAACGTGGCAGTGATCTACGGACTTCACGTTGCAGTGCCAAAGGACATGAAGACATTTCCAGCTGAGCTCGTGCCGCTGCCCTGATCGGTCACGCTTCGGGATCGCCAATGTCCGCTTTACCCCCGAAAGCGGACATTGAGAGCGTCGGCTGGAATGTCCGCGTGCCAATGACGAACATCAAACGCACGAGTCTTCTACCCTCTCGGCCCGATCATACGCTGCCAGCCAGGCATCAAGCGTCGCCGACTGTGCACCCGACGCCTGCAACTGACGAAGCGTTACCCGCGCTGTGGCACGCCTGAAACGATCACCATTTGGCTTGATAGCGAACGGCTGCTCGCCCGCCATGACGGCACCAATGAGACGCTTCTTAAGTGCAACGCGTTCGGCATTGCCATAACGCTCTAACATCGCCTGGAAGGTAAAATGACTGTTAGCGTCAAACGGACGGCTGCGGCCATGGCCGTCACGGATGGGGTGGGGCGGATAGCAATGGGCGCACGGCACCCAATCGCTTGGCAATGGCTCGGTTGCAGAATGCGTCCTGCCATGTGCAAGTAGTTTGGGCAAAACATGCGTGTGCGGACCTTCAGGACTCTTCCCGTTGGGCGGCGGAATTCCCTGGAAGACCTCTACGCGACCCACGCTGCTGACAAAAACACGATGAGGATTGGCGTCCAGAATAACAGCCATAGCACCGCTATCGGTTGCGAATACGGATTTTCCGACATGCCGTCGCAGTGCGGAGGCAACCGCCGGGTCGCTGATGCGGACGAAAGCATCAACCTGCAACAACCCAAACCCAAGGTCGAAAAGGATTCCAGGTCGATCCTCCGATCGTAGCGCCTCGATGTCGGGACCGATTTCGGTCAATTCGAGCCGACGAGTCATGCCGCAGAGTTGCTGCGGCAAGCACAGCGCGACACGATGGCTCCACGCTTGCGCAGTTGGCGATTCTGACGCGATAAGCCGCGAGCCGATTTGCGCGTTAACGAGGATGCCTCCGCGCGCGGTGACCGCCGACCGTGCGGTGCCGTTGCGGTGAAAGGTCACCGGTTCATCAGGATCGCGCATGAATTCGGCAATGGCGCCAAAACCGCCGACGCTCCATGCGGTGTTCGGGTCTTTCATTTGATTGTCGAAGAATTCCGACAGGGACTCTTCCGGATTCAAAGCCCGCCTCCGCAAGCGCAAACAATATTATCCCACCAGCAATCGCAACGTATCCGATGTAGCTAGGGCAACCAAAGGCCAGAGTGCTGAATTCAACTTAGTCATTGTTGGATAATTCTCAGAATCAGCGCCACGCGAATAACCACAACCCGATAGACAAAAGAATCACGCCCAGGAACGAATACATTGCCGGTGCGCTCCACGCAGACGCAGGGGGCAGGCCTGAATAGTAAACCTGCATCAGGCCGCCGGCCAACAATGCGGCCCCGATAGTGAGTGTGGCGGCAACTACTAATTTTTGCATTTGAACCGAGAACAACGATTGGCTGAGTTTTGAGGTTATCTTAACGCAGTACCAACCGCACCGGTACCTTGGAAGGGGCCAAGCCTTAGTGCGTCGATGTCCGCTTTGCCCCGGAACGCGGACATCAATCGCTCTGAGATATATCTGCTTTGGGCCAATAGCGGACGGGAGGGCTCGTTGTGCGGCTCAAACGCAGCGTGAAACTTTAGGTGTATTCGTGCGTTAGATCGGTATGCCCCAACGTGAAAACGCAGACCACGCCCGCGCTGAGCGGCTCTTCAAAACGCGCGAGCTGCAAAAAGCTGACGCGCCAAAAGCAACTGCAGATTATTATGCGGCCGAGCAGGCGGTGCGCGACCGGACTCGAGAGTTGAGGCGATTACGGCTCGCTCGCGGCGGCAATAAGAAACGAGATCTGGCCAGCTAGGTCAAAGACGCCGCCACGCGACTTCATCGTAAAGGACAAGGGACCGTTGGATTCAACCCAATAAGGCAGCGTCTTGGTGGGGAACCTAAAGCCCATCTAACATGTTGATTGACAGGCCACGCATCCTCGTCCCCTGTCTAAAGACATAGTGCTGCAACTATTGGCAATCGGCATTCAGGCTGGTCTCATCGACCGTGTGAATGTGGTCGCAGTCTTTGCACTGGAAGAAGTAGGTTTCTGAGCCCTTCCCGAAGCTACCCACGTTCGCTTTAAATTGGAGTTCGCCTCCGCAGCGCGAGCAGCGGCCAGGACTGATGCCGATAGGTTGCACTGCGTACTCCACTCATCAGTAGAGTGAAGCCGGGGGCGAGCAAATGGTTCAAATCAAAAAGCGGACATTACGGAATAACCAACTAAAGGCCCTTGGCCGCGGGGACGGGCAACCAAGGGCGCCGGTACGCCGAATCTAGGCTGTCACATGCCGGCCAAACCGAAATTTCTCGGCGAGCGGTAGTTCTGTCGAAATTCTGCCGGCGGCTGTCTGTCGGTGACACGATTATTCTGGAATGGCGCCTCAGCCCTCGCGGCACGCGCCGCGGGCTCGACTGCCAGAAGTTCAGGCGCCGGTGGGACCTTCGGTGCGGCGACCAGCACGAGCGGCGACGTCATGTCGGGCGCAGGTGCCGGCGTGGAGGTGAGGATTTGTGTCGGATTAGGGAGATGGGTCTCTGGCAGACCGACCCGCTGGGTGGTGACTATTGGCTGCGCACCTTTTTCCAGCGTTGCGTCTGTAACGAACAGCAACGCAATCAGCGCCGAACTCACGACCGCAAAATAGATGAGGATATGCATAACCGCGCTCCGACTGTACAAGCACCTCAGCAGCTTTGAGGTTTCAATTATCTCCGCCCGGCTATCGACTAGTCGAGTTGGACCATGGACTCCCAGACCTATACGTCCGTATGAAGCGCTGCTTTGGATCTGTGCCCCGGCCCTTGGCCACTGCGCGCTGGGTGTCCATGCCGGGCCCATATGCCGGGCCATGTCGCGTTCGTGTCGCGTGGAGTTGCCGGGAGCGATTGGAATCGTTGAAACGTAAGGAGAACTCTTGCGACAAGCAGCAACATCATGGGGCGGGAATTGAAGGCTAAGCCATTGATTTTTCGGTACCGGGTGAGGGAATTGAACCCGACCAACGGTTGAAAACCGCTATTTGCATTATTCGCTTGTGTAATCGACGCCGCAAGTAGTCGAGGATTGTTAATTCACGACCTTAGCGTTGGGGTCTGTTCGGGTCGGAGAAGGAGAGCGCCGACGATGATCGGTAGATAACTTGCTACCTGCTCGTTGTGCAAAGTGGCAAAGCGAGTCAGGATGACTCGGCGTAGCGATTGAGATGTAGTCGAGTGTGCTCATTCTGGGGACGGAGCAATCGATGGCCCTTTTGGATGTAATTCTTTTATATTTGGCGCCATCAATGTTTGTACTGGCCTGGTCGCTCTGGCGCGTAACCCACTCCAACTAACGATGGCCCTTAGGGGGCAGCAATACTGCGCCGTCCGTCGTTACCTACTTGCGTGGGCGTAGCAGGTGGAGAAGAAAATTCTCCTCGATGAATAAGAAAATCGCCGCATATTAAAGCAGTATCGCTGACCTTTCGACAGGCTGCCCGTTTTTTATTATTTTGTAGGCGTGGCGTCCGTGCTTGGAGGGATGTGCATGCGTTCTCCAGCCGCTCAGGAAGTCATTCAGAAAATCTTGTCATCGGTAATACTAGCCTTCGGGCTGGTATTGTCGGTTGCGTGGACATGGCTGCTCGGATACGGGCTCGTCAAGATAGTAGATCTTGCAATTTAAGTGTGTAGGCACGGCTAGCGGCCACGATTGCTTGGACATGTCTCTTGGGGTTTGCCGTCGCAACTCTTATTCGATTTGCGATTTAGCAAGTTCCCGTTCGACGCGTAAAATCCATGAGTAAAATGCGGTCAGGACCGCCACAGCCAACAGCAAGATCGTGATGATCGGCATGTGGAGCACCGCGTCGGTGAGATTTGTTGTCCAGCTCTCACTGGTTTTATCAATGCTCGCCGTCAAGTAGACCTCGCCTTGTTTGAATTCCGGTGTGTTGAAGACAAGCGATAGCGGAAGAGCTCGCCAGCTCCCATCTCTGAGAAAAATAGTTATTTGCCAACCGACAATCAGAAATGTGCAGAAGATAGTCGACGCAATAGTGACCGACACCGTCAGTTTGGCAAATCGAACAAGACGGATGGATGGCAACGGCACACCCCCAGTGAACCGCAGAGCAATAGAGCATTATATGCTTCCGGAACCTGATTCGGCGACCCAGTCCATGGATTTGTATCTCCAGAGGCGGGCCGACTTTCCGATTGGGCCGCGAGCCTTGTCGGCAAAAGAAAAATCTTTGGTGGGGTAGGGCCTCGTCCCCACTCTTTTCGCCTCCTTCACTCCTTCAAATCACTGGATTTCTATTTCGGCGTTTTTGCTGTTTCGTGAGGGGATCTCTAGCTAGGGATGCTGCAAGTCCGCTGAACAGGAAATTTCCCGCCAAAAGTGTCACAAGAAATACTGATGCGCCTGAGCCGGCGGTCCAATAGATATCACCCGGCACGTACGCAGCCACCAGGCCGCCAAACAACGCCGCGATTACCGCGAACAGAACATCAGCAAGAAATTGAATAAGTCGCCCTTGTCTCTCGATAAGCTGTCCCTGTTGCCAAATTCTGTTTTCCAACTCGTCGGCTCTGCGGCTAGTCTCGTGGCGGGTCTGCTTGATTTCGCGGTCGTGCTGGCTAACGAACCGCTCAGACCAGTCAACGCGGCTTTCTAGATCCAGTCTTTCGGTCCTGTGAGGACCAACTTGACGTCCGAGCACATCCAGGTCCCAGCTCGCATTGTCGTTACTCATGATATACCCCCGTACGCACACAACTACTCTGATTAACAACCCAAATTTCAGCCAGATTGAGGCAGTCGCAGCCGCCTCTGGAACTGAACCCAACTGATAACAATCTCTTCTAAGAGGACTTCCAATTGAAGGAGTCTCTCTTGGATAGTCCATCGACAAACAGTCCACCGGTCGCTGCGCTTTCCTCAGAATCTGATTTCCGCTCGATTGCTTTGGTTCGAGGTTCGCGTGCACGTTTCGTGCGCCGCTGCGACTTCTTTAGGGTCATTTCTCGGCCACACGCGAGAAGCTACGGACTGACCCTCGGCAGGCCGCGTCCTTTGTGGCAAGGGACACGGTCCACTTATTGGTGCCCCATGTGGCATCGTCTGGACTGCATTTCACTTCGGCAGTAAGATTGCACCGGTTTATCGGGGGCGTGTCATGTGGTGGAAATTTGCGTTGACGCTTTTCGTGTCCGCGGCATTCGTTGGTGCGGTTGCTGCTACCACGCCACATAAGGTCCGTTCACGACAAGTGTTTGTCGCCATACTGTCTTTCTTGTGTGGTCTAGCCACAGCGGCAGTGTGGATTGTGTAGAGGCACGCGGCCGAACGACGACGGGAGTCCGTTCTCGACGCTGTATCCGCTGACTTGGCGCACTGAAAACCAAGATTGGTATAAGCACGACGCCGCCCAAGCGTCTTTTTTAGTGGAGGGTCTGCCCCACCAATATCTGTTTTTTGAGTGTTATTAACTATTTGAAGTAACTGCTATAATTGTTTATATTTATATGATGTTTATGTCGCATTGAGGTTTGGACAATCTGCGCATAAAACGTTTTTCTTAATGTGAGGGCAAATATGACCACTGGCCTCGGTGATCCTTGGTTTTGGGAATTGCGCGCGGGAGCAGCCCGTACGCTGGCGGAAGAAATGAAGGACGAGACAGCCAAGGCAACAATGCTCCGGATAGCGGAAAACTACGACAGTCTTGCAGCTCATGTCTCAATGATGAAAGCCGCACACACAAAAATTTCCGAGCAGCCAAATGCGCACCTGAACCCAAACGTAACGGCCTTGCAAAAGGTGTGCTAGGAGTACCGCCTCAACATCGCAAAGAAACCGCGTCAGACGCCTTAGCTCCGCTCACGTAAGCCCCTCGTGATAACAACTATCAAATCGTTCTCCGCTGAGAGCAAGACTGAATTAGCGACCATTTTTTGAGAGGCCACAGCTGGATCTTCCGTTAGCGGTGATCCCCGCGCTTGCTCATATTTTGAGTGCGACGGTTCTGCCGGCGCTTTGTGGCTACAAGCTGCTGGCTAAGGAGGGCCGCGCTTATGCGGGAAACACCAGGCGTGGCCCGTTTATTTGTGCAATTGATTGGAGAGTGCAGCGACTAATTCTGGATCAACGAAACAACAACGAACGTAGTGACTCCATACCGGCCTCGTCCGTTGTGAACCTGGATGCCGTGGCGCCCTGTGTGCCGTCGTAAATGGCATCCAATTCTTTCCGCAAGCGATCATCGGGGAGGCGCGCTTCACGAAGTGCGGAAGTCTTTCTCGACAGCCTTCGCGCTTGCCTCTCTTTGCCAGCCATCGCGCGTCGTTGCGATAAGCGAACGTTAATTAATGAGGATCAGGGGAAACCGGTTCCATAGTTGCTGCGGTATGTGGCGGGGAAGACGACAGAGTCACATGCTCCACTGTTCTTCCCTCGCGGCGGCCGGAAAAGCGGGCGGCCCCAATCGAGGCAATTATTGCGTCTGCTCGACCAAGGCCGCTCAAGCGGGAGGGAGCACCGTCCGCCCGGCTCCAAACACGAGATCTCTGAGGAGGCGTTGGAAAGTGCAGCCGGTCGACGCGCGGCGGAAACCTATTTTCTATTCTTTGGCGACGCCGATGGTTGAGACCGAGCTTCCGCGGCCATGTCAATCAATCGCCTGCCAAGCTGTTCCGCCGCATCGGGCGAAACAAATACATTGTTTTGCAGTCCGGATTTGTATTTCAACTGGAGCGCCACCATGGGCGGCAATGCTGGACCGGTTGCAATCCCAAGGGCATAGTCAGCCAAAAATTCGGGACGTGTGCCTCGAAGAGATGCGACTTCTGGTCGTCCAGCAAACTCTTTGGCAACCGCTACGAGAGCGGCTTGCAACCCGAGCACAACGGCATCCATATCGGAGAAGGAAATACGAAAACGATCGCGATGATCGCTCGGGAAGATCAATTCAAAATAAATATGCTTCCCGTCTCCGGCTGAGCCGATCTCGCCAACCCCCGCAATGAGTAAGCCACGGTTATCTGTCATTGCTCGCCTCTAATACTGACGTTTCATGCCCCACAGCGCATACATTGGTTTAACCCCATGATACTCCGTTCCATGCTGTAAAGGCTTGAGCTGAACTCGGGCGCCAGCACCTTTATTGGGAGGCTCAGATAGAAGCACAGCATGACTTTCAGAACTTTATGGAGGCAATCTTCACTGAAATTGAAGAAATCAAAGAATAGGTCGGTATTGTCCCAGAAATCATGGGTCGGTCGCCGACATCGCGCTCGGCCTGTTCCGCTGCCCGGTGTCTCCTGAAGAGTCGGACTGAAATCTAAAAGCTGTCAGACCACCTGATGGCTTTTTGGCGAATCAATCAGTAAAGAAAGAAAACTCGAACAACACGCCTGATTCGATCAATCAAGCGTCGCCGTTTTCCCCGTGGCGCCACAATACCGGCGATGTTCATAAGGCACTTCAAACGATGGAGTTCTCAAAGCCTACGGTGAGGCCCGGCCCAACCCGAAAAACGTCGTTTCCCATAAGTCGTTGAAAACATTGGTGCCGGGTGAGAGATTTGAACTCCCGACCAACGGTTTACAAAACCGCTGCTCTACCACTGAGCTAACCCGGCAAACGCGCCACTTTTGAACACAGCGCAGCAAAGACGGAAGAATGTGTGTCAATGATATAGCTTGTGAAGAATTAGCCCGGCAAGTGTCCAAAACATTGACTCGATCCGATCGGCGAGCAGAATATTTTCACGGCGAGGGATTGGGGACTTCCATGACACGGGCGCTATTACTTGCGACGGCTGTCGCCTTATTTGCATTTTTGGGGAAAGCCCTCGCTGCTCCGGTCAATACTGAACTTTTCTTTTCCGATACTGCTGGCGATCATGGCACGATAGTTCTCACTACCGACGCTCCCCCAGGGCCGTTTCCGAGCGGCGGCGCTTTGGTCACATCGGTTAGTGGCTCTCTGTTTATCGTAGGTTTCGGCGACGCGCCGTTTTTCGGGCCCGAAGCGCTCGGTGTTTTTGGCAATGACAACCTTGTTTTTTCTGTCTTCCCATTTATGGATTCGAGCGGAATTGCGTTTGATATTGATTTGCCTGGATTTGGCACCAGTCCCTTCTTGCTGACATCTACGGGCTTGTCGATCTGTGATTTTGGCGGCGGTTGCCGACAATTTTTACCGTCAGAAGAATTTGAGATTTCTTCAACACCACTTCCGGCCGCGTTCCTGCTCTTTGCGAGCGGTGGCGCACTGCTAGGCTTCTTGGCATGGCGCACGAATCGGAAAGTTAGTTTAGGCGCCGCAGCGATTTAAATCCCTATGATTGCATCGCCTCCAGCGAAGCACATCGTCGCTCAGAGGCATAGATCACACCGACACGATATTGTCGTTGAACAAGTTTTTCAGGCTCGCCCAGCGGCTGTTTCGAGGATGGTCAAATGGTTCGTCAAAGTCGACATAGATTCCTTTGGCCGCGGTACTCGTTGCCGGTCTTGCGCGGTGCTGTCACTGTGCGCTCGGTGTGACTTTTTGACCGGCCTGATCGGTGAGCTTTCAACCGCCGACGGATATGTCGGCCTGACGGCTGCTTTCATCCTCTACCTGGTGCCGACAGTCTCGGACATCGTGCTGTCGAAATAGCCGCAGCCCTCGACCACTTGAACCTGTCGACCTCCGATGAAGGCCTCATCATCGCGCGCCCATCGAACATAAAAAAGCCCCGCACGGCCGGCGCGGGGCTTGAAAGTGGAAGAAGGGCAGCTGTGCAGCCGCCTTCCTGTGCCGTTACATGTGGGTGATATCCCGATCCTTGGTTTCCGGCAGGAAGATCAGGCCGACGACGAAGCTCATCGCAGCGACCACGATCGGATACCATAGGCCGGAGTAGATATTCCCGGTCGCTGCCACGATGGCGAACACGGTAGCCGGCAGGAAGCCGCCAAACCAGCCGTTGCCGATGTGATACGGCAGCGACAGACCGCTGTAGCGGATTCGCGTCGGAAACAATTCCACCAGCCAGGCGGCGATCGGCGCGTACACCATGGTGACGTAGATCACCAGGATGGTCAGCAGGATGATCGTCATGGGGTAGTTGATTTCCGCCGTATTGGCCGTGGCCGGGTAGCCGTGCTTGGTGATCGCGTCACCGAGCTGCTTGGCGAAGTCCGGCGCGCCGGTCTGGATGACTTCATCGCCGACCTTCACGCTCGCTTTGGTTCCCTTCGGCGCTTCCTGATTCTGATAGTTCACCGACCGGGCGACCAGCGCCGACTTGGCGATGTCGCAAGAGGTGGTGAACTTGGCGACGCCGACCGGATTGAACTGAAACGAGCATTCACTCGGATCGGCAATCACGGTCACCGGAGCTGATGCCAGCGCTGCTTCCAGCCTCGGATTGGTGAAATGCGTCAGGCCCTGGAAGATCGGGAAGTACGTCACGACCGCCAGTGCGAAGCCCGCCAGGATGATCGGCTTACGGCCGATCCTGTCCGACAGCCAACCAAAGATGATGAAGAACGGCGTGCCGAGCAGCAGCGCGGTCGCGATCAGAATCTGCGCCGTAACCGGAGGCACCTTCACCGTCAGTGACAGGAAGAACAGCGCGTAGAACTGCCCGCCATACCACACGACGGCTTCGCCGGCAGTCGCCCCGAACAGCGCCAGGATGGCGATCTTGAGGTTTGCCCATTCGCCGAACGCTTCCGACAACGGTCGCTTGGAGCCTTTGCCGAGGTCCTTCATGCGCTGGAACACCGGCGACTCATTGAGCTTGAGCCGGATCCAGATCGAGACCGCAAGCAGGATAGCCGAGAGCAGGAACGGGATTCGCCAGCCCCAGGCTGCAAAGGTCGGTTCGCCTTGAGCGCTGCGAATGCCAAGCACCAGCAGGAGCGCCATGAACAGGCCAAGCGTCGCCGTGGTCTGGATCCACGAGGTGTAGAGACCGCGTTTGTTCTTCGGCGCGTGCTCAGCGACGTAAATTGCGGCACCACCGTATTCGCCGCCGAGCGCGAGACCCTGCGCCAGACGCAGACCGATCAGAATGATCGGCGCGATGATGCCGGCGGACGCGTAGGACGGCAGCAAACCGATAAAAAAGGTGCCGACACCCATCAGCGACATGGTGATGAGGAAGGTGTACTTGCGGCCGATCATGTCGCCGAGCCGGCCGAAAAACAGCGCACCGAATGGACGCACTGCAAAACCGGCGGCGAAAGCGAGCAGCGTGAAGATGAAAGCCGCCGTCGGATTGACGCCGGAAAAGAATTGCGCCGCCAGAATGGGCGCCAGCGTCCCGTAGATATAAAAGTCGTACCACTCGAATACTGTGCCAAGCGATGAAGCGAAAATGACCATCCGCTCTTCGGATGTCATCCCGCCCTCGCGATATTGGCTCGCAGTCATTGCCGTCATGGCGTTTTTCCCCGATTTTGCCGCGCTGATTTGATTTCTTGTTGGAGGCAGCCGCCCGCGCAATCACACGATAGACTTCCCCAATTGAGAAATACGCCGCGCGTCAAAAGACGTCTGTCCATCTCAGGTCTTACGTCTAAAGTTGGGAACGGACTCTGCAAGGTTCGGAATTCGCAGAGAGAATCAAATCCGGGGAGACGGAGCCAACGGCCGCTGGATCAGGCGGCGCCAACAAGCTTTTCGAGAATGTCGATCAGCCAGCCTGCCGCCTGCAATACAGCCAGGCGCTGCGGCAGTTTTTCTCTGCGGTAAATGTCATTGAGCAATTTCTGCGCTCGTTTGTACGCGGGGTGCGTCTGTGCCGCTTCGCCGAGCAAGTGCAGCCGGGCCGACAACTCGGCGCGCCGAGCTTCAAGCTCATCGTAGCGCTGGCGAAAGGTTGGCCGTGCGGTGCGCTTGGCCGGAGCGGGGGAGGTGGTGGAACGGCGGGGCATGGCGATTAACTGTACTACGGGCACATTTTGCGGCGAAATCGAGGTCGCCGGTTCGGGGGTTA
>Ga0134126_10005709_pt1 | contig 15563 bp, 11 predicted proteins | sample KB31752_FD_96881 | JGI IMG/M metagenome (GOLD analysis project Ga0134126, IMG submission 96881) | Terrestrial soil microbial communities with excess Nitrogen fertilizer from Kellogg Biological Station, Michigan, USA - KB3-175-2 | ecosystem: Environmental > Terrestrial > Soil > Unclassified ...
AGCAGGGCGTTGCTGATGCGCTGGATCCGGTGCGCTTCCAGCGCATCAGCAACGCCCTGCTGTGGCTCATGGTGTTGACCGCGGGGGCACTCGCGTGGGCGCTGTACTACGTCGCCCCACTGCTGCTGGTGCCAGTTCTGGGCGCACGCTACGCGGGCGGGGAGCCCGTGGTCAGGCTCGTGGCGGCGATCGCATTGATGCAGGCCTGCGAGGCGATTCTGGGACGGTTACTGTATGCGGCCGATCTGCAGGTGGCCCGCTCGGCCATCGTGGCGCTGGGAGCAGTGGCATCGGTGACGCTCAATCTTGCACTCATTCCAACATTGGGCGTGAATGGCGCGGTGATCGGCACTGCTCTGGCTTTCGCGCTGATCAATCTGTTCTACGTCCGCTCCCTGCGCCGACCACTGCTGGGCTGCGGCCTGATTCGGACCTGCGTGACGCTCGTGATCGGTGTGGGTGCCAGCCTTGTCGTCGCCTCGCTTCCCTACACGCGTCACCTGCCGCCCTGGGCACAGGCCGTGGTGACTGCCATCGTGTTCTGCCTGATCGTCGCAGGCAGCTATTGGCGCAGCCAGCGCGCTGCCGCACCGAACAGGGCAGCTCGCACGCAGGAGTGTTGAGTCACAGCGCTGCCGCAGCGCGCGGGATCATGTTCGCATCTCACCACTGCGATGGTAGTTGCCAGAGCTTGCTTTCAGGATGGCCAAAGGCACGGCGCGTTGAGGGCAACGGCTGCAACTTCTCCGAGTCCTACAGCTGTTTGACGTATTGCCCCGCTAATGTGAGGATGTTCACAAAGTTGACGATGATTTAGTCAAAACTCGGTGTCATTGACGCGTGCACTGTGATCTGATTCACAATCTGGCGTCGAAGCACATTCATCAAACAGCAGTCTAAATTTCGTAGAGCTGCGCTAGGGAGGCGGTGTCTCATGTCATCCGGACAAGCGTTGGTCCGTCGTTCCACGACGTTACAGAACATCCTTTTGGCCGTGTCCAGCTCGATCCTACTCGCCGCCTGCGGAGGCAGTAGCAATGGAGGTGGTGGTGGAGGCGGTGGCGGTGGCGGCGGTGGCGGCACGCAGAGCTACACCGTGGGCGGCAGTGCTTCCGGCCTGACCGGCAGCGTCGTACTGCAGGACAACGGCAAGGACGATCTGACCGTTTCGGCCAGCGGCCCATTCACGTTCGCGACCGCCCTGGCGACCGGTGCAACCTACGCCGTGACGGTCAGGACCCCACCCACGGGCCAGGCCTGCACCCTCACGAATGCCACCGGCACGATTGGCACTGCCAACGTCACCAATGTCGGGGTTAGCTGCACGGCAGCATCCGACAAGATCGGCGGCACCGTCAGCGGCTTGAATGGGACGGGATTGACGCTGAAGGACAATGGCGGCGACGACCTCACGGTCGGGACCAATGGCACCTTCACTTTCACCACTTCGGTCGCCGCGGGAGGAGCTTATGCAGTCACGATCTCCCAGCAGCCCACCAGCACGCCGGCTCAGTACTGCACCGTGAAAGCTGGCTCGGGCATCGCGGGCGCGGGCGATGTCACCAGTGTGGCGGTCACCTGCCGCAACATGGGGCAATACCTCTTCACCACAGTCCACAGCGCGACGGGTTATCCCAACGGGTTGGTCACGTCGTTCGACATCGATCCAGCCACGGGAATTCCAAGCCGCGAACTGAGGCATGGGACCGCTAGCGTGGATCCGTGGGGCATCACGCTCGATACGAGCGGCAAATATGCCTACCTGACGTTTGCGAACGATGCAAATTCGCAGCTCGGATCTGTGACGTTTGATCCGGTCGCCGATACGATCACCGACAACGATAGTGCGCACACGCTGGGCGCGACCGCGGCGATGATCGCAACGGCCACCGATCCCAATCCCGCTGGAACCACACCGTACGTGTTCCTGGGTGGTACTCTCGATACCGGCCACACTCAGGGCGAAATCTTCTCCTTCAGCGTGGCCGCTGGAAAAGTGACCCCGGTGGGTACTGAGGTGGACCTCGACGGCGGCTACCCCTTCAGCCTCGCCGTCGACCCGACTGGCAAGTTCCTCTTCGCGCCTCAGCCCGCCAGCGGCGCTCCTTCGCTTCAGCCTCCGTCGGCCGCTACCCCCGATGTGTGGGTATTCCAAATCAATGCCGACGGCTCTTTGACCCCGGTGGCCGGCGCACCATTCCCCTTCCAGGCGGGTGGAACCACCAACACGCCCTTCGGCGTGGCGGTCAATCCTAATGGCGGCTACGTCTACTTCACGGATAACACGGCCGGCACGGTGACCGCCTATTCCTATAGCCCGACCGGCGTCCTGGCCGAGGTCGGCACGCCGCAGCCGGTCGGGCAGGATCCCACGGGAGTCGCCGTCGATCCGACCGGACAGTTCCTGTACGTCACCAATGCCAATGAGGCAACGGTTTCGGCCTTCACGATCGACGCCACGACCGGCATCCTCACGGCGGTCGGCTCCCCCGTCACGACCGGAGCCGCTCGGACGACGATCCCAAGCGCGATACAGGTCGACCCCTCCGGGCAGTACGTCTATGTGGCCAACGGCCAGGATGCGACCATCGCCGCGTTCAAGATTGACCGCACCAGCGGCGCCCTGACGGCGATCGGAGACGTAACGAGCGACGCGCAGAGCGCCGCGGGCCTCGGCAACGCGGGCACCGGATCCTCCGCCTTGGCGATCGAATGAGCCTGGGCCCTCAGCGAGCCTGAGCCTTCTCGGGCGACGCTGAGCGGCGCCGGTCCGGCGCCCGGAATGGGCACCGATCGAGAGGCCCCGGCCTCCTCGATCGGTGCCCTCTTTTCACGACTTGCTGTTACGGACGGCTGGGCACTGCACGGATGGCGCAGGCCCGGCTGGACCGAGGGGCCGGCAGGATCAGGTCAATTGGCGCGAGTGGAAGAGGCAGCCACGGCGCGTGAGATCGCGCTTTTGGCAGCTCCCGGAACTCTGGCACGGAAGCGCAGCCTCCAGGGCATTCGAGCGGCCGATTCCATGACCGCAATTGTGCTCTGGGCGATCTCGTCCCAGTCGAAGCGGCTACGAATCTCCGCGTATCTGCTCACCGCTGTCGCACGTGCGTCCGCGGAAGAGGCCAGCGTGCGTAATCGTGCCGCCAGAGTCTCAGTGTCTCCCACTGCGAAGTAGCCTTCAGCGTCCAGCCCGATCTCCCGATTGCCGGGAATATCGCTGGCCAGCGACGGCACCCCGTACGCGATCGCTTCCAACAGTGCAATCGGCAGACCCTCGTGCGAGGACGGCAGCACGAACGCGCCCGCGCCGGCCAGTAACTCATGTGCCTCTGGAGCGGCCAGGGTACCCGTACAGACTATGGAGTCATCACCGGCGGCGAGCGCATGGACGGCAGCGGCGTACGGGTCCGACGCCGGCGCACCGCCGACCAGCACGAGCTTCCAGCCCGGCAGTTGCGCGGCGCGAAATGCGTGGATCAGATCGAGCTGACGCTTCTCGGGCACCAGACGGCTGACCTGAACGACATAGTGCTGGCGCGTCAGCTGGTACTTGTCGAGCAATGCGTTGCCCGCAGGCATAGGCTGCGCGCTGACACCGTTTGGAATCCAGGTCGCCTCCCGTCCGTGCTGTGCACGCAAGGCCGCCTGCACGCTGGAGGATACGGAGATCAGCGCGTCGGAAAATCGCACTGCGAAGAGCTCGCCGAGGCGAATCAACGCCTTCTCAGGGCCGCGCCATTTCTCGCGCAGGTAATCCTGCCCATGGTGTGTGACGACGACGCGAAGTCCCAGTATTTTCGCCAACGGGACGGCAATCGAGGGGCCCACCGCGTGTATGTGCAGCACATCTGGCCGACGAATGCCCGCGCAGAGGACTGCCAGGATGGTATGGATCGCGGCCTCGAAGCCACGCCCCCCCGGGGACCATAACCAGTGGAGCCGTATCCCGTTCCAGTGGTCGCCGATATTCCTGGGTCGATGGCTCTTGCGTCCAATGACGGTAACCTCGGCCCCAAGTTTTGCCAGTCGGGCATACAGTTCCGCTGCATGCGTCTCAACGCCGCCCTGCACGTGCGGAATGCCCCGCAGACCGGTCACCATGATGCGAAGCGGCGCAGCGGTCACGGCGCCGTCCTGCCGGCGCCCCCAGGCTGCCGAAGTGCATCGCTGTACGACGCTGCGCTGGCCCTATACGGTATGTTGTGCGAACGTATCCTTGCGCCTGCGCCGATGAATGATGAAACCGCTGAATGCATATTTAAGCTTATTGCTTATTGACTTATTTGACGGCAAAGATAGCACAAATCGCTACCCGCCTGCGAAACCCAGCGCCTTCCATGAACACTGGTATGGTTGGCGCAGCAGCCGCGCCGAGAGGATTATGGCAAAGGCGCGGCTCGACTGCGCAAGCTGCGCATTGCACGTCGGTGCAGGGTGGCCATGCCCGGCCCCATAGGGCGTGCGCTTCTGCCGGGATGGTATTCTGATCGCGATGTATAACGAATTCTTCAAGCTCTCAGAACTGCCGTTCAAGCTGACGCCTGATCCGCAATTTCTGTATCTGAGCAAGTCCCACGCGCGCGCCAAAGCCTACATGGAGTCGACCGTCTGGTTCGGCGACGGCTTCGTGGTCATCACCGGGGAGATCGGCTGCGGCAAGACGACGCTGATCGAGACGTTTCTGCGCGAGTTGCCGGAGGATGTCGCAGTCGCGCAGATCAATCACACACAGCTCTCGTCGATCGAGTTTCTGCAGTCGGTGCTGGTCCAGTTCGGCTTCAAGCCCTTCCGCATGAAGAAGGCCCAGCTGCTGGCCACGATCAATCAGTTTCTGACCGAGCAGTTCGCGGCCGGTCGCAAGGTCCTGCTGGTGATCGATGAGGCCCAGAACCTCTCGCAGCGTGTGTTGGAGGAGGTTCGACTGCTGTCCGGGATCGAGACGACCAAGGAGAAGGTCCTGCGCATCGTCCTGGCGGGCCAGCCTGAGCTCAACCAAAAGCTCGACGCGCCGGAGCTGCGTCAACTCGCGCAGCGCGTCCGGCTGCGCTTTCATCTCGGCGTTCTATCGGCTGCCGAGACAAGCGCCTATATCGCGCATCGGCTGGAAGTGGCCGGCGCCGAGGGACGGGAGATCTTCGTACCCGAGACACTTGGTAACATTTACAATCACACCGGCGGGGTCCCGCGTCTCATCAACATGCTGGCCGATACGTCGATGTTGGCCGCGTACAACGCCAATCGTGATCAAGTCCTGATGGAAGACGTCGAGGCGGCCATCAAGGAGTTGCAATGGGTCGAGAATTCCACACGCAACAGCCCCAACATGTTGCGGACAGCCAGCGACGCGCGCCAGGGGACGGATGGGCGTGAGGCACCTCTCGGCCCTGCCCTGGCACGGGTCATACTGGCCACCGGTGGCCGTATGACGGCCACCTATCATCTGCACCCGGGCCGGATGATCATCGGGCGAACGGCCGTCAATGACGTGCAGATCGACAGCCGCTTCATCAGCCGCCACCATTGCCAAATCCTCACCACACCCCAACACTGCGTCATCGAGGACCTCGACAGCAGCAACGGCATTTTTGTGCACGGCAAGCGCGTGCGCTACCACAATCTCAACGACGGAGACATCGTGACCATCGGTCAGCATGAGCTGCATTACGTCGACGAGCGTGAGCGCACAGGGATCCGTGCAGCCGAGCAGCACGCATCCACGGCAGTGCTGACGGATCACACGGTGGATACCGAATTCCCCCCGAGCTCACTGACGAGAAGCTGATCGGCGGGTCACAGCGCCGCGCCGCAGCGCTCTACACGCATCCTCCATGAGCCGCCCGTCAGAGCCCCGGACCTCCATGTCCCCGGCGGCTCCGCCACTGCGGATACTGTTCGTCTGTGCGGGCAACATCTGCCGCTCACCCACTGCCGAAGCTTTGTTTCGCGCCCAGGCGCAGCGTTACGCGCCGCAGCTGCAGGTGGAGGTGGACTCCGCAGGCACGCTTGGCTTTCATATAGGCGAGGCGCCGGATGATCGCGCACAGCGCGTCGCCCGCGCTCGCGGACTGGATCTCTCCGGGTTACGGGCGCGATTGCTGACCGCTGAGGATTTTGAGTCCTTCGACTGGATCATCGTCATGGATCGGCGCAATCGTGCTGCGGTGCGTCGGCTGGCGCCGCGAAAGTATCGCAGCCGCGTGCGCCTGCTGATGGAATTCGCACCGCATCTTGGGGTTGCAGAGTTGCCCGATCCGTACTGTGGTGAGCACTCGGACTTCGAACGGGCCTTCGATCTGGCGGAGCAAGCCACCCGGGGATTGCTGCGCGCGCTGACCGGCGCCTAGTCAGATCAGTCAGGCCGCCCCGCTCGACGCTACGCTCATCCGCGCGCGGCTGAACGGGGCGACGTGGCGGCCCTGCCCGTGCGATCGGCAATGGCCTCGAGCACCTGCAGCGTCTGGCGGGCACATCGTTCCCAGGTGACACCACGCATCCGTTCCCGCCCGGCGTCGATGAGTCTCGCACGCAGTGCGTCATCCTCGATCAGCCGTTGCATGCCTGCGGCGATCTCCTGCACCGATTCCGGGTTCACCAGCAGTGCGGCGTCTCCGGCAATCTCCTTGGTACCGTAGCGATCCGCGGTCAGCACTGGGCAACCGGCGGTCATCGCTTCGGCGATCGGCAAGCCGTAGGACTCGAACAGTGAGGGAAGCAGCAGGCCGAGGCTCAGCTGATACAGACTCGGCAGCTGCGATGGATCGACCCAGCCGAGCCAACGCACCCACTGACCCAATCCCAGCTGCTCCGGTACCTTGAGCTCATGCTCGGACAGGAAGCGATTCTCCCCGCCCGCAATGACCAGTGTTACGCCGAGTTCGGGACCGACTTTCGCGTAGGCCTTCACCAGCCTGGTGAAATTCTTTGGGGGGTAGATTGCCCCGGCGTAGAGAAGAAAGCGCTCGGGCAATTGATGGCGTTCGCGCAACTGTTGACACAGCGCCTCGTCGCGCGGCTGTCGGAAGCCATCGTCCACACCGGAATAGATCGTATGCACCTTCTGCGCCGGAACCCGCAGATATTGCAGGATGTGCTGCTTGGTAACGTCCGAGACGGCGATGATGGCATCGGCCTTGGCAGCGTAGCGCGGCACCAGATAGGTGTGACTCAGCCGGTCGATACGCTTCGAGGCCCAAGGCATCACGTACCAATCCAGACCATGACACACCCAGGACGTCGCGCAGCCGACCCTAAGGGGAATCGAGTACTTGGGGTTATAGACGACATCGATGCCATGGCGCCGCACGAGCTTCGGCACCGCGACCTGATCCCAGTACAGCACGTGAGGGGCTGTTGCGCACACTTCGGTGACCGCGGGCTCGCCCGCATAAGTGCCTACCAGTGCCGGATTCTTGTACAGAAACACGAATTCATGCGCCGATCGCAGATCCAGCAACGCGCGCAGCAGTCGATGCGTATACACGCGCACGCCACCACCGTGCTGATCGTAGTGGCGCAGCATGATCCCGATCTTCATGCAGTGATTACGCGGCGCTCGCCAATCGGGTGTTCGGTGCGGCCTTCAGCTCTTCGGTCGGCTGCTGCAGAATCAGCATGCGATACCAGATCTCCGAATTGATCAGCAGCCACAGCCGATTGCCGTGATCGGATCGGCCGTTCAGATGCTGCGCGAGCAGCCGATCGATTGCGCCGCCATCCAGTATTCCGGCCCGCACCAAAGCCGAGTCGCGCAAATAGTGGTCGCTGAGCAGCCGATACTCGTTTCGCAGGATGTACGGCAAGGCCGAGGAGAAGCCCTGCTTGGGGCGCTGGAGAATATCCGCCGGCAGATACCGCGCTGCCAGCTGACGCTGGATAACGCGCAGCTTGCGCCCCCGTATCTTCATGGTCCATGGCAGGCTTGCGGCGAATTCCGCCAGGCGATGATCCATGAACGGGCTGCGCGTCTCCAGTCCATGTGCCATGGACATGCGATCGGTGATCATCACCGGATGATCCGGCAGCCGCACTGTGCTGTCCGCATAGAGCATCCGGTCCACGGGATCGGCCCCCGCCAGCGCCTCGAACGGTTCCTTGATCGCCGCGGTGGCATCGAAGCCGGACAGCGCCGTGAGCGCCTCGCGGCTAAACAATTCGCCCCGCTGCAGCGCGTCGAAATAGAAGTACGACAGACTGGCCGCATAGCGCTCCCCTCCGGAAAGGAACGACAGGCGCTGCAGCCAACGCATCTGATGACCGATGCTCTTGTACCAGCCCGCCGCCGGCACCAAGTTCAGACATGGACCGATCACGCGGCGGCGTACCGCGGCCGGAATACGACTGTAGCGGGCCGCGTAAAGATAGCCGTAATACCGATCGTAGCCGCCAAACAGCTCATCGCCGCCGTCTCCGCCGATCACCACCTTGACGTGACGGCTGGCCAGCGCCGCCACTTGGTACGCACACAGGGACAACGGATCGGAAGGCTCATCGAGGTGCCGGATCAGCTCCGGCAGCACCGGTAACAGGCTCGGAACGACGCTCTGCTCGTGGTGCTGCGAATGGCAATCCTGCGCCACGGCGCGCGCAAAGGGCGCCTCGTCAAACCGTTGATAGTCGAGCCCGAGCGTGAAGGTCGGCAGATCCTTGATGCCCAATCGCTTCGCCATCATGGCGACGAGCAGGCTCGAGTCGAGCCCGCCGCTCAGGAACGCGCCCACCGGAACGTCGCTGACCATGTGCAGGCGCAACGCCTCTTCGATGTGACCCTCCAGCTCTTCGAGCAGCTGCGGCTCCGAGCGCGTCAGCTTCGGCCTGAAGCGCAGCTCCCAGTAGGCACTGACCTTAGGAGCCGAGCCACGCTCCAGCACGAGCATGTGTCCCGGCGGCAACTTCGCGATGTCGCGAAACATGGTCAAGGGCGGTGCGATCAGGCGCAGCGCGAGATACTGGTCGAGCGCCCGCAGGTTCAGTTCCCGCAGGCGCGGCTCGAACGCCAGCAGCGCCTTGATCTCCGAACCGAAAGCGAAAGTGTCCGCCTGATAGCTGTAGAAGAAAGGCTTTTGGCCCAGATGGTCGCGCGCTGCGAGCAGCCGCTGCTTGCGCGCATCCCACAGGGCAAAGGCAAACATGCCGCGCAGATGCTCGAGCAATCGATCGCCATAGACCTCGTAGAGTCCAATGATGACCTCGCAGTCGCTCTGAGTGAGGAAACGGTGACCCCGCGACTCGAGCTCGCGCCGCAACTCCCTGTAGTTGTAGATCTCGCCGTTGCACACCAGCCAGACCGTGCCCTCGACATTACGCAGTGGCTGTCGTCCACCCGCGAGGTCGATGATCGACAGGCGCCTGTGGCCCAGAACGGCATGACCATCGTCGAACCGTCCCTCCCCGTCCGGCCCACGATGTCGAAGCGATTCGAGCATGGCGTCGATCCGCGAGCGGGCCTGCGGTGTCCCACCGACGATGCCGGCTATGCCACACATCAGGATGACCCGGACGACGCGGCTCGCTGGAGTATGCCGCCGCGGTGGCTGCGCAGCGCCAGCTCGAACACCGTCTCGTAGCGCTGCGCACAGCGTTCGATCAGATACTCTTCCAGGTAGCGGCGATTGTTGTCGCCGCATTGGCGTCTCGACACTGCATCGTCGTGCAGGTCGATCACGGCGCGGGTGAACGTCGGCAGATCATTGAGCGGTACGACGTAGCCAGTCTCTCCCGAGCGCAGGAAGTCTGTCTGGCCGCCTCGATCGTAGCAGATGACGGGCAGGCCATAGGCCATGGCCTCGAGATACACCAGACCGAATCCCTCGTGCTGACTGGTTGAAACGAACACGTCCGCCACCGACAGTGCCGCGAATTTTCGCGCATCATCCACTTGCCCGATCAAATGTACGCGGGCGGCCATACCGCGCAGCTCAGCCTCTTGGCGGATCGATTCCAGCTCCGGACCATCACCGACGATCAGCAGATGCGCCGCTGGCCGAGCACACTGCTGCAGCACATCCAGCAGCTGCGCGGTCGCCTTGCGCGCCACCAGACGTCCGACCGTCACCATCACGAAGGCCTCTGCGGGCAGTCCGAACTGCTCGCGTGTGCCCCTGACGGCGGGCGGACGTGCAATGCCCAGTGGAATCAGTTCGGTGTGCCGCTGCACACCATAGATCTGCTGGACGCGGGCGAGCGTGTCACGGGATTGGCCCACGACGGCGTCGGCACGGATCAGCAGGCGGCGGACCCAGGCGCGCAGCCACCAGTGCCGATGCGGGGAGCTGCGCTTGCTGGGATCGTAGAGGTCACCGCCGTGTACCGAAAGCACATTGGGCACCTTGTATCTGGCGGCGAGAAATTGCCCGAGCGGTCCAGTCGGCATCGCGAAATGGGTATTGATGAGATCGAAGCGCACGGACTTAAGCGACAGGGCCCGCAGCGCCCCCATCGGCAAATAGGCGAGCATGGATGCAGCGTTCGCCACCGCGAGCTGGCGGCGGAAGAAAACCGGTACGCGCAATACCCGCACACCTTCTTCGAGCGACTCCTCGGGCAGGCGCAAAGCCCGCGAGGTCAGCACCGTCACCGAATGTCGACGGGCGAGCTCGCGCGCCAACGCAGCCATCACCACCCCGCCGCCTCCGCCCAAGGGGGGATACTCGTAGTTGCAGAACAGTAAATTCACTTTGAGCCTTGCCCACCCTTCGCTGCCGCACGCCGGATCGGCCGGCGGGTTATGTCTTGTGACTTTACGACTCTGGCGTAATACTGTGACAATACACCATCCCATCGAGGCAGCAGGAACCCGATATGCCCCCTGTTTCAGCCTCTGAGCCCGATACCGGGCTCGGCATTGCGCCGACAGCAGAGGTTACCGTGGTACCGCAGCTTGCACGCCGAAAGCTTGCTGCGCGTCTCGAACCGTTCGATTCCTACTGGCAGGCGCCGCAGGATGTCGCCAGTGGCTATCGCAGCTTCAATGCCTATTATCGGGCCAATTATCTGCGCCATCTGCCCGCCGATCGCGATGCACGCATCCTGGTGGTCAGCTGCGGTCCCGGCTATCTCGTCAATCTGCTGCGTGGCGCCGGATACAACAATGTGCTGGGCATCGATTCGGATCGCGCCAAGGTCGAGCACGCTCGCCAGAGAGGGCTGCCGTGTGAAGTGGCCGAAGCCTTTCCATTCCTGGGCACTCGCCAGGATGCACAGCTCGATGTGATCATTCCCGAGCAGGAGCTGAACCATCTTACCCTCGACGAGACAGTCGCCTTTCTGCGCCTCTGTCACGGCGCGTTGCGCCCCGGCGGCTCCGTGATCGTGTATGCCATGAATGGCGCCAACCCGCTGGTGGGTTCGGAAAACCTGGCGCACAACATAGATCACTTCTACAACGTGACCGAGCACAGCCTCACCCAAATCCTGCGCCTGGGAGGCTTCGAACGGATACAGCCGTTTGCGCTGCGCTTGTACGTCTTCTGGAAGAATCCGCTGAACTATCTGGGTCTCGCCGTCACTTCCGTGCTGCAATTGTGCATGCGCATTGTCTTCGTGCTCTATGGCAAGAAGGTCAGGATCCTATCCAAGAAGATAGCCGCCGTCGCATATCGGGCAGCCTGAAGGACGATTCACACACGCCGGAAACCCACGACCTTACGCCGGCCGCCGTGGGGCGCCTCAGCGGCTCGCTGCCAGTCCAGTTTGATTTGAGCCAATCGCTGATCAGTCCAGTCAGCTTCTGCGCACCCTGCTCTGTGGCCGAAAAATCATGACCATCGATCGGTAACACGTCGCAGCGGATCTGGCCACGCCTCGCCAATTCACGCAACGGCTTGCCGTACTGCTTACACGAGTAAAAACGCCTGGCGTCGGGGCGGGAGAACGCGACAAGGACGCGCACCGCTCTCTGCAGCACCAGCCGTTGCAGACCGAGCGCAAAGTCCGCAGCCAGGGCCACATCGCCCGTGAAATTGTTCAGTCGGACTTCGTCGGGCTCCATCCGCCGCTGTATTTGCATGCCCCCTCGCAGCAAACGCAGCCATGAGTGCATGTTGAACAGGTGCCTGCGGATCCTGACGGAGAACCAGCCAGCAAAATTCTCAGGAATATAGGGGTTGATGAGTGTCAAGCCCACAACCCGGGCATCGGACATCGCACTCTTGAAACAGATGTTCGCCAGCGCGCAATTGCCCATCAGGACGAATCGTCGCACGCCGTGCGTACGTTCCACGTAGTCCATCGCCTCCCGGCAGCGCGAAACTCCGGACTCGTCATAGGTGTCGTAGCGACGTAATAGATCCGCGTGGTGGCTTGACTGGGAAATCAATCGGACCTGCATCGCGAGCCAGCCGTGTTTCACAAAGCGCGAAGCCGCGACCAGGTCGGCCATTCCATAGCCAAGGATAATCGCGGCAATGGGCGGTTCCGCGCTGTTTCTCGGCTTGCTGAGGCGAACGATCAAAATACGCTCGCCGGCGCCCGGCCCTGACAGACAAGACGGTACTGAATTCATTCGGGTCGGCGCATGTGGGGTGACAAAAAGCATGCGCTTTCATCGCAGAGTATTGTCGGCTTGCAGACTTATTCTGACGATTCATCACATAACGTTGGAGCGTGCGCGGCACGCAATTCAGCCCGGCAGGTAGCCGTGCTTCCTATACCAGGAGGCGGCTTCGGCGGCGCCGTCGCTGAATGCCACCACCGGAGTAAAGCCCAATACGGCCTGAGCTTTGGTGGTATCAAAAACAAATGATTTGCGGAAGAAGTCCAGCCGTCTGCGGTGTAGCGGCGGTTGGATCCCGAGTGGCCTGCAAAGCAGCTCGAGCCCTCCAGCCAGAAATACAAATGGCCACAACGGCGCGCGCACCGCTGGAAGCGAACGCCCGAGCGCTTGCGTGATCTGCGACACCATGTCGTGGGTGGTCATGGCCTCAGAGCCTGCCACCACCACGGTCTGTCCGACCGCGGCAGGATGTTCCATCGCCAGCAGCAGCGCCTGAACCAAATCGCGCACGTGGATCAGCTGGTGTCGGTTGGTTCCGGCGCCGATCATGAAGAAGCGTCGCCGATCAATCGCGCGAAACAGCTTCAGCAGGCGAAAGTCGGACGGACCGTAGGTCTCGGAGATGCGGATGATGGTGGTGGGCAGGGACTGGCCGAATGTTCGCACCTGCTCTTCGGCGGCAAGCTTCGTGCGCCCGTATACGTTGACGGGCCGTGGCGGCGAAAGCTCGTCCAGGATGCCGCCCGCGGCATCCCCATAGACTCCGATCGTGCTGCCGTAGACGAAACGCTGCACTCCTGCGTCGCGGCTTGCTTCCAGGAGCATGCGTGTGCCGGTGACATTGACCGTCTCGAAATACGCATCCGGTACGTTGGCCTCGTGCTGAGCTGCCGCCAGGTGGATGACTGCCGTGCAACCCCGCACCAGCGACCGCGCATAGCTCGCATCCTGCAACGGTCCCTGATCGATCTGCACGCCGCGCTCGAGCAGCTCCGCATGGCGCGCGTGCTCGGCCGCTGTCTTGACCTGCCCTGCTACCGTCACCTCGATGCCGCGACTGCGCGCCTCCAGCGCCAGCCGCGAGCCGATGAAGCCGGTACCCCCCGTGATGAGCAGTTTCATGCGCGGCCCAGGGAGTCCGCGGTCGCGGGCGTCATAGCTGGCTGCGCCGCATGATGCATCTGCAGCAGTTGCTCCGTGGCATCGATCTCGCGCTGGCGGCGCTGCTCCGACCAGCCTGCCAGCTGCTGTAAGCGGCTCGCGACCTGTTCGAGTGCCGCGCGTCCCGGATGCCCACCGGACCCCAGATCTGTGCGTCGCAGCACCACGTCTTCCAGCCTGACTGCCATCTCCTCGGTGGCAGCGAAGCTCACCTCTGCCATCAACGTAGCGGAACTGCCCACACGACGCGATTCTCCAGGCTGCTGAGCCATCCCGAGCACTGTCTCGTATTCGGTACCGTGATTACACAGCAGAGCGTCCAGCGATTCCGGCGAGATCGCATCAGGTCGCGTGGCCATCGCCCTCTCCCGCATGACCGTCACATCGGCAATGGCACCGCCGGCCAGCGGTGTGCGCTCCGTCGGCGCCCGCGCCGGACCCCTGCCCTGCCATTGCTCGAGCAGCAGATCCAGCGCTGCGGCTGCGTCGCTGCGCGCCATGGTAAAGCGGATCCCAATGAGTGAGACCAAACCGGCAATGCCATGGCTGCGGCGATGATCGATGAAGCGCGATTCCTTGCCGAAGCTCAACTCACTCGTATCGACGCTGCCGCTTCCGAACGGCACCAGCCCGCAGCAGGCATAACTGACTTCTTCGCGTCGCAGGGCCAACATCGGATGCGAGGCATTCATCTCGGCGATCCAGGCCGCGAGCTCGCCTTCTTCCACCACTGCCTTGTCAGGCGGATCGGCGAATGGGCGATGCCAGACGCCGATGAGTGTGCGATCGCGCCAGGGTACCGCAAACAGGTGCCGCGCTGCGCGGCTCACGAGTGTATCGCGATCATGGCTCTGTCCGGGAATGGCCAGAGCGTACCCGGAGCGTGGTGCGCGATTGACGATGAAGTAAGCATCGCGTGAGAAGTGCCCGCGCGCGTGGCGTCCAAATTTGTCCGGTTCGTTGAATAGGTACTCGGCCCAGGGCCCGGCCGCGTTGAGTACCAGGCGTGCTCGTATGTCGAACGCTTGCCCGTCGATCCTGTCGCAAACCCGCACACCGCGCACCGTCCGGTCTTTCCACAGAAAGGCCACGGCCTGCAGGTAGTTCGCCACGGTGGCTCCGCGCCCGGCCGCCGATTTGACGTACGCAAGTACCAATCGCGCAGCGTTGTACATCTGCCCGTCGGCGAAGACCGCGCCGCCGGTTAGCGATTTGTCGTCCAGCTCCGGAAATATTTGCAGCACTTCCCGGCGGCTCAGCAGCCGCGTGCCCGGGATGCGCCGACTCCTGTCGCTGATGGCAGCGTTCCTGCCCGCAGTCAATGCATCATAGGCATACATCCCTGCGGCCAGAAATGCCTTGCCCTTGCGGCCGAAGCCAAACGTCGGAACAACGATCGGCAGGGGTTTGACCAGATGCGGGGCCGTGCGTAGGAACGCGCTTCGCTCCCTGCAGGAGGCTCGCAAGCGCCCTATGTTGCCGTGCTGGAGGTATCGAATGCCTCCGTGAACCATTTTGAAGCACTCGGCGGAGGCCCCGGAGCCGAAGTCGCCCTGCTCGATGAGCGCAACCTTCAAACCCCGCAGAGTCGCATCCCAGGCCGCTGCTGCTCCGAATGCCCCTCCGCCGATGACCAGCAGGTCGAATTCCCGTTCGGCCAACTCAGCCAACACGCGCTTCATGATGAATATCTGGGAGTAAATCGAGGGCGATGGGGCGGTCGCCGCAAAAAACGCGTGCGCCGCATTCCCGCGATCGTCGATAGGCAGCTACACGCCATCCGGAGACTGTGCACCGCCCTCGTGCCCACGGATCGATCGCCCGCGACCGATGGCATAGTATTCAAACCCCAGGCGCTGCATCAATGCAGGGTCGTAGAGGTTGCGTCCATCGAAGATCACGGGATGTGACA
>Ga0134126_10005710_pt1 | contig 15562 bp, 10 predicted proteins | sample KB31752_FD_96881 | JGI IMG/M metagenome (GOLD analysis project Ga0134126, IMG submission 96881) | Terrestrial soil microbial communities with excess Nitrogen fertilizer from Kellogg Biological Station, Michigan, USA - KB3-175-2 | ecosystem: Environmental > Terrestrial > Soil > Unclassified ...
GGGAAGTGGATTTATATCTGTGGCATGCAGATCTTAAACAGTTTCTACACAACATTCGAACCCGCAGAAAATTGAGAAAGGCAAATAAGCCTGATATTGACTTTAGGGCAGGAGGCTTGAACAACGATCCTCGATTCTCCTTTCCCAATAAGTATCTCTGCGTCAATTTCAAAACGATCAAACCTGCCCGCTATTACTGGCAATTATCACAGTTGTACCGCATTCAACCTGAGGCAAGTATTGTTTGCAAATTGTAAGGAAAAAATAAAATGTAGGCCGGCCATGAATAGGGAAGATCTTTGGTCGAGTTCATTCTGCCGAGTTGCACGAAATTGCCTTGCCGTTTTATGCGCTGTATTACTCGCGCCCGGAGGGGGCTTTCCCTTAGCGCAGCCGCAGCGGTCCACGAACACGAATCAGCAAACAGCCACGAAAATACCTCCTTGACCAGTTGGATTCTCTAGTCGTGCCCATCGCGCTTTATCCGGACCCATTACTTGCTCAAACGCTGGCAGCGTCCACTTATCCTCTCGAGCTCATCCAGTTCCAAGTTTATGACAAAGATTTTGGCTTCAATACCCTTGATGAATTTAAGAAGAGGTAGCGCTTCAATCCAGTCAAATCGTGGAATCCTGTTCCAGACGAAGATCAACAAACCAACAAATAATAAAGAGCAGGCATTTCACTTGTGTTCTTGAAGCAATGGAGTGGCTGCAGCAAGCGAAGCTTTTGCTTTCGCGGCCTCTTTCATTGAACCAATAAAAAATGGATAAAGCGGGACGCTTAGCAAAAGCACCACGAATGCCTGTACGACAGTACTTGGATCCCCACCCAAAACGGTCCAAAGGCAATACGCGACAGCGGAGAAAGCGACAAATGTGAATAATGTGAGGCTTCTTCCTTTGCCCACATGGTCATGTACGACTTTCACTCCTGCAACTGCAGCGTAGATATATGGCACGACCACCAGGATGATCGTGAAGTTGATAATACGATCAAACTGACCGGCGATCGTCGGGGACATGGTCGCGAACACAACGGCCGTCATAAGTATGCTCACGATTGCAAGACCCAAACCCGGAACACCATGCCGGTTTGTACGTCCAAAAATCCGCGGGAACATGCCATCATTTGCCGCAGCTTTGGCCGACTGACCCACGAGGAGCATCCATCCACCTAGGGCCCCCAATGACTTAAGAATTGCGCATAACCCGATGACGACCATGCCTGGCGTGCCGACAACCATGCGCGCGGCCTCCGCGAACGGGGCGTGAGAAGACCTCAACTGCGCATTTGGAATGATCCCCATGATCACCGTGCAGCTTAACAGGTAGACGACAGCAGAGATAGCAAGTCCAAGTAAGGTTGCCAAGGGAATGTTGCGTTTGGGATTTTCAATCAGTCCAGCTGAAACGGCCGCGCTCTCAACCCCCATGAATGCCCATAGTGCGATGGATGCGGCACGGGCAATCGCACGAGTGTTCGAGGTGCCAATGACATTCCAGCCGGCCTTGAAAATCGCCGGATCGAACCAAAACCAACCCAGGAAGGCAATTGCCAGAATCGGAATTAAAGCAAGGCTTACCGTCCAAGCCTCAAGAGCACCAACAACACGCGGGCCAAGTATGTTCGCGACGGTGAGCGCCCAGATGACACCAACAGTGGCAAGTGCAGTCATTGTCGGAGTGTTAATGTGAGGAATGAATTCTGCCAGGTAACCTATGACTGCCACGGCAATTGCGACATTCCCAATCCAGTTGGCAAACCAGTAGATGTAATTCGTTTGAAAGCCGACGTAGGAACCAAGGAAGTCCCTGGCGTACGCATAGGGCCCTCCTTCCTGAGGATCAAGTTCGCCCAGTTTGGCAAATACAAGTGCCAATGCCAATGCGCCAGCTGTCGCAACTAGCCAACCAAAGACAGCGATTCCGCCGACCGATGCCATGCTGGCGGGAAGAAGGAAAACACCAGTTCCGATCATGTTGCCGGCAACGAGCATTGTCGCCTGCGTGAGCGACATTTTTTTAATTGGATTGCTCATAACTATACTCGTTGACGGAGAACGATCAATTCAGACGACGCTCATGTTGCACTAAGCGACTTTGGCGTGTTGTGGTGGATCCGCATATATCAATGGACCGGAGGGATAGATCGTAGTTCCAGCTTTGCCTGCAATAATTCTGCTGAGATCTGCCAGTGCACCAATTGCGGCGGGCTTTCCGGTCGCCGCTGCAAACCGGCATGCCGCTTCAACCTTCGGACCCATCGAACCTCCTGCGAACTGAATTCCAGCCAGCGATGCGGGAGATCCACGATGAATTGCCTTTTGTGTCGTCTTACCCCAGTCAACATAGACAGCATTTGCGTCAGTTAGCATGATCAGCAGATCGGCACGGAGTTCGCGTGCGAGGAGTTCCGAACAGAGATCTTTGTCGATCACTGCCTCGACTCCTTGAAGTTTGCGATCAGCGCCACCTTGATACATGGTTGGGATACCACCTCCGCCGGCACAGATCACGATCGTGCCGGAATCGAGGAGCCACTTGATGGGCCGGATTTCAAAGATTCGTTGCGGCATTGGAGAAGGTACGACCCGCCGCCATTTATCTCCGTCCTGTTTGAATATCCAGCCTTTCTCCACCGCTATTCGATCGGCGTCAACTTTGTCATAGATTGGTCCTACAAACTTCGTGGGATTATTGAATGCAGGATCATCCGCATTCACTTCGACCATGGTCAATAGCGTCGCGAATGGAACTTCAAACGGCAGCAGGTTGCCAAGCTCCTGTTCAATCATGTAGCCGATCATGCCTTCTGTTTCCGCACCCAGCACGTCGAGCGGATAGGCTTCAACCGCGGTGTAAGCAGCTCCCTGAAGCGCGAGAAGGCCAACTTGTGGGCCATTGCCGTGGCTTACGACAAGTTCGTGTTGGGAAGCGACTGGCGCGAGCGCCTGGGCAGCAATCTTTATGTTTGCGCGCTGCACTTCCGCGTTCATCGATTCACCACGTTTGAGTAATGCGTTTCCACCGAGTGCAACAACGATTCGCATGATCAATCTCCCAACGTCGCAACCAGCAACGCTTTAATTGTGTGTAACCGGTTTTCGGCTTGTTCGAAGGCGATGTTAGCTTCAGATTCAAAGACGTCGTTCGTTACTTCGAGCCCATTTGACATGCCATAGGTCTCGGCGATTTGTTTCCCGAGTGCGGTGTCTGTGTCGTGAAATGCGGGCAAGCAGTGCATGAATCGCACGTGCGAGTTGCCGCTTGCCTTCAATAGCTCCCTGTTCACTTGGTATGGAGTGAGAAGTTCGATCCGCGTTTTCCAGACGTCCTTCGGCTCTCCCATCGATACCCATACGTCTGTATGAATGAAGTCCACATCTTTTACTGCGAGCTTAGGATCGTCAGTGATGGTTAATTTGGCACCGTTCTCTGCTTCAAGCTGGCGTGCAATTTTCTGGTAACTTTCGTCCGGCCAAAGTGACTTTGGGCCGCAAATACGAACGTCCATTCCAACCAGACAGCCCGCGATCATGAGGGAGTGCCCCATGTTGGATCGGGTATCGCCGATGTAGGCATATTTGATTTCGGGAATTGGTTTGTCACTATGTTCGCGCATGGTCATGACATCAGCCAGCATTTGGGTCGGGTGATATTCGTCAGTGAGTCCGTTGTACACAGGGACTCCGGCATAGGCAGCAAGCTGCTCGATACCGCATTGCGAGGAGCCCCGATATTCGAGCGCATCAAACATCCGGCCTAGCACTCGGGCTGTATCTTTGAAAGATTCTTTGTGGCCAATCTGCGAACCAGCAGGATCGAGATATGTAACGTTGGCGCCTTGGTCATAGCACGCCACCTCGAAAGCACACCGCGTACGCGTAGATGTTTTCTCAAAAATTAGGCAGATTTCTTTTCCTTGCAGATGTTTCTGTTCGGTCCGCGCGTACTTCGCGCGTTTAAGGTCACGCGCGAGGTCGAGCAGAAAACGAAATTCCTTGGGTGAATAGTCTTGAACTGTAAGAAGGTTGCGGTTGCGCAAATTAAAACTCATAGATGGATACTCCTTATTATTAGGGTCTCGGTTCCTGTTACTGCTTAGTAGGCGGCATCGCGCCATATTGGGCACGTCATGCAATGACCGCCGCCGCGGCCTCGACCGAGCTCAGCGCCTCGCACCGTAATCACTTCTACGCCGGCTTTCCTGAGCAGAGTGTTGGTATAAGTATTGCGGTCATAAGCAACCACCACGCCGGGTTCGAGCGCTACAACGTTATTACCGTCGTCCCACTGCTCGCGCTCCGCCTGGTACGTATTGCCACCCGTCTCGACAACGCGGAGTTCCCTGAGCCCAAGGGCTTCTCTGACCACTTCAAGATGCGGCTTACTTTCTTTGCTGACCTTGTAACCTCCCTGATCGTCAGTTGGGTAAACGCTATAACAACGAATTTGATCAACAACCTCGCGAAAGATTGTGACTAAATCGCGATCACAAAAGCTGAAGACGGTATCCAGGTGCATGGCGGCGCGACTCTTGGGCATTAAACAGGCGATTATGCGAGTTGCCGCTTTTTGCTTGAACAGTTCATGAGCCACCTGCATCACGGCGTGGCGTGTGGTGCGCTCCCCCATACCGATGAGAACGGCCCCTTTGCCTATTGGCATCACGTCGCCACCCTCCATTGAAGCGTTGCCATAGTCATCGTCTGTGTCTCCCCACCAGATTTGAAAGTCGCCGCTGTTGAACATGGGGTGAAATTTGTAAACTGCCCGCTGAAGCAGCAACTCTGGTTTTCGAGCTGGCCAAAACATCGGGTTACATGTGACGCCGTTATAGATCCAACAAGAAGGGTCGCGTTGGAACAGAGTGTTTGGTATAGGCGGCAGAAAGAACTCTGTGCCGCCGAATGCTTCTTCAAGCATCAATTTGATTTCAATATCTGGAAGATCTGAGATGGCAAATCCGCCAATCAGATGTGTCGCGAGCGTTTTAGCAGGCATTTCGTCAAGCCAAGGCCTGATTGCCTCGGCAATACCTGCCCCCACCATGTGTGGGGTCACTCGACGGTCAAGAATGAAACTGCGAGCCTCTTTGTTCTCGATGGTTTCTGCAAGCAGGTCGTGCAATTCCAAGACCTCGATGCCACGTTCCTGCATCTTGAGAACAAAGTCATAGTGATCCTTCTGCGCCTCCTGGACCCAAAGAACGTCGTCGAAAAGCAGAGAGTGACAATTACCCGGAGTCAAACGCTGATGCGCAAGTCCCGGACGGCACACCAACACAGTTCGCAATTTACCTACTTCGGAGTGCACGCCAAACTTGTGCAGAACTACTCCCTTCGAATTAGGCATACTTGCATTTCTATTTAAGACACTGGACATAGTAGGTTCCTCCGCGGTTCTCAACGCCATGGGTATCGTGGCCAAACCCGGGAAAGCGGTCGTCCCAAGAAGACAGTGCACGCAGATAACTGATGTAGGGGTCTGTCGCGCGACCGGCAACCTCGCCGGGCATAAGCATAGGAATGCCCGGTGGGTAAGGCACAATACTCGTGGCGAGTACGCGTTCAGATAACTCGTTAAGAGGCACATGCTCGATCTGGCCTCGGATTAATTTTTGGTAAGCCGAATGTGGGGTTAATACCGGCCTGGGAAGTGTGGAGAATGCCTTAGCGAGCCAGTGCGTTTGCTGTGACTCATTGAGCTGTGCGAACATTTCATCGGCTAAATCGCGAAGACCCAGATTTCGATAACGCTCTGGATACGCATTGAGTAGCGGAGGCAATGCTTCAGCCAAAGGTGTGTTGGCGTCGTAGTCTTTCTTAAAGTCGAGCAGCGCATTGAGAAGCGTGCCCCATTTTCCTTTGGTGATTCCAATAGAGAAGAGAAACAAAATCGTAAAGTCGGTTGTTTTTTCAACTTCAACGCCGCGGCAATGGAGATATGCTGTAACAAGAGTCGCCGGGATACCCCATTTATCAGGCCCTCCTGTGGCCGCCACTCCGGGAGTGAGTACCGACACTTTGATCGGATCCAACATGCAGTAGCCATCGTCGAGGCCATTGAAGCCGTGCCATGTATCTCCCGGGTGAAGCACCCAGCAATCAGGATCTGTCGCTAATAATTCTGGCGACGCATTTTCGAAACGTATTTTCTTGCCACTTTTCGGGTCCTTAACCGTATCGGCGTTCCAGGTATTAAAGAACCAATCTTTTTTTGCGTTCATTTCATGGTGCACGCGACCCATGGTTTGCCGGTATGCAACAGCTTCCTGAATGGACTCATTGGTTAGTGCAATACCACCAGGGCCGTCCATCATCGCGGACGTAACGTCGTTGGAAATAATGATGGTGTAGAGCGGAGAGGTTGAGGCATGCATCATGAACGACTCGTTGAATCGTTCATGAGGAATGGGGCTTCGGCCATCGCGAATATGCAGAAAGGAAGCTTGTGAAAGGGCGGCTAAAAGCTTATGGGTGGAATGAGTCGCAAAAATGGTTGCACCCTTATGGTCTGCTGGATCTCCGTGCATTGCGAAGCGCTCGCGATAAATGGGGTTGAAGCGAGCATAGGCATACCAGGCTTCATCGAAGTGAATGCGGTCCACGCTTGGATCAAGCAACTTCTCTACCGTTTTGGCGTTGTAGCAAAGCCCGTCATACGTAGAGTTGGTCACTACCGAATAAGCAGGATGTTTATCGATGCCAGCAGTTACAAGTGGATTTGCATTGATGGCGCGTTGAATGGCATCTTGTTTCAGACATCCGGGCGGGATGGGGCCGATGATCCCGTAACGATTCCGTAGGGGAACAAAATAAGTAGGAATGCCACCCGTCAGTACTAAGCCGTGTTCGATTGACTTATGGCAGTTTCGGTCACAAAGTGCAATTTGATCCTGTCCTACGGCTGCTGTGAAAATGGTGCGATTTGAAGTCGAGGTTCCGTTCGTTACGCAATACGTTCGATGTGCTCCAAACACTCGAGCTGCATACTTCTCATGTGCACCGATAGGCCCGTTGTGATCCAACAAAGAGCCGAGGTCGCCCACGCTTATGGACAGATCTGAGCGGAGCAAATTTTCACCGAAGTAGTCGTAAAAGATTCGGCCTACTGGAGATTTAAGAAACGCCGTGCCGCCCGCATGCCCAGGTGTGTGCCAGGAGTATTCATATTCCTGAGTAAATTTCATCAGGGCTGCGGCAAGAGGAGGAAGCAAAATTTCGAGATAGCGCCGGATCGCTGCAACGACCCGCCCTCCCACGAAAGCTGCCGTGTCCTCAAGTGTCCATATGAATTCATTGGACATTTTCATAACGCTGATTGGAATTGAGGAGGCCTCGCTTCGTTCTGACATAAGAAATACCGGGATCTTGTCATTGCGGGAACGAACAAACTTGAGGAGTTCGATGGCCCGAGCATGGTTTTTATCTTCACCGAGGGTCCAATCAAGCAGAATTGCGTGAATCGCGGAATCTGATGTGATTACGCTCAAACCGTCTTCTGCTGATATGGCCTCAACGACTTCGACTGACCGTTCTTTAAGTTCCCGGACCAGAGACCGTACAGCCCGGCCTTCGGCGGTTGAACTGGTTAGTTCGTCGTCCACCATCAACGCTCGAAACGACTGGCGTTTGATACTTCGCTCAATCATCCTGTTCTCCTAATATGCTGCATCTGTTCCGCATGTAAAATTACTCGCCGATCGTTCTTAACCGAAAAAATGCCAGTGTGTTTTCGTCGGGCTCTCCGAAAAATTGTTTATAGAGTGATTGTGTTTCGCCAGAACGGTTGAGATCGCTCAATGATTGATCCACCAGCAAGCGAAAATCTTCATCATTCCGTGCCAATGCGAACGCCAAAGGTTCGTAGGTAAAGAGCCGGTCGAGAACGATGAGGTCTTTGCCGGACGGATTGTGTTTCTTAAGGTCAAGCAAAATAGACCGCTCTCCAAACAGCACATCTGAGGTGCGGTCGAGCACACGCTCTACCCCTTCCCTAGGGCTCTGGACAGGGACAACTTTGCCTTCAATTTTGAATTCGTCGAGTTTGCTGTTTAACCAATTCACGCTCGTTGTGCCGGCAACGACTGAAAAGGTGCGCTTTTGCAAGGCCAGCGAGATTGATCCTCGCCACTGCGGCCGATATGGAGGTTCGCGTCCGGAAAGAGTCTCCCGGATTTGCACCGGTCCGTCCGCACGCATAAGCGCTCCTACGCCAGCCGGAAAAATTGGAAGTGAATATGAGACTTCTTTTCGACGCGTGAGTGTTTCCACCGACGGGCCGCACAGCAGATCGATCTTCCCCTGCTGCACAGTTTCGAAGCGATTCTCGCCTGTAACCAAAACAAATTCGACGTTTAGCGCAGGCAAGTTCAATTTGTTCTTGATGTCTTTTGCAATTCCCTGGCACAACTCGATGGCATAACCAGCTGGCTTGCCGTCGTTGTCCTGATAAGAGAATGGCCCGGCATCGGCGTAATAGCCTAGCTTCAAAGTGCCAGTGTTGCGTATTCGATCTAACGTTTGCGCCGATCCGCGGATGTTGAGCAAGTGCAAAAGGAATATCGTTGCAAGCAAGGCAAACACAAGAGTTCCAAGCCTTGATCGATATCTATCGAAGTTGGACTGTCCTGTAACCTTCATACTGTCTCCTAAGCGACCAAAAGCCCCTGCTACGCAGCTCGAGCAGGTTTGACTTCGGCGATCACTGCTACAAAGCGTTGCGCGATGAAGCCGTAGATGATGTAGCCGATTCCCATCACGATCATTCCTCCGAGGACTGCGTCTTTCCCGGAAGCAAAAATCGCGTAAACGCTATAAACCATTGCAATCACCGCCACGACCGTATTCCGCCGGTACACGTTTTGAGGAACGTGCGCTTTTTGCATCATCACCATCAAGCCGGAGAGTGCGAGGACATACGGAATAACGTTTGTCACCACTGCCAGGTTGACAAGGGCGCTGAATTGTTCGTTGAGGCTGGGAGATATGGTCGACAAGGCCATCACAGATTGAACGACGCCCATAACGACCATTCCGGCGACCGGCGCATCCATGCGATTTACTTTTGAAAAAACCGATGGGAACATCCGATCGTCGGAAGCGGATTTCGCAGTTTGCGAAATCGTGAATTGCCAGCCTAAGAGTGATCCCAGGCACGCCATCACTGCCAAGGCCATGACGACCGATCCAATCGTCGGATTGAACATTTTGGCGTATGCCAAACCGAATGGGCCCGTTGACTCTACTAATTCCGCATTGGGAATGATGCCTTGAATAACCGTGGTGGACAGAATGTAAATAACCGCGGCTCCCAGAGTCCCAAACATGCATGCCAATGGAACATTTTTTTTCGGATTTTCTACAGCAGAAGAATTCTGTGCGGCTGATTCCATTCCGAGGAAAGCCCACAAGGTTAGTGCAATACTGGAGCCAAATCCTTTTGCAATTCCTATCCCTTGAGGGTTCCAAGCCTGTGCGAACGTATGTCCGCTAAACCAAAACCATCCGATAATCGAAAGGAGTCCAACAGGAAGAATCACTCCCCAGACGGTGATTGAACCAATTCGCCCGGTGACGCTGGGGCCTCCAAAGTTCGCGATTGTGGTTAACCAAATCAACCCAATTACGCCGATACATGTAGCAATCGGCGTTGAAGATAGCCACGGGAAAAATGTCGCGAGATATCCCACCGCAGAGATGGCAATTGCTACGTTTCCAATTGCCAGAGAGAAGAAATAAAGATAGAACGTCATGAAGAAACCCGCTTTGCCGTGAGCATCTTCGGCATAGGCGGACATTCCTCCAGGTCTTTGATTCAAGAGCCCAGCCTGAGCGAAGCCATATGCAATCGCCATCGAACCTAAAGCAGTCACTCCCCAAGACAGCAGAGAGATTGCACCGACTTTTGCCATGTTTGCGGGCAACATGATGATTCCTGACCCCATCATGTTCACAGCAACAATTACAGTGAGCTGCGTCAGGGTCATCTTTTTCTTTGCCGGTTGCATACTGACCTCGTTTCTGCTTTTGCTTGCTCCGTTTAGACCAATTCCTTTCGGTCACTCGCGAACTACGTAGGTGAAAAACTTGATCTTCCCATCCACGCGCTGCTGAAATACGCCCTGGACTTCGTAGTTAAAACCTGGGAAACGGTTGAACGAATCCTGAAACGCCAAAAAATAGTCGAGCATTGGCTGGGCTTTGGTGTCCCATCGTTCACCGGGCAGTACGACACCAATGCCGGGCGGATAGATCAAAGCGAGAGTTGCCTGAACGCGTCCCTTGATATTTTCAAGAGCGACATAGTCCACATCATTTGCGGCCATCGCTTGATTGGCCTCTTGTGGGCTCATCGCGAGTTCCGGGAAATGCGCTTCACGGAAGCAAAGCCTCTGCAATTCCTTAATTCCTGCGTTGCGGTAGGCTTTGTGCATCTCATTACAAATTTGTCGCAAGCTGTAGCCGGCATAGCGATCGGTATGTGCGGTATAAAGGCTCGGCAGAACCTGGGCCACTGGTGCGTCACTGTCCCATAGGTCCTTGAATTTAACGAGCTTCGCAATCAACGTGTTCAACTTGCTCTCGTCTTCAGCAGGAGTCATTAAAAATAGAATGCTGTTCAGGTCGCACTTTTCGTTGACGATACGTTGATCGCGCAGATAGTTGGCAACCACCGTGGCTGGCACTCCGAAGTCGAGGTAGTCGCCTGTCTTGCGGTCGATTCCCGGTGTGAGCAGAGTGAGTTTGTTGGGATCAACCATTGCATACCCTTCTGCGCCTCCTGAGTAACCGTGCCACTTACTCTCGGGATGAAAATTCCAGCATTGCTGCTCGTGTTTAAGCACATCTGTAGGAATATCTTCCCAGCGAATTTCCGTGGCATTATCCATGAACTTGGAATCACGGACCGTTACCACATCGGGCACGAAAGGATCGAAGAACCATTTTTCTTCGATGCTTTTGCCTACCCTTGCAAAGTGATGTCCCAACTCGCGAAGTTTCTTTCTGGTCTCAATGCCGAGTTCGATGCATCGGTCCCATAGCATTTCGCCACCCTTGCCTTCATGGATTTTGGCGTTTACGTCCAAAGACGCGAAGAGAGGATAAAAGGGGGAAGTGGATGCATGCATCAGGAATGCATCATTGAACCGCTTATGCTCGATGAAGCGCCGTTGGCGGCGGATATGTTCGTCGCGTTTATGAATTTGAGACGCTTGGGAAAAACCTGCCCCCTGTTTATGAACTGACTGTGTGGAAAAGAGTCCGGGCATTTCAGGTCCGAGCTTCTCCATACGCATTGGACTGTGACCTTTGAAGAGCGGATGAAAAGCGTTATACCCAATCCACGCCTCGTCCCACAGAACGTAATCACACAATCGCCCAATCCGTTCCAATACTTTCTCTACGTTGTAAATAGTTCCGTCGTACGTCGCGAGTTGGATACATGCCAGCCGAAAAGGGCGGGCTGCCTTGTATCGCTCAGGATCTTTTACGAGCGGATTCTTACGGATCCGCTGACGCAGATAGTCCTCATCCCAAGCATCCCAATCAACAGCTCCAATCATGCCGAAAGAATTGCGCGCTGTCGGAAGGAAAATTGGTATCGCACCCGCTTGAATCAGTGCGCCATGATGCATTGATTTGTGATTATTGCGATCGAATAAGACCAGGTCTCCACGCCGTAACACTGCGTTAGTAACCACTTTGTTGGAAGTGCTGGTCCCGTTCAGGACAAAGTATGTCTTGTCAGCGCCGAAAACCCCTGCCGCATACTGTTGCGCTTCCGCAGCGGGTCCTTCATGGATAAGCAAATCTCCGAGCCCCACGTCAGCATTGCAGAGATCATTGCGAAAAATACTTTCGCCAAAATGTTTAAAGAACATTTGGCCTGCTGGCGATTTCCTGTAGAACTGTCCGCCCTGATGGCCTGGACAATCGAAAGCAATATTGGCCTCGGCATCGTAGGTCATCAGCTTGCCGAAGAAGGGAGGCAACAATTGTGTTCCATAGTCGATCAAGCTGGCGATGACTTGCTTGGCGTAATAGCCCGGCGTCTGTTGTCCTAAATATATGTAGCCTGCGACTTCACCGAGAAATTCGAAGCTGCCAAGGTCGGAGATCCTATGCGAATCTGCTAAACCCCAAAGAGGCGTGCGGAACCCGATCTCACGAACGGAACGCGCTAGAAAGCGAGCTTGGCTAAGTCGGTCGCCATCGATTAAAGCAATGTAGGCGCCAACTGAAGCATCCTCGGAGACGTCCCGGTCATACCGGTTGCTAACTTCTACTTTGAAGTTCTCCGCGGTAATCCGGTCGAGAAGCTGAGTGATTTGCGAATTCTCGGCGTCAACGATCGCAACCACCTTGAGCAATTTGTGAAAGGGAATTGGAATGGTTGGCCGTTTTACAACATTTCTTCCGTCGGCAAATGGTTTGTTCTTGTCAACAGCGGAAACCGCCACTGTTTTTGTCATCTGGAGCAACGGTTTGAATTGCTTTTCCGTTTTGATGGTGGCGATTTTGTTAGAACGAGTAGGCAATGTACACCATCCCATAGTAGAAGTTGCTTTTTCGGTTAAATGCTTCCTGGGCGGCCTTTTCTGGATCGGCAATTGCACCGACCAAACTTAGCGTGAAGTTTTTGTTAATTTTCCAATCTGCGTAAGAGTCGAACTCGAAGGCAACGTTTGATGATGTGGCGCCTGACCCAAACGAACCGGGTTGCGGAAGGCGGAACCAATACCCCATCACCCCCCAACCCAGAGAATCGTTAGGTGTGAAATGTATCCGGACCTGGTGGGAGATGTTGTTGGAGTTTGCAAGAAAATATTCGCCGGCTATTTCACCTTGCCACCATGTACCCCAATCATAGAAACCCGGGAACAACGAATCGAAAGCTTCGTTCTTGGGAGTGTTGGGATTATCTCCGTCGAAGATGGCGTAGCGATATGAGAGTTTTGGTTTCCATTTCACTTTGCTAAGTTGATATGCTCCGAGTAAGCTCCACGCAGTTGACTCCATCCGATTGCCATTCTTCTCGTGCGCATATTCGGCCTCGAATGAGAGATCGGCTAGCTTTGGGATGGGCGCTGTATATGCGCGAAAATCTAATACGTTCATCCCGTCGCGGTCGGGAAGGATGGCGGGACGGGCGAATGTGCGAAAGTAGGTAGCGCCAAAGGTGGAGGTTTCTGTCGGGGCGTATTCGTAATTGACTCCGGTAAGCCGACTCCCTGTTTCATTCTCCGGAAGGTCGTCTCGATCCAGATAGAATCCTTCGAGTTTGTGATGTTTGGGTTGTAGACGGGCGACGGCGGCGAATTGCCATGCCTTCCGCGCATTCGTCCAAAATCCACCGCGACTGCCTCCTTCACCGGCTCCATCCCATACAAGAAAACCGTGTCCGATTGTGTAAGGAGCGCGGCCCACAGTGAAATCCAAAAGATCTTCTGTACCGCCGAGTGATGTTCCTGAACGCCAGCCTACATATAGATCCTCCTGCTTAAATGAAGACGCGCTCTCTCCAACAATGCTCGGAGGTGCTCCATACGTTCGTTCGCCGACTGCGCTGACTTTGCCATAAAGTTCGCTTTGTCCTAGTGCATAACTAGCCGAGAGAGCCGGTTTTACGTAACCTTCGAACCAGTTGTTCCCCAGATTGCCGGATGGATCTGGCCTTACATCTGTGTATAGGGAATTGGCGAAACCGAATGTCCCCCACCCAGCGTCAAAGTTGAATTCCCAATTAATATTTTTTGGCAAGCCAGTTGACCGCTCTTCTTTTGGTTCTTGTGTGTCTTTTCCTGGTGGTTCGGCGGAAGACTGCGGAGTTGTTGCCTGCGCATCGGCAGGGGGTTGGGGATTTGCTTCTTGGGCGCCAGCGTACATCGTTACGATTAGCATCAACACTCCAACGATGTAGATTCTGCGTCGAAACATCAATCCCCCCGCGTAGAAACGCTATGGTTTTAGTATTCCGGCAGATTCATCCGGGATCGAATTCACGTTAGGAAGTTGCGCTGATATTTGAAACTGTCATTTGTCACAGACTTGGCTGTATGACGTTGAACCATTCCGCGGGTGCGGTTTGTTAAATAGCAAAAGGGAAGCGGTCAGGATCGCAAATGAACAGATGAGTCAGAGAACCAGTGAGTGTGATTCGCAAATCAATTACACCTTATTAAGTTTGCGATGCAGGTAGGGAATTTCATGCGAAAACTTGTGGTTGGGGAGAGCAATCGTCTCTCTTGATGGAATGATCCAGTTTACGCTCGTTCACGTTTTCGATCCCACAACACACGCGAGAAGTCGTATCAACACTTCTGTAAGACTGACAGTTGGTACTACAGGGAGTTGTACTACTTATTGCAACCAGCAATTTTTCGAGCAAGAGGTACTAGCAATAGGAGGGCCAAAATACGGGTTGCGTCTCACAACTCGCACTACAGCGGGGGCTTTTATCAAGGCCTCTCTTGGAAATTGCTGCCGCGCTTCGCCAAGGATAGAAAAGAAAACGTATCAGACAGAGTAGCGTCTACAGCTAACGCCGAACGATGTGAGGAATATTGGGAATAATGATTTCCACGCTACTGGTCGGCCGTGGCGATGAGCGTTTGAGCAATTCCCGGGAGTCATCGCTCGTACGGCCTAACCAGCGCCTGTAAAACGAATTTTCTAATTGCTATGTTTTGTAAGTTTCTGGTTGAGAACTGTCACCAGAGATTCGCCTTCGCCAGATGGCCTAACACTAGTTCCGCGCACAATATCGGTCGCGGTTAACGTCTTGCCGTATAGGCGCTGGTTTGCGTCATTGTCTGGTTCAGTTGTTGCGCCTCCCAGCGAGACGCCAGCGAAGACTCCTTTTGTTTTTCCGTAGGTCAGAATGTCGGCATCAGATGCAGCTGCCGCCGTCGCGCCGGGACCAGCCGCGGCGGTCGCATCCGTGCCCATTTTGGTTTTCCCGTTTATTACCTGATTCACAACCTTCTGATTCATCAATAACAGGACAAAATCGCTGGACGAGCCCCCGATCTGCAATCCGACGCTGGCGCCTCCAACTGTATACATCGCAGGTGCGGACCATTCGCCACTAAAATCTTGTCCGCCACGACAGAGCAAGGGCCCGCGGCCACCGCTGCCCCCGACACCAAATCCAAACTTTTTCACCTTCGGCAAAATTAGTACACAATCGGCTTTTGACAAGAGGGCTGGCGAAATGCTGTTGTCATTGAGCATGTCCTGCAACACTAAATTGGCATTCCGAATGGTTTCTTCGTCCTTCGCCTTGTCATCGGCGAAAGCTGGAGTGAAGAGCAGGATGATCATGGAACTGAGGAGACAACAAAAGACTATTTTGTTGAATTGCTGGGTTAATTTTCGAGAGATATTTCGCATGGAGTTTCTCCTTATCGTCGGGGGGGCATATATGTTCTGAGTTGTCACGTATTAGGTGGCTCTGGGGAATTTCATGGGCTGTATGCACAAACAAACATGTAAGGAGCGTAAAAAGATACGTTGTGCCTAGCAACTGGCACTTCTGGCAGAGCAATGCAATTA